>Ga0078972_1010160_pt1 | contig 17851 bp, 16 predicted proteins | sample YelNatPaOPGAMG01_FD_67568 | JGI IMG/M metagenome (GOLD analysis project Ga0078972, IMG submission 67568) | Hot spring thermophilic microbial communities from Obsidian Pool, Yellowstone National Park, USA - OP-RAMG-01 (SPADES assembly) (version 2) | ecosystem: Environmental > Aquatic > Thermal... | reverse complement strand
CGCCAAATCCGATACCCATGCATAGCGCAACCTCGGATCCATTGTCAATGTAAGTGTTTTTCCATCGGAAAAATGAAGCATGTAGCTCTATCGTACAAATTGTAACGATATCAAGTCGTAGGAAAGCCCATTGTTTGTCCTCAATCGTGTTTCAACCTTCACACTAATGTATTCAAGTGCTTTTTTATGCGTAATAGCTGTCCTATCCAAAGTGGTTTCGTTTTTTATATTGAAAAAGGAAAGTTACGGAAGTGGAAGTGGAGGATCCTGGGCGCCAATGTCGTCGGCAGCCCGAAAAAACGAAGAACAGTGCCAAGTGCAAAGGAACAGGATAAGAAGAAGAAGTAAAAGTGGAAGGCCCTACGTCAAAGGCTACACAAAAGACGACGGTACGACGAGATGGCGGTGAAAGCCTGTCTTCTTCAACATACCAAGGATCCGTACAGGGAAAACGTTCGAGAGGCAATATGGAACCGTGTCGAGCCGAACTCCAGCGGTGTTCGTGACGCTTCTCAAGGAATGGTGGATTTCCTAAGAAAATGGTATCATGACGTTACGGACATCAAAACAGTCGATATTCTGGGTGAATTTTTCAACAAAACCTTAATTCATTACCATATGCTTGGCATCGGGGAAACGTCTAGGTGAAATGAGCGAGTTCATGCCCTCCACAAAATTTACGCCGAGTTCCGCTTCGACGGTACTTGATACAGGGGGGGATTCGAATATTTACACCTACGGGGCGATGAAGTACCTCACCAGTCTAAAGAACCATTTAACAATGAACCTCAAGAACTTCACGATACGCTCCATCTTTGCACTCGACCCGGGCCTCACTCGCCAGGGGATATGGGCGATTATCAATGGCAACACGAACGATCGCAAGCATGAAGATGAGATTGAATTCATCGACGAGAAGAAATCACTCAGGAGCATGAATGAGGATTCCGTCATACGAGCGGCTATACAAGAGCATCGTGCGGTACTGGGGTTGGCGAACCGAGCAGCACACATATCAGAGTTGAAAAAAGATAACGAAAGATACTATCGCCACGTCCTGCGTTACTTTGTGTTTCTGGACCGTGAGCTCGAACGCAAGGCAGAGATGAAGCTGAGTGAGGAAAAAATGAAGAGTGGGGGAGACGAAAGGCTGCGCTTCTGGGTAAGCGCTTCAACGTCGTTCCGTTGTCCAACATCAAGTCACGTTTTGTGACTATCGATTCCAGAATCCTTTACGGCATCATGAAAGACTTCAGCCCCGAGTTTAATGTCAGCAGGAAGGAGAGTACCGGTGAAAACCGGGAGACGTACTGGAAGAATATCTTCGATTTCACACGTCTGAAAGTGGGCAAACAAAAGGTATTCACAGGGGTGATCGAAACCGATGGAGTAGCCATGTGTATCCACTATCGGCGCTTGAAGGCGGATCGTCCAGTTCCGTCTTCGATAGTGTCCGTGACGAAGCATGAAGATGAGAAGGAGGCGGATTGTGCCACACAGAAAGTGCAGGATAACGACTTTGTCGTTGGCGCGGACCCTGGGATTACGAATATCGTAACCATCGCTGCTCCCAAGCGTGCGGAAGATGGTAACGACGGTAACTCACGTCAGAAAGGCATGCGTCTGTTGAGGTTCTCGAGAGCGAGATACTACCGAGGATCCGGCGTAATGACTGCAAGGAAGAAAGTCATTACATGGAATTCAGGAATGAAAGAGCACCTGGAAGCTTTGAGCGAGGTGACGAGCCGAGGAGCGGACTTTAACGCTTTTCGGGAGTTTATGGAAGTTCGCGTTGCTCATTGGGATTCGCTGTGGGAGGAGTATCAAAAGCCCCGGTGGGCCCGTCTGCGTATGAACCTGTATTGTGGGAAGCGGCTTGCATTCGCCAACTTTTTCAGTCAGTTGAGCGCCTTGAAAGAGGATGAAAGTCAAAGGCTCGTAGTAGCGTACGGAGCAGGGCGATGGAGGACCCAAAAAAGGAACTACGCCAGCTCCAACGACAAGAAAGTACAAGGAGTGCGCACGGAGCTTCGCTACGATACCTGTAGATGAGTTCCGAACGTCCTATACACACCATGAACTGGGGTGTACACTTCAGACGGTCGAGATGGAAAAGTGTCAGCGAAGCCCTGAGGATATACAAAAGTACGGACCGCTGACGGAAGAGCATATGGGAAGGAGGGCGAAAGTTCGAGGGCTACTTGCACTAATGAGTACAACCAATGATAGTAAGAAACGTATGGAGTTTGTGAATCGTGACTTTAATGCCGCGATCAATATCAAGAGATGTGCGGTGCTGGAGAAGAGACCTCCAAACTGGACAAGAATGAACTTTATTGGACAACCTCTCAAAGTCGAACTATATGAGAAGAAGTTGGAAGCAGTAGTGGGCGGCCGGTCCAAGAAAACTGCGAGGCGTCTGCACGTAAGTTGGTGATGTCTAGTCTGGGGCGCGGCGATCGCCACTACTGTACCACTGGCGACAGCGTTTTTCTTTTGAAAGGCGTTGGTTTCCAGGGGCGCGCGCTACAGCAACGCCTCTGGTGCGCCTGCTGGGTATGACGGCAGACGCAGCTTGGCCAGCGCTCGTGGTTAGCTTTCTCCTGGGGCTTTTCGCAGGGCGCCGCAGCAAGCACCAACGAACTGGTGCCAGCGGGCTGGACACGAGTGCATCGGGCGCGCCTGCTGGGTCAGTGATCGACAGCACGCCCGCTGATGCACCGTTCGCCTCGCTGGTGCCGCTCGCGTCGGCGCCGTCAGGGACCACCGCTGACGTTAAACTGATGCTCATCGTACGTCGTGACCTGAAGATGAGCCCTGGCAAAATTGCCGCTCAATGCGGGCATGCCTCTGTCGGTGCTTTTAGAGGGTGTACGGATCGCGCGCTGCTGGCTGCTTGGGATCGAAACGGCCAGCCGAAAATTGCGCTGCGCTGCAGCTCACTGAAAGAGCTGTTGGCGATCGAACGGGCGGCCCGGCAGCTTCGTATACCGACTTTTGCCGTACGCGACGCGGGGAGAACGCAGGTCGTGGCGGGCACGATTACGGTGCTGGCTGTTGGGCCTGCCGAGAGTGCCAAACTCCAGAGAATCACCGGCCATTTGAAGCTACTTTAAAAACATCGAAGTGCTGCGAGTATAAAGACGACACCCAGGGGCCAGAACACGTGCGCTGATGCTAGCGTCCAGTGTTGAGACGCCAAGGAGCCGCTGCTGAGAAGCCGGCAGCGCGAGACGCGGCTCGCAGTATCGCGCTGCACACCAGGATTCGAGTTCGCGAATCAGTGCAGTCGGCAGTTTACGAGAACGGGCGGCAGGCTGCATCTGAGTGCATGTCGATGCACTCTCCGTGCTGCAGCGCGTCGTCACGCAAGGCTATCGCCATCATAGCGGAGCGCGGTGCTGGCCGTGCCTTTGTGCCGCATGCCATAGCCTAGCACTTGCCCGGTATTTTGGTTGGTCAAGTGCCGCGCTGACGCGTATTCACGCGAGTTGCGTTCTACATAAAAACACTAGATACAGCAGCTGAGCCTGTATCCACTCCTTTGCCCGTTAGCAGCCACACTTGGCGCTATGCTTTACGTTGCTGTGAAAGCGTGCAGCTTCAGCAGCAAGGCTTGCCTCCATGCGCGCACTCGTCTACACGCGATCCAATCAGCTCCCTCATTGTCGATAACGAGCGCGTTTCTAAAGATGCCCATTCATGCCTAGCATGGTATCGCCAGGTTTCCAATCGCATCCCTACTCCATGCGATTCAGGAATCGTAAAAGAGCAGCGAGAACGCTGTCCACCCGGGGCATCGATGCATCCGGCAACGCCGTTTCAAGACGCGCTTCCGCAATCTGATTTGCACCCAACGATTGGAGCAGGGATCCAAACCCCGTTTCAAGCAGGAGCGCCCCCATATTCTCTAGGAGGCTCGCAAGAAGCCCTGTCGATCGTGGACGCACCTCCATGAAACGCAGCGGTCGATCTGCGGCTAGTTCAAGACGTTCCCGACACAGCTCGACAGCGCGATCAAAGCCGCCGAGTGCATCGACGAGCCCCACGGCGAGCGCTTGCGTACCCGACCAGACACGTCCTTGTGCGTAGCGATCGAACTCGTGATGTTGGCGACCACGGCTCTCCGCTGCCTTGCGCACAAACGACTCGTAGACTCGCTCCGTACTCCGCGTGAAATAGGCATCCTCTTCGGGTGTGAAGGGCCGAAAATCCACATCGAGCTCCGCATAGCGCCCCCTACTCAAAACCTCTCGACGAAATCCAATGCGCTCAAAGAGTTGTTGCAGAGACGGTTTGGCAGTTACAACGCCGATGCTGCCTGTTAGGGTGAGAGGTTCCGCCACGATCGCCTGGCATCCCATGCTGATGTAGTAACCACCGCTACCGGCAACGTCGCCCATACTCGCAATGACCGGCTTGCGCTTGGCCAGCTCGCGGATGGAGTTCCAGATCAGGTCCGATGCTAGCGCGGAGCCTCCGGGCGAATCAACACGAAGAATCACAGCTGCGAGGCTTCGATCGTTTTTCGCTCGCTCCAACTGCTCCACAAGCGTGTCCGAGCCTATGCTGGGACTGAATAACGGGTTCGACGAGCTGCGTCCCGTTTGGATAGCGCCCAACGCCCGAATCACCCCAATTTTCGTGACACCTCGGCGACGCCCTTCGGGCAGGCCTAACACAGACGGACGCACCCGCCGATAGCGCTTAGCGGCCACTGCTCGCAATGGACGCACCAACAATCGTCGCAGGCGACGGTCTGCACTGCTCGAGCTGCTCTCCTTTTCGCTGGTTTCGGATAGACCCCAGGCTTTGCCGACAAACCGCATTTTGAGCTTGTCTAGAAGATCATTCTCATACGAGATACCATCTACGAATCCGAGCGCTTTCCATTCGGCTACCGTCATGGGCGGATCGTCCAGGATGCGATGCACGACGGCTGCAGGGTCTGGCTCTGAACCCACTCGTGTGCTCAGCTCGCTGCACAGATGTTCATACTGTTGCTCCAGAAGCGATGTGAGGACTTCACGTTGGGCGTCGCTCATCGTGCGTCTGGCAAGCTGATCGCCTGCTGATTTATAGGCGCCAATGCGCTTCACTTGCGGCTCAATGCCGATCTTGTCAAGGACGCCGCGTAGAAAGCTCGCGGAGACTTTCATGCCCCGAAGCGACAGGATACCCTCCGGAGGCATGTAGATCTCATCTGCGCCGAGCGCCAGATAGTACTCTCGTTCGGAAGCTACCGCCATGTAAACGATCACCGGTTTGCCTGATTGTCGGAAGTAGTCGAGATAGCGGCGCGCTTCCTGCAAACGAGCGTAGCCGCATGCCAGTGGACCTATCTTGACGTACATGGCGCAGATTCGCGGATCATGCGCTCCATTCCGGCATATTCGCTTCCAGTCTTCCAGCGAGATGCTGCTGGCGGCGGGGAAGGTAGCCGCGTGGCTGTCGGGAAACGGGCCCTCGAGATCGACGGTTATTGTCGTATAGCGACGAAGGCGGACGCGCACGAACACGAGCTTCCATGCAAGCCATACCCGCCATAGCCAACCCGTCTGTGGCTTGAACTCCAAACGATGTGCCTCCAGCGCACCCGGCACGCGCACATGGTTCACCGCGGACGGCTCAGGGAAGTTCACCGTGCCAGCGGCCTCGCCGAGTTCGCTGACGACGCTGTTTGGCGGGTCGCGCGAAGCTCCAGCCTCGTGAAGACTCGCGGACAGCGGGAGCCGTGGAGCACGCCCGCGTCGCGTTCTTGCCAAACGAGGAGCACGGGAAGTGCTCTCTCTGTGGCGCTGCACGCCGCTCCTGTTCGAGCGCTGACGGAGACGCGAAGCGCTGCCGGCCGGCGCCGCTACGAACGCCGCCGCTGACACGAGCATCGCGGGCTCCGTTCCAAACACGTCGGCAGACTGCGAAAACCTTCGTTCCAGCGAACAAACGACAAGCGGAAAGCGGTGGAATTCGCAATTGCGTCCACAACCCAGCTGTCGTTGCACGTTTCACCAAGGCGCGCAACGAAGGATGCTGCAAATTTTTTCCCATTGCCAAGACGCGTACCAAGGCCAGCGTCCTCCGATTGTGCGCTTTTGCTTTTTTCTTTTTCTTTTCATTTTTTTCAGCGCGCGGTTAAGCATCCATCAAACCCCCTACTTCCAAACTCCGTAACCCATACTACTCCTCGGATACACTGATCGCTTCATAGGCTGTATCGTTCGCCGAGCGCATGCCGCAAGCGTCCCTTGTAGAGCTTGTACCGTTGGCACGAATGCATCTCAATGACAGAACGGCTTCGCCGTACTAATGAGGACGCCGCCTCGGTGCTTGGTTTATCCAACATGGAATCGGGATTCACTATCATTACGAGAGCCTGCAAGCTGCGCAGACAGACCTACTGCCTGCAACAGCGCGAAGAGATTTACCAGGATAATCCTGCGAACACGGGCGACTCCTAGACGCAGCGCACCAGCTCCTAGTCCCGAACTGAACTGCGTTGCGGGCGAGCTGCTCAAGTCTCGCCATTGCACCCACCACTTGGTGGAGCATGAAGTTTCAGCGCGGCGGAGTCGTCTGGCTCGCGGGACGCCCCGACTAAAAGGTGAACTTTCGACCATGCGAAACAATTTTGCCAGCTTCAACACGTACCGTCGAGGCAAATATTCGTATATCGTTGCTAGGTAGCGTTCGTTTCCGTGATTATTTTCTACAGCGCAGTCGATACGCACACCATCATATTTGGGAGATGGCATTGACGGCAGCCTGCGCGACAATGAGATGCGTCTTTTGAAGTTCTCGAGAGCTGCATATTGCCGACAGTCGGAGATAATGAAGCCCAAGAAATACTGCACCCTGCAACGCTGAACAGAAGGAGTACCTGGACGCGATGAGCAAAGTCACGTCGCGCGGAGCGGACTTTCGAGCTTTTCTCGAATTCACGGAAACTCAAGCTGCTCATGCCGAGGAGCTGTGGAAAGAGAGTATCCAAAGCCCCGGTGGGCTCGTCAGCGCATGAACCTTCGCGGAGGGAAGAAGCGGGTACGCGGCATGTTCATGAATCAGTTGAGCGCCCTCAAGCAGGACAAGAGTCAAAGGCTCGTAATTGGATACGCAGCAGGGCACCGGGTGTCCAAAAAGCTAGCGTACCAGCTCCATCGACAAGAGCGCGCAAGGAGTGCACACACCGTTTCATCGCAATACCGACAGATGAGTTCTGAACGTCCTACGTGCACCAGGGGCTGTGGTATACGCTTCTGGAGGTCGAGATGGAAAAGTGCCAGCGGAGCGCTGAGCATATACAAAAGTGCGGAGACCTGACGGTGCAGGAAATGGCACGAAGGGCGCGAGTTCGAGCACTTCTCGCTCTAGTTGGTTCAAGCAGCGGCAACAAACACATGCAGATCGTGAATCGAGACTTTAACGCCGCTTTCAATATCAGGTGATGTGCGGTGCTGGAGAAGAGATCCGAGGGGTTGACACGATCCAATTTTGTGGCACAAACTCTCCGAGTCCAACTGTAAAACGAGAACTTGAAACCAATAACAGGCGGCCGGTCGATAGAGACGGAGCGGCGTCAGCACGTCGGTACATAGGTACCCGCGCGATCATCGTACCGTATTCAAACGCGATCCCCAGAAGCAGCGCGCAATCGCAACCGCAGCTGTGCACTGCATCGGTGCGCGCGGAGGCGGCGGCGCATTGCGTGAATCCGCTGCGGGCATACGCTCGTCTGCCGGAGGCATCCAGCGCCTCCAGGTGACACTTCAGGGCTGGTAACGTCTTCGAAAAGCCAGAGCAAGGGATAGCTGTGTGTACCGAAGCACCGCCAAAGATTGCTAAAGTCTTTTGCGGTACTTGTTTTTAGCACCTGGCTCGAGTCCCGGGCGCTCGTCGGGGCCACTGTAGTTCGTGCGCGCGCGCGTTTCCGGAGTAACCAGTACTGCGGTGTGTGTGTGTGTGTGTGTGGAAAGCGAGCCTCTGACCGCCTTCAACAGATTCCCATGACGCAAGGAGTGAGCGTTGTCGGAGAGCGTGTTGCGATGGAGCCGCCAGCAACCGAGGCTGAGTTGCGGCTCCTCCCGGAGCTACTTGCAGTTCTCAAGGGCGCACCCAGTGAAGTTCTTCGGCATGAAGGAGAAACGTCTTTCTTTCAGGTCGCAAACTTGAGCCACGCAATTGATGACTCTGTCGTACACTTGGTGCGGTCGGTTGCCGAGGCTGGTTGGCTGTATGCTCACCGAATCCGGCCGTTTGTGCAGCCGCATCCACTCCCGGGATCGATGAAAGAGCGCTGGCGTGTCTGCAAGGATTCAACCCCTGCGCAAGAGAGTCGAACGCGAGCTGCTCTACGAAGTGCGCTCGTTGCAGAGCTCCAGCCCTACCATTTGACTTTGGATCAAGCGGAACGCATGCTTCTCCAGAATCGACTCTGTCTCCAGCAACTGGCAATGCTCATTGAGCCTCATCGTTGTACGCTGCTGCGTTGGTTAGCCATGATCGCTGAAGCTGCCGCTGAGGCAGCAAATACCGCAAACGATGCAGTTTCCATTCTGAACCTCGTGGGGAGGTTGCAGAACCATGGCGACCCCGCGGTCATTCACACCATGGGTCGAATCTTTTCCGAAGTTGTTCAGCCCTTACAAAGAATGGTGATTTCCTGGGTCGCGTACGGCGATCTCAAGGATGCGGGCTTCGAGTTTTTCATCCAGCTTGATGACCGAAAATTCCCTGCTTTGCACCCCGAATGCGTACCATATTGGATACCAAAACCGCTTGTAGAGCGTTTGTTCCACGCGGGACTCTCGCGGTTTCTCTGGGACAAATGGGCACAGTGCGCAACTTTCCAGAACGATGCGGTGCTTCTTGATTCGCAATACAGTCCGCCCGCAACGCTTGCCCGTACCTCATCGTTCCTTGCATGGCTCGGATCGTTGTGCGCATCGGATGGACCTGGCAGCGGAGTCCCGGTTCGCTCGCTCTTTCTGGACCAATATCATCTCGTGCACCATCTGAGTGTCCATCGCCATTTCGTGTTGCTCGAAGACGGCGATTTCGCCCTGCATTTGACAGAAAAGTTGGAGCCTGTCATGCTGCGTGCAACCGCGAGTGTTGAACGCAGTGCCCTTCTGCAGGCACTGGTTGAAGCGCTGACGCACACTGGGCTGCATCGCGCGGGGCGAGCTGCCACAGAGCACCTGCTCGACCGCCTCGATGTGTATCTCGCGCGTCCCCAGACTCGCGATCAGGACTGTATCGCCAATGCGTTTACGCTTACCTATCTATTTCCGGATCCGATTGATTACCTTATTCGGCAATGCCCCCATTTTGGAGAGTACAAGCGCCTCTACGGTGTTTTTTGGAAACTACGCCTTACCCAGTACCAGCTCGCTGTAGCGGCGCACGAGCACAGCCGCCTCTATCAGGACCTCAAGCGCTGGGCGGCCCCAGGTCGTCGAATGCCGGCCCCAGCAGCGCATGACCGTGCCGGAAGCGCCGCCATTCGAACGCCGCTGGCGAACTGTGCACTCTTTCGTGCACATCTTCATCAATGCCTGCAAGCTGTTATCCAGTGTTTCTACCGGGATGTCGTGGACCCAGCCTGGCGTACCTGCGTTGCGAATCTACACGGCGAGCATGCCCAGGGCGCATCCTGGTGCACCCTCATCGAAGCGCTCGACGCCTACTTTGCCCAAGTGGTCCACGAGCTGACGCCCGCCGACCAAAACACCACTGATAAGAAGCGCTCCAAGGTGCTGGCACCCGTCAACCATTTGGAATCCCCCGCGAATAACGCCACCGAACGCGCTGGCGCTCGTCCGTCGCCCGGGAAGCCGCAGCAGGCCGTCAGCGCCGCCGCCGTTCCGCATTGCTGTCGCCCAGCGCCGTGTGGACTCGAGTCGTCGACCGCCGCCACAACACCGGCCATTGCATCGCTCTGTGTCATGATTCGGCAGTTTCTTGCACTGAATCAGGGCATCTGCCTGCGTCTGAATGGGTATGTGCGCTCGCTTGGCTACGCCGATCCAACACGCCCCAACGATGATCTCGCCTGCCTTGATGCCGCTTTACGACGACAGTTTCGTCAATGGCAGCGCGTTACTTGCCCAAAATGGCGAGCCGCTCTCGACGCAAGCCCCTCGGAGGCGCTTCGCCGCCTCGCAGCCGACGTGCCGTGCCCACCGGGGCCTTTGTGTGCGCTCGGACGCACCCCCGAGACGCCTTGATAGCGTCACCACACGCACATACGCACGCGCACACCAAAGCATATCCTCAATTAGCGGGAAACGATCGCGAGTGAATGCTTTTCGTGCGTGCCGGAAACACCAGTCCAGTGCAGTCCGTGTGGAAGAGCGCGGCCAACATGCGCGCCCGTAAATCTGCCCACAGCATCGAAGGTACCGCCTTTTGCATCACCATATCCGTGAACTGCACGCATTCGTAGATGCGTGTTCCAAAGGTGCGGATGCGTGCGCGACGCACACGCATCCGCGCAGCATGCATAAAGCGCAGCAGATCGCCGAGTTGACACGTGTGCGCGTACGCATGCAACGCCACGCAGGTGACCGCGCCGTCTCGCGCATTGCGCATGCAAATCGGATTCGCCACGGCGTCGAAGACGATGTTTCGTAAACGCGCTTTCCAGCGCTCAATGCCTGAATCAGCGGTGCCCGAGCTGCCGCCTTTGGTGTCCAGCATGTCGGCGCTTGCTAGAGCAGGCACTTGGAGCAGGAGCTCGGCAACAACGGCCTGGGGTGTGTCGGTAGCGCTGCTGGCTCCGAGGCGTTTCAGAGGCGGCCGTGTATCGCGCGGGTCGGAGAGGCGCCCTCGAACAATGGTGCAACGGAGTGCGCGGAACGCTCTGATCAAGTCAAGGCCAATGCCGGGGCGTGAATGGGTGTGTACGACAACGCGGAACTGCGTTGAGGTTTCATGTTCCACTGAGACACGGGGTATGTCCGGCGCAAACAGATAGCGTAGCGCATCGGCCAAGTGTTCTTGGTTCAGCGTGGTGCCGGCTATTTCGCTGTTGCTGACGGCAGCGATACCGGGAGGCGGTGCGCGCAGCGCAGCCGATGCCTCCGCAGCAGTGATCGTGTCGGGTGTTCGCGTCTCGGATGGCGACCATGCGCTTGATGCAAACGCCGAAGGCGAACGGAACGAAACCCCTGCTAGCTCCGCGCCTCGCATCACCTCCTGCTCTTCGGAAGAGGAGCGTGTTGTGTCGCTTTCCTGTAGTGTGTCATCAGACACCAGCGAAATGTCTCGCCCAGCTCCAACAGCGTCCGTCTTCAAGACTGGCACTTTCTCGACTGGAATCCGAGCGACGGGCTCATCGGGCATGCGCATTCGAGCGCTCGTTTGGCGACGTTTTGTGACGAGCTCCGCCTCCGAGTCGCTGCGCACGGGTCCTGTTCGCTGCGCTGTCTGCTCGTTGCAGGCCTCGTGGCCCGCCATGGATAAAACCGATGCCTCCGATGCATGCCCCAGATCGCAGTGCTGAACCTTCACCGCTGTCTGGCTACAACTGCCGTTGGCGCCAGTGGTGGCCAAGCAGTAGCGGGGCGGTGACGCGCTCAAGCAAGTTGTTTCCGTACCAGAGCCGTCAGACGACCGGCGACAAGGATGCTCGACCCCGTATGGCGTCATGCGCTGCGTCCTAATCGAGCGTGTATCATCATATTCTGAGAACGACTCCAGATCAGAGACGCGCGGGATGTAGAGACTAATGCCCCTGCCGACGCCGGGCCCATCTTCCAGAGCGGCCACGACCACCGCCGTGTGCGGTGGATAGACTTCAACGGAGCACTCGGGGCCGGCCAGTTTTGTGCAAAGTGCACGTAAGCGATCCAGTCTCACACCAATCAAGTGGGCTATGTGGCTTGCAGAGCCCGTCAGGCCAAGCAGTAACGTCAATGGGACTCTGGCATTCAGAGCATCGGCCTGCGCTGCGGCCCACAGCTGCTGCGCCTGCACGAGGCATTCAGCACAGGGACAGGAAGGTGTTTCGGGAGTGACGACTCGACGATTATAGCCGCCCGCAATGATTTCAGCGCTGCGCACGACAAAGCCTTCCTGACCTAAATATTCTATGATTTGTTCAAGGGCGGTTGCTGTGCAGGCCGCGCTTCGCACGGTCACAACGCATTCACCCCGTCGTCGCCACTGGTCGATAAAGTGGACCCATGCGGTATCATCTCTGACCTGAACGCCGGATGCGCTGCGGTCGTCATCGTCTTCGCCCGCAAAGTAGTCATCCAATAATACGTCGTCGAAACTGTCAGTACGATAGAGAGCTAGCCGTAACATTCGCTCAACCCCAGCACGTTGTTTGTGTATTTGGTATCCTCCAAAGACTTGTAACATGCCATGAGCGGTTTCATTTGGCTCAGGAGAGTGCTGCAGTGCCGCAGATTTCCACTCAAAGCCCTCAACTTCCAGCGAAATGTCCTCCAGAACGTGAATGATCCTACTGAGAAGCTCGTCAGCTGACCTATGGTGGCACCGCAGACTCCATCGCCTCGCCTCCGAGTCAACTTCGATATACCACTGAGCTCGCTTGGTCCGGGCAAAGCTGTCCGCGCAAGCATACGCGAGCATCGAGTCACCGCTCGGTGACGGCGGGCACTCGGTATCGCTGGTTTCCGGCGAGACCGCTAAAGTCCTTGTCTGTCGGATCTGCCCAGCGCTCCATGTGGTCAGAACGCCGCACTCCATCATCTTTTCGGTTCTCGACGGAGCACTCATGGGTTTTCACCGTGTACTCCGCGAATAATTGTGGGCGTATCCGCTCTCAATGTGTGTCGTTCTCTGCGGAGTCGCAGAACGTGACCCAGGAGCTTCCAGTCCCTGGACGGACAGACAAAACGCTTGTTCGCGCTCCCTTGCAGAGCGAAATTTCAAGGGAGGTGAGCGGGCAAACGCAGTCGTGTTGCGGTCAGCGTTATAGCAGTAGCCGCTGGGATCACCAGAGGTTGCCCTCTGGTACGTTCAGCGTCGCGCGCTCGCAACAGTGTAACAAATTGCGTTGCTCTCGGGGTTGTGCAGCAGCACTAGTTCCACCCTTGCAACCTTAAACCAAGATTTGCAGCGAAATAGCTTCAACCGATAGAGATCCACCAACAACGTGAGCGTCTCTCAAGCGTCTAAACACCAGATGAGCGTGCACTGCCAGCCTCAGGGGAACGCCACGAAGCGCCGCAAACGTCGTTGACCTGCCTATCCAGAAACCACCACTACAACGACTACTACGCTTGGAGTTTCTGCGGCCTGATGCCTGCAGAATATCAGCCCAGCTTATCACAAAGACGAAACGCCCGGGAGCGTACCCCGAGTTGCACGGAAACTGTAAGCTTCGACGCCTGGCCTCAATTGCTCTTCGAGGCGCCAGCGATGCCTTCGATGGAAGCCAGTCGCCCAGCCAAATGAAAGGAGGATCAGGTAACGGCCCCGCGAATTGAAGTCGAGCTGCGGTGGCGGCAGGCTAGCAAACCGCCTCCGTTTGCGCGCTGTTGACAGGGGCTCCGTTCTTTCATCGGTCACGTAGTATCAAATTAGCTATTTATATATTTAGTTTCCAATTATTGTACATCGATGATCCGACACCGCGCGATCGCTTATAGCGAGCGTTCCCCTACGGGTATGCTGTGCATAGCGCTGTGCCTATCGCACACGCAGCGATTGACGTGCTGTTATAGTGCGGACGTCCCGCAGCGGTACGATCGCCATGGCTGAAGGGTCGCTGGTGTAAACGTGACAAAACTGCAGTTTTCTTTATACGAGGCCGGCGTATTGCCCTGATCGCGTCATTCCCGCAATGCCATTCATTTTTCCCTTGGTTTGGTTCCGAGGTATAGGACAAACCGAGTCTGGGCAATAAAACGTCATGATTGTTCGCGAGCGTGCATATCGAACGACTGACTACCTGCCGCATACGCGTCTTGTATGTCTCACGGATCGATCACGAAGACGTACGGCATTATCGAACACGACATAGTTGACAATCATGCGGGGGTGTTGATAGCGGTGTGTTCAGTTGCAGCGCACGTTTCCGCTCGGGCCTCATACCGCCTGGACATTGTGTGTGTGTGTGTGTGTCTTTTGTGCAAACGCAGACAACGATGCTGTCGCTCGGACCTGCCTCGTCAGCTTTGTGTGCCGCAGTGAATGATTTTCGACGACAAGCCCCGTCACCGATGTGGCTCAGATGCGCGCATGCGAAGCGAATCGCAGCTTCTTCGTGCCCTCGTTCGCGCTGTTCTTTTCCTTCATTCGAAGCAGCGCCATTGTGCTGGGTGCTCGCGACGCCGCAAACGCGCCGACCGACCATCCGCGTAAAGTGCACGCGCCGCTAATGCCGATCGCCAAGAGCGTCAGGTCCTTGGTTCCTATCCTGGCCGGGCAAAACGCAGATATCTGTGCTTCGCTTGCAGTGAGTCGAGCACTGCACCTAACGTACGTCCACGTCCAGAAAACCGCAGACAAGGAGAGCGCGCGCACACGTCAAACTTTAGTCGGCTTCGCTTCCCGCAGATGCGATCCTGCAAGCCGGGGCGCCCACGACTGCGATTCCATCGCCTCACACCTGAGACGGATATTCCGCAGCTTGTCAACGCTGCAAGGCCATGCGTAACCCGTCTGCTCGGGTCGGCGCTATGTTTCAAGATCGTTTGCGTGTGCTAGTGCAAAAATGCAGGGATTCGCCCTGACGATACTTCTGTACAAGTTTGGAGAAACCTCCAAAGACCCTAGGCCCTGACCAGGAACGCTCCTTGGCGTCGGGCACCGAGTTCCCATTGGAAGCTCTCTTGATAGCGCGGGGGCTCGTCGACCTTCAAGGTCACAAACAGGTTACGTCGGCAGATCCGCCGGCTCGATGCTATCAAAATCAGGTAAGGTCCATGGGTTCGGGGCAGCGGTCTGCGCTTCTCCCAGAACGGGCTGCGTGCCATGCGTCGCTGGCCCGTTACCCGCACTTGTCGACTCCGTCGCTGCCGATGAAAAAACGGCGGGTTTTGCAGACCTCAACTGCCGAACTTCTGTGCGCAAGTCGCGCAGCTGTTCTTGCGTGTCTCGCCATTGTTGCTGGGCTTGATCGCTCATCGTGCGAATCGTCGCGCTCAGGTCTTCAATGGACTGGCGCAACTGCCGCAGTTCTCTGCGAAGCACACTTGCTTCACTCGCTGGTTTTTTGGCAGCTTTATTTTGTTGAGGAAAGTACGCAGGTACGACATACTTTCGCAGAAACTCCCGAAGCACCGAGATAGCGCCAACTGTGAGCGCGAGGCGCCAGGCCCACGTCCAAGCTCCGGGTACTGCGCGCTTTGACTGCACACCAACACCCACTGCAGCTGGTGGAACGTAGCCGTTCCCCAGCGACAAATCCAAAGGAGGCGGCGGTTTCGATTCCTCACCGAACTTGTTACCCGCCCGTCTCCAGGCTTCAGCGAGCTCCTCCTCCGTGTAACCCTTGGCGCGGAGGAACTGCGCAGCCTGAACGGGGTCTTTCACAACGTCGTTTTGCAGAAACTCCACAGCCCGTTGGACCCAGTCCTCACGCATAACGTAAAACTATAGCCCGGTGCAGCGGCCGAAGCCGACTGCTCGCCTCGCAACCATAAACGCTTCCTTCGGAATGCAGGCGAGTGCGCTGTGCGACGCGATCGCGATCGGGAGCAGCAGGTGCGAAACAAAATGGATTATATCAGACATAATAGACATCAGTGGGATACACGCGTTCCTGAGAGGGAGCGCGCCTGTGCAGTGCGGCGCGGGCATGCAATGCATCCGCGAGCCGCGCGATCTGCGCACCCCGCTGCTGGACGACGGGCACCAGCGTGTCGAACGCAGAAGCAGGTGTACGGACGAGACGATTTTTCGGCCGTACGCTATGGAGGAGCGACTTAGCGATGAACTGATAGGCAGGGCGGCGATACAGCGGATAAAGCGCGATGGAGCACGATCATTTCGGCTCTATGAACGAGAGCAGGAAATAAAAAAGTTGCAAGATGAACTGCGCGAGTGTTCACGGCGAGCTGGACTCGAGCGTTTCTCCGAGTGCCGGAGCCTCGTACAAGAGCTGATCAAGATTTTTGAGGAGCCTTGGTACGGTGCGTTCTCGAAAAACGACTGAGGTGGTCTCCGAGACGGGTAATGATCATCCTGTGGCCGCGCGCCTCACTCACAAGCGACCCTGTGGACGGGAGTTGCAGCGGGAGTCCGAACTGCCAGGACCGTGTGCACGTGGACTGCCGCAGCGCCCGCGACCAAGGCGAGCTGGCCTCTACATTAGCGATCGCTGGTGCCGTCAACCAATTGGGAACTCTCTGAGAGGTTTTGCAGGTGCCGCGCTGGCTTTGGTTGCAAAGCCCGCGACGCCTGTGCGACCTGCACACGCCACACAGGTCCAGTGGGGTCGGTGCAGCGGCCCGCCTCCACCGGAACAAGCACTTTTGATACCTTTCGCAGTCGATCTTTTGCGTATAAGATGAGAGGCCTCGGACGCAAGTGTTATCGGCGGATTCATGTTTTCGATCTGCATGCGTGGCGGCAGAAGAATATCGTCGGGGATTTGCGCGAGAATCGTCGCTGCGACGCTCTGGTTGCCTGGGATCCTCTTCAGTCTGGTGAAGAGGACGCAGACATGATGCTTTTGCAGGCGTCGTTGCGAGGCCTGCACACACACCGTAATTTTTTGACGGCATGCCCCGCGTTTTACACAGGGCTCAGGGACACTCGCCTCTGGACTTGTTGCTCGTTACGATAATGATGTTGATGATGATGATGGGGTTTTTGGGTTGCAGTCCCGCCATTTACAGAGCGGAGCATGCTCTGTACTGAATGTTTGCGGCAACTTGGGACATTCGGTTTCCGCGTATCGACACGATAAACTTTGCGTCCAAAGAAGAGATTCGGAGAGCCTTTACCTGGATGTCGTACAATGCCGAGAAATCATATCGGGGACGAACTTTGCACGACTGCAGGCATGCAGGCCGCGCAAACACTGACAGAACCGCTCCATACGCGGTTTCATACGCGAGGTAACAGGATAGAAAGACTGAGTATTCGGTGGTAAGCTGCACGTCAGGATAAAGCTTGTGCTTCCTTGATAGATCGCTGAGCAGTTACGGTGTATGCAGGCACGACATCAGCTGCTGGATGATCTCATGCACAGCGAGCTCTGAACCGTAGAGTTTAAAGAGAAAGCGCGAAACTAGCGGCGCAATGTGAATCTGTTGCTCGGGAAAGACTCTCCAACTTGCCGCCTACGGATGCACTCGTGGCTAGCTCAGCGTATTCACTGAGAGTTTAGTCACTGTAACACCAGACATAATCACGGTCCGGATGCGATCTCCAGACGCGCTCAAAATCTACGAATAAAGTCTGCAAGGAAAGATGCGCACTTTTGGAGGCGACAGCGGTGGTGATCATAAACCTTCAAGCGCTCTTGCATCCAAACATGCGCACCCGATCAAATACTCGGTAATATCGAATCATGGAACAGCATCAGCGTCGCTGAATCCCCAGGAAAATCGTTATCACGGAATATATGTGGCGTTCCAGCCTCGCTCGACAGCTGACCAGTACCATACCAGTGTCTTGGCGCAGGCGAGGATCCGAATCTTCCCCCTGTTTCCTAATGTCTTTATTGCATCCGAACTCCACAGCGTTGCAGCGCAGCGTCTGCATCAGTAAGAGTCGATTCCCTGGCAAGCTCGCTCGACGTAAAGCCGGTGGACGATCTGGAAGCACGAGATATTGCCTGAGGTTGATCGAGGGGTTCAAGTCTCGATGCAGTATGGACGGGTATGTGTGTGTACTTGCTGCTGGCGTCACGACGAAGCGAGCCTCACGC
>Ga0078972_1010159_pt1 | contig 17851 bp, 18 predicted proteins | sample YelNatPaOPGAMG01_FD_67568 | JGI IMG/M metagenome (GOLD analysis project Ga0078972, IMG submission 67568) | Hot spring thermophilic microbial communities from Obsidian Pool, Yellowstone National Park, USA - OP-RAMG-01 (SPADES assembly) (version 2) | ecosystem: Environmental > Aquatic > Thermal... | reverse complement strand
CCGGGTTCGAGGAAATCGCTGGGCTTGGGCGAATCTTTGAAGCCTTCCAAAAAGGCTTTCACTGCTAACAGGTCACCGTAAAGGAAGATGTTTCGCCAAAGCCACCAACCTGCAGTGATGGCAAAAACGAGAAGGACAACCAACGGGGCAAGAAAAGAAATTGGCTTGAAGGCGAAAGTTTGAGTTTGCGCCGATTGCTTCGCAACTTTCCGCTTTTTGGGCGTGGCTTCGGGTTTTGAAGTCTGTTCGCTCGCTTGAAACGAAAGGAAAAATGTGGCGAAGAAGGATAGCGGCAAGAAGATGATGTTGCTGCTTTTCGCTAAAAGTGCCATCCCGCTCAAAAGCCCAGCGATGCCCGCATCCAGCAATTTTCGCCTGTTTTGGTTCGCAGAAACGCAAATGTGGCAGAGCCAAAGCAATGTCAGCGCAGATGTAGCACCAGCAGTCGCATCGTTGCCTGCAGAAGCACAAACGAGAAGGTGAACGGGAAGCAGTGCTGCGAAAGCGCCCGACAAAAGCGCGACAGGCAAAGGCGGAAACTCGTCAATTCTCAACCTGAGAGCCAACATGAAAGCGACAATAACAACGAACGCCCCCCACAAGGTTGAGACAAACCTTGCAGCCAGCAAAGCCGTCAAAGTCGGTTCGTTCGGTTTCAGGAACGGAACGGTGAACGGAAGAGCGGTCAAATAGTAAAGCGGAGGTTGGTGAGCCTCATAAGTGCCCTTCTCCTTGCCGTAAAAAATGGGTAAATTGCCCGTTTGGTGCAGGTGTTGGATGTAAGCGAAATGAGCGCCTTCATCGGGAGCGCGCCAAGCATGGAAGCGAAGCAAATATGCAGTGGCGGCAACGAAGTGGCAAACCAGCAAAATTGTCAAGGCGACGATGATTTCCCAACGCATGGCTTTGGTCTCATCGCTTCAATGTCAGCGCTGCTAAGGTCAAAGCGAAAATCGCCACCATCAAGAGCAAACTCACTAACAGACCTCGCCAGACCCAAGTAAAATGCTTAGTGACTGGGCGATGGTGAATGACTGGTCTCAAGAGGTTGAACTTGGTGAAAGTCCACTTTCCGCTCGCCAACATCCAATTCGCCCCTTGCCAATTGAGCGCTCGCTCAAGCCTCGGTCTCAGCCAGTAACTCCACACAAGTGCCGATGCCATGTTTTTGCTTCCGAAAGTCGCTGCAAAGAACCCATAGACCCAAAGCACAACCGCCAGCGACCAATGTTCGGCGTTATCTGCGGGCATGGTTGCCACCGTTGTCGAAAGTCCAAGCAAGCCGAAAAGCACTAAGCACTCCAGCAAAACGAACCCGCCTTCCATCAAGCCGAGATAAACGGTGTAGCGTCGGATGACAGGCGCGTTGCATCTTTTGCCCGCAAAAATGCTGACGAAGGCTTGAGGCGAATTGTGGACTATCTGAAGGAGGCTGAGGAACTTGAGGAGGGTAAGACCGACACCGAGGACTATCGCCGCCAGTGCCAATCGCCCCGAAACGAAGACCCATCCGCGAGCGGCAACTATTGCAGCGGATAAGCCGATAAGCCCCGCAATGAGCCACAAAGTTCCGTGAACCCATTGGTCATAAAAGCGTCGTTCCATCGTTTCCCAGCATTGATGCAAAATTCGCTCCTTGACCCAATTGCGTTCGGTCATTGCCGTCTCCTCCTTGCCACCTCAAGGATTTCCTTCGTCCCTTCCTGCCATAGTTGCTCCAACAGCCCCCGCTTAATGCCCTCCGAAACCCACCGCCCAAAATCACTTTCGTGCGGAACGAACTTCCAGTCAATGACGACATGCGTGACCCCAAGCCGATGCCATTCGCGAACCAAGTCATCAACACCTCGTAGTTCTTCGTAGCGGATCAGGCGGTTGTGTCCCCCGTCCGCCCAGAAGTATCGCCGATCAAAATAATAGCCCAAAGGAAAGCCGTATGTCGCTATGACGGCACGCCTCGGCAACGCTCGGTTGACGAATTCGGCGACCCGATAAGTCGGCTCGACAGTCCGCAGAAAATCCTCATTGGACACCAACCCGATAGCAACGGGTAAGGGCGTTAGCACAACTGATTGCCAAAGAGCGACAATTAGGGCATAAACCAGTCCGACAGAAATCGTGACACGGGCAAAGAATCCCGTCAACACCCCCATCCCCATCAACCTGCTCATTCCCCATCCCATCAAGACTGCGAGGCAACCTAAGGCTGGCAGCAAATAGCGCAGATACTGAGCCTCCATGAACCACCAGACAAACCAGCCTAACATTGCCAAAATTGGGATGCTGACACTGAAGGGCAAGCCCTCAAGGGTGCAAACGAGAAGTGCTATCGGCGCAAGTGCTAAGGGCATCGGTCCTACCCCAAGCACTGGCAAATCCTGATTGTCAAACTTCCCGCACTTCCATTGCATCCCACATTCGCCCCGTTGTTTGCAGACGCCAAGCCATTGGCGGGAGCAACGACCGAAACGAATTTCGTTTAGCGTCAGGTTGAAGGGCATGGCAAGGAAAGTCAAGATGTCCCTACTTCCGCCGAACTCTCGGTTTGAAGTCGTGTAAGTTTGCGCCATCTCCTTTGACCAGTTCTTCCCACCGAACACGCTATAAGCGAACGGGAAAACTGGGTTGCCCGTCCAAAGCCAGTTTTTGACATACCAAGGCGCAGCGAAAAGCAAGGCAAGGAAAATCCCAAGTGCTAAGTAGGACCATCTCGGTTCTCTCGTCCGCCAAATTGCCCAAGCCCCGAAAGGGAAAAGCAAACCGACAAGCAGCAAACCAGTGTATTTCGTCCCCGCGGCTGCACCAGCGAATATCCCTGCGATGATTAGCCATTTGCCGTCAGGTTGGGAGTGAAACCGGGAGATGGCAAAAAGGCAGAGCAAACCATAAGCGGTCAGCGCCAAGTCAACATATGCGGTAGTGGCTTCAAAGAAAGCAATGGGCAAAGATGCGAAAAGGACGGCAGCAAAAAGACCGTGCCTTAGACTTCGCTGTTTCGTCGCCGTCCCCCAACAAAGCAAAGTCAATTGGCACAGGACGAAGAAGAGCCAATGGAACAACTTCGCCACTGCAGTGCTTTTCAAGTTTGTCAAGCCCAAACCGAGCAGGTAGAGCATTTGAGCCGTCATGGGAAATTGGGCGTGGTGGGAGAAGGCGATGTAGTGGATGCGACCTTCCATCCAGTAGAGTTTCGGGACTGCAAGGTGGTAGGAAAGGCTGTCCCACTCGGTTTGAAGGGTTGGCGGGACGAAACACAAAAGCATCGCCAAAAAGTTCAGCAAAACAAGCAGCCAAACCCAAACCCTTTCAGTCAACGCCAAGTCTGACCAAGTCTCCGAAAAAGGAGCGACGAAGCGTTCTGACTTGCGAAGCCTCACTAACTCGGCGATACCGACAGCGTAGCAAAATCCGAGCCAGAGATAGAAAGCGGTTCGGTGGAGCAATCCCAAAAGCCCAAGCGCTAAGACGCCGTATGCGACGATGACTGTCCCCAGCCCGAGACTGAGCGTCAACGCCTCAACTTGCGAAATTCCGAAAGACAACATCCGCGCGACCAACGCTGCGCCTGCACTCAAAATCGCCAACACGCACAAGGCAAAAAGCAAAAGGTCAAGGAGTCGCTCCACGATTTCCATCCTGTTCACCGCCCGGTCTGATGACCTCTTCCGGCGTGACGATTAGGTGAGCCCTCACATCTTCTTCAACGACCCACTTAATCAGGTCATCGGCGAATTGAAGCGGATGGGCAATGGTAGCGATTTTCGTCCCCTCGTGGACGAAACCGTTGTCAACGAGCATTTGCCACTCTCGGTCACCAAACTCCCGCCTCGGCGTGAGTCTGTTCCCCCACTGGTCAACGACGACGCTTGAAAGGACTGCAAGGTCAACGGGCAACGAAAGTGGTTGACCGTAGCGAAGGAAGTTGTCAATATCTGCTGCAGCCTTGATTGCCCTTCGTTCCGTTATCTGAAGCAAAGCAGGTTTGTTCTGTCTAATCAAGCGCTGTGGAAGCGATACTGCCAACACTTTCCCGCGTTCCAAAACCAATTCCCTGACCCGGCGAAGCACATGGTCTGGCGAGACGAAGATAACTTTTGCCTGCTCAAACTCAGGTTGCTCAGCCAGAAGTTCTGCTGCCTTCTCTGCGCCAATGAAGTTCGGAACTCGCCCGAAAACATCAAGGGGGAAAGTAAGCACGCCGGCATCTTCCATCAAATGCCAAATCCTTCGGCGCAGCCTTTCACGACGGGTGAGAAGGCGAGGCAGAAAAATCCGTCCACGCATAAACTGCTCACCCGCAAAAATTTTAATCGCCTTCTCCCCGCCTCAAATCAGCAGGTGGCTCAGTTTCAAGGAAGCGGATAAGTTTTCTGGCGTGTTCCCTAAGCAGCGCGGATTTGCTGGTTCGAACAACCTCGTTCAACATTCGCTTCGCTTCCGCATCTTGCCCCAAAGCGAGGTGGGTGACGGCAAGGTAAAATCGTGCCTCCTCAGCCTCCCTCGTGTTCGGGAACCGCTTGATCAGTTCGCGGAACTCGTCAATCGCTTTGTGAGCCAATCTGGTGCGATGGGTCGCGTAGAAGAGCCCAACATGGAGTTTCATGGGAGCGTGATAACCTTTGCGGTTATCGGGGTCTAACTGCAGGACTTTTTCAGCCAACTGTAACCCTCTCGTGCCGTCGCCCCGTTCGAGGAACCAAACTGCCGCTTCGTAAAGGGTTGGTAAGTCGTTCGGTTTTGCTTTCAACTGCTTCTCAACGGTGTCCGTCCGCTTGCCGCTCAGAAAGGCTTTCAGGAAAGCGGTGAAGGCATCCGAATTCAAATGCCCGACAATCAAGTCAACGAGTTTGCCGTTGCTGTCGGTGATGACAACCACTGGGAGCGGGATTTCGTCCCATTGAGGCAGAAATCCCTTCAACCTTTTCTGCTCCTTCGCAGCATCCATTTTGACCACGACAAAGCGTCGCAAAAGCGGCGACAACTGGGGATTGTCAACTGTTTGAGCCATGTAGCGCTGGCAAGTAAAACATTCAGGGTCAGCGAAATAAGCGAGGACATATTTGCGCTCGCTTTTCGCCCGTTTCAAGGCACTTGCCCAACCGTCTTGGGCAGCAACTTCCGCAATCATTGCACCCAGCAAAATTGCGAACAAAATCGCCTTCATCTCGGTTTGCCTCCTTCAGGTGTCAAAGTTGCCCAATTCATTGTGGCATTGGCTGAAAGAGTGTGCACCATGCGAAATCAACTTTGCGTTTCCAGTTGGTGAATTCCAAACTCGTCAATGATGCCAGTTAAGAGCGACCACTCAGTCAAGTCGTAAAGAGTTCGGTCTTGCGCAATTGTCAGTTGAGAAATAGGTGGTGCTTCTCCCTTCATCCGTTCATTCCATCTCAACGGCAACCGTTTTTCTAAAGTCCCGATGCTCCAGACTGGCACGCCCGTTTGTTTCGCAAAGAGAGCCAAATGCTTCGTCCCAACTTTATGCACCAGCCCGTCTTCGCACCAAGCGTCAGCACCAACGAGAAAAACTTTGCATTGCGTCAGCCACGAAAAGGCTTGAAGATCGGCGACGAGAATGACTGGCACTTTTGATTTCGCCAACAATTTCGCCAGAGCAATCCCTTCGCCACCCGGCAGGGAGACGGTGCAAACGATTTCCAACCTTTTGCCTCTTTGGTGGGCTTGAACAAAAGCGCTGAAAACGAGGGAACTGAAGGAGTGGGTGAGAACTCTCCCTTCTGGAAGCCATTCGGCTGCATGGGAAATTGCGGCTTCAGTGTGAGTCTCCAAATCGGCGAGAAATTGTCTGAGCGATGTCAACAGTTTTGAAGGTTGCTGGGCGAACTCGCAGGTCAGTTGAGACAGGTGCCAAAGCGGCGCCATTGCAGGGTGAGCATCGGAAATCTTTTGAGCCGCTTCAACTAACTTCGCTGACTTCATTCCTTGACGAACCATCTGAGCCAGCAACTTTGCTGACCTTCGGCTCAAAACCGCAGCCCCGCTTTTTCGGTCAAGGCAAATCTTTGTCAACTCTGTTCGCCAATCCATTGCACTCACCCCAGCAAATTTTTAGTCGCAAAGATTGTTTTTGTGGATGCGACTGCGCAGGATGTGGAAAATAGCAGCGTGGCAAAGTTATAATTGGCAGCGTGAAGGGAATTGCAAGTGATGGCAGCATCCTTTGAAGGCAAATCTCATTCCCGTCCTGCGGAGAGGTGAAGAGAGGTGTCGGACTTCATCGTTGACATTGGCTGTGAGATTCATGTGGAATTGTCAACTCTTCATTCCAAACTGTTTTGCTCTTGCCCAATCACTTACGGCGCGCCACCAAATACGGCAACTTGTCCCGTTTGCTTGGGTTTTCCGGGCGTGTTGCCCGTCGTGAACGAGAAAGCCGTTGAGGGAGTCTTGAAAGTTGCGTTGGCTCTCAACTGCAAGATAAACCAAGCCACTCAGTTTGACCGCAAAAACTACTACTACCCTGACTTGCCGAAGGGTTATCAAATCAGCCAAAAGTATTTGCCCATCGGCTACGATGGTTGGCTGGAGATTAATGTGAATGGGCGGACGAAAAAGGTTCGCATCGCCGATGTCCACCTTGAAGAGGACACGGCTAAGTCCATTCACGGAGAAGAGGCAGGAGACCCGATGTCAAGTCTCATTGACTTCAACCGAAGCGGAGTTCCTTTGTGCGAGATTGTCACCTACCCTGACATGAACTCCCTTGAAGAACTTGAAGCCTTCATGGTCTCGCTGCGGCAGTTGCTGCTTTACTTGGGCGTTTCCGAGTGCCGAATGGAGAGGGGTCAGTTGAGGTTTGAAGCGTCTGTCTCCTTGCGACCGAAGGGGAGCGAACAGTTGGGCACGAGAGTTGAAATCAAAAACTTGAACAGTTTCCGAGCAGTGCTGGGAGCAGTTGAAGCGGAGATCAAAAGGCAAACGGAAATTCTCAGAAGCGGAGGCAAAGTCCAACAGCAAACGATGTTGTGGAACGAGGCATTGAAAATCACTGAACCGATGAGGACAAAGGAAACCGCTCACGATTATCGCTACTTCCCTGAGCCTGATTTGGTTCCCATCGTCGTCAGTGAGGAATGGCTCAACCGGTTAAAATCGGAGATGCCAGAATTGCCGAGGCAAAGGCTCAATCGGTTCATGCGAGAATACGAATTGAGTGAATACGAAGCGAGGTTGCTGACGGCAACGCCGGTGACGGCGGACTACTTTGAAACTGCGACGAAAATTTGCGGTGACCCTAAAGCCGTTGCGAACTGGATGCTGAGCGACCTGCAAGGGTTGCTCAATGATATGGGGAAGGGTTGGGAGGAGTGTCCTGTTCGCCCAGAACATTTGGGCGAAATGATTGCACTGATGAAGAACGGCACAATCAGCGTCCGCATCGCTAAGGAAGTCCTCAAAGAAATGTTCGCAACCGGCAAGTCCGCTCGTCAAATCGTTGAGGAGCAAGGGTTGGTCCAAATTACTGATGAAGAAGCATTGAGGCAGATCGTGGAAGAAGTAATTGCAGCCAATCCGAAAGCGGTGCAAGAGTTCCTCTCCGGTAACGAGAAGGTTTTGGGATTTTTCGTCGGGCAGGTCATGAAGGCAACGAAAGGCAAAGCAAACCCGCAACTGGCGAACAAGTTGGTTCGGGAAGTTCTTGAGCGAGCGAAAGTGGCTTCAGGTTGAGGGAGGGGAGAAAGATGACTTGGCTTGATGGGCTTTGCATCGTTTTTATCTTGCTGATCGCATCGGTTTCAAGTTGGCAAGGGACAGTCCGAACCGCTGTGGCAATGGTCGGGTTTTACATTGGTGGCAAGTTGAGTTTGTTTTTCGCCGAAAGGTTAGCCTCATCCGTGCAGTGGTTCGCTTCCGTTGACGCAAACAAAGCCGTTCTATTTGTCATCGCCTTCGTCGTGTTGGGAGCAATCACCATTGCTGCCGCATACTTCGTTGACCAAGCCCTTCAGTTGTCACTGGAAGAAGTTGATCACTTGATTGCTTTCCCTTTAGGGCTCATTGTGGGCGTCATACTGACGCATTGGTTCATTCAAATGCTCGTTTGGGTTTACGGTGCAAAGCCGAGTTTCGCTGCCTTAATCGGTGGTTCTCCCGTTGCGAAAGAGATGCTGACTTTTCAAGCGACGAAGGGCGCAATTGCTGCTTTGTTCCAGTGGAAGGAAAGCCCTTAAGGCTCTTGCTCTCCCGATTTCTTTCGGTGTCGCTTTTTTCTTCTGGGCGGTTCAGAGGAAGACACACCCAAAATCCTTCTTAAGTTCCCTATCGCTTGGCGGTAGAGGTAACTGACATAGGTCACTGAAACGCCCAGCAAGCGTGCAATTTCCGTCATCGTCAAGTCCTCCCAAAAAAGCCATTCTATGACCTTTCGGTGAAGTTCTGGGAGTTGCTCGACGGCGCGACGAACAAGGTATCGCTGTTCAATGTCAACCTGCTCGTCTTCAACTACAAGCCGTTCCAAATCAGTAACACCCTCTTCTTCCTCTTCCGAGGTTTCGTCAAGTGGGGTGACTTTGAAGAGTTGCTCGGTCTCAAGGACGCGGCGAACTACTTCGGGTTTCAAACCCGTCTCCTGAACGAGTTCTTCAAAAATTGGCTCTCGTTTGATGGTTTGCCTCAGTTTGTTGCGGGCGCGCTCAATTTTTATGCGAGCCTCCTGAAGCCATGCGGGTTCGGAAATGAGTTTGCCTTGGTCGCGAAGGTAGTGGCTTATCTCGCCGCGAATTTGATACCAAGCGTAAGTCGTGAACTCAACGCCTCGGTCAGGGTCGTAGCCCTCTATCGCCTTTATCAGCCCGATGAGGGCATATTGAATCAAGTCTTCTAAAGGCTCACCTGAATCGACAAACTGGCGTGCGAGATACTCTGCCAACGGGCGATATTCGCTAATCAGTTCCTCTCTCAACCGCTCGTCCTTCGTTTTTCGGTAGAGCCGGAATTTTTCCCGTTCCTTTTCACGGTCTCTTTCCTGAGCAGCCAACTTAGAACGCCTCCCAGTGAAAGGCTCACTGTCAATTTGCCACTTTTTCAGCGTCTCATCAATACTTCGGCAGAAAGTGGCATGATACAAAGGGGCTAAAAGTAGCCCATCAAAAATCAAAACAACAGGTGACTGAAAAATGCTGCGTGAGGGTAGGGAAAACGAGTGGGAACATTACTTTGCCGAGAAACCAAAGACCAGAAGTAAAGTCAAGCGCATCAGAGCCGTTCTCAGAGGGCGCGAGTTCGTCTTTGAGACCGACCGAAGCGTTTTCGCCAAAGACTATGTGGACATGGGCACTAAGCGATTGATTGAGAAGGTTCAACTCCCTGACGAAGGGGAAGTCCTTGATTGGGGTTGCGGCTACGGTGCTATCGGCATCACTATCGCTGCAACTTTCCCGAAGTTGAAAGTCTGGATGATAGACATCAATGAAAGGGCTGTTGCTTTGGCGAGGCGCAATGCGAAATTGAACAAGGTCAAAAATGTCCTCATCCTCAAAAGTGACGGTTTCTCTGCCATCCCTCCTGAAATCCGTTTTGATGCTATCGTCACTAACCCACCCATCCACGCTGGCAAGCAAGTTCTAATTCAACTCATCCGTGATGCTTTCAAATGGCTAAAAGTCGGCGGAAGTTTTTGGTTCGTGGCGCGAACCCAGCACGGCGCTAAAACTTTGCAACGCCTCACTGAAGAAATTTTTGGAAATGCCGAATGTGTGGACATCCATAGTGGTTACAGGGTAATCGCTGCTGTGAAAGAGGGCGAGGAAAGCACCACCTATCGCTAATCCTCAACCGTTCCCTCAATGTGACGACGGTCATTTTACATTTAAGCGAAATTATGGCATAATGTAGCCAACCCTCTGCCCAAGAGGCAGAGAAGAGCAAATTTACTGGAGGTGACTTAAGATGATACTTCGTCGGTTACTCAAGGAAGAAGAGGGGCAAACTCTCGTGGAGTATGGGCTTTTGGTGGCGTTGATCGCTTTGGTGGTCATCGCCGCTCTGACAGTTCTCGGGCGAAAGGTTGCTAACACATTCAACTCAATCAACGAAACCTTGCCGTAATGTGGGAAGGCACTGCGGGTCGTTTTAAAGCCTGCGGGAAAGTCAGCCGAAGAAATTTAAGGAGGTGACTTGAGATGATGCTTCGCCGGTTGCTCAAGGAGGAAGAAGGACAGACCCTCGTGGAGTATGGGCTTTTGGTGGCGTTGATCGCTTTGGTGGTCATCGCTGCCTTGACTATCCTCGGGCGAAAGGTCGCTAATACATTCAACTCAATCAACGCAACCTTGCCATGAACCCATGTTAAAGGGAGGGGGGTGGGCTCGTATAAGCCTCCCTCCCACAATTTCCTCAATCGTTACAAGTATTGGGTAGCGATTCGCCTACTGCGTGCGTCCAATCGCTCGAAGTTCGGGATTTCGTAGCGGTTCCCTTCTTCGTCCACGAGGAATATGCGTGGATAGCGGGAAGTGTAGATGTGCTCACTTCCGGGAACGACGAACTCTTTGAAACCTTCATCAGTTTCAACTTGCCATCGGGTGTATCCCGTCTGAGGCAACCTTTCCACCTTCAAAATGCGCAAAATTTTGGGGATGTGATAGCGCTTCTCCAATTCTTCACGAACGATTTCTTGAGAGGCTGGGTCAAACTCTCTGATGTCAACAATTATGCCCACCTCGTTATCATCGGTGTCATAGACGATGAGGTATCGCCATGGGTCACTTATCGGCAGCGCCCTGAGTATTTTGCTCACAGCGATGGCTTCTTCATTCCAAACGAGGACAATTTGCCCGTCCTGCATCTTCAGAAACTTCGCCTCGCTGCCCTTAATAACCCGCACCTCTATGTCCGGCTCTAACTCCCAAGAGTATGTCATCGTTTCTCCTGCCCTCCTGAGGCTTACCAAGTTACTTTGTCTTGCTTTCGACTGGCGATTTGTGCTTGTGCCCGTTTCCGCCATTGAAATCCGCTGCTGACAAGGTTTCGCTCATGCGCATTTGGATTTCCACCAATCGCCTGTAAATTCCGTCCTCTTTTGCCATCAACTCTTCGTGAGTTCCTTCCTCAACGATTTCACCATTTTCCAAAACAATGAGTTTGTCGGCTTTGCGGAGAGTGGATAGCCTGTGGGCGATGGCAATCGTTGTTCGCCCTTGCAACAACCGCTCCAACGCTTGCTGGATGGCATATTCGCTCTCGCTGTCAACAGCCGATGTCGCTTCGTCCAAAATTAGGATTTTTGGGTCACGCAATAAAGCGCGCGCAATTGAAATCCTTTGTCGTTGACCGCCGGATAGTTTCATTCCCCGTTCACCAACATAGGCATCATAGCCATCGGGAAACTCCATGATGAACTGGTGAGCGTTTGCTGCTTTCGCTGCTCGGATTATGTCCAGCATGTCGGCATCAGGCTTTCCGTAGGCAATGTTCTCCTTGATTGTCCCATGGAACAGGTAAGGCTCTTGTAAGACCATGCCAATGTTTGAGCGCAGTGCAGCCAAGTCGATTTTCCGCAAATCAATCCCGTCCAATTTGATGCTCCCTTCAGTTGGGTCGTAGAACCGAGGCATCAAAGCCACCAAAGTGCTTTTGCCTGCGCCGCTCCGACCGACAATCCCAACCATCTCGCCGGGACGAATCTCAAGGTTAATGCCTTTGAGCACCAACTCGCCACTGCCGGGATATGCGAACTTGACATTTTCAAACACAATGTGCCCTTTGACCTCTTTCGGAACAATAGCCTCAGGATCGTTTTTGATGTCAGGTTGGGTGTCCAAGATTTCAAAGACCCGTTCCGCTGATGCTTTCGTTCGCTGGATGACATCGTTGAGTTGAGCGAGGTTTTGGACAGGCATGTAGAAGCGCTGGAGATAAAGGGTGAACATCGTCAACACGCCCAAACTCAGTGTCCCTTCCATAACCTGCTTACCGCCCACAAACCAAACGGCGACGAGGCTTATGGTGCTGATAAGTCCCATGGTCGGGAAGAAAGTTGACCAAATTAAGACGCCTTGAAGGCTGCCTTTCAATATGCGTTCGTTTTTGGTCCGGAACCTGTGAACCTCGTGCTCCTCCTGATTGAAGACTTTCACAACCCTGATGCCACCGAGGGTATCTGACAGGAAGGATGTCAAGTCGCCCCAAGCGTAGCGAAGGCGTCGGTAAACGGGCAAGATGAAGTCCTTGTATTTGACCGTCATGACGAAAAGCAAAGGTGTAGGCGCCAATGCGATCAAAGCGAGTTTCAAATTCGTTTGGAACAAAACGAAGCCAATGCCGAAAAGGGTAAGCAAGTCCACGAAAAATTGAGGGATGCTGTGGATGAGGAAACCCTCAAGCATCCCGACATCGCCGGTGATTCGGGACATAAGTTGCCCTGTCCTGTGGGTGTCGTAGAAACTCAGCGAAAGTCGCTGCAGGTGTTGGTAAAGTTCGGAACGCATGTCGTATAGGACTTTTTGCCCAAGCCACGACATAAGGTAAGTTCTCGCAAAAGAGATGAGCGTATTGACAAGGTAAACTCCAAGCAGCAAAGCGCTGAGTTGCCAAAGCAGTTTCAGGTTCTTCTGTGGGATGGCTTTGTCAAGGAGCAACTGCATCAATTTCGGAGGGAACAAACTCAGTGCGGTCACGAGAAGCGTCAGCACCAAACTCAAAATCGCCCAATACCAATATGGGCGCAGGTAACGGAAGAGGCGACGCCAAAGGCTTTGACTGTCGCCACTTCTGTCACCGCTGCCATTACTGTTACTACCCATAACGAATTCGCCTCCTTCCGAACGGTCAACAACGGCTACACCGTTGCCATAAGACAACCTTCAGCCTTAAAGGTTACGCACTATGGTCGCCAAGAATAGAGGACTTTGGCGACATTTTCGACCAATTTCCGCCAAAGCCCGTTTAAACATTTCTGTGCTCCGCCGCTGTTGACCGTAAGCAGAACAGTTTTCAAATGCTCTCAAGACTCTGCTTTGCCTGCCTTACCGAGTGACAAATTGTAGCCGCAAATTTCGGTGCGTCAAGGAGAATAAGGAGTAGTCTGGAAAATTCTCCGTCGGTGAAATTACTGATGCTAACTTGCTTGCTTGCGAGCCACTTGCAACGGCTCTAAACTTTGACCGTAGTGCAGAGATTAAGGAAAAGAGGTGGTGAACGAAATGGACAAGCAAGTCTATGTGTTGCTGGACACGGACATTGGTGATGACATTGATGATGCATGGGCTTTGGCAGTTTGCTTGACCCATCCGAGAATCAATCTGTTGGGAGTTTCAACCGTTTATCGCGATACTGTTGCTCGTTCCGTAATTGCTCACTGGTTGGTGGAAGCGAGCGGAAAGTCAGTTGAGGTTGCTGCAGGAGAAAGCCATCCGATAGGAAAATCCGTTCAACTCTTTCGCCCGAACCAAATGAAAGCCATTCCAGAAGAAGACGAACGGAGACTAAAAGTTGGACGAACTGACGGCGTTGCATTCTTGGCGGAAAAGGCAAAAGCCTTTGACGGCGGTGAATTGGTGCTATTGACAGTTGGTCCGCTCACTAATGCGGCAAAGTTGCTGACCGAGTATCCCGAAGCGGCGCGGAAAATAACGCGCATTGTTTCAATGGTTGGCACTTTGCTTCCAGACCACACCGAACCCGAATACAATGCGGCTGTTGACCCAAAGGCAACTCGCGTTTTGTTTGAGTCTGGGAAACCGTTGACGATGGTGGGGCTGGATGTGACCTTGCGGTGCAGGTTCAGTGAAGCCGATTTGGAAGAGTTAGGGAAAAGCGAAAATTTGCTGACACGCCGTTTGCTCGCCTTGACAAAAGCATGGCAAGATGCTCATCGCCGCCCTGACGGTTCTGTGCCATTGCCTATCCTTCATGACCCACTGGCGGCGTTGGTTGTCGTTGAACCCGAATTAGTCACTCTGACGCCGATGAAAATTGTTGTGGATGAGAAAGGGCGAACTTTGAAGGCTGATGGTGAAGCAAATTGCTTAGTGGCAACTGATGTCCACCCGTCCGCCGTTGTTAGCAGATTGAAGAGCCTACTGATGTGAGTGTTACGGTTTTGGGTTGGAAGCGCTAAAATAACAGCAGCACTTTAGCAAAAAGTTTTACGCGGAGGGATGGCCGAGTGGTCCAAGGCGACGGCCTGCTAAGCCGTGGCGGGATTAAAGTCCCGCCCCCGGGTTCGAATCCCGGTCCCTCCGCCATTTAGGTGCGCCCGTAGCTCAGTCAGGATAGAGCGTTGGCCTGCGGAGCCAAAGGTCCTGGGTTCAAATCCCAGCGGGCGCGCCATAAACTCAGCATAAGGACAAATGCGCCCGTAGCTCAGCCAGGAAAGAGCACTGGCCTCCGGAGCCAGGGGTCGCAGGTTCAAATCCTGCCGGGCGCGCTAAAAGAGATGCACTAACGAGTTTGCGAAAACTCCTAAAGTGCCCCCGTAGCTCAAGAGGACAGAGCGCTGGCCTCCTAAGCCGGAGATCCCCGTTCGAGTCGGGGCGGGGGCACTTTTGCCCAATCAACCACTGAACTGGTCTTAAAACTACGATGATAGCGGACTTTTAACCGTGCGAAGAAGGGATTGAACCTTCACCGCTTGGGTTTTATGACCTGTCTTCTCACTGCTCGAAAGGTTTTGAGATGAGTTCAATGGATGAAGGAGGGACGGCAACCCAGCTTGTCGCTCATCATCGCATCACAACAGCCGGGTGCTATTGACAAAGAAGTTTTGAGCCAGTGCGATTTGATTTTGTGCCACAAGGTCACAGCCCTTGAGGATGTGGACGCTATCAACAAACTCAGCCACGACTACATGGCGCACGAACTCCGCCACTACATCCGTCAACTGGAGCGAACAGGCGAAGCAGTAATGGTTGACAATTTTCGAGAGATTGTCACCGTCGTCCAAATTCGTCCCAGAAAAAGCAAACGCGGCGGTGCAGAGGCACAATAAGTTAAGGTCGCAGGAAATCGTGGCATGAGAGGGAGGTGCCAAAGATGTTGAAATGGCTCGTCATTTTGCTGACTTTGTGTTGCGCCTTAAATGTTGTGTTGGCGATGCCACTGGAGAAAGGAATGGAGTTGCGTTACGAGGGAGAAATTGTTGCGAAGTATACTTTCTCAACCTACCCGAGTTTCACATCCTCCCGCAGCGTTCTTTTGCTCGTAGAAGTTTTGGAATGCGACCGGGATAAAGGTGCGGAGATCGCACAGTTGACTTTCACAGAAGTGGAAGACAAGGGTGGGGAAAAGTCAATTCGCCACAGCGATGTCCTGTTCGGGAAAGTGAATCCCGATGGCAGAACCGTTCACCTATCAAATCGGTCTTTGACCTTTCCTTTCCTCTTCCTTGCCCCCGAACGATTGAAGGAAGGTGCTGTTTGGAGTGATGACGAAATACTGCTAACTGGCTTTTTCCTCTCACCCCTGAAAGGGCGAGTCATTTACAGGGTTCTGCGGAAAAGCGAAGTTGAAGGCTTTTCTTGTTGGCTACTCTCCCGTCACCTTGCCAAGCCAGTTACTTTAACCGAGGGTGAAAGCAAATACATTGTGCCCTTGTGGACGGATTGGATTTGGGTTGACGCTCAAACAGGGTTAGTGACGAAGTTGAAACGACGGTGGCAATATTACGCACCTCACAGCCCTTACAAACGAATCCAAACGATGATAGCCACTATTGCACTGAAGCGGATTTCAGTTTTATCGCCTGAAGACCAAGAACGGCTAAAACGGGAATTAGCAAGGATGAGAGACATTGCAGAGGCTATTGAGGGCAAATACGAAAGCATTAAGACCTCAGAAGAACAGTTAAAGCGAGCGGAGCAAATGTTGACCGATGCGATTTCTGAACTTCGCACGAGCCCTTACGTTGACTTCTACATTCCCTACCTTGAGAGGGAGTTAGAGAGTGTCCGAGATTGGCAAAAGAAATTGGAAGCGACCAAAATGGTTGGCAAACCTGCACCAGATTTTGAATTGCCGACAGTTGATGGGACTGCGAAAGTCAAACTCTCTGACTTGAGAGGCAAAGTTGTTTTGCTGAACTTCTTCGCTCACTGGTGAGGTCCTTGCCGCGCGGAGGCTCCGCGCTTGGAGAAGGAGTTTTGGCAGGCATACAAGGACAAAGGCGTCGTCGTGATCGGCGTTTCCGTTTGGGCTGAAGGTGACCCGTTTGAGGTGACGAAGGAGTTCGTCAAGGAACACGGCATCACTTATCCCGTCCTTGTTGACTCGCAAAAGGAAAGCCTTGTCGCCGATGCTTACAAAGTGACAGGCGTTCCGACCAATGTAGTGATTGACAGGGATGGAAAAATCAGATACATGCAATTGGGCTTTGACCCTGAAGGAATTAAACGGGCAATTGAAGAAGCGTTGAAGTGAAGGGAAAGGTAAGTGTCCAAAGTATGGGAGGTGAAGCGCAAAATGTTTCACTTGTGCTTTGTTCCGTGCTCCACCTTTATCCTTCTCACAACCTTTGCCTTCCCGCAAGGCAAGGGAATGGAGTTTCGCTACGAAGGGACGGTTGAAAACAGGTTCTCCTTCGCAAAAGAACAGCCTTTGAACTATTCCGAACGGGTCACTTTGACAGTGGCAGTTGTGGTCGATTTGGGTGGGACGAAGAATGAAGCCATCCAAATTCGTCTGACGGAAACTCTGCAGGAAAGACCCGTCCGCACGGCTGATGTTCAAATTGGCGAAATTTCCGCCGATGGCAAGTTTCTGCCTACTTCTCGTTTCGGGAATTTGCCGATGCTTTTCGTCTCTCCAAAGCAAATTGGCGCAAGAAAAGTCTGGAGGGTGGAAGAAGTCTTGGACGAACGCTTTTTCGGTCAAGTTTTGAAAGGGCGCGTTTCGTATTTCGTGGTGGGTAGAAGCAACTTGGACGGACAAACTTGCTATGTTGTTGTCCGACATTTGAATGAACCCGCAAAGGTAGTCCATGAAGGAAGTGGCAACACTTACATCGTGACCCAATGGACAGATTGGTTTTGGGTTGACGCTCAAACGAGCTTGGTTCATCGTTGGAAGCGACGGAGCAAATATGTCGCTCAAGACAACCCGAACCAAACCGTCATCACCACCACCATTGACATGACTTTGAAGCAGGTTGAAACCCTGGACCCAGAAAAACTTGAGCGGCTGCGCAAAGATTTGCAAATTCTCCGACCTGTCCAAACTATGCTTGACGATTTGATGTGGAACTTGCAGGTGACTGTGGAGCATCTTGAACGGGCTGAAAAGGAACTTATCCGTGCGAAAGAGGAGGTGCAAGACAGTCCTTATGCGGACCTTTTCACGCTCTACCTTGAAAACTGGCTGAGGGATGTTCGGGATTGGCGAAGGGTTGAGGAAGCGAAAAGGTTGGAGGGCAAACCTGCGCCAGATTTTGAGTTGCCGACAGCGGATGGGAAGGGCAAAATCAAATTGTCGGATTTGAGAGGCAAAATCGTCTTGCTGAACTTCTTCGCTCATTGGTGAGGTCCTTGCAACGAGGAGGCTCCTCGTCTTGAGCGGATTTGGCGCGAATACAAGGACAAAGGCGTCGTGGTCGTTGGAGTTGCAATTTGGTCTTCAGGTGACGCTTTTGAGGAGGCACGAAAATTCATCCAGAAGCATGGGCTGACTTTTCCCGTCGTCGTTGACCCAGAAAGGAAAAGCAAGGTCGCCGCTGAATACAAAGTCGTTGCTGTGCCAACTAATGTGATTGTCGGCAAAGACGGACTTGTCCGATACCATCAGACGGGCTTTTTGGAGAAGAGGCTCAGGGAAGCACTTGACGAAATTCTCAAAAAGTGAACGCCGCAAGGCAGGTGAGAAAAATGGTGTTAGCGATTTCTGAGTTGCGGGAGTTCAA
>Ga0078972_1008867_pt2 | contig 17851 bp, 14 predicted proteins | sample YelNatPaOPGAMG01_FD_67568 | JGI IMG/M metagenome (GOLD analysis project Ga0078972, IMG submission 67568) | Hot spring thermophilic microbial communities from Obsidian Pool, Yellowstone National Park, USA - OP-RAMG-01 (SPADES assembly) (version 2) | ecosystem: Environmental > Aquatic > Thermal... | reverse complement strand
CGGGAAGTCTTTTTGCAAGCATACTTTTTCCACTTCCTGGCGGACCAATAAACAAAATGTTATGCCCGCCTGCTGCTGAAATCTCTAAAGCCCTTTTTGCCTGAAACTGTCCTTTTACTTCAGCAAGGTCTTCATATAGTATTGAATTACAATCAATGTTTAATTCTGTTTTAAAGGGCTTTATTATTCTTTCACTTCTTAAAAACTCTACAACCTGAGCTAAATCATCCAATGGATAAACTTCTAAATCTTCTATAACTGCTGCTTCATGTGCGTTTTCTTTTGGAATTATGAGTTTCTTTATGCCAAAATCCTTCAGTTTTGATGCAATACAAAGCGTTCCTTTAATTGCCCGAAGCTTACCCTCTAAGGAAAGTTCTCCAACAATTAAGAAATCCTTAAGAGCTTCTTTTGGAATGTGTCCTTCTGCAGAAAGAATACCTATTGCAATAGGAAGGTCAAAGGATGAGCCTTCTTTTTTAAGGTCTGCTGGAGCAAGATTGACTGTAATCTGTTTTATGGGAAAGGGGAATCCTGTATTTTTAAAAGCAGCTTTTATTCTATCACGAGATTCCTTAACTGCTGTATCTGGAAGTCCCACAATATTGAAATGAGGGAGTCCTCTCTGAGCTATATCAACTTCTATCTCAATAGCATAAGGCTCTATCCCTAACAGATGTGCACTTTGAACCTTGGCGAGCATTTCTTTCCTCAAGTTTTTTATCTATATCATTCAAAATCTGCTGTTTTGAGCGGTTCCACTTAGGTGCAATTAAAATTTCCTCTGGTGCAGTTGCAAAAAGTCTCTGAATAACAATATCTGGACGAAGTCTTTCAAGAAAATCTACAATAAAATCAAGATAATCTTCATATTCAAAAATCTTGAAAGGACGCTTCTCATAAATAAGGGCAAGAACTGTATCCTTTATAACTTGAAGCTGATGAATTTTAAGAAACTTTATGGGATGACGGTTTATCTCGTCTGCCATCTGAAGGGATTCCTCTCTTGTCTCTGTTGGAAGTCCCACTATGATATGTGCTCCAACTAAAATGCCCCTTTCATGGGTATCATATACAGCCTTGAGAAAAGTAGCATAGTCATGACCCCTCATTACATATTTAAGAGATTTATCATACATAGACTGCATCCCATATTCAACAATTATCATATGAGTTCTGGAAAGTTCCTTGAGTAAATTAAGTTTTTCACTGTCCACACAATCTGGACGAGTGCCAATGGCAAGACCTACAACTTCAGGATAAGAAAGAGCTTCTTTATAAAGTCTTTCAAGATGTTCAACAGGTGCATATGTGTTTGTATATGGCTGAAAATAAACAAGAAAGGCTTCTGCTTTGTATCTTTTCTTTATATAGTTTATTCCGTTTAGAATCTGCTCTTTTAGGGAAAGCTTCGGCGTACAGCCAGGAGGTCTAAAAGAGGCATTATTGCAATAAATACATCCTCTATAGCCTAATGTCCCATCCCTGTTCGGGCATGTAAAACCTGCGTCCACATTTACTTTATAGACTTTTTTACCAAATACTTCTTTAAGGTATTCTCCAAATGAATAATAATGTTTCATCATAGTTTTTTCTAATATATTCACATACTTTATGTCAAATTTACTATTTTGTGATTATAATAATTTAGCATGAAATTAACTGCTGGATTTGAGGAACTTTTAAAGGACTACATCAAAAACATATCAGAACTTAAAGCACTTTGCAAAAAATGCCTGAATTGTCAGCGATGGAATGGAAATGTTGTGTTAATCATTCTTGATGCAGCATTTACATCTGTTGGAGTTAATTACTTTCAGGTTGTTATACCAAAAGTTAAAGCTTTTGAATTTGAATTTGTGAAAACTAACAAAGTTACATCTCTTTTGTCTCTTGCTAAGTTTGACTATAAATCTGCTTTCCATATATGGAAAAATTCTCGTTCCTGGGATGTAGCACAGAAAATAGCAAAATATCTTTCACAACTTTCAGATGATGATAAAAAATCACTTAAACTCTGGGCAGAAAGCTCATCTTTTGAAAACTGGAAAAATGACCCGATTGGAAAAATCAAGGGCGTGGGATTTATAACCTATCAGTATTTAAGAATGATGGGTGGCATTGACACTGTAATGCCAGACAAAATTGTAAAAAGAGTAATAAATGAAATACTTATTAAAGCTAATGAAATGCCCATTTATGATGATATGGAATTCATAAAAAAAGTTGAAATTATTGCAAAAACTACTGGTTATCGCCCCATAGAACTATGCTTTATGACATGGTTTGTAAATAATCCTGAAAGAATCTCAGATATGCCTTAATTTTTAAGTCTTTTTGCAACTATATATGCCTGTCCAAGAGATATACAGGCATCATTACTTTATCTGAGTTATGTTAAAACTTAGTCCTTTGCCTGTTTCTTATTTTCTCAAAGTTTCGGATTAAGGAAAACTTTTTAATATCATAACATGATTATTCTACTTTCTCAACTATTCATTTTTAGTGTGATTTCATAAAAATTATTTCTCCTTAATCAGTGATAAAAATTTCACTGATTTCATCTCCTGTCCATAGTTCTGAATCAACAATCCGCACAGTAACTGCTGTACGCGCACTTCTTGGTAGATCATAATCTTCAGGTAATTCAACTGTTATTCCACTCGCAGATGGTGAAGGCTCACCAACGGTCCCAATACCCCTAATAGGAGTTGGAACTTGATAGAATTTATCATAAATTGCACCTATCTCACCAGAATCTCTTCTACCTTCTCCTGTTGTTACATAGTTAATTTTTACCTGAACGCTTTGAACATATTCCGTGGTAAGGTCATCCGTGGAAATGTTCCTTAGCCTGAAGCTTAAACTACGGTTATTACGCCTTGGAGTAGTCCGAAGTTCGCTTAATCTCAGATTTATCCTTTGTCTGGAGCTTGCTGAATCCACGGATTGGAAGTATACCCAGTCAGAACGCCGGTTATCAGGATATTTGTAACTATGGCAGAGGCGATAAGTACCTATGCTAAAAACTCCTAACTCTTTAGCGTTTTCTCCTGCAGAGGTAAGGTGTTCAATGTTTTTTATCTGTTGCCAGTTATTATTAATAAATTGCTCTATGAAAAAATAAATTACTGTCTCTGCAGGTAAACTCTCTCTCCAGCTCACATTTAAGGGATAACCTACACCAATTCTTGCGCCTTGAACCTGCTCTATAACTTCTGATTCCTGTCCCTGAATTCGAGTAATATTGATTGTAGTTATTGGATGAATTAATTGCAATTTCTGTGGCTTAAATCCAGGCAAATCTTGCTGAGGAGGCGTATGGACAGCGGGTGGTATATCCTCTGTTCTATAAAGGGTAATATACTTTGGTTCAGAATAGACAAAATAATTAGCGCTAAAGTCATCCCCCCCTGAATATTTGCAGTGGGTTTCTGTACAGATAGCGCATTTTTTCCCCGGCATGTCTACAGAAATCGAGGCATCACCATAAGCCCAAATCCTAAAAGTTTTACCAGAAGGATCACGAAACTTTTCGTCGCAAGGAGTATAAGGAATAGCTGATAGCAGAGAAAAATTCGCTGTCACCCCATCCCGGATAAAGTTAGAAGGATAATGTTGAAATTGAGATATTATAAGTTTATAGTTGGTATTACCGCCATACCGATTAAGCCGATCCCAATAATTTTGTAGAATATTTATAGAACATTTGCTACTCAAATTATTAGAATCTTCAATTACGAGATAAAAATTAGACAGAGAAATTTCTAAGGAACAACTCTCATCTGCATATCGGGTCATTCCTGCTCTGCGCAAAATATCATAACCGCCTAATTCTATCTTAAATTTTCCTTCGCTATTTGCAGGCTCGGGTATAATTCTAATTCCTGCACTGAGTTGCTGGTATTGAGATGCAGGTAGCTGGACTGCGTTATTCTCCTGTGGTCTAACAAACCAATAAATCTCAATGCCATTGGTGGGAATAACCCTTCTTGCAGAATCCTGAACTCCTTGAGGTCCTGTTATCTGCTGAGTAGCTACTTGCATACCTGAACCAGTGGTTAGCCCTGAACCCTGTCTTATTTGGGATGAAGAAGGTTTTTCAATGGTTACAGAACCTCTTACCCTAAATTTATAGGTTTTCCAAGGCTCTACCCGAGCAATAATATGGCTGCGCTTTAAAAAATCAAAAATATCCTTGTAAAACCTGAAATAATGTGTTTCCTGATTGAGTCCTCTGGTAAACTCATCAACAAGTCTTTCTCTACCCGTTTCATCCACATAAACAATCGTTATTGTTATCTGCTTGAAATCCTCTACAAGAAAACTTTCCCACCTAATACTCAGACCACCTTCATTTAATGTTGAGTTAATATCATTTTCTAATGACAGTTCTCTATTTTGAGGGGAGGTCATATTTGCATACACATATAAAATATTTAACACCTCGGGGAGTTGAGTTGAAAGAGGCTTCATTGTGTCAGAAGCCTTTGAAGGAATTTTAGTTTGCATTGTTTCAATTTTAGCTTTTGATTCAATTTGAGTTCCTGGTTCTTGATGCATTTTACTTTCTTTTATAATCTGTTGCGAAGAAGAAAGCGGCGAATGAATTCCAGCAGGAGCTTTGTTTTCTTCATCTCTGGCATAGGGTATTAGTTTTTTCTTTAAAGAGTTATTCTGTGAATTTTTATCAGTAATGTTTTTTAAGTTAAAAACAACAGTGTCTTCTCTTTTTAAAATCAAATTGGTGTTAATTTCTTTTCTTTTTCTGTTATTTAATTCACCTGCTGGGTCTATCTGGCTTAACGGCACTTCAGGTACAAAGCCTAAAGTTGGTATGTTAAAAGAAACTTTTATTTTTCCATAATCACTCTTAGGTATAGTACCTTCTAAAAGTCTCAACACAAACCATATTTTATTGCCTTTATCTAAATAAATATCATTCACTTCTAAATCATAAAACTCTGTTTTTGTTCCTTCCTGTGTTTGGACTTGACTCTGGGAAGGTTTTGTAACAGTGTCATTCTGTGAAGAAGGAGTTTTAACTGGAGATTCTTTAGGCTTTTGTAAAGGCTTCTGCTCGGAAAATGACTGATGTAAAAAACATATAATTATTAATAAAATAATTACTATAAAAATTCTATTTTTCATATGAAAACCCTCATTAACTTAAAAGGGAGGAGCAAGTCCTCCCTTTTAAGTTAAAAAACTTAATACTTTTTTAAAGGTGGCAGTTGAATTTCAAGCCATCTGCTCGCATTTCTGGTTTCATCGCTTTCTCTTACATTATTTAGACTATCAACTATTGCTCTAACTTTTACTTTCTGCCCAGCCATACTTAAAGGGAAATATATTGGAACTAAAAGATCTGCATAGAATTCGCCAACACCGCTCCTGTTTAATCCATTTATAAAGACACCGTCTGTCAAAACTTCTTGCTCTACTCCCGGAGGTGAAGTTAATTCTTGCATAATTGAAACTTTAAAGCTTTCTCTTGCTGGAGCATTTCCACGGTTTTCTATACGAAATTTTATCTGCGCTATTATGCATTCACCTCTGCAGGCACTGGCAAAGCCTATATAGGGATTACGAATGAGGTCTACTTTCCTTCCAACAATTATAAGGTCTGGCATGGCAGGAGGTCCTATTCTCTGCTGAGTCTGAGTTAATGGGTCTACAGGAGACGGTGACACTTCTTTTGCTTTCTCACAAAAGGCTTCGGAGCAAAAGATTGAAAAAAGCAATACACAGATTATGAGAAATCTTATATTCATTCTTTACTGCCTTTTATCTCTGCTTCATTGAAAATGTTCCACTGCAACACTTACCCGCTATAGCATTATAAGTGCCATCAATTACTTCCCACTTGCCTGTTGCACTTCTACATATTTTTGCTTTGACTTCATGAACACACTTTTCATCAGGACTACCAGGCACTCCCTTTGCTTTACCTATCAGACCACAACAATTACTTCTCGGTATAGGTGTTACTGTTCCATCAAATGTTGCCTTAACTGCTCCTGTTGCACTATTTATTACCTTACCATAAACCGCTGAACCGCATTCTGTTTGCTCAATTACCATGGTGAATTTCTCCGTCTTTGGTCCATAGGGACAGTTTTGATAATCCTTACTTATCCCCTCATATTTACCTGCAATACAGCATTTAATTGGCTTAACAGAAGGTTTTTCTTCTGACCCTGGCTTAACTGTGAGTTTTTCCTCTGCCAGAGCAAAACCTAAAACAGTTAAAACTAATAATGCTATCAACATAATTTTCAGATAACCTTTCATTTTAAACCTCCTTTTTTTGTTTTATTTTTTCTTATTTAAAAAGAGCGTTTATATCTGCACCGCTTCTTTCCTTTTGATTGTTATTAATATTGCAATCATCATTCTTCGGATTACTGTCAAGTCTTATATCAGGGTCATAGGCAATAATAACCTTGTAGGAAGGCGGAAATTCTCCTTCTGAAGGTGATCCAGCATCCCAGTTACGTTCATATGTAACTATAACTTGCTGTCCTGGATTTAAATTCTGAAACTTTTTCTGAGCTACAAGGCGGGCGGTACCACCCATCGGGCCTTCATAAAGATAAACTGCCTGCTGATCCGGACCAGAAATGTATGGTTCTAACCCAATATTCTTAACAACTCCTGTAATCCTTACCCTTCCTGAAAACTTACTTGTTCTTGAAATAATGGTAAAATCAATTTTCTCTACTGCAGGGTCAGGACATTTTAAAATAGGTTTTATTTTGTCAACATGAACTGGAGGTTTAGGTTGAGGTGTTTCAGCAATTGCAAATGCCAAAAGAAAAATCATCAAAAAGCCTACCAAAATTGTTATTAAGGCAAATCTTTTTTTGTTTTTCATTTTATCCTCCAATTAATAGAATTAATTTAAAATTTTCTGTAAATCTTTGCTGTTATTTCACAAACAAGTGACATTCAAAATTATCACCTCCTTCTCTCTGGTCTATTAATTAGTATTATTTCAGGTTCAAATTGTTCAAAAATTTTTCTCATTTTTCATAGGCTCCTATATCAAATCCCTTACCCTGTGGTCTTTGTTCCCCATCTAAATCTACAGAAGGAGCTTTATTAGATGTTCCGCTGTCTATTGCAGGACTTCCTTCTTTAAGATGATAGTCTCCATTTGAACCCCATGCAGGCATAACAAAAAGAGGATTGCCATACACATTCCCTTCTCCAAGTTTTCGGAGATTCGACTGAGTATAACTTTTACTTCCATGCTCAAGAACTATCTCTGTTTTCGGGGAATAAAAAAGGTTATGGTCAGCTGAAAGCGTGACAGCATTGCCAATATAAATATGTGAATTGGGACCTCTGCCTGAAAATATTGAATTTCTAATTTGGACTCTAACAGGAACATTAACTCCATACTGAACATACATAAGATAATTTTCACCAAGAGCGTCATCAACTGTTACATTGATAATCTCAAAGGTTGAATTCGGCTTTTCAACCTGATCAATTACAATTGCTGACCATGGAGTTACCTCACTCTTTCCATCACCTCTTCCGTAAATAAGGGTATTCTCAATAACACTTTCTGACCCCCACAGTTTTACTCCATCGCAGGAATTGTTTGCTACTATGCATTTTCTAATAATTGTTTTTTCAGCCTTTGAATCAAGCCCATCTCCATAGTTGTGCTCTGCAATTGTATTTTCAACAAGAACAGGACCTGCAGAAGGCTCTATTCCAAACCCATCAGGTCTATCATAAGGACGGTTTGAACCATTTCCTCCTTGATAGTAATGACCACTATAAGAAAGCTTGCAATTTTGAATTTTTACATTCTTCCAGCCTCCACGAATTCCTGCAGGACCTCCCAAAGCACCAAAACCGCAGTACTCTATCCTGCAATTTATAATCTGAAGGTCATCAATATCCTGAATATTCATCCCAAATTCATCAATATGATGAATATATAAATCCTTCAACACTATATGAGAGGAAGGTTTTTCTAATATTTCTATTCCGTCTCTGAAAAAAATAGCACTCCCTTTTGCAGATGTATCATGAGTAATTTCAAGATTCTCTATTCTTACATAACTTACACCAGATAAATTGATGGCAGTTAAAAGATTATCCCTGCCAGCAAGAACAGGACGGGTGCCATCCTCACCTTTTATCACTATCCATGCATTTTCTCTGCCTGAAGGAGGTTTTATAATATCATCATCATATCTTTGAACAACATATTTCCCAGCACGTATAATCAGAGTATCGCCTGGTTTCAGCTTTCTTGAACCGTATCCAGGAGTAGCCCAAGGTTTTTCCTTTGTCCCCGGATTAGCGTTGCTTCCACCGAGAGAAACATAATAAGTATTTCCCGCATAGGATTGTGAGATAAAGAAACAAAAACAGACTTCTATGATAATAAAAATTGGTATTAACCACCATTTAAATCTTAACATCCTGTCCCTCCTCCTTTTATAGCCTATTCCAAACTTTTCCACATCTCGTTATTTGTTTCATTTGACTCTTTTATCCAGTTTTGTGAATCAACTATAACTGTATAGTTAACATTTTTTATTTTATTCACCACCTTATCAGCAAATGTAAAGGTAGCACTCTCTCCTCCATTAAGGGGTTTACATTTATCCTCAGGGAAATGCTTTAATACTACTTTATCTTCAAGAAAATAATCTGCTCTAAGATTAACAAGAAAACAACCTGTAGGACACTTTGTTCTACCCTCTGTTGTTAATGCCCTGCTGGTGGAAACAGAAGAAGCATTCTTAACGGTAAAAATAATTTCTACAAATGATTCTGAAGGGGTTTGTCTCACTTTTTTGATGAAAATCTTTTCAAAAATGAGGTCTGGTTTATCAGGGTCAAGGCTCTTTTCCTCTGCACCTATACCGCCTGTAAAAATAAAAACTGCAAATAAACTGAGCAAAAAAATCTACTTAACATTTTTGAACCTCCTAAAAATACTTAACTGCTGTTATAAAAAATAATAGAGACCACCTCCTTACTTTTATTTTTCCCTTTAAGGGATATTTATCATTTTATAAGTGATATTTCATCTCAACTTTGTTCAAAAAATTTTTAATCACATAGTGATATTCCAAAAAGTTCTTCTTCCCACTTACATATATCACCTTTAAATTGCGGGAGGTTATGATTACTATTTTTACTTTTCTCAACATATAGAGCTAATAATCCACTAATATAAGCTGAAGAAAGAGATGTGCCTGATAGAAAATTATGTTTATTATTGGGAAAAGTTGTAAAAATGTTTTCAGCAGGTGCTAAAAACTTAGCCTTTTCTGCAACTTCATCTGATGGATAGAGCTTTCCCTTTTCATCTATCCCTCCTACTGATAAAACTCTTGGATGAGAAGCAGGGAAACTTATTTTATCTCTTATTTTTGATACAGGAGCAGTGATGTATATACCAGATTCACAGGCTTTTTCAATAAGTGATGCTATCAATGAATCGTAGAATGAAGTGCCAAAGCTCATGTTTATTACATTAACATTTTTTTTTATTGCTTCATCCATAGCCCTTGCAATACTTAAACTCTGACATCTACCTGTATATCTATCTCCCATCTGTTCACAGGCTCTTAAAGAGTAAATATTAGTTTCCGGCGCGACTCCAGATATTCCAAATTCATTTATGCTTGCACCAATTACACCTGCCACTGCAGTGCCATGAATCTCTTTTTTATAAGAATCGCCTTTTACAAAATTTTCTCTGTAAACAACTCTATCCTTTAAATCCTTATGATCATAATCAATTCCTGTATCAACTACTGCTACCTTCACACCTCTTCCTTTAAAAAAAGTGTGCAATTTTTCAATCTTCATTAGGTCAAAGGCATACTGCATTTTTCTGAAAGGCTCTGAAAGGGTTTGAAATATATAATTTGGCTGGACTAAAATAATTTTGCTTTCACTCTTTATCTCTGATATTTTATCAAAAATATTCCTGTCTGTCCTTAAAAGAACCATTACTGAATTCAAAGATTCCAAACTAAAAAACTCCAGAACCTCCACACCATATTTACGCTTTATTTCCTCAATAAAATTCTCTGAAAAATCATTTCTGGAAATACCTATTATTATCTGCCCCGGAACAAAGACTGTTTTAATAAAAGAAAAATCCCAAATATTACTTTCTCCAACCTGATTGTTACTGTCATCAAAGCCTATTACCTTCCAGAAATAAGTTTTGCCTGGTTGAAATATCTTCATTAAAACAAAATCAGGAATATTATAAAAAGCATCCTTTGTATAGGCTGAAAATATAGGATTTGAATCTTTGTTCTCAAAAAACTGAATAAGATAAATCATCGTACCATCAAGCCTTTCCCAAGTGAACTTCTGAGAAACATAGTCAAGCTCTGAACTTTTTTGAGGAGAAATCAGTTCTATTTTTACTGGAGCTCTTACTTCCTGAGTTGTTACAAAATAAAGCATTGTTGGCAGAGGAATATCAACAGATGGACTGGTAATTACAAATTTTACTGTATGCGTTCCCGGTTCAAATGTAGGCAGGGGTGGTATTTCTGGAGTTTGTAATGTGACAGTTTTTCCATAGGTTATATGCTGATTAACATAGCTGAGAATTCTTCCATCTACTTCCCAGTAACCTTTTAAAAGTCCGGAGCCTGTGAATTTTATATCTACAAAGGCTTTAAGACCTTTATAATTTTTAGGTATGGTTATTTCTGCACGGCGATTTTCAAAATAAAGCTCTATTCTGTTTATATCAAAATCTGCTGTTGCGTCCGTAGTAATATGAAAAGTTGTTGAGCCATTAAGAGAAATATTAGAACCTGAATCTGCAAAATTTCTTGTATAAATAAAATTATTTTGTTTTTGTCTAAGTACTCTTTCTATAACTTTAATTGGAACATTAACAATCTCTGAAACTGTTCCATACCCTTTTTTAATATTAACAGTTAAAGATTTGGAATTTGTTTCAATAACCTCACTATTAAGTATAAATCTTCCTTTAGATGAACTTAAAGTAGTATTTAACAAATTGTTAGCGTTAAACTGGTAACTTAAATTTACATTTTTTGACTGTCCTCCTGAAATCTTAATAGACGAAGGATTAACAGAAAGATTAATAGGTCCTGGTTGAATAGTAATCAGGGTTGTTGCAGGATCAGGAGGACCAGGTAGTGAACCAGTGCAACTTTTATCACGAACAGTTATTGTATATGTTCCTAATGAGTTATATGAATGATTTGATGTCAAATTACATGGACTAGATGAGCAAAATCCTGCATCAAACCATGTTCCAGTATCACCATAATTAATCTCTAACCAACATGATGGTGTACCAAAAGGAAAAGTCGCATTAATATTTATAGTAACATTCTGACCCAAAATTGCAGGATTAGGTGAAGCTGTCACTGTAATTGCATGAGAAATACTGAACGATAAAATAATGAATAAAATAATCAAGATTAAATTTAATAATTTTTTCATAACTTTTTTCTCCTCCTTAAAATGAAAATGGTATATTTGTTGTAAATACAAAATAAAGAACAAACTCATCCTTATCTGAAGACGGATTAATCTTATCAGTTATTTTTGAATATGTTGCCTTAAGTGCAACAACAGGCTTTGCATAATCTTTCACAATTTTTGCAAGGTCATAGGCAAGCTGAATTGTTCCATTAAGATTTCTTGTATTGACTGACCCATCGTTTGTTTTTGTTATTGTATAAGTACCTGCTACATCAAAAGAAGCTCTCTGGTCAAAAAATTTTGTTTTGAGATCAAGATTTGTGGTATATGTGTCTGTTCTTACACCGGTCAACTTAACTTTAGACTGATTAAGTGAAAAACTTGTGCTCACGGAGTAATTAACATCATTATAGGTTGGTGTTAATGTATAGGTAACTGAAGTTGTATCATTATTGGCTTCGGTTTTGTCATTCATAATTGAATAAGCTGTTGTAAAGCCTATGTTTAGCTTATTTTTTACATAGTTTATCCTACCTGAAATAGTATCTGTTTCCGTATTGACTTTTGAAGAACCTTCAGGTTCTTTCGTGCTTTTCTGGATAGACTTTTGATAATTTAGACCCATCGGAAGCTCCGGGATTTTGTTAAAGGAATAATCAGCAGATATCTGGGTGTTGTATGTTCTCGGAAAAAGTTCATCATTTCTTACATTGTCATTATATCTTGAAAATGATAGATTCAATGAATGCCAGTCCCAGTTTGCACCTCCTTTAAAGCTTAATCCTTGCCTGTCTTTTTGTATTGTATTACCTACAACCTGATAATCTCTTCCAATGTATTCATACATTGCTTCATAGTTATATTTATCTATCATTCCATAAATTTTGGCTCTGTATGCCTTATCACTGCTTTTATTAAACTCATCAGAACTGTCAGGGTCATACCTTGAAAAGTCAAGCTCAAAATCAGTATTTAATTTATTTTCAAAAAAATTAGAAGTTAAAAGAAATCCTAAAACATCTCCTTGTTTATTACCTCCTGTCCCGACAATGCCAAATCCTGTTGAGGGTTCACCACCTGTTATGTAAACTGTTTTTAATTCCATTTTTTTATCAAAAAGTTTTAATCCAGCTGATAAACCCATTATATGGTCATTGGAGGAAGTTTCTATACCTATCCCTCCTCTTGAGCCATAAACAGCCTCGCTTTTTACAGTAAAGGCATTTAACTGAAAAATGTCATATTCAACATTGAACAATCCACCCTTTCGACTGAGACCAGAAAGAGTATAGGGTGTTTCAGTTATCTGAATATCACCAATGCTTACCTTTGCTTTAAGTAAATCTTTTGTATATGTTCCTTTGAGTATCCAGTTAACTATGTCTAACCCTTTTTTCTGCGGCGGAGTAAGAGGTTCGTTTTGATCAAAATATCTAAGATTTGTATTAAAAGTAAACTCCCATGTTTGATTTTTTATTTTTGTATCAGATGTTAAGTTACCTTCAATCTTTGAATCAGGCAGACTCCCAAGAGATTCTGGTTTTTTTAGAACTCCCTGATATATTATTGTTGCGTTATTATTTGACCATGCTTCATCAAAGGTTTCTGAATGTTTTGTTGTAAAGGTAACTGTTTTTTCTATTTGCATGCCTTCTTTATTCTTCGCAGTAATTGAAAGATTATGAGTTCCCGGAGGAACAACCATAAATGGCTTGAATTCAAAGCCTTTTTCAGTAAATTTAATCAATTGCGTAACATCTGTTCCATCAAAAAGCACCACAATTGTTTCAGACTTAACTGTTTCAGCAAACTCAACTTTAATCTCAGGCTTTTTTGCTATGATTTCTGCGTTTTCTTCCGGTGAAATAACCTTAAACAATTCATCCATTTTTTGTGCATAGGATAAATAGGGATAAAAAAGAATTAACATAACAATTAAAAAAACATAATTAGCCATTTGCTCCTCCTTTCATTTTTTATAAATAAACCACCTCAGGTGCAAATGGCTAATTGTGCGTCTTGTCACCTCAGGTAGCATTATTTATCTATCGCGGGATATATTCAATCACTATATTATCCCCTTCACCCTTTACATTTACAATACGATAAATTTTAAATAATGGATTTTTGGTAATTGCTTTTTCAATTGTCTCTTCAATTTTTCCACGAATTGAATCTGACAACATTAGATCTTTCAATTTCTTTGAAAGTTCTTTGGTCATCTTTTCATCTATTTCCCTTTCCAGAGAATTTGGAAGTGCTTGATATCCACCTACAAAACCTCCTTTAACTTCTGGGAATATCTGAATGTCAAAGTATGATATTTTTCCATTTCTTAAACCGGGAACAAGATTAACTTTAATATCAAACTTTTTTAAATCATAATCTGGCGCTGAGAAGTCATAATAATTGCCTTGAGTATATTCATAACCTTTTATTTCTGTCCCTTCTGTTTTGAAACTTATATTAAAATTTATTTTTCCTTCTGATATTGAAAAGGCATCTACTCCCGACCATGATGCATTTAAATTATGAACATATCCTTTATAATCATAGGTAAAAACCCGACCTTTTGTTAATTCAAACCGAGGAATAGAGAAATTTTGGTGATAATTCAGGTTGGGAAATTTAATAAAACAATCATTCTGTTTGAAATAGGGATCTCCTGGCAAACATGGTAATGCCTCAGATGTAAGTTGCTGTTTCTTAGTTCTATATGGAGAATCTTCAGATGTTGTTGTTCCAGCAAAACATCCACCACTGTAATAATTGTTTATTCTTATAGAACCTGAAAACAAATCGCCAAATATTTTCAAAATTTCATTTCCTATTTTAAGCTTTTCCGTTGTCCACTTATTTTCATAAATATCAGAATCTTTTTCAAGGGGCAATTTATATATTGGCTCTATATCTACACCTATAACTATACCGTCTCCCTTTAGTGCACTTTCTCTGTCTGTTAAAATAATCTCTCCCAATTCAACTTGTTCACCTTGTTTAATATTTAAATTTGAAGTAGTAAATCTTCCAGAAGCTAAGGAAGGACCGTAAAGATTATTAATTACATTATATTTAACCTGTATAGGGCTTGATAAAAAATCACCATCTCCTGTATTCTTTGCAAAAAATTTAATCTTCATGGTTTTCTGATCAACTGACGGCTTTATATTTTCAATTTTAGGTTTCTTTACATTTATAAATAATTCTTTAGATGTTTCTACAATACGCTGATGAACTCCGCCTGTTTTTCCAACATCAATTCTGAATGGGTCTGTAGCAGTAATTCTTAAAATATATTTTGTGCTCTTAACTGGCTTTATTGTTTTAGAACCTTCTATTGTAAAGCTCTCATTTCTGTAATCTTTTCTTAAAAGAGGTATTACTCCAATATTAGGAGTAATTTCAAGGACTAAACCTGTAAGATTATTACCTTTGATTGTCCATCTAAGGTTCACTTCATCTCCATAATTAACCGTTGTTGATGAGGCAGAGAAGTTGACTATATTCAGACTGTATTGGCTAATGTTTGACTTTATTGCATCTGATGGAGTTGAAGGTGAAACAGGCTGAGCCTGCTGGTGAGGTAAATAAGGCAGAGGTGAAGGGCTAAGATTTTGTCTACTTTGTCCATAAGTTAATATAAAAGGAGTAAATAAAATAATCATCAGGATTGTTAAAAAACTTAGCCTCTTCACCTGAAATTCCTCCCTCCTTATAAATAAATTTTATCTATCTCGTAATATGAAAATCGAATTTAGGTCTTTTCTCAGGTTGCCCCTCTTCATTAATTAACATCCAGATTTGAATATTAAAACCACATTCAGGAACATCAGGAGTTATTGCAAAAATATAAGGAAATTCACAAAGCACAAGCGAGCCATCAGCCCTAAAATTCTTATTGGGTGGAATAACAAGATTTTTACAACGATAATATCCATTAGAAGGAGCCTGAATTTCTGCAACTCCTGCTCCGTTTCTATCATAAATCATCATTGGTTGTCCCTTAGATAAAGAAAATCTTCTCCCTGATGGGTCTATTACATCTACAACAAAGCTGAAACCTCCCTTAAATTCCTTATTCCCCTTGTTTTCAAATTCAATACAGAATCTATTACTAACAGAGGTACATCTGTAAATGCTCTTTACTATTAAATCTGATTTTACAGAAATAAATCTTCTAAATGTTTTCCTTAACTCATTATTGTTTTTGTTTGTCTCTTGAAGCTGATTGAAGGGATCTATCCTTACAATAACCTCTGTTTGTGTATCTGCTGAGTTTTCCCAGACTTTTCTCCCTGTATTCCAAAGAAGCTCACTTCCCGGACGCATTAGAACTTTCTGGGAATCAACAGTTGAAAGAGCATTTTTTGTTGATTTACCTTCTACTGTTAGTTCTATAAATACCTGCTGATTTCCTGATTGATAACAGTCCTCTTTAAGTCCCGCATTTCCTATATTTTTAATTTTTACTATTATATTCCCTGAACTATCCTCGTTAATTTCTGTAACAGTAAGATCGGGTTTAAGATTCTGCATATTTTCTACTTTGTTAGAATTAGTACTTGAAGGATTATAATTTGGGTTAGGTTTGTGAGTTAAGGGTCCACTTTCGCCAAAGGCAGAAGAAAAAACAAATAAAGATAATAAGAGCCCCACATAGATACTTAAAAAAATTTTTCTCATAATTCCTCCTAAATTATTTTTTTATATATAGTAAGTGCTAATTGTAATTTTGTTCAAAACTTTTTTAGAATTAATAAGCATTTTCAGCAAAAAGAACTATATCGCTTTTACTTAAAATATCCAATGCTAATTCCTTTTTATCCTTTTCTTTTATTCCTATTACATACAGCCCTGTTTTAGAAGGGCCATCTACTATTCTTCCATCTATTTTTTTTATGAGTTCTCTAATATCTTTTTCCCTGGCGTTTTCTTTAAAAATAACATTTATTGTATAGCCGGTTTCAGCTCTGATTTCTGTTGTAGAAAGGGTTTTATATTCATATTTTAAATTGAAAATGTAAAACAATAACCCTATAATCAGTAAAAATTGAAACATTATAAGACCAAATGAAAATTTTGGATTAAGGCTGTATAAACTCCATATACTTTGTTTTATTCTTTTTCTTTCCTGTATTTGAGTGCATATTTTAGCATAAATATTATTGCGAGGTTCAGGGAAATCTTTCTTTATTTTGTCATATCCCGCTTTAACTCCATTCCAGAACTTTAATTCCCTTTGAAGTAAATTCTCATCAAATAGAAATTTTTCTACTTCTTCGGCTTTTTCATCTGAAATCAGCCCCTTGGCATATAAAGGTAAGATTGCTCTAATATCTTCTAATTTTTTAGAAGAAAGCATCTTTATTTACCCCCATATTCTCAAGAATTTCTCTTAATTTTTCCTTGGCATAAAAAACTCTTGTTTTCACTGTATTTAATGGAATATTAAGTATTTTCGACACTTCTTCATAAGTCATTTCATGTATAAATATTAAATCCAGAATCTCTCTATGTTTTATAGAAAGCTTTTTCAACGCAAGATAAATCAATTGTTCTGTTTCTTTTTCTGATGTTAATCTAAACTGTTCAGCCTGATACTGTTCTATATTTGTTAGTTCATTATGCATATTATCTCTTTTTTTGATCTCATTCATAGTTAAATTTCTTGCAATGCCAAATATCCATGTTAAAACTCGTGAATCCCCCTTAAATCTCTTAGCTGACAACCATACCTGTGTATAAGTCTCTATCATTATATCCTCCGTTAATTCTTTGTTGTTAACAAAACTAAATATGTATAGATAAACACTTCTTGATGTAATCTCATAAAGCCTCCTTAAAGCTTCTTCGTCACCCTCTACTATCTGTTTGATTAATTTATTTTCTTCATACATTAGTAATATTATCCTCAAAAAAAGTTCAAAAAGACTTGAAATATTTTGAAAAAGGAATTATTAAAAAGTCAAATAACTTTTTATATGCTATTTCAGTCTATTTTTACTGATTCTTAAGTCTCAAAATCTTAAGAAAATTGAAACTCTTGCAAAAACTACTGGTTATCGCCCCATAGAACTATGCTTTATGACATGGTTTGTAAATAATCCTGAAAGAATCTCAGATATGCCTTAATTTTTAAGTCTTTTTGCAACTATATATGCCTGTCCAAGAGATATACAGGCATCATTACTTGGAACATTAAGATGAATCAGGGGTTTTAATCCGATTTTTTTCAATGCTTTAATGCTTTCCTTAATTAGATAAGCATTCTGAAAAACTCCGCCACTTAAGCCAACATGGTCAAATCCGTATTTTTCTTTGAAGTAAAGGCTTAGTTGCATTATTACTTTTATGATTGTGTTGTGAAATTTCCATGATATAGTGGCAA
>Ga0078972_1010155_pt1 | contig 17857 bp, 22 predicted proteins | sample YelNatPaOPGAMG01_FD_67568 | JGI IMG/M metagenome (GOLD analysis project Ga0078972, IMG submission 67568) | Hot spring thermophilic microbial communities from Obsidian Pool, Yellowstone National Park, USA - OP-RAMG-01 (SPADES assembly) (version 2) | ecosystem: Environmental > Aquatic > Thermal... | reverse complement strand
TTGGGCGGTGTCCAGCCCAACCGCAAAAGTTCAGCCTTAACTTGTTCTATGGCTTCTTGTATGGCTTCGTCTGTAGGCTCCTCATAGGTTATGCTGAGAACGGTGGCGCCTCGCTTTTGCAGTTGCTCTCTTAAGGCTTCGTCTCGGTCTTCACGTCCCTTATGGGGCGGACCGTCAAAATAAACGTACAAGTCTCCTTTCGGCAGGTGGTAGGTTTTGTCTGGGCAAGTTTGGACTACGCAGACGGGCACATTGCTTTCGCCCTGAGGCAAACCCGCCTTTGCAGCTTCAACGCTGAATTTGACTTCGAACGTGCTTACCTGCGGGTGCATTTGGGCTGCGCGGTGCTCCCATTTGTCGATGGCTGTTGGACGCCAGACTTCAGGTTTAACGGGTTTTATGGGCGTTGTTTTTGCGCGCTCCAAGTAGCGGAAGAACGTCTCGTATGCTTCAGGGTTATTTTCGGCTTTTTCGTAGCACACTGGGCAAAGTGTGTGTCCACGCCAGTTTTTAGGTTGGTTTGTGCTGACGTGGCAGCGTTCGCATGTGACAATTCTTGTTTCTTGAGTCTTGACAGTTTGTTCCGCTAGCGGAACAGAAAACGTTTGCCGTCTAACCTCGCCGCTAATCATTCCAGCCACAGTTTTCTCCGGCTTCTTGTACTCTGGCGGAAGCAACTCCAACAGGTAACTGTCGCTTAATGGCAGATGTTTTCTAAGCTCCGAGGCAACATTTTCTTTCGGCACACCCATTTTGACAAGCTCACGAGCCATTGAAAGCACCAGCCCCTCAGTTTCTTCTCGACTTACCCTTCTCTGAATGTTCATGTGCGCCTTCACCATCAGCTTAGCCATTTCAGGCGTAACATTCCATTTCTTCGCAAGCTCCCTAGTGTCCACACGCTCTTCCTTAGTCCAGCCAGCCTTTTTCCTATGCCGACCCGACAATACTTCGCCGTCATAATCCACGAGTACTGGATACGCTTCTCCAACGACCATTTTTGATTTTTCAAGCATGGAAATTATTTCTTCATCTAACACTTCTCGACTCACTTAGCCCGCCCTCCCTGGCAATTTAACGTGGACGGCATCAGCCAACTGTTTGATGATTTCTTGGAAGTAGCGTAGGCTTTTGTAGTTGGTTTCCTTGTAAAGTTTAAACAAAAGCGGATAATCCCATTTAACCCTCATCGAAGTCACCACAGGCTTTCTCGTGGAAGTATGGGGATGTCTAATCCGTAGAGCGAAAAGTTGCCCTGTTTAATTCGCCGTTTCAATTCTTCTTTTGCTTCGACAAGTTTTCCATGAATTTCGTCAAAGTATTTCAGTTTCGCTTGATATTCTTTTAGTTGGTCAGCAAGTTGTTTGTAAGATTGCGTGTCGCAGGCATGCTTCAGCTTTGCATCAATGTCTCCTTTTTCAGCTTTAGCTAAGAGTTCAGCGATGGTTGTCTTCATGTTTGCCATCTGATTTTCTAAGCGCCTTATAATGGACCTCGTGTCTTCAAACTTGGCTGCTGCCGTATCAATATCTTGCAGCAGGCGCCGATAAGTTTCAAGGCAATCTTCAATGTTGCAGATTTTAAAGTATAATTCGCCCGTGATCTGGTCCGCATTATCTTGCTCGGTAACTTCAACTGTGAAGCCTATACGTTCATTATTGTATTTCTCCAGCGAGAACAGTTTGTCAATTCTAACTTCCTTGATCTTCATTTTTTCACCTTTTCCAGTTTATGTTGGATTTCCGCAACTTGCGTTCCACGTTTTCCATAAGTCGCAGAAGAGCCGATGTAATGTCGTTCTTGTTGTGGGTGAACAGCGTTTCGTAACTTTGAGCTTGGTGTGGACAAATTGGACATTTAACTGTCATGACTCTCCCATCTCCTTTATTTTCGTCTGCATCAGCTTGTCCAGCTTCAGAAGTTCCTCGTAAACCGCTTTAGCTAGACGCCAACACTTCGCTTCGTTCTTAAGTTGAGCTATCTCTGCGGCTAGCATCCGATTCTCGGCAAGGTGCAGGCGCAACTTCCAAACTGAAACTTCAGAATGCGTCATTCTGTTTCACGTTCCTTTTTCTTTTTGAGTAGTTGGCGGAATTCCACGGCTAGTTCATGGAGTAGGCTGGCAACTTCACTTTTTGACATATGAACCCTCCAACTCGTTGTAGGTTTCAGTGATGAGAAGCCGGATGACGTCGGTGTTGTTGGCTATGCCTTTTTTGCGTTTTATTTTTTCAAATTTGCGGGCTAACTCGCCTTCCAAGTCCAGTCTTATAGAAAGTTTCGTATTTTCAGTCATGGTGAATCACGCAGAGTGATTTTATGTGCTTTTACGGTATATAAAACTTTTTTAAATTATGACGGCAAAATTTATTAGCGTAAATGAAATAGAATCATTTAAAGTGAGCATAAATGAGTGAAGAAAAAAGGATAAGAATCGGGTTAACGTTAGAAGGTGAAATGTTGAAGCGTTTTTTGGCTATTAAGCGTGCATGGGGCGTAGAGTCAAACGCTGATATTGTACGGATGTTGATAACGCGCGAGTATGAAAAAATCGTTAAGGGTTAAAAAATGTTGTATGCACCCAGTTCGCACCGTATCTTTTCAAACTTATCCTGCTTAATGAGTTTCTGAAGCTTCTGGATTTTGTCTTTTACTTCGTCTAAGCTTTTTGCCTTTGCCGTTATTTCATCTATGGCGTCGAGGCAGTCTTGCCAGCCACGCACATATTCAACAGCAACCATCGTTTTTCACCTTTGGAATGTTCAAATGTCTGAGCAGTAGCTTATAAATTTAAAGCTTGGAGGGAATTAGCGAATAGGGGGGAGAGATAAGTTAAAGTGAAATTTGGATTTTTCCTTCTTTCATCATCTGTAGCAGTTGCCTAAGAGTTTCCATGTCTTGTTCGTTTATGCCAAGGCTTACTTCGGCAGCTTTTCCGCTGAAAATGTTGATGTAAGGCTCAAGTTTTTCATATTCTTTTTCCACGGCTCGATCATACACCCATGGAGCGTTATCATAGACACCGCCGACAGCGTCCAGCTTATGCGTGAATCCATCGCCTGATGCGTGTCCCATCATGAAGCTGATGTAAGCCTTGTTTATGCCCCGGTCTGGCGGGCTTGCTTCCTGTTCGAAGAACTTGCGGAAACAATGAGTCCTCACACTGTAAGGACCGTCTCGCAGCTTATGCCTTATCATTTTCTGGCGGAAAATGTTGTGGAAAAGCTTGGGCGTTAAGGGCTTGCCGCTGTCCGTTATGAAAAGCCACTTGGAAACTTTCACGCCTGCCTCTTTAAGCCATTGTTCTCTTATTGGCAGCCACTTGCGAATTTCTTGAATAGCATCTTTACTTATGAAACTGAAGTATCTGAAACCATTTCCTTTACGTTCTTTAAAGTCAAGGCGTATGCGTTCGGCCCCAGCGCTAATTTTAGCTATAATGTATTTGGCTTGCTCGTTCACGTCAACAAGCACCTGCTCAATGCTTTGGCCGCTTTGAAGCATCACCATGCAGATGGCTCGGTCACGCTGACTCAAAACGCCCAAGACTTCCTTGACAAAATCAACCGTGAAAGGTTTGTCAGCATACTTGCGACGGCTACGTTTACGGAAAAATCCGTTACTACTAGTTAAAGGCGCCTCATGATAGTCGCAAAACGCCTTCACAGGAAGATACCAAGCACTGTAGCGGTAATGCAACGCTTTATCAGCCAAATCAGGATTATCACGGCTATACTCCAAAGCCAAACGCAAAGCCCAACGACGCTCCTCAACGCTCCCCGCATTCCGCTTACTCAAATGCAAATCCAAAAACTCTTTAGGCGAAACATCCAAGCCCTTAACAACCCGCAACCACTTAAAAAACCGAGCTAAACCCACAGCCTTCTCCAACCAAGTCTTACCATTCACAGCATACTTACTCAGAAACTCCCGAACACACTCATTCTCCAAAACAAAACGCTCCACATCCGCCAAAGAAACACTATAACCAAACCGCCTAACCCTCAAAGCCCAACCCTCACAAACAAAACACTACATGACAAGACTTAAACTTTTATATGTCAGTTCGCCCGTCTTTCTGGAAGTTTATGGCGGTCTTGTCATTATATGACTTTTTTTGGCGAACTGTCATCTACTCAAGACTTGGCAAGCTTTAAAAGAGAGAGTGTTTTAAATTTTTAGAGGGAGTGGCATGAGAGTTTTGTTGTTTCTTGGCTATTTGTGTTTGGTGAGTTTTTTAGGTTTGGCTGTATGTTATGGTAAACCGTTTTATGCGCCAGTTGCGGAAGTGTCGTCTGAGATTCGCGTTCCTTTGTCTAGCCTTTTCGGGATTGTTTGGGTAGTAAGTGTTCCATTCCTATTGGCTGCTGTTTTGACGGAGTTTACTGAAAGGATGTTGAGGCGAAGAAAGAGGGTCTAGCGTTTTTTGATGAAGGCGTAGGCGCTTAAGCCGAGCACCATGGCGAGGAACAGGTACGTCATTATTTCTGGTATGCCTGCGGGTGATGGAGCACCGCTTGTTATGGTTAGGTATATTACGGCGCTTTTTTCAACGGTTATTCCGCCCTGCTGTTGGACTGAAACTGTGACTGGTATGCTGTGTTGTCCAGTTGTTGTCTGCCAGGGCACGCTTATTTTCAAAGTTACGGTCGCTATGCCTTCTGCGTCGGCACTTGTTTTAGAAGCATATTTTGGCAATGTCTCAGTTAGGCTGAACCATGTGACGTATTCTTCAGTTATGGTTACTTTGGTTATGCTGATGTCGTTTACGCCTGACCAGTGTATTGTCAAGTTAAATGTTTCAGTTTTTCCCTTTGAAAGGCTTAAACTAACATCTTCAATTGTTACTTGAAGTGTACCGATGGTTGTTCGCCCGCCAGTTTGTCCGCCTTCCGATGTAGTCCAGTCAAGCGTCACCGTCACTTGACTTGCGAAAACGTATAGTCCGCTTAAGATTTTTGTGTCAGCATTATATGTTGCTGATGTTAAGCCTTGCTGCTGTCTTGGTCCGCCTCTGCTGCCACAGTAAACCGTCAAAGTGCCGTTTTCGCCAGGTTCACCTTCAATTGTTAAGGTTAAAACTTGTCCAGCCCAGCTGGCGCTTGTCAACTTATGGTCCACGCTGCGGATGTAGAAGTCGCCCCAGTTCTCGTAGCTTAAGGTTAAGGTGGCGTTTCCATAATGAGTTAGTGATAAGTAGGTTGTGTAGCAAGTGGACATGCTGTAGCTGACGTTTAAAACATATGTTGGGCGTGGACTGTCAGCGACAAGTGTGTAATAGTCTGGCGAGCTGTCGAAAAGTATCTGAAGCATAAGGCTTGTGTCGTTCCATGTGTAGCTTGTGGCCGTTGCGTTGCTCGCCCAATGATACTTTGCTGAGCCCATCGTGAATGGATAAGCGTTGCAGTTCACATACAGCACTGTCACGTTTTTGTTGCTCATGGCTATGCTGGTGTTGCTGGTGACCCACACGTCAAAAAACTTAACCATATAATAGCTTGTGCCGTTGGCAGTTTTGAAAGTCCATGTTCCGTCGCTGGTGGCGAGTAAGTTTGAAGAAGCGTTCGGCGCTGTCCAGTAAAGCTGAAGGTTTGCGCTTGTGAAAAGCGTTAACTCGCTGTCTCTGGCTATGACAAGCAGGCTCCAAACATTGCATGTTGCCTCTATGGTTTTTGTTTCAGTCATGTTCACAGTCCATGTTCCATTAACCCAACATCCTTGCCATTTAACTTTGACAGCGAGGACATTATACTGGACTATGTCGGTTTTTATCGCGTAGCCTTGAGAGTCAACAGGCACTTCAGTTTCGTTAAAGTAAACGATTGCGTCTGTCAATATGTTATTGTCCAAGTCTTTCGTTTGAATTGTTAAGGCAACATAGGTGCTCCAGTAAACCGTCGCAGTGTTTGAAGTGAAGCCTGTTAGACCATAAACGTTTTCAGTCACGTTTTCAGTAGTGTAAAGGTATAAAGCTTCGGCGTAGCCTCCGTCGGTGAAGTTTCCGGTGGCAAAATGCGTGCTGTTGCGGTAAATGTTAACGGTCCAGCTTGTCACTGGAGAATCATCATAATCATATATTGCTGCAACCGCGAAACTAACATAGGAGTAGGGCGCAGGATTCGTTGTATTCGCAGCTATAGTGACGATAAGCCTGTCAACTATCACATCAACCGTTTGATTCTGAACCGTGTTCTCGTCTGTAACTGCGTACACCGTGTAAGAATACAGTTGAAAGCCTGTTTCTGCATTGAAGGTTATTTGAAAATGTCCCGTTGAGTTTATGGTTGATGTTGAACCTTTCACGGTTTCGCCTAAGCTAACCTTAGCCGTAATTCCACCAACATCTTCTGGAGGCGTACTCGTTCCCTGATAGCAAAGGTGACCAGTAAATGTTATGGTTTGAGAAGGATTAACCCTTGAATCATCCACGGATGCTGAACTCACAATTAAGTCATCTTCGAAAGTGAACAGGCTTGTGGTTGCTCCTGAACCGCTTTCTCCATCACTATCATAAACTTTAGTGTTCGTACTTATGATATAGATAGAGCCCTCAGCATAAGTCCATGTGAGTTTGATTTTCCATGAAAGTTTATGGGCTGTGGTGTTAAGATTTGTCCGTAGGCTTCCAGCAGCATCCAAAGTGCAGTAATTATTTGGGTCGCTGTATTCGCTGAAAGTGTTTGTGGCGTTGTCCCATTTTAGAATTAATGTTCCATTAATCTCAACTGTTGCGTTAACAAAATCCGCTACGCCATTAGCATCATTTATCGTCACGTTCAAAAAGAAGTATTTGTTAGCGTAAACAGTTGACGGCGCTTGAAATTCGCCTATTGTTGGAGCGCAAGTTATGTAAAGTTTAGGCGCATAACTTTCACCCATTTCAGCGGAGAAGAAAGTTATGTAGGAGTCGTTTGCTGGTGGCTCTGCGTATATGTCCAAGTTTGAACGTAGAATAAATTTTGTTAATCCACCTTTGTTTATCCATGATAGTCCCGTAGGGTTAAGCGTAATGTTCCACCATCCGCTTCCGCTAATTGTTGTAGTGCTTCTGTTTCCACCATCACCATAATATTGTTGCAAACCGTAGTCCTCTGAAATAAGCGGCGTGTGTGGACATTCCGGATAGGTGTCTTTGTTTTTCTGTATCACCACGGTGAAGTTGGTGTCCAGCCGTGCGATGTTGATGTATAGGCTTAATGTTGCGCTTGTAATATTTGCGTATGTGGGGATTATGCTTGTGTTAAAAAATAGGTATGCGCGGTGAATGTAATATAGTGAGGGGTTTTTGTATTGACCTAACCAAATCGAGGTATTCGCATCTTCAACCGTTCCGTAAGCGAGATACCGAGCCGACATATAATCATAATCATATGCGAATATATCGCCATCGTAGGTTAGGCTTGTAAATGTTTTAGTTAGTGTGTCTGCCTTAGTTGGTTTAATGTTAGTTAGCATCATGTATGAAAGGAGAAAGAAAAGTAACAGAATCCCTAACTTACATTTCAATTTTGGTCCTCCGACGTGAAGTTTGCTTTCGGCGGACTTTTACCGCCTTTTCAGCACAGCAATTAAGATCACGCCGACACCCATCAAACATACGCCGAACAATTGATTCCTTGAAAACTGAAGAACTGGAGTTTCCTGCTGAAAAGCCAGATCCACAATGCTCATGGTAATCATCCTTGTGCCGTCTGAAGCTTTAAGGTCTAAGTAGTATGAGCCCCTTGCAAACGTGTAGTTGGCAGCCCATGTTCCTGAACCTTGATAGGTTAAATCGAACAGTTTATACTGTGCCATTGTATCCCAAACGCTACAAGTGATGTAGTTGTCTGAAATGCCCGACGTTTTAATGAACTTGAATTCCACCGTTAGCGAAGTTGAATAGATTGTTTGAGTTGTGCTTGTTACTTCCTGGTTGTTAATGTACCATTTACCTTGCAAATCCGTATAAATGGTGATGTACACATCTCTAATACTTATAAGGCCAGCCTTGTTTCTAGCCAAGAAATGAATCCAATAGTTTTTTCCATAAACCGCAAAGTCCGCGAAAGAGACAGAGTAAGTCCCGTTGAATTCTGTTCCGCTGGTTCTTACAAGAACCCAGCCATGAATTAACGCACCTGAAGAGTTGTAGAGTTCCACATCAACCTCTTGGACTCCGCTTTCAAGGTCCCACACTAACGCTGAAATACTGTTAATTTTTGGAAGAGTTTGTCCATTAGATGGCACAGTGCTCGCAATCACTGGTGCGGTATCATCTACGACAAGCACTGCGAAGCTAACAATATTCAAGGCGAACAGCAGTCCCGCCAGAATCGCAACTATTCCCACAATTTGCACGATTTTCTGTTTTGATTTTTTGTCCATGCACATTCCCAAAGAAAAATAAGTTTAAACCAGAGAAACAATAAGAGTCAAAGCGTTGTACACGCCATGCACCAGAATAGCAGCCAACAAACTTCGCGTAAATTTTATCTCCAAGAATAGAATTATCCCCGCTGTGAAAGCTGCAACAATCAACGGCAACTGTAAAGGTCCAACGTAGGCGACATAACCGTGAGAGACACTCCAGACCGTAACTGGCAAAACAATGCTCAGCAACTCGTTTTTTGTACTGTTATAAAGCGCCGTATGCGCAGCTGTTTTCATGGTTTCCTCAGAGTTTGCAACAAGGCAAATGTTGAAAAGCACGTCGCTGGTTAAACTCCACAAGTCCAAAACTGCGCCTTGTGCGAGCATGCGTTTGGGGCTTGGAACGTAAATTGCTGTTGGAAAAGCCACTTGCGAGACTATGCGTGGAATTAGGCTGGCTGCTACAACAACGCCAGCCAACCCAGCAAGCCACGTTAGGAAATGCTTTCTTGTTGGATCCTCATCGTAGTCAAGCCATTTCACCTCGCTGTAGTAAATGCGAATCCAAATGAGCATGACGATGCTTACTATCCACATTACAATGTAGAAAAGCGTGGTTGCAAACATGGGCGTGTCAAACGTCAAAAGCAGATAATGAACGGCGACAAGCAACGTGAGAACGTTAAACAAGATTAGCAGCTTCAAGCCATTTCACCGATGGAAAAATACTGTTAGGTGTTCCACTCTCGGAACAGAAATAAAAAAGGGGAGTTAAGGTTAAGCGCTGGTAAGCACCGAGTCGGCGTCTGTTATGCTGGTTTCGCTTGGCGTAAGCTGGTAAATCGTCAAAGTCCAGCTGAGCTTATCTCCGGTGGAGAGGCGGAATTCTATGCCAACCGTCAAGTCGAACTTGTTGTTGGTGTTGGGTGGCAATTGCCAGTAAACGGCATCTTTAAGGTTGCTTCCGATAACGTAAGTGTAAACCGTGTAGGTTTCAAGTATTTGCTGTTGGAAGTTGCTTCCGCTTAGGTAGCCTACGCCTGGAACGTTAACGTTCTTCAAATCCCATTTGCTCGTTTCTGTGCTGTTGACTTTCAACTCGATCTTGTAGACGGCTACGCCTTTCTTTTCGGCGTTGGCGCTCATGTACCATGGGATATACTTTGTTACTGTGTTTGTGCCTATGCTTGAAATGTCAGCTGGTTGCCCGCCAGTTGGAAAACCGAAGCTGTTGTCGTATGTTAAAGCGTAAGCGTAGAAGGTTGTCTGCGGATAGCCGCTTGATGCTGGCGGAATGTTCCACATGCTGTACTTGAAAACCCATTCTTTGACGTTGTCGCCGTCCACGTCCTCGTAGGTGACACTTTTCACTCTGCTGTTCATGCTCTGCGTTTTAGCATAGTCCAAATAGTAGCTGCTGCTTGTTTCGCACACGACGTAAATGTAGCCGTTGTCCCGCTGTTCAATTTCAATGTTAACGTTGTCTCCGCTGCCCAGGAGCACCCAGCCGTTGCGATACGCATACCAGTAAACTTTAACGTCTGTGCCAATCGTTCTGTTAGTCGCCACGTCCAACGTGTCATAAGCGGTTGTTCGCATCGTAAAAGTGCCCGCTGGAACAGCCCCAGTTTCTGTCGGAGCACTTGGACGCTGCAGCTGGAAAGTCCAGTTTGTGTAAATTCCCGCAGCGAAGATTACCAAGAATATTAGTGCCACCGCAATCCATGCGCTTGAACTTTTTTTAGCCATTTTAATCCTCTCTACATGAAAAATACTTATTGCGGAGCCAACGTCAATCCCCATCCAAGCACCGTCGTCACCAAGACTGCGCCGAGAATCGCCATCAAAGCGAAAAGCACCCTAACCGTATGGTACTCTTTAAACTTCACTGCGCCAACGAACGTGACGAAGTCAAAGCCTGCTAACAGCATTATTCCCCCATGATACAGTATTGTTTCCAAGCCTATGGGCGAAGCGTGAACCCAACGCTGGTAGAAGTAAAGCAGAGGCCAGATGAACCATACAGCGAACGCCACCATCGTAGCGTATTTAGCGTAGCTTGTCTGCCCGCCCCACTCCAAATAGCCCATCTCGTTGAGTAACACGCACAAGAAGAGAATCACGCTTAGGACAGCGCCAGAAGTGCCAGCTAAAAAGCCTCCAGCCGAAGCCTCCATCAACACTGCGAACAGTCCTATTAACCCAGCGCACACTCCGCCTAGCAAACCGCCTTTGTCACTGCTAAGCATTATGCCAACAGCCAAAAAGCCCAAGCTGTAAACCAAGCCGTAAGTAAATTCCCAGCGCCCCGGACCCACAACTAGAAAGTCTAACAGTAGCTCGACTATGCCAAGCCAAAGCCAAACTGTTCCAAGATTCTTGTAGTTTGTCAGTTCTATGTTCATAGACGTTTCTCCAAAAGAAAAATATTTTAGCTGGCAACTACGGTGAACCAATAGTATCCCACTGAGGGCGTAGTTTGAGCCCATTCAATCGTTAACTGTGTCACACCGTCAACCTTAACTTCAAAAGGATGCGCTCCGAGTCTGCCGACTTCTATCAAGTACATCGTTCCACTTTCATCTGGACCAATAATGCTCATGACTATCTCTGTGTCAGTGTACCTTTTCCAAACCCAGACAGTTTCTTGATATATATTTCCCTTTACAAAGGGAACGTCGCTTAATCCTTTCGCCCACTCTATATTGTTCGAATAAACAAGCTCTGGCTGCAAGTAGAAATTCGCTGCCGTATCCATGACTGTTATGCGGTCAATGATAGCCTTGTGGTTTGAAGGCGCAAACACGCTTTTAACGAATCCGCTAGCGAAAATTCCAGCTATAAATCCGACAGCGACGAGTAGAAGAGCTACCAGGAACGCTTTTACTTTCAAGTTCACTTTAGTTTTCCTCCATAAGATAAATTTCTTACCCGTTGCCTTCGCTACGTCCTTTTCGAGATGCCAGCGCCGTCCACAGTCCTGGCGAAAGTACACTTACAACGACCACGACGGCAACGACGATTAGCAGGACAGTCCACAGTTGGTTGAACGGGTTGCTGAGCCACTGCATGGCGCCGTTCCACCAGTCCACCAGCCAATCAAACGGTCCAGGCGTAATGTGAATTATGGGCGTGTGCGGCTCAAGCTTCGGCACTTCGCCAGTTTGAATGTACACGGTCCAAGTGCCGACGACAAACTCGTAAACGTAAAATTTGATGTTAACGCTCGGAAACTTCCAATTATGAATGTAGCCCCAATCAATCCAGCTTAAGGGCTTAAACTCGTTGAGGATTATGCGAATCCAATACTCGTTTCTGAAAATTTCAGGGTCCAACATTTGCCCTTGATAGCTTAAAAGCGCGTTTTGAACGTCTATGGGAGCGCCGCCGCGCTGATAGTAAATGCCAAGCGTTTCACCTCTCGCCTTAGGAATCAAGTCTTCAGCCTTAACAATGTCCGGGTCATCTTGAATTTTTGCGCCGTCCTTATTTACGCCGACCCATTGAATCTCGTCAACGCCGATGTAGGCAGGCGCAAAGTAAACAGTGTCTGGATTATCCATAAAATAGACGAAGGCTCTGGGCACTAGGCGTATCCAAACTTCGCCGCTGCGGTAGGCTCCGCCGCAGTCAAGGTGATAGGCGCCGCCGTAAAGGTCGTCGTATTTGCCGTCTGCTTCCCACTCGCTTCCAGTCAACCAAAGATTAATTGACCAGGTGAGCTTGTAACGGTACATTTCAAACTGTTTGTAAACGTCCACGGTGGTGCCGTTCGCGAGGGTTTGACTGCCAACCTTATAGTTCCAAACGTAGCTTTTAGGTTCAACATCCATGTCCACGGTGAAGGGCTGCTGCGTGGCGCACAGGTCAGGCATGCCGATGCTTGCACCGTCCGGGTCAAAGTCCAACTCGTAGCCGAAGGCCAGCAGGCTGGGCCACACGGGCTGATCTCTGCGGTAAAACAGCGGTTGGCTTGGCTTTTCAGACGTGCTCCACCAAGTGTCGGAGGGCAGGTCTTGCGTGCCCCAGTGGATACTGTGAAACTCCGCTTGCAGGCCTTGTGTTCCAGTTAGGTAGCCTGGCAAACTTAAAAGCTTAAGCGGTCCAGCCGCCAGCAGAACCGCAACGATAAAAATTAGAAATATCGCCGCGACTGCTTTTGCTTGTTTGTTCAAGTTTAAACTTCCTCTAATGCATATATATTTTTCTTTGAATATTTAAATTTTTCCTTGAAAATTAGACTTAGGGCAAAATTTATAAATAAATACATATTTAATACAACACATGCAGACACAGCAGCAGGGTTTTGTTTCAACACAAGTCCTCAAACAATATTTACCCGCGGAATTGGTCATCAGCGCTGGACTATGCTCGGAATGCTTTACGCCTTTACTTTTGCTACATGATGGCAGGTGGCTTTGCCCACAATGCAAAATAGAATACGACGGCAACGGCGAAAATATTGAAGACAGAATTCCCATGCCGCAAAACCAAGAAAAACCATACTTTGAAGGCAACTTTAATCCCGTTAACAGCTTAGCCTTCCACAAAAATCTTGGAACACAAAGTCTAATTCCAGTTAAGGCGGTTGTTAAAATTTTGAGCCGCAAGAACGGCAATAATACAGACATTGGCCTGCGTGCGAAGCTTTGCAAGCTTGTCATAGAACGCGACGAACCACAAACATTGCATAATACGCTAGAACGGGCCAGTCAAAAGCTTAAAATTTTGGGTTTCGAGGAGAACGTGCAGATAGGTGATAGCTGCGGCAAAATAGTTAGAAAGGCATATGCCTATTTGACTTTAACGTCCAAAGGTTTTACGTCAAAAGGTTTCAACTCGGGCGTGCTGGCGGATGCATGCGTTTACTTTACTTTGCGAAAATATGGTTATGAGCCGAATCCGCCAGAAAAAATTGAAAAAGGCATTGTAAAAACGAATGTTTTGCGGTTTCCAAAATGGCTGCTGCCTGTTTTGCGGCTTTTGGACACGCCTGCGTATTAAAAAGAATTGTTTGATTCAGTTTAGGCTTCGGGATCTCTGCGGATTCCTCTGGTTTTGACGTTTCAACTGATTCAGCCGTCGCGCTCATTTTCCAAGAAATTCCAGGAGTGTCGCAAAGATTTCCTCACCGTGTTTTTCACCAAATTTTTCCATGAAACCTTGCTTCAACTTTGCTTTGAACTCTTCATTTTGTAAGTTGCGTTTTATAATGTCCAAGCCATTTTTCACCTGGCGATCAAAAGCTTCAGCCTTTGCGGCGAGGGCTTCCCAATTCACGTTCTCCAAAACGCTATGTCCATTAAAATGAATGAGGGCTGTCGCTTCAAAATCGTATTTCTGTTTTTTAGCCATGATGGATGGTTTAAAGTTTAATGAAAGCTCGGTTTTTACACCTCGCTGCCTGGCAACCTCATCGCAAAAAGCGTTAACAAACGTTGAAGCAAGCATGTTTATTGTGCTCGCTAGGTTTTGCATTGCAGTTTTAAGGTCAATATCTTCATCGGCAACTACGAAGACGTCAATTGGTACATTAAGGGTCTCGCTTAGAAGTGGGATTTGGACACCGTTTGTTATGCGGTAAAGCTGTATGCTTTCTTTGTTTGTTTTTGTTATGTTATTTAAGCTTAAAATACCTAGGGGCGTTATACGATAAGCGCCTCGCTTTCCACGCTCTTTTTCTATTTGGCCCGCTTTAAGCATTCTTTTAAGGTTGTAACTTAATACATGGTCGCTGAGGTTTAAGGCTGCTTTTATTTCGCTATAGTTTTTAGGTGCCTGTGCGAGGGTTTGCAAAATTTTTGTTTTTACATCTTTTGGTTGCAAACTAACACGCCTCTGCATAAAACTAACAGATTTTGTTATATATAAAACTATCTACTTTTGTATATGGTGAAGAATAAAATGAGTGAAAAAATCGTCAGTGTGGTAAAAGCTTACAGCGTCGGGAAAGATCCAGACTCCGTAATCGTAGTGATGCCCAAGGAGCTTAACGTCAAGCCAGGCACAAAATTTTGCGTGAAAAAGGACGAGAGGGGTCGGATAATCTACGAGGTTATTGAGGCGGAGGCTTCGCAATGACCTGCGAAAAGCAGCCGGAAGTTTGGCGAGGCCCAAATGGCGACGTTAAGAATAGACCCTCAACACTAACGCCTTTACAACTATACAAAAAGGCACATTGCGAAAGATGCAACTGGTACGAAGTTTGCAACCCAGAACAAAGGGTCGCCTGCATACTATCTGCAATTGCAGACAACTTGGAACTTTTGCGCCGCACTACCCAGCAAAGAACCGCACACTTAAGCTGGTAGGGGGGTGAGCAACATGGAGTCTGAAAAAACTACAAATGTCGTGCAACGTGTTCAGCAGCCTTTTAGGCTACAGCTTATCCGCGGCCAGAAAGGCATGTACGGTTGGAAAATTGATGTCCAAGCAGAAACCAGGGATGAGCTTCTTTACCATGTGGACATGATTGATACATACTTAAGGGGTAAATATCTAAGTGAATATTCTAGGGTTGGCACCGTTCAAAAGCCTGAGGATCCACACGCGCGTATTGAAAAGGCTGCTGCAAGAGTCAAGGAAGCAACGAATGTTTTTGGAGAGGGTCAACATGGGCAAAATTAGCGAGATAACGGTTACCAAGGGCAAAACTGTTAAGGCTGGTGATCGAGAGGAGTGGCTGCGCTTGGAGTACAGTGTTAAGGCTCTTGTCGAAGATGATGAAGTGCAAGTGGCCAAGGCAACCATCGAAGGGGTTATTGACGGTTGGCTTTCAAATGTGACGCTGCCTAAGCCCCAAGTGCAACAGCAGGCACCAACGCAGCCAGGGGCGCAGCCTAAAAAGCGCACAGCTGAAGAAGTAAAAAAGGCAATTCCAGAAGACCTTTTAGGGCTTCTACGCGTTGAAGAGGGAGCAGAATATATTGTTTTGACGCCGCGCCAGTTTCTAGGCAGTGAAATCTTTAGTCGAGTAATGGAGTGCATCGAGCCACTAGGCGGGCAGTATGTAAGCGCAGGCCGCGGGAGCCACTTCCGAATCAAGCGCTAGCCAGCGGGGGCTGACAAATGTCAACAGACGAAGAATTCGAAGAAGAGGCTGTTATCTTTTGCCCTGGCAGAGTTTTTCCAGATGTTATCTTTGAGCAGGTTGCCAATGGCACATATGTGGTTTGGGATCGTTGCGAGCAAAAATTTCAAGTTGGGAAGGATGCTTGGCGAAAATATAAGCATGACGGTTTGACGTATGCTCCGCTTTCTAGGTTGCCTTGGCTAGCGGCAACGTTGCCGACCGAGTACGAAACAGAAGAGGCTCTGTTTAATGAGGTTAGACAGTTTTTTGTTGATCATTTGGATGTTTCAAATGATTTGCTGTACGACGTGTATGCGTGCTTTGTCCTAGCGAGTTGGCGACCTGAAGACTTCACAGTTGTCCCCTACCTTTTCTTTCTGGGACCCTTGGCAAGCGGGAAAACGCGGGCGCTTGAATGTTTCCATAGGCTTTGTTACCGTAGCATTATGGCTGCCAGTATGAGTGCAAGTTCGCTTTTCAGAGCTTTGGAAATTTGGCATCCAACGCTCCTCTTGGATGAGACGGAAATTTATAACCGTGAAAGTATGGTTGAAGTTCTGGCTTTGCTTAACAGTGGCTACCGTAAGGGGCAATATGCCATACGCATTGAAAAAGTCGCGAATGATGTCCCACAAATAGGGTTTTTTGACGTTTTCGGTTTCAAAATACTAAGCGGAACCGAGGAGCTTGCCGCGACGCTTCAAAGCCGCTGCATCATAACTTCAATGAGTCGCGCGGTTAGACCCGTTAACTTGTTTGTGGATGAGGCTATGGCTCAAGTATTGCGGAATAAACTTTTGATGTACCGCTTCCGAAACTTGGGTAAAACAATAAATGCTTCTGCTATTACAGACTACATTAAGCTTAACGGATACTTCAAAAACGCCAGAGTCATAGAACTGTTCATTAGTTTGTTGCATGTGGCTCCTACGGAAGCGGTTAGGCAACGTCTTCAAGAATGCATTAAGAAAATTACGCAGTCCAGGCTTGATGAGGAGCAAGCAAGCATAGAAGGCCGAGTTTTTGATGCTCTTCTAAAATGTGAAGATAAGGTGGAAAATGGAAAACTTAGCACGCAAGCCGTCACTTGTGCTTTCAATGAAGGGTTAAGCGAAAAGGAGCAGGTGACAAGCCGTTTCATAGGGCGGATAATCTCGCGTTTGGGATTTGAGAAGTGTAAGCTTTCGGGTGGCGGTCTTGCGGGTTTCTTTTGGGATGCCAAGCTTGTTGAACGGCTTAAGCTGCGCTATTGCGCCCCTTCTAATTTAACTCCACAAACTCCAGAAACTCCACATTCTCCACAAACCATGGAAAAACCCGCTAGTCTGCCAGTAAATCAGCGTGGAGAAAGTGGAGAAAATTCTCCAGAGGTACCCAGCCAGACACAGTCTCATTTTTCCATGAAAAGTGGAGAAAGTGGAGAAAATAGAAAAAGTGGAGTTGGTTTAGAAAGGGGCCCTATTCAAGCTGAGAACGTCTTAAAACTTGAACGCTTAACCACGAATATTCAGGATAAATGCATGGGCTGCGGATCCAACGGACGCATGGACTGGCAAGTAACCCTCCACGATGGAACATGGGGCCTACTATGTGCTGAATGCGGCCTCAAACTGTCAAAGAAACTGGAAGGTGGGTTAAATGAGTGAAAGCGACAAAACGCGGCAAGTGCATATCCACGAAGAAGGACGCATTGCCCGCCTCACCACCCTCACGTCTCTACTTCATAAACCATTAACCGTGACTGAAATTCAGCAAATCCGCCTCTTGTATGAGAACTACCTCCGGGATTTCGATGCTGATGGGTTTGTTCGTCGGCACGCGTTTTGGATTAAGGATTGCTATTTAAGCATAGGCGTTAGGAAAGAGCACGCCCAAGAAATGAAAGAGAAGCTTGAGCGTATTCTGAGCGGGAGCGAGGGCTAGGTATGCGCCGAACAAAACGTGGCAAAGGCATACTTGTCCGAAAGTGAGGTGAGGCGAGGCTTGGGTAAGGCTGGTCTTCCACAGCAAACAAGTCCGGGCTCCACTTTTAGCCACGTAGAAGAAAAAGCGGCAAACCATGGGGAAGTTAGGCTGCCTCCTCTCAGCCTAGCCGCATCAGCCCCCAAAAAGCCTCAGCCCACTATACGCTGCCCCTCATGCGGTTCAGAGCGCCTTTACAAAGATGGCCTAAGATACCTTGGCGATGGCACCAGCGTTCAGCGTTGGCTTTGCAGAAACTGTGGATACCGCTTTTCAGATCCGAACCAAAAATTAATAAATAAATATTTATCAAAGAAATCTAACGCCGAACAACGTGACTGTGAAGGCCCTATAGGGTCCAGAGGAGGAAAATCGGCCAAGGCGATAGCCTTGAGCGAACCTACTGCTACCACAATGGCGATAGCGAATGTGGGAGACGCACAAAACATTAACGGACGCATGGTCACATTT
>Ga0078972_1010154_pt1 | contig 17859 bp, 10 predicted proteins | sample YelNatPaOPGAMG01_FD_67568 | JGI IMG/M metagenome (GOLD analysis project Ga0078972, IMG submission 67568) | Hot spring thermophilic microbial communities from Obsidian Pool, Yellowstone National Park, USA - OP-RAMG-01 (SPADES assembly) (version 2) | ecosystem: Environmental > Aquatic > Thermal... | reverse complement strand
ATCCGCTCTCAGCGCGAGCGCCAGTTCACTCGCTGCCTCCTCCCACCGGCCCATATCGATAAGGACACGTCCGTAGTCAGCGTGAGCCTTCGCGCTACCGGGATCCCGCCGGAGGGCATCCTCCGCCTCAGCGATGCGCAGGTCGTTCCGGAACTCGGCAGTGCCGGGGGACCACCCCGCCAGCGGCCATTTCAGTATCTCATCGGCCACCCGTCTTGCATCGTCGAGTTTGCCGACCTGTAGATAGGCCTTACCGATCGCCACCATGAGCGGTACCGGGACCCGCTTTGGGCGGTCCTTCTCCCTAACCGCCGTGACCATCGGCGCGCACTCGCTGATGGCTCTGGGTCCCTCACCGCCGGAGACCAGGGCTACCGCATACCTACTGGTGGCCTGCATGCGCTCCTTCTCAGGGGCCATCTCCACCAGGCGGCGCAGAGCCTCTATCGCGCCCGCGTTGTCGTGCAGGACTTGGCAGACGTCAGCATAGCGTTCGAGGTCCCAAGGCGTGACATTGGGGGACTCACACAACTCTTTGAGCTTGGCAGCCGCCTCCACGTTGTTTCCTGCTAGGAGACATCGATATGCTTCGGCTCTGGTCTCCGCGGCTTTCTTTCCTTCCTCAGTGGTCACCACCTGTAGAAGGGCCGATCCAGTGTCGGCGCCCGCGAAAACATCATACGGGCATGACAGAATCTTAGCGTTGACCTCAGCCACTTCCGGCTTGGCCGACTTGGGAACGCCCACCGTCCCCACACAGACGAGGCTGCCGTCGGTCTGTGGGTTCGATGGTTTTAGGTCAATCATCCTGTACTTACCCGACAGGATGTATGAACACACGACATTGAGGTCGCCTGGGCGCGGCAAGGGAGGTGCTGTGATTTGAGCCGTGATGGTGACGTTAGTACCTGGCATTGCGGCAACAGGCTGGACAGATAGCGAGGCCATTTTGACTACGCCCCATCCCTCTGCTACTGTGGATACCTCTCCGCTGCCACTCCGCACAAGCAGAACCGGCTCCATTCTCACTGCGAACTCTTTAGCGTCGACACTCGTGCACGGCACGACTCCTTCAAAGGGTTCATAGCCCTCAGCCCTGACACGCATGTTCAGGCGGCTGATATCCACACGCTTGGTCTTCTCGGTTGCTCCCCCGAGGATCATCCCAATCAAGCTAACGTTAATCATCCGACCGACATCGATGTGCGAAGAGACACGGCCGATCACCGCTTCGCACTGGTAACGCCCGCTCGTGTCGGTCCTGGACGTAGTGCGTGCCGCATTTCTGGGCTCCACCCGTTGCAGCACCTGCACGTCTGCCCCTACCAGTGGCGCTCCTGATTCCGCATCGTACACGTGCCCGATGACGCGCCCCCAGTGAGTTGGCTCAACATCGGTTTCTTTCTTGGCCTTACCATCCGCAGCCTGTATGGTAGGAGCTAAGCATAGTACCAGCAGAAGGCATAGATCCACAAACCGAGCGACTTTCATCATAGTCCTCCCCTCTCTAAACATGTTAAGTATGTGTTATCATCTTCGCCAGGAGCTGCGCAGACCCCTCCTGCCATACCTAGAAGATGCATGTGCAGTTACATAGTCAGTTTCTTAGCGTTAGGCGGCCCTACGTTTTCGCTACACATGCGAGGCAAGCGTATTTGGGGCAACATGGGTGCACTGAGCTACCCTCCAGTGCTAGCGGTGGTTTGTGCTGTGTAGCGGGGAGCCGGATTACATTGCCACCACCCGAACGCACGGTGGGTGGGGATACAAGATTGGGAATGACAGGCCGGGGTGTCTGGTGTGCGCAGCGGCCCTAATGGTGTTCGCACTGAGGTTGGCCGCGGTGGGAACTCCTGGCGCAAGGCGGGAGATGCTGAGGATGGCTGGGGTATGCCTTGACTGTATATTCCAGTTGCCCTCTGGCTGGAAGTGAGCATGGCTGGATCCGGGAACAAAGCAGACACGGTCAAACAGAAATTCTATGGAACATACGCGCATCCAAAGGAGGAAAAACCGCACAAACGCAGAAGCAAAAAGCAAACCAGCAAAACATCCGTTCCAGAAAGCATTGGCTTGGCAGTGAGAGCGGCCGGCCTTGCGCAGGGGAAAGGAGATACTGAAATGTGCAAGAGGATGAATGCAAACAACCGTGCTAACACAGCCAACCTGGCTTCCTTGAGGAATGCATGCCGGTTTACGGCGGCTTTGCTTTTGGTTCTTGGCACGCTTACCGCCCTGCCTGCGTTTGCCGAGAGGCCGGATATTGTTTGGATGGCAGGCGGACATGCTGGTTGGGTGGAGTCCGTCGCCTTCTCGCCCGATGGGAGCATGATTGCATCGGGGAGTTGGGACGACACCATCAAGCTGTGGCGTGTATCTGATGGTTTGCTTCTCAGGACGCTTGAGGGGCACACTGATGTTGTGTGGTCCGTCGCCTTCTCCCCCGATGGAAGCAAGATTGCATCGGGGAGTTGGGACGACACCATCAAGCTATGGCGTGTATCTGATGGTAAGCTTCTCAGGACGCTTGAGGGGCACACCAATTGGGTGACCTCCGTCGCCTTCTCACCCGATGGAAGCATGATTGCATCGGGGAGTGATGACAGGACCATCAAGCTATGGCGAGTATCTGATGGTGCGCTTCTCAGGACGCTTGAGGGGCACACTAGTTACGTGGAATCCGTCGCCTTTTCCCCCGATGGAAGCACGATTGCATCCGGGAGTGGGGACTGCACCATCAAGCTATGGCGAGTATCTGATGGTGCGCTTCTCGGGACGCTTGAGGGGCACACTGGTGAGGTGACCTCCGTCGCCTTCTCACCCGATGGAAGCATGATTGCATCGGGTGGAGGATGGAATGACAGTACTATCAAGCTATGGCGTGTATCTGATGGTGCGCTTCTCAGGACGCTTGAGGGGCACACTGATGATGTGTACTCCGTCGCCTTCTCCCCCGATGGCAGCATGATTGCATCGGGGAGTGGGTACGACCCTGTCACAGAAAAGCTCGACAAAACCATCAAGCTATGGCGTGTATCTGATGGGAAGCTTCTCAGGACGCTTGAGGGGGACCTAGTAGGCCCTGTGTTCTCCATCGCCTTCTCGCCCGATGGCAGCATGATTGCATCAGGGGGTTGGGACGACACCATCAAGCTTTGGCGAGTATCCGATGGTTCGCTTCTTAGGACCGATTAAGGGACACACTGGCTCTGTGCACTCCGTCGCCTTCTCACCCGATGGCAGCATGATTGCATCGGGGAGTTGGGACGGCACCATCAAGCTATGGCGAGTATCTGATGGTGCGCTTCTCAGGACGCTTGAGGGGGACCTAGTAGGCCCTGTGTTCTCCATCGCCTTCTCGCCCGATGGCAGCATGATTGCATCGGGGAGTGGGGACAAAACCATCAAGCTGTGGCGTGTATCTGATGGTACGCTTCTCAGGACGCTTGAGGGGCACACTGGCCCTGTGACCTCCGTCGCCTTCTCCCCCGATGGAAGCATGATTGCATCGGGGAGTGCTGACAACACCATCAAGCTATGGCGTGTATCTGATGGTGCGCTTCTCAGGACGCTTGAGGGGCACACTGGTGAAGTGCTCTCCGTCGCCTTCTCGCCCGATGGCAGCATGATTGCATCGGGGAGCGGGTACGACCCCGACACAGAAAGGTCCGACAGCACCATCAAGCTATGGCGTGTATCTGATGGTGCGCTTCTCAGGACGCTTAAGGGGCACACTTGGGTTGTGCTCTCCGTCGCCTTCTCACCCGATGGAAGCATGATTGCATCGGGGAGTGCTGACAACACCATCAAGCTGTGGCGAGTATCCGATGGTTCGCTTCTTAGGACCGATTAAAGGGCACACTGGCTCTGTGCACTCCGTCGCCTTCTCGCCCGATGGAAGCAAGATTGCATCGGGGAGTTGGGACGAAACCATCAAGCTATGGCAGGTGTCTGATGGTGCGCTTCCCAGGACGCTTGAGGGGCACACCGATAATGTGACCTCTGTCGCTTTCTCTCCCGATGGGGAAATCATCGCGTCCGGGAGTTACGACGGGCCGTGGGGTTCTAGCCCTAACTCGCAGCCAGGGTTGTAGTGGGAAGGGCGTGGTTGTGGTTACCGAGGAGTTGTACATTCTGCACGCGGCCGTAGGGCTTGAGAGGCTTTGAGTGAGGAAACCGTACGCCCCGGTGCAACCAGTAAACCCGCATCGAGGGGTTCGCTTGGCACAGCATTCAACAACTGTCGGTTCAAAGCCGGCTGGAACGGAAACCCTGCGCAGGCTGCGTTAGGACGTCCGCAGTCCTAGATGTGCTCGTATTGTTGGCTGTTGTCCTCGGCGCCGTGCTGTCCAGCCTGAAGGCGGGCCTATCTAATCCTTTGCTTGGGTTCCACCGGCCGTTCGGAGGGCAGACAAAACCCTAGGTTGCCGCACTGCCAGCCGCCAAAAGCCCACCCTGAGTGCGATTTAGCGTACTAGGCCTGCGGCCCTCCAGATTTGGTATGACCAAACCCTCTTCGCCGGCTGCCGCCTCTACGAAGGTGCCAAACCCACGGCCCTGTACAGGAGCCGAACCACCTCGCCGATGCTCACCTTTCCGTCTCCGTCCAGGTCTGCGGCCCGCGGGTTTTTCACGCCTGGAGCATCCGCACCAATGCACAGACGCAGTGCCAGCGTCACGTCCATCATATTGAGCACGCCGTCGTCGTTCACATCGCCTTCAACTGCTGACGCTACGTAGAAGGTTTGCTCCGGGGTTGTAGCCGTGTTCCCGCTTCGGTCTGTGCTCAGCACTTTGAAGTAGTACGTTGTCCGCGTTTGCAGGCCGCTCAGGGTGATCTTGTGCTCGAGGGTGTAGAGCGGGTTTTCCACCGCCTGCGAGGGCACTCCTGGTTCCCCTCGGTAGATCACACGGCTGTCTGCGAGTTCGTTGGTTGTCCACGTTATGGACGCGCTGTCTGGACCGGTTAGTGTCACCTCCAGGCCGCTGATGGTGGGCGGGGTAACGTCCTTAATTGCACCGCGCGGGTACGTCAGCGCCTCCACCCTGACTTGGCCAGCCCCCACCATGCAGATGCGCTCCCTCACCTTAGCGAGATCGGACTGGAACTGTGGCGGTATCGGCACCATTGGGTCCCAGTGCACCAAAGATGCGCAGTAGATACCTATCCGTTCAGAAACGCCTGCAAGGCGGCCCGGCAGTCTCTCGTCCATGCGCATGCTCAACTCGCGGACAACCTGCGCGTCGCGGACCTCTATCCCGGCGCCGTTTTGGCTCAGAGACGGAGCCAAGCATAGAACTACCAAGCACAGCACGGCCGGCAGGATCCAAACCATTCGCGCTTTCATTGCGGCACCCTGTAGATTAGGACCAAGGCGACGGACTGGTCACTGTATCGAGCGGAGATGGTGTGGTACACATCCGGGCGTAGTTGCGCGGCGGTGAGAAATGCGTAGTCATAGAAACCGGTCATTCCCCTGCCGTCCACGTCTACATAATAGCCGGAGCAGCTCAGCTCGGAGTAGCCGAAGCTGGAGGTGAGCTTAACGTCGAAGCTGCCCTCATCTGCGATTATCATCATGTGGGTCGCGTTCGGGTAGCGGAAGTCGTAGTACGTGGGGCCGTAGTATGCAGCGCCGGCCGCCGCGGCGAGGTTTGCCAGCGCGTTCTCCAGCTTCGTGCCGATGCCTTTCCCCGTGTACGTGTTCCAGTCGATCGTACCTGCAGCGGGCATGTCCTTCAGATAGTAAACCAGTATCCACCCATCCCTACTAACGTAGGCGTGGGCATCCCAGTTATTCCCGTACCCCGGAACCGGTACGGAACCGAGTATGTACTCCGGGGTCTCAGTCTCGATGGTGCGGAACGCATTCCGCGCCGCGCTAAGCTTGATCGGCGCGCCGGCACTGCAGTAAGCGCAGAGACCGGCCTCTTTCTCGATTACCGAGGGAGCAGGGGTTTCCTGAGCCCAGGCCGCGCTCATGAACGGCGGCGCTTGCAGGCGGAAGGTACTGCCATGTTGGCTAGTCTTAAACAACCCCAGGGTCAAAAGCAGAAGGACGGCTGCCGCAGGGCAGACCAACAACCAAAACACGCGCGTTTTCATCGCTTCTTCCTCCTTTGCAGGATATGCCGCACAAGGGTTTCCCCGAGCGGTATTTTCATTAGCGGCTCAGCGCAGGCGCATTTCACCAAGCCGCTCTCCGTTCAGGATGCGCACAATGCCCTGGCTCCTGTTCACAGCGGTCGGTAGTTCCAATGCAAGCCAGAAGAAATCCGGCGGAACCAAAAGCGTTCCCTGCCGTGTGACTGGCGGAACTGGCAGGTGGAGACGCCTGCCATCAACCTGAATTGCAACCTGCCCAACGGTTAGCCAGACCGCTCTGTTGGCGCTTCGGAATTCATAGGAAGTGCGCCCTTTCTCTTTGACCATCCGGAGGCTGCCGGCAAGACCAAGCCACTGCAGCACCGGGCGCAGAGGCACCATGAGAACGCCGTTTACGAACACGAGCTTGTCTCTCAGTGGGTCTGTAACTTCTTTGTTCTCGGGCATGGGACCGTAGCTGATCCACTCGTCCTTCTTGGGTTCGCCCTGAACCGTGGGTTTCTCCTCGATCGCAGAGACCCGGACAACCTTATCCACATCAAGCTGTACGGGGTCCTTCGCCCCTGGCATTTGCACCGAGAGGGATTCCAGAACAGCCTCCTGGTATCGGGAGCCGTCTTTCGTTTCAACCATCCAGACCGCGGCGTCCTTTGCTCCCCTAGAGATTCTGGTGATCTCTTCTGCGGGCAGGTTAAGCGTCCCGGCCTTCGTCTTTATTTTTACTGGGTTTATCAGATAGACCCGTATGCGCTGTCCATCGCTCAACTCGATGTCATATGGGTGTTGAGAGGGAGGCAGTTCTCCGAGTTTTTCCCGTTGTGTCGATTCCTGCTCCAAACCTCTTGATGTGATTTCCTCGGTCGTTTTCGGCCGGTTCCAGTCTTTTATATCGCTTTGCCACAAGGCGTTCTGCCCCATTTCTTCAAGGGCTTTTCCAAGGGCATCCTCCAGCGCGGATGCGGCCAAGCGGATAGTCTCCGGCCTCCATTCTCTAGCAACTGGAGGCAGTTCCGGGGGAGGTGGAGTAGAATTGCCGCGGACGGAGACGGTCACTTCGTGGTACAGCCTCGGAGTTCCGGAGACTCTAACCCTTACATCTTTGCTCCACAGAAGAGCCTCCTGTGGGTTTTGAAGGTCTAAGACCTGCAGGAAGCCAACGATCTCACACTCCTCAATCTGAGAGATCTTGTACTCCCAGTCGACCCGACGGTTGCTCCATGCCTCCATGTCCCTTTCCCACTGGCGCAAATCCATTTGATATGCATAGGAAGCCATCCGTTCGGCTCTCGTATTCCCCGGATATTTGTGAGGTCCAAAGAGGTATTTTCTGTCGTCTGGATCAGGCTTGGGGGGCGGCGGGGGCGGGGGATTCACACATATTGGCGCCGAAGCCTCGAATCTGACGCTGGGGGTAGCAACCTGCACAGTCAGAAGCAGGAGTACGTCAGCCTTCACTTCGCTTGCCACTCTGCGGACCGTCTCGGAATCGCTCCAAGGATCGGTGGGACCGGTCCCGAAGACCTCCGCCAACAGCCTTTCCCAGTCCTGCGGCGAGAGAATAGACTGAACTTCACACCCTTTCAGCCTGTTGATGGCAAGGTCCTCCAGCCTTTTTTGGATGACGATCTGATCCCGATACTGCCGCACATCCTCCGGCTGCAACCGCACTCCCACAGCAACCCTCTGCATGTAGGAAAGGTCCAGCGCCTGCTCCGGGGGCCCTTGCGAAACCTTTCCATCCCTCAGCCCCCTGAACATCTCCAGAGTGGCGGCTTTGAGGTGGCGTTCGGTTGGAGCACCGATGTACACTTGAAACCGCCCTTTATCCTGCTCGCAAGCCCATGTTACCTCGCGGCAGAACTCCTGCCATACGGTTAGTTCAGGATGGGATTTGCTGGGTGTCGTTGCGCACCGGCTTCTGAGCTTCTCCGGTATCAGGCCAACAATCTCTTCAGGCTTGATCTCCTCCTCTCCGTTCCAGTTGAGCAGTACCGCGTGAATGTCAGCGTTGGCGTTCTGAAAGGCGCTCGCATCCGCGAGCTTCCACTGGCGGCCTTCGACAAGCCCTAGAGGCTGTGCGACAAATTCGGCTATCCCATCGCAGTTGCTCAGTACAGCCAGACTCCAGATCCGGTGGACCTGCTCCAGAAGAGGCCGGTTCTTAAGCACTTTCTTACCGTCCGGCGCCGTCTCCACAAGTTCACTTTCCGGCAAAGACCATGCTACCTCAATACCCTTCTCGAGCCAGTCGCGGTTGGGCGCGCTGATGTAAACCTGGAACTCCTTCTTACCACTAGCTTGGGCGCGGATATGCACATATGGATAGGGAGGAGACCCAGCCAACCCTGGGAAGATCTCGCTAACGAGCCGGCTGAGGTTGTCTCGTTCTTCGCTGGTAAGATGACCAGCGTCTACAGCTACAACCAACTCGGTTTCACGGCGCCAGTTGAAAGGAAGCAGGTCCTTTTTATTCCTGCCGAATTTCCCGAACTCGGCAGAAAGTGGCAGATAGCGACACTTCTTGCTCTTGTTTGGATCCTTCAAAGCATCCCTGAACACCAGGGGCATGATCTGGTCCTCGGGCACGTTGCTGATCAGGTAGCAGGGCTCGTTCTTTCGAGCGACGACCAGTTCTGGCATCATAAGTGGGGTGCTTTGTGGCAGAGCGGGCGTGAGGCCCACTAAGAACGCAAAGACGGCCAGCGAGAAACGCATTGCAGGCACCTCCCTGCTGGTTTTCTGAGTCGTGCTATAAGGACGCGTGCCGAAGCCGCAATCCCTATAATTCCCTCCCTCCCCAAAGAAAACCAGACAGGAGGCTCAGCGCCGTGCCAGAGCCTAGTCCAGTATGCTTTTGCGTCTTTTTATTGAAGCTGGCAACTGATGCTGCGGCACGCGATGTCCGTAACCCTGATGCGCGCTTCGGTAAGGTCTTCCAGAACCGACGCCAGGTCAGCCGCGTTCATCTTGGTGGATACTTCCAACACGGCGTTGCCACCGGCCCTCAGCTCTACACTTGCGACCCGAGCCGTTGCACGCGGCAGTTTCCGGAGCAAAGCGCTCTTTATCCTGTTGACCTCCGAGATGTTTCGAACCCTCCAGATCCTGATGCGGTGAATGGGTTTGCCGAAGGCATTCAGCATGCTTGCCACAAGCTTAGGCATTGCCTCCCGTGTTGCCCTCTGGAGGGCGTTTTTGGCTGCAATTTCCACCGTTTCCGTCCTGAGGCTGTAGGTTGTGGCCTGGGCACCAAGTACACGTCCTGTTGCTGTTTCAACGCATTTCACCTCGGTGCGCACTTCCACTCCACCCGCGGCTGTTTCCGCCGCCAGGCCTTCCCCAGCCAATATGCAGTCCGCCTTCAGCTCAGTTTCCACCCATTCCCTATGCACAGCCTCGCCCTCGAGAGCCTGCAGAATGTGCTCTCGGGCCAACGATTGGCCGACAGTGGAAAGGTCAACAACCTGAAACCCGTATTCCGAAAGCCACCGAAGCGCTTCCGTCTCCACCGCTGGATCCGGAATGCGGGGTCGGCGGATCAGGGTTTCGGTTGCACACACGGCCACACGTGGGCTTATCTCACCGAAGATCATGCTCACCAAATCGCGGATAAGCTGGAGATGATCGATCTCCACCAGATACGATTTCGGCCTCATCTGCACCTTAACGACGTACCTGTCTTTCTGGGGGAGGATCTGTTCCGCGATTTCCGACGCCCAAAGCTGGCGCACATCAGCGCGAAGCAGCAGAGGGGAAATCAGGTGGTTGAGGCAGTCCTGCTCTGCCTTAGAGGAAGGGCCAACGTCTGTGGACAGCATTATGGTCTTGCCGCTCCACGATACGACGCTGACGCAGTATGCAGGGGCTGTGAGGCCAAGCAACAGCAAACCTACAGCTACGGGTACAACGAAGGGTGACAGACGGCTCCGCGTCATTCCTTCCCTCCTGGTGAAATCCGCTTGGTACTCCCACCCGCCCCGTCCACTACCTTATGTGCTGGCCGATTGTACCACAGATTTCCTGCGTTGGTCAATGGCTCGTGTCCGAAGCTCAGAACGCTTGCTTGACAATGGCATTCTGATGTGTTAAGAAACCATGAACCTCCTCCCCAAAAGGGCGGGAGCAATGGCGCATCAACGCGGCCGAAAAGGCTTTACATCTTCCAGACCTCCCGCCGCGATCGCCATAGCCGCGATCCCGACAGCGACCCTGCACCACGTCTCTGACGCGGCACGCAAGGATTGCCTCCAAATCGGCCCCTTTGACCGACCCCAACCAGCTTGGAAAAGCCACCGTAGGGGGCAGATGCACCCTGGACTTCGGCGACCCTTGTTACTAGCTGCTAGCCGAGGCTTTGCGGGTAGGGCTGCGTTCCTGAGTGAGAGCAGATGCAATGACCGGATGGAATTCGTGCTTTGTGTAAGGAGGTAAGCAAAATGACACAGGCTGTACTGAGGAAAGGGTTGGCGTTTGTGCTGACCTGGCTTCTTGGCGCTTCTGCTTTGGCGGGAGCCCAGGGGCCGGAAGTTGAGTGGCAGAAGACCTTCGGTGGAACGGGCGATGATGGGGCCTCCTGCGTGCAGCAGACGCGCGACGGAGGGTACATAGTAGCAGGGTCGACAAAGTCTTTTGGCGCCGGTAACTGGGACGTTTACCTCATCAAGACAGACGCGTCAGGGAACCTGCTTTGGCAGAAGACCTTCGGCGGAAGCAGTGGTGCCAACTCTGTGCGGCAGACGAGCGACGGAGGATACATAATAGCGGGGATGAAAGGGCCTCTTCTCGCCTATCAGGCTTATCTCATCAAGACTGACGTCTCTGGGAATCTGCTCTGGGAGAAGACCTTCGGCGGAAGCGGCGATGACGTGGCCCTCTCCGTCCAGCAGACGAGCGATGGAGGATACATAGTGGCAGGGTGGACAACCTCTTTTGGTGCCAGTCTGAGAGATGTCTATCTCGTCAAGACCGATGCCTTGGGGAACCTGCTTTGGCAGAAGACCTTCGGCGGAAGCGGCGATGACGTGGCCCTCTCCGTCCAGCAGACGAGCGATGGAGGGTACATAGTAGCAGGGAGTACATTTGGCGCCGGTGGGGATGACGTTTACCTAATCAAGACAGACGCGTCTGGGAACCCGGTCTGGCAGAAGACCTTCGGCGGAGGCAGCAGTGATGAGGCCCGCTCCGTACAGCAGACGATCGACGGAGGGTACATCGTAGCAGGGTGGTCATACTCTTTTGGTGCCAGTCTGAGTGATGTCTATCTCGTCAAGACCGATGCCTTGGGGAATCTGGTCTGGCAGAGGACATTCGGCGGATACGACCATGACCATGGCAACTCCGCCCAGCAGACTAACGACGGAGGATACATCGTAGCAGGGAGGACAACTTGTTGGGGCACCGGTCCGACCGATGTTTACCTCATCAAGACCGACACCTCGGGGAACCTGGTCTGGGAGAAGACCCTTGGCGGAGGCGGTTGGGATGAGGCCTACTGCGTCCAACAGACAAGAGACGGAGGATATATAGTAGCGGGTGTGACAGACTCCTTCGGTGCCGGTGGGTATGACGTTTACCTCATCAAGCTGAAGCCGGAAGTAACGCCCGGGGCTTCCGTGCGGGTTTACGGACCGCAGTTTGCTCCTCCCGCAGGGCCGGTCAACTACGAACGCAGATACCTAATCGGTCAGGTGCACGCGCATTGGATTGATGATTTTGTCCCCGTGTTTCTGGGGAATATAACCCCCAAGGAGTTGGCAACGCGCTACAAGAACCTCGGGTACTCGTTTTTGGCTCCAACGGAGCATCACCCCAACCCGAACTGGGAGGGCCTTGCTCCCGGAATGTTCAGCGATGTTAGCAAAGAGTGCGGCATTATCTACATCGGTGATTCCTTGGAAGACACCGCCTATAATAACCACGTGCTTGCGATTGGGATCGGCTACGACTCGAGCACTATGGAAAAGGTGAAAGGATTGAAGTGGAGTGATCATTCAGACAAATCCAAGGAGGAGCAACTTGGGCGCTACCAGGATGCACGCAAATCTGGCTCAGTGTGCATCGTTGCTCATCCGAATGCCGTGATAGAGAAACTGCTGGACTACCGGTGGAGTCTGGATGATCTGGCTTCCAAATCCGGTTCATACGATGCCATAGAGGTGTACAATGGAGGTACTAGTAAGTGGGGACTGAAGGAGCAGTACGCCCGAGCCTTTGACAAGTGGGATGCGCTTCTCAACAAAAGTATATCCCCTTTCGCCACCTGTGGGGACGACTATATGCCCTCGACTTTGGGTGGAGCAGACATGGATCGCGCCTGCGTGGTGGCGGTGGTTGATCTTCCCGTCGGAGCAAACCCTTCCAGAGAGGATGTGCTCTCCGCTCTGAGGTCAGGCTGTTTCTACTCATCTTATGGATTAAGCGCGCACTTAGCACCGAAGATAACGGGTTGGTGGTACGATGGAGCGGACGGTAGAGTCAAGCTCACCGTGGAGAACCCGGAAGGACTGGAGTTCCGCTTCGTATCCAATGACCCTGCGTTTACGACAGGATGGGAGAAGTTTCCGAAAACCGGCCCTGCATCCACTAACCTCCGTTCAGTCGGGTCCAAGGTGCTCCGGTGGATTCGTGCAGAGGTGAGGAGCACCATAACCACCCGCCCTTGGAGGGGGCGGACGAGCTTCACCCAGCCTATCTGGTTTGTGCCTGTCAAGCATGCTGCGAAGATCTTCCCGACTCCAACCAGAAGTTCGCTGAAGCAGGAGGGAACTCCGATAGAGTTCGAGCTTGGGGATGCCATGCTTCTGTTCCCCACGCGGCCGTCCGGGTTCGAAGAGGTGAGCGGGGATATCGTCGGGATGGATGAGCGGCCGCGAAAGTGCCCACCCCTCGGCTACATGAGCGAGTGCTACAGATTCCTCCCGGATGACAAAGAGCTTCCGAAGGGGACAACACTAACGATCAGTTACGAGCCGCCCAGGGTGGGCCTGTGCCCCGAGGGGCAGATAGCGGTGTACTGGTACGACACAAGCAGAGGTGAGTGGACCAGGCTCCAAAGCGCGGTAGATACGGAGGCGAAGACGGTTCGAGCTGAGGTAACGCGTTTGGGTCTTTTCGCTCTGAGCGGAGAGATCTTCGGGGAGGATGTCACGCCGCCGAGCCTAGCGATAGTGTCTCCCGCTTCTGGAGCTTTGGTGAGCGGTCCTGTGACCGTTTCGGTGCAGGCTGGAGACGACAACGGGGTTGCATCTGTGAACTTCGTGCTTGATGATGAGCCCATAGGGTACGACCTGATAGGAGCAGATGGATGGACCATCGAAATCGACCCGAGCGAGTATGCTGCGGGCAAGCACACGCTTTTGGTTATAGCCGAAGATGCTTCTGGGAACACGTCGGAGACGAGCATCGAGTTGATCTTCGGCACGCCTGAGAGCGGCGAGCCTACCCCTCCTCCTTCCGTTCCGCCGAGGCCGTCATGGGCTGCCGCGCCGCCTGCCGAGCGGTGGTACAGGAGCGCGGAGCGCCTGTCCTACCACATCGACGGAAGTGACCCGATGACGGCAGAGGAGATAGCCGGGAATCACCACGCGGTCCGCGAGACCCACGATGGATATATAGAGCTGCCGTGGGCCGGATTGGGCTGGCACCAGTACAAGGTGCACGCAACCAACCCCGCCGGAAGCGCTGACATTGAGTGGTGGGGCGGCTGGGACGATCAGGTACCAACCGTCGAGCGGACCGGTGGAGCCGTTCCCAGCAGGTGGTACAACACGCCGCAGACGGTAAGCTGGTCGGCTTCTGATGCCCACTCTGGTGTGAAGCGTCAGTGGTACCGCTGGAGCGGCGGAGAATGGGTGGAATCTGGTGGACCGGCGAGCCTGCCTGAGGGGAAGAACGTTCTGGAAGTGAAGGTAGAGGACAACGCGTGGACCGGTGCCCAACAGATAGGGAATGTTACGGTTGTAAATCTGGGGGAGTACTGGCTGGACACGAAGCCTCCTGTGACGACGGTACAGCTTTCGCCACCCACTCCGGATGGTGCAAACGGTTGGTACACCAAGAGCCCGACAGTGACGCTTGTTGCGATTGATCCGAATGGGGCAAACGGCTCAGGAGTTGTACGTACAGAGTACTCGATAGACGGAGGAGCAGCGGTTCGTTACACTGGTCCTTTTGAGGTAGGGCCTGGCAGTCATGAGGTGAGGTACTGGAGCACGGATGCCGCGGGGAACGTCGAGGCGGCGAAGTTGCTCACGGTAGCGGTTATGGGAACGGCGGTGAAGATCACCTCAGGGCCGAATGCGACTGTTTTAAGAGATGTGGTAACAATCGAGTGGGAGACTGATGTTGTGTCTTCGAGCGTTGTAGAGTACGGACTAAGTACCGACTACGGGCAGGTTCAGCAGGGCGAATCAGGGACAAGCCACAGAGTAGTTCTGCGGGACCTTGGGCCTGGTACGTACCACTATCGAGTGAGGAGTTCTGCCGAAGGGCATCAAGAGGTAGTGTCTGCGGATCATGTTTTCGAGGTGGTCATGCCGGAAGCGGAGGTGATTTTGCCGGAGATTCACATTACCTCAGGGCCGAGTGCGGTTGTGCAGGGCGATACGGTGGTCATAGAGTGGGAGACGGATGCGGAGTCGACAAGTGTTGTGGAGTACGGACAAAGCACTGGGTACGGCCGGTACGAGCAGGGAGAACCCGGCACGAAGCACCGTGTTGTTCTGTGGGAGATTCCTGGACCTGGTATATACCACTATCGGGTGAGGAGTTCTGCAGAAGGGTATCAGGAAGCTGTGTCGGGGGATCATGTGTTCGAGATAATACCTCCGGAAGCGGAGGTGGTTCTGCCGGAAATCAGGATTACATCAGGTCCGATTGCGAATGTTGTTGGAAGTACGGTGACCATATTCTGGGAGACGGATGTTCCATCCTCAACCGCAGTCGAGTATGGCCAAAGCACCGAATACGGCCAGTATGAGCAGGGGGAATCAGGGACAAGCCACAGAGTAGTTCTGCAGGACCTCGCACCCGGGACTTACCACTACCGTGTGAGAAGCTCAGCACAAGGGTATCAGGAGGCTGTGTCTTCGGACCACACGTTTGTGGTTCCCACATCCGGAAGTCCGGACATCACCGTGGGGAGTTACACCGCTGCGCCTGGCGATGTTGTGGTGGTTGAGATCAAGGTCGGCGAGCAGGTAAGGAATGTCGCGGGCGCACAGGTGCTGTTGAGATTCGGCGGGATTGGTGAGGTTACTAATGAAGCTGATATCAAGTACGGCGTGATTCCGGCCGGCGGCTTCATAGGCGCGAACCTTAACACACCTGGCGAGGCCAACATCGGTGTTGTAGGAGTAAACGGGGGGAATGGTCCCGGCACACTGCTTTACGTTCCGATAAAGCTTAGGAGCGACCTTCAGCCCGGAACCTATCCGCTAAAGCTTGTCATAGCTGACCTGAACGATCCTTCCGGAAAGGTCTTCCAAGGTCTTCTGGTCAGCGATGGACAGATCAATGTCACTAGTGCACGGCCGAGTGGACCTCCGGACATATGGTTGGAGCCCTGCACTGCCCCGCCTGGTGGAGTTGCCGTTGTTGAGGTGAAGGTCAGCGAGCGAGTGAAGAACGTAGCAGGTGCGCAGATTTTGCTCAGCTTCGGATCGATCGGCGAGGTGACTTCGGAAAGCGAAGTGAAGTACGGCGTAATGCCGCCGGGTGGTCTGATTGCGGTGAACCTTGCGGAGCCAGGCAAGGCATACGTTGGGGTTGTAACAGCCCTTGGAGGCGATGGTCCTGGGACACTTCTTTACGTTCCGATCAAGTTGAGGAGTGACCTCAAGCCTGGGATCTATCCGCTGAAGCTGAATGTGGAGTGGCTCAACGACCCAAGCGGCAACGTTCTGGAAGGGCTGCGTGTATCAAGCGATGGTCAGGTTAGGGTGAGTGAGATCGGGCCAAGCGACATAGCTGTTGGGAGCTACACCGCCGCGCCTGGGGATGTTGTGGTGGTTGAGGTCAAGGTAAGCGAACGTGTGAAGGGGGTGGCAGGAGCAAAGCTTGTGCTCGAATTCGGCCAGATTGGAGAGGTGACGTCTGAGGGCGAAGTGAAGTACGGGGTCATACCTCCTGGTGGGCGTGTATCTGCAAGTCTCTCCGAGCCTGGCAAAGTCGTTGTTGAGGTTGCAGGGAGCTCTGGGGGAGATGGTCCTGGGACTTTGGTTTACATTCCGCTCAAGCTGAGGAGCGACCTCAAGGCCGGAAGCTACCCGTTGGTGTTGAGGGTAGAGCGTTTGAGTGATACTGCTGGCAGTGTTCTTTACGGGCCTGGGGATGGGACACCTGGGGAGGTAAGGGTTGTCCGCCGAGGGGATATGAACGGAGATGACAGGGTAACGACTTCGGATGCTACGATAACACTGCGGATAGCGATAGGGCTTGAGCGTGCGTCTGAGTACCAGCTTAGGGTAGGTGACCTGAACGGGAATGGTAAGATAGACGTATCGGATGCGACGAAGATACTGCGCGGGGCCATAGGGCTTGAGAGGCTTTAAGGAGGAGCAGAAGCCCGGGTTGTAAGGGTCTTCGGGGGTGGGGTTTCATTGCTTCCCCACCCCCAACAATTTTGGTGCTTGCGAGATGCACAAACTTTGGGGATATGGATTGCTCTTTCTGGAAACTGCCTTACGAACCAGACTCTTCCAGAATCTCTTCCAAATGCTTCCTCAGCGCCGGTAGTTCATTGGTCACAATATCCCAAACGATCTCGTAGTCAACCACGAAATAGCCGTGAATCAGCCGATTTCTCAGGGCAATCATTTGCGGCCAAGGGACTTCAGGGTGTCTCTGACGGATATCCTCCGGTATAAAGCGAGCCGCTTCTCCAATCACCTCCAAATTCCTGACTACGGCGTCTTGAGTTTTGCCGTCTTGAAGGAACTCTTCAATAGGTAAACCCAGCCAAGTAGGAATTCACTCTATCTATGCGCTCGAGGATGTCCGTCAAGAAAAAGGCCCATTTTCTTTCAGACATGGACAAGATCCTCCATGATGCTTTCCCAAAGGAACGGCTTTTGCTTTAGCGCATTGGGGGTGAGCAGGTCGACATTCATCCCAAGGAGTTCTGCCAGGTAGTCCCAAAGTTCAAAGAAGCGGAAGCCGATTGGTTTGGACAGGCGAACCAGTATGTCGACATCGCTTTGAGCAGTTTGTGTTCCTCTGGCAAAGGAGCCGAACACGGCGATTTCCTCGACGCCATAGAGCTGTTGAAGTTCTTGCTTGTGCCGGCGCAGTATCTGCACAACTTCCTCAAGACTTTTCACTTTACCTCTTATCCCTATCTACACGCTAATTTCGCCATGACTCCGTGGAGAACCACCATGCTGACGTTCTTCTGGGCCCACTTGGAGTACTGGATCCTTCTCAGACTTTGGAACACATCGGAAAGAGCCGCACATATTTTCTGCGGGGCCAGCCCCATACCTCTTTCTTCTCCGTGGTACCCGACGGGTGCACCGCCGAAAAACTTCCGTTGAGGGGACCGGAAACTAAACCGAAGTATTTCAGCCTTCTTCTATTGCGCCGCCCTCTCCAGTCCAGACTTATCGGTTATCCAGTTTGGGGTATTTAGTAAAATTAGAAGCTCTGCTTTTCCGATGTCGTGAAGCACCTCGCGGCCCCTCGAGTCTTCAAGTTTTCAGGCTTTCCCCCAAATCTCACGTATTTGCCCTAATGTTTTCGATGCCGCGGCTGGGGAG
>Ga0078972_1010153_pt1 | contig 17860 bp, 8 predicted proteins | sample YelNatPaOPGAMG01_FD_67568 | JGI IMG/M metagenome (GOLD analysis project Ga0078972, IMG submission 67568) | Hot spring thermophilic microbial communities from Obsidian Pool, Yellowstone National Park, USA - OP-RAMG-01 (SPADES assembly) (version 2) | ecosystem: Environmental > Aquatic > Thermal... | reverse complement strand
GTGGGATGTAGCCAATGGGTTCGAGCAGGCGGTGGTGGTTGAACCACGAGACCCATTGCAGCGTGGCCAGTTCGACCGCGTCGCGCGTCTTCCAGGGCCCGCGCCGGTGGATGATCTCGGCCTTGAACAGCCCGTTGATCGTCTCGGCCAGCGCGTTGTCGTAGCTGTCGCCAGTGCTGCCCACCGATGGTTCGATGCCCGCCTCGGCCAGCCGCTCGCTGTAGCGGATGCTGACGTACTGCGACCCGCGGTCGCTGTGATGGGTCAGCGCGCCGTCACGCTCGGGGCGACGCGCGTACAGCGCTTGCTCCAGCGCACCTGGCACGAAGTCCGTCTGCATCGAGGCGCTGACCCGCCAGCCCACGATGAAACGAGCAAACACGTCGATGACGAAGGCCACATAGACGAAGCCCTGCCAGGTCGAGACGTAGGTGAAGTCCGCTACCCAGAGCTGATTGGGCCGCTCGGCCTGGAACTGCCGATTCACCCGATCCAGCGGGCACGCCGCCTTGGTATCGGGCACGGTGGTGCGCACCGACTTGCCGCGTCGCGCCCCGCGCAGCCCGGCCTGGCGCATCAGCCGCTCGACGGTGCAACGCGCCACGGTCACGCCTTCGCGCTTGAGCTGCCGCCAGACCTTGTCGACGCCGTAGACCTGCAGGTTCTGGTCGAACACGCGGCGCACTTGCGGCAGCAGTTGGGCATCACGCCGCGTACGAGCCGGCAACAGCGCCGGGCTGCGCTGGCGCGCCGCGTGGCGCCAGTACGCCGACGGGGCGACCTGCAAGGCGTTGCAGATCGGCTCGACCCCCAAGCGAGCGCGGTGCGCGTCGATGAAGGCGTTCACTTCCTGAGCTGGCGGGCGAGGCGCGCCTTAAGCGAAATATGCGCTGGCCAGCTTCAGGATCTCGTTGGTCTTGCGCAGTTCGCGCACCTCGCGCTCGAGTTCCTTGATCCGCTGCTGCTCGGCAGTCGTTGGGCCTGGTCGCACGCCGCTGTCGCGCTCGCCTTGGCGCACCCACTTGCGCAGCGTCTCGGCCGTGCAGCCGATCTTGCCGGCGATCGACTCGATCGCTGCTCACTGCGACGGGTACTGATCCTTGGCATCAAACACCATGCGCACGGCACGCTCCTGAACCTCGGGGGAAAACTTCGGGGACTTCCTCATCATGGCTCCATTCTCTCAATCGAAGGAGCCTCCTCGAAACCCCGGGCGGTTCACATTGTGCACACTCGGCCGTATGGGCCACGGGCCAGTCGATGTGTGCCTGCCGACTGCCCTCCACGCAGGTGATGCGGGCGTGTGCGGGTTGGCAACTCCCGTCTATCTCCGGTGCAGGATGGGGATTGCATTGGGCCAGATCTGCGGGTTGGGCACGCCAGCGCGGTGTGTGCGACAGCCAGCCGCGCAGTTGCCCGTAGTTATTCCCCATGCGCACCGTGCCATGCGTCACGATCTCAAGCGGCGCAACCACCCCCATATGCCCGATGTTCTGCCCCGGACAATCGGGCGCTCATCCGTCAGGAAAAAGAATCATCACGGCAATTCACTACACTTCGCGCAGTTCATGTTGACTGAGTCCAAAGTCGCACGCATCAGGCGTGATCCTGTCTCACCACGAACCGACTCTCAGGCTTTTATCCAATCCCATGCTTTCCACCATCCGTCAGATCTGCTTCGTGTTTGCAGCCTCGAGCCTTACCCTTCTGAGCGGGTGTGCCCATTTCGTTCCTGCAGCCGGACCGCGCACAGCGTCTGTCATCGATGCTCCGCAGACAGCCTCCCTGCGCGGCATTGAACTCGTCGATGTCAATTATGGGATTGCGACCGCGTTAAAAAAGGAGAGCGAGGCGCGCCGGTTTTCCAGTTTTTTCAACCAGGCTGCGCTCAACGACTATCACGTCGGCCCGGGAGATGTGCTGCAAGTGTTCATCTGGGAAGCGCCGCCCGCCATGCTGTTCACACCACAAGCCCTCAGTGGCTCGGGCCTCAGCAGCAGCGGTACCGGCACGTTGACCCTGCCTGAACAGATCGTGGGCAATTCGGGCACAGTCGTCGTTCCCTTTGCGGGCAAGATTGCGGTGGACGGCAAAACCCTGTCTGAAATCGAATCCGACATCACCAGCCGACTGCGCGGCAAGGCCAACCACCCCCAAATCATTGTGCGACTGGTCCGCAACAACACCCAGAACGTCACCATCGTCGGCAATGTGCAGCACAGCATGGAAGTGCCGATGACGCCTGGCGGGGTCAAGCTCCTGCGCGTTATTGCGCTTGCGGGCGGCGTGACCAAACCGGTGGAAAAAACAACCATCCAGATTTCCCGCGACGGTCGCACCATGACCTTGCCGCTGGAAGCCATCTTGCGCAACCCCCAGGACAATATCGCCCTGCAATCCGGCGATGTCGTGACCGCGCTGTATCAACCATTGAGCTTCACCGCGCTAGGGGCAATCGGCCGCAACGGCGAGGTCGATTTCGAGGCCAACGGCATCAATCTGGCCCAAGCGCTGGCGCGCATCGGCGGACTCGACGACAACCGCTCCAATCCAGCGGGCGTATTCCTGTTTCGCATGGTCCCGGCTGATGCGCTGCCGTGGCCGCAAAAACCCACGACACTGATCGACGGCAAAGTCCCGACGATTTTCCAGTTCAATCTGCGCGACCCTGCGACATTCTTTGTCGCCCAGGCGTTCCCGGTGGAGAACAGGGATCTGATTTACGTCTCCGACGCGCCTGCAACGGATCTGCAGAAAGTGCTCAACGTGGTGGGCTCCATCGTCTATCCCTTCCAGACCCTCCAATCCTTTGGCGTGATCAAGTAGCGTTGTGATCCTCTCCCTCCTGAAGGCCGAAGATTCCGACGCTGTCGTGCGTCGTCGCCTGCAGCAAGCACTCCAGCGTGTGGATACTGAATAGATCTACCCGGCTTGGGCGGCAACCGTCAGCATGTGATCGCGCACAGATACGGCATGCGATGGGTTCGCTCAGGAGGCAAGGAATACCGGCTTCGCTGATTGACCCGGTGCGCGGCAAGCCCCGCCGTTCAGGGCGGGGAAGGATAGCGCGGACTTTGTTGCCGTCCTTTGGTTTTGTCTCAGTGCGGTGTCTGCTGCTGCTCGATGTACTGGCGCACGATGGAAATCGGCGCACCACCACAGCTTGAGGCGAAGTAGGACGGCGACCACAGAACGCCCTTCCAGTAGCGTTTCTGGATGTCGGGCCGCTCCTTGCGCAACAGGCGGCTGGACACGCCTTTGAGGCTGTTCACAAGGTTGGATACGGCAACCTTGGGTGGGTACTCCACCAACAGGTGAACATGATCGTCCTCGCCGTCCATCTCAATCAGTTGCGCTTCGAAGTCGGCGCAGACCTTGGCGAAGATCGTTCTCAGTCGGTTGATGGCGTCACCGTCGAACACGTTGCGACGGTATTTCGTCACAAAGACCAAGTGAACGTGCATCTTGAAAACACAGTGCCGTCCATGTCGAATATCGTTTTCATCACTCATAGACCAAAAGTATAATTGCGGCTATGCAACGCCTCCAAGCCTTCAAATACGAATTGATGCCCAACGGCCAGCAGGCGCGGCAGATGCGCCGCTTCGCTGGCTCATGTCGGTTCGTCTACAACAAGGCATTGGCCTTGCAGAAGGAGCGCTACGAGCGTGGCGAGAAGAAGCTCGGCTATGCCGGGCTGTGCAAGCTGCTCACTGAGTGGCGCAATAGCGCAGAGCCGGCTTGGCTGGCCGATGCACCGATTCACCCGCTGCAACAGAAGCTCAAGGATTTGGAGCGGGCTTACGCCAATTTTTTTGCCAAACGCGCCGACTTCCCACGCTTCAAGAAGAAGGGGCAAGGCGACAGCTTCCGTTATCCCGATCCGAAGCAAATCAAGCTCGACCAGCCAAATAGCCGCCTGTTCTTGCCCAAGCTCGGCTGGATGCGTGTCCGCTTCAGTCGGGAGGTGCTGGGCACGGTGAAGAACATCACCGTGAGCCAGTCCTGCGGCAAGTGGTTCGTTTCCATTCAAACCGAGCGAGAGGTCGAGCAGGCCATCCCGCAGGGTGGCGCGGTCGGCATCGACATGGGTATTGCCCGGTTCGCTACGCTCTCGGACGGCACGTTCTACGCACCCCTCAACAGCTTCAAGCGGCATGAAGCTGCTTTGCGTAAAGCGCAGCAGGCCATGAGCCGCAAGGTGAAGTTCAGCAACAACTGGAGGAAGGCGAAAGCTCGTATCCAGCGCATTCATTCCCGCATCGGCAATGCCCGCCGCGACTACCTGCACAAGACCTCGACCGCGATCAGCAAAAACCACGCGATGGTGTGTATCGAGGACTTGCAGGTGCGCAATATGTCCAAGTCGGCGGCAGGCACGGCAGATGCGCCGGGAAGAAACGTTCGGGCCAAGTCCGGCTTGAACAAATCCATCCTCGACCAAGGCTGGTTCGAGTTCCGCCGCCAGTTGGACTACAAGCTGGTGTGGAACGGCGGCTGGCTCGTGGCTGTGCCGCCGCAGAACACGAGCCGCACCTGCCCGTGCTGCGGTCATGTGTCGGCGGACAACCGCCCGACGCAAGCCCAGTTCGAGTGCGTGGAATGTGGGTTCGAGGGCAACGCCGATGTGGTCGGCGCGATCAATGTGCTAAGGGCGGGACACGCCCGGTTAGCCTGTGAAGTGAACGGTGCGGTCATGCCGTCAGCAGCAGGAACCCACCGAAGCGACTCAGGGGCGGCTCAATGCCGCGCCTGAGCGCCGTAGGAATCTCCGGCCTTCAGGCCGGGGAGGATGTCAATTGGTGCGCAACAAGCCCCGCCGTCCGGGCGGGGGGGAAGTTAACGTCCGAGCAGGGCATCCACCGCATCGCAGGCGATCCGGGTGCCATCCTCGGCGTTCAAAATGGGGGCGATCCGCGACAGGCCATTGGCAATCCGCGCGTCCCCTTCAATCTCCCGAATCGCGGCGACAATCCTCGGAGCAAGGTAATTCCCCATCCCGAGCACCTGCCCCAGCCCAATACGCTGCGCGCGACGCGCGTTGTCGAACTGATCCCATTCCGACGGCACGAGCAGCGATGGCACGCCGAAACGTGCGGCCCACCCCAGTGCGCCGATGCCTGCGGAATGCACCACCAGCGCGGCGTGCCGAAACAGCCGCGCGTAGGGGAAGTAGCCCGTCACCAGAATATCTGGGTGGGGCACGATCTGGCCATGAAATTTTTTGGCGGCCACGATGATGGCGCGTCGGCCACTCGCTTGTGCCGCCGCCACGCTCTGCTGGAAAAACGGTCCCGGATCGCCGCGGGTACTGCCACCCGGCGCAAACACGATGGGCGGTGGCCCTGCCTGCGCAAAGGCGACGATCGCCTGCTCCTGATCGTCGCCGCCGAGAAACGGCGGATCGAACCAGGCAAAGCCTGTGGCCAAGGTGCCGCGCGGCCAGTCCGGTTGCGCCGGAGCAAGCTCCGGCGACGTCATCAACACATTGAGCTCAGTCGAATACAGGCCCTCGAAGCGCGGATGACCCGGCAGTGGAATGCCAAGGCGACGATAGAGCCGCACCTGCGGGTGCATCAACGCCCCGGTAGCCAGCCGCGCCAAAGACAAAAACATCCGCTGCGATAGCCCAAGACGGGCCACGCGTTGTTGCCAGGGATACAGATAGGGCCAGAACGGGGCGTCGTAGCGCGATGGAATCACCAAAGGCGACGCCGCAGAAAAAACCCAACGTCGGCCCACAACCCGGCAAGCGAGCGCCCCGGCATAGGCGAGTTGATTGCCGATCACCAGATCGGCCTGTTGCACCAGGGGAATCAAGGCATTGAGTTCCGCTTCGAACTGTTCAGGCGCCAGCGTTTCGCGCAGTCGCGTGATGAATCTGTGAGAACGCGCCTCAACTTGGTGCAATTCGGTCGAAGCACGACCATCCTGCGGCAAGGGTTGCAGCGACAGCCCCATTGCGACGCACGCCAGGCGGTGATGTTCCTGAGCCGCGATCTGAATGCGATGGCCCCGATCTTGCAGTGCTTTGGCCAGAGCAAAAAGCGGAATCAGATCGCCAAACCCGCCTTTTCCAACCAAAAGAATCTGGGCCATGAGAAACCGATTGTCATTGCGACAGGGAGTTGTGGGGAAATGGGATGCTACCCAAGCGGCGCCGTCAGCGACTGTCGATCGACACCGACAAAAGAGCGTCACTTGGCTGGGTTATGCTTTGGCAATGGAAAAATACGCCTAAAAATTTACTCTGTGCGGGGAAGAATGGAAGTAGCGCGCGAAAACTTCGACTTATTCAAGAATGTTGCAATTATTGGGACTTCGTTACGTTTGCCCGGCGATCTGGCCGACACCACATCCTTCTGGAAGGCCTTGATCGAGGGCACCGATCTCGTCACCCAAATTGATGGCTCCCGCTGGGCAACAGGCGCGCTGCAACATCCAAAGCGCAAGGAGCCCGGTCGCAGTGTGACGTTTTCCGCCGGAGTCCTGTCGCGCATCGACACCTTCGACGCCGGATTTTTTGGCATTTCCCCGCGCGAGGCCGAACTGCTCGATCCTCAGCAGCGCCTGCTTCTGGAGCTCACCTGGGAGGCGCTCGAAAACGCGCACCTCAAACCCTCGGCCCTCAAGGGCAGCGACTGCGGCGTCTTTATCGGCATTTCAGCGCTGGACTACGGCATGCGCCTGCTCGACGACCTGCCGAACATAGGTGCACACACCATGACAGGCAACACCCTGAGTGTTGCTGCCAATCGGCTTTCCTACGTTTTCGATCTACATGGGCCGAGCATGGCCATTGACACGGCCTGCTCGTCGTCACTGGTCGCGCTGCACCAGGCCTGCACCGCGCTGACAACGGGCCAGACATCCATGGCGTTGGTGGGTGGAGTCAATCTGCTGCTGCACCCCTATCCCTTCGTCGGCTTCACCAAGGCGTCGATGCTCTCCGCGCAGGGGCGCTGCCGCGCGTTTGGCGAAGGCGGGGATGGCTATGTCCGCGCCGAAGGTGCGGCAATGCTCGTGCTCAAGCCGCTGGATCAGGCCGAGCGCGACGGAGATCCCATCTGGGGCGTCATTCGCGCCAGCGGCGTGAACGCGGACGGCGCACGCAAAAGCGGGCTCACCATTCCGAGCGCTGCAGCCCAGGCGGAACTCATGCGCCAGGTGCTGCAACACGCCCGGCTTGCGCCTGCCGAGGTCGATTACATCGAAGCACACGGCACCGGCACACGGATTGGCGACCCCATCGAAGCCCGCGCCATCGGTCAGGTCTACGGCGCCGCGGGTCAGCGCACGCAGCCCCTGCCGATCGGCTCGGTCAAGAGCAATCTCGGGCACATGGAATCCGCATCGGGCATGGCAGGACTGCTCAAGGCGCTGCTCACGCTGCGCCATCGCACCGTGCCGCCCTCCATCCACACCCAAATCCTCAATCCCGACATCGACTTCGACGCGCTCAATCTGCATGTCGCGCGCCAGTGCATCGCGCTGCCAGAGACAGGCCGCCCGCTGCGCGTCGGGGTCAATTCCTTCGGGTTTGGCGGCGTGAACGCGCACGTCATTCTTGAAGAGTATCGGCAACACCCCCCCATCGCCGCCTCCACGCGAGTCCACCGCCTCGTGCGCCAAAATCCTGCGCCGCCTCGCCACGGCGAGACCCCGCTTCCCCTTGTACTTACCGCCAATGACGACACCGCTTTGCGCGAACTCGCCGCGCGCTACGTGCCGCTGCTGGCCGGTGCCGACTCGGCCAGCCAGTCGCGCATTGCCCAGGCCGCATGGCAAGGACGGGATTGGCTGGACCTGAGGCTGGCCCTGCCTGACTTGCACGCCCCCGACGCAATCGATGCCCTGCGGCGTTTTGCCGAAGGTCAACCTGTCGCCGCCATCGTGCACGAACACGCGCTTGCCGATCCCGGAAAGCTGGCCTTTGTCTACAGCGGCAACGGTGCGCAATGGGTCGGGATGGGCCGCAAGCTCATGGGTGCCTCCGCCGCTTTCCGGCAGGCGCTGCAGCAAACCGCTGCCGCGATCGCCCGCCACGGCGGACCTGACGTCCTGCAGGTTCTCGCTGCGGATGACCCCGCCCTCATGGACAACACCGAGCTGGCCCAACCCGCGCTGTTTGCCGTGCAGGTGGCGACCACCGAACTCCTGCGCGAGCTCGGCGTGCACCCACACGCCGCCTGCGGCCACAGCGTGGGTGAAGTCGCCGCAGCATGGGCCGTCGGCGCGCTTGCACTCGACGCTGCGGCGCGCGTCATCGTGGTGCGCAGCAAGGCACAAGCACTCACGCGCGGCACCGGGCGCATGGCCGCTGTCGGTCTGGGCTTTGATGCGATGTGCGACACCCTTGCCCGCCTGCAGCTCGACGACGCGCTCGAAATTGCCGCGATCAACAGCCCGCGCAACGTCACCGTCAGCGGCGTCAAAGCGGCGCTCGACACGCTGCGCGACGCCTTGCATCCACAGCAGATCTTCTACCGCGAACTCGACCTGGACTACGCCTTCCACAGTCGCCTGATGGAGCCGATTCGCCACGTGTTGCAAACCGACCTGGCCGACATCGCCCGCGAGTCCTCACAAAAAGGCCCGTTTTATTCCACCGTCACCGCCGCCCCGCTGGGCGCGTCAGCGCTCGACGCGAACTATTGGTGGCGCAATGTCCGCGAGCCTGTGCAGTTCGGGCCGACCATTGCCCGCATGGCGGCCGATGGCCATCACCTGTTCCTCGAGATTGGCCCGCACGCCATTTTGCAGCGCTATATCGATGAAGCCCTGCAAGCCGACAACCATCCGGGGCGCGCGCTGCCCACTGCCCGCCGTGAGGCGGATGATCTCCCCGACATCCACCGCGCCGCACTGCGCGTCGCGTTACTGGGCGGTGCCGTCAACGCCCATGCGTACTTCCCTGCCGACTGTGCCTGGAAGCAAGCGCACCTGCCCGCCTATCCCTGGCAGCGCAAGCGCTACTGGGTCGAACAGACCGCGGAGAGCTATGCCCTGATCGCGCGCGAACACATCCATCCGCTGCTCGGCTACCGCCTCAAGGAACTGCCCGCCGCCTGGGAAAACCATCTCGACCCGGTCAAGCTGCCATGGCTGGCCGACCATCAAGTGGGGCAGGCCACCATCCTTCCCGGCGCGGCCTATCTGGAATTGGCTCTGGCCGCCGCACACGCCTGGTTTGACAACGCCCCGCAGGCTGCAGTGGATCGCCTGGAGATTCTCAGCCCTGTCGTGTTCGATGGCGAGCACGCCCACAGCGTGCGCGTCGTGCTCGATCCTGCCGATGGGCGCTTGCGCATCGAAGGCCGCAGGCGCCTGAGCCACGATGCCTGGACCTTGCACGCCCGCTGTCAAGTCCGTGCCGACAGCGCCCTGTCCACCCCCGCATCAGGCCGCATTCCTGCCCCCTCAGCCCAGGCCGCCGTGCTCGACGGCGCGCGCCTGTACACCATCGCCAGCGCATTGGGGCTGGACTATGGCCCCGCCTTCCGCGGTCTGCACACCCTTCAGGTCGACTCCGACACCCTGCAGGCGCAGCTGCTGTGGGCGGAAAATGCCACGCCAGCCACAGGCTATGTGCTGCATCCTGCCGTGCTCGATCAATGTTTTCAGGCCACGTTTGCCTGGTTCGAAGCAGAGCTCGCCACGGCCGAGCGTGCCATGGCCTTCCTGCCCATCGGCATGCAGCGCGTCACGGTACAACACGCCGATCTTGCCGTGCTGGCCACGCAACTGCGCGCGCGCCTGGTGCGCCGCAGCCCGCGCTCGGTGCTGGTGGACTTTGAGCTGCTCGACATCGAGGGCCGTGTATTGGCCGAGGCACACGGCGTGCGTTTTCGCGCTGCCGCCCTCACCCCACAGCAGGTGCTGCCGCACGCCTGGGCCACGCAAGCCCAACTCGCGCCCCTAGAAGGCGACCCCATCGACACCGCGCCGCTGCGCTCCCTCCCCAGCCTCGTCGAAGCCATCGAGAACGGCTTTGCCGCTGCCGATCCTGGCGTGTTCCAGCGCTATGCCGAGGACCTCGCCCCCCTGGTGGATGCGCTGCCCACGGCATTCGCCCGCGACGCCGTGCTCACTCTTGCACAGGCCAACGGCACGATCGACGCCGCCACCGTGGCAAGCCTGCGAGCGGCCCACCCCCTGTGGCAATGGTGCATTGGGGCGCTGCAAGACGACGGGGTACTGCAGCGGCAAACCGACGGCTGGCAGCTTCGTCCTGAAGAACTTCCCCCCACTGCCGCCATCTGGCAATCCGCGCTGATCGAGTGCCCGCAAGCCTGGTCAGAACTGCTGCGCATGGCACGCATCGGCGAAGGTCTCGCAGCGCTCGCCACACCCGATACCGTCGCCAGTGCGACGCAGCTTGACATCCCGGCTGAGCCCCTTCCCCCGGCGCCAGACATCCCCTGGTACGCCGCCGCGCACCAGGCCGCCCTGCACGGCATGCGTGCGCTCGTGCAGCAGTGGCCGCACAACCGCCGCCTGCGTGTTCTTGAAATTTCTGCTGCCGACAACAGCCTGCTCGACGCATTGTTCGTCGACTTGCCCCTGGACCGCACCGACATCGTGCGGGCGCGCACCTCGGACGCGGCGGTGGCACATCTGAAGGCGCGCACCGATGACACCGCGCCCCACGTCGTCACCCGCATCGACCCCGCCAGCTTCCAACTCGACTGCACCGAAGGCACGCCCGAGCGCTTCGACGTCGTATTGCTCGACCATGTCCTGCACACCAGCCCGGCGCCGGTTGCCGCGCTCGCCGAGCTGGCGACACACATGGCGACCGACGCCACACTCTTCCTCACCGAGCGCTGGCCCGACCGGGCGAGCAACCTGCTGCACGGCGCGCAGCGCGACTGGTGGCACCTGCGCGACGGCGAACCCGCTCCCAGCCTGATGACACCGCGCGCATGGACGCAAGCGCTGCAAGACGCCGGCTGGCAATCCGTCCAGAGTATGACCGACGCCGTCGCCGGGGCTGCGGGGCTGGGCAGTTTCCTGGTGCTGGCCCGCGCGCCCGTGCGGCTGGTGCAGAGCGCGTCCCAACAGCGCGTCCCCAAACGTCTCGCCCTGCTGGTCCTCGACCCCGCCTGGAATGCCACGGCGGACAGCGTCGCCACAGCGCTGGCACGGGAAGATCAACCGCCGCAGCGCGTGACGATCGCTGCAGACGCCGAACCCGACCTTGATCCCAATCCTCTTGACCCCAACCCGTTTGCAAACTGCGATACCGCCGTCCTCTTTCCCCGCCTCCACACGGCTCAGGCGGGCGCTGAACGCTTGGCGAGCGATCTGGACGCCATCCGCCGCAGGCTCCTCCAGGCCGCCGCACTGGACGCCCCCCCCTGCATCTGGCTCATCACCCAGGGCGGCGCGCTGATCGATGGGGCGGTGCAAGACAACCCCAATCCAGCGGCCGCAGCCCTGTGGGGCATGGTTCGCGTGCTACGCAACGAAGCGCCCCATCTGCCTGTGCGCCTGCTCGACGTGCCGAACGAGGCAGGTCTTGCCACGGCAAGCGCCATCGCTGCGCGCATCGCCCATGCCGTCCTGTTTGATGACGGCGAAGACGAAATCCAACTCACCGCGCACGGGCGCTTCGCCCCTCGCATCCGGCCGGTCGAACTCGATGCCCAGAAATCTGCCGTCACGCCAGTCGAAGCCTGGCGGCTGGACTTCACCCTGCCCGGCCAACTGCGCAATCTGCATTGGCAGGCCGCGTCGCGCAGCGCACCGCAACGCGACGAAATTGAAATCGAGGCAGTTGCCGCCGGGCTCAACTTCCGCGACCTGATGTACGCCATGGGCCTGCTGAGCGACGAGGCCCTGGAGCAAGGCTTCGCGGGTGCCGCGCTCGGCCTTGAAGTCGCCGGGCGCGTGCTGCGCTGCGGGCCCGACGTCACCCGTTTCAAACCGGGCGATGCGGTGCTGGCCTTTGCCGGTTCCAGCCTTGCAAGCCATGTGCGCGTGTCCGAGCGCGCCGCCGCACTGAAGCCCCCGTCCTGGAGTTTCGAGCAGGCCGCCACCGTCCCCACCGTGTTCTTCACCGTCTGGTATGCCCTGGTGCATCTAGCGCGGCTGCAGGCCGGCGAGCGCGTGCTCATCCACGCCGCTGCCGGGGGTGTCGGTCTTGCCGCCATCCAGGTGGCCAAGCTGCTCGGCGCCAACGTCTTCGCCTCCGCCGGCAGCGCGGATAAACGCACCTTTGTGCGGCTTTTGGGCGCCGACCATGTGCTCGACTCCCGCCGCCCGGACTTTGACGAAGCCGTGCTCGGCCTGACTCAGGGCGAAGGCGTGGACGTGGTGCTCAACTCGCTGGCGGGGCAGGCCATCGAGCGCAACCTGCGTGTGTTGCGTCCCTTCGGCCGCTTTGTCGAACTCGGCAAGCGCGACTTCTACGAAGACACCCTCATTGGCCTGCGCCCCTTCCGCAACAACATCAGCTATTTCGGCTTTGACGCCGACCAGCTCATGGCCTTGCGGCCCGATGTGGCGACCCGCGTCTTCGGCGAAGTCATGGCGCAGTTCACACAAGAGCGCCTCACCCCCCTGCCCTACACCATCTTCCCGGCGGATCGCATTGTTGACGCCTTGCGGCACATGCAGCAAGGCCGCCATATCGGCAAACTGATCATCGACCTGCGCCAACGCCCCGCGCAGATCCACACGCCGCACCCCGCGCCAAATCTTCTTCTCAGCGCTGAGGCGAGCTATCTCGTCACCGGCGGCCTGTCCGGCTTTGGTCTGGCCACCGCCCAGTGGCTGGCGCAGCAAGGCGCACGTCACCTCGTGCTGCTCGGCCGGCGCGGTCTGGCCACCCCAGGTCTGGAGCCCGCGCTGCAGTCCTTGCACGCGCAAGGCGCCACAGTCACGGTGCTTGCCTGCGACGTGACAGACGCCGCCGCCTTGCAACAAGCGCTCGCCCCCCTCGGGCACACCCTGCCCCCGCTGCGCGGCGTGATCCACGCCGCCATGGTGCTCGACGACGCCCTGCTGCCCAATCTCGACGCCACCCGCTTCGCCCCCGTGCTTGCGGCCAAACTCGGCGGCGCGCTCAATCTGCACCACGCTACGCTGGGCATGCCGCTCGACTTCTTTGTGCTGTATTCCTCCGCCACCGTCCTGCTGGGCAATCCCGGTCAGGCCAACTATGTCGCCGCCAACGCCGCGCTCGAAGCCTTCGCCCGCTGGCGGCAGTCGCAAGGGCTTCCGGCATTGGCCGTGGCCTGGGGACCGATTGGCGATGTGGGCGTGCTCACAGGCAACCCGGCCGCCCGGGACGCACTTGAAGCCCGTCTGGGCGAAGCGCCGCTGCAGTCCGCGCAGGCGCTGCAGGCGCTGGGCCGTCTCATCGCCACCGGGTCTGGCGGCTTGGCCGTCATGCCGCTCAACGCCACCGTCCTGCGCCACGCTCTGCCCGATACCGCCAGCCGTCGCTTCACCGTGTTGTGGCGCATGGCTGGCAACAGCCAGGCCCAGGATGCCGATACCGACCTGCGCGCCCACCTTGCGCAACTGCCGCCGGAGCAAGCCCGCCAAACCGTGGCCGACATGCTGGCAGCCGAAGTTGCCACCATCCTGCGGCTCCCGCTGGACGCCGTGCCCCGTGCCCGCTCGCTGCACGATCTGGGGCTCGATTCGCTCATGGCCGTCGAGCTCGGCCTTGCCCTGGAAAAACGCTTCGGCGTCACATTGCCTGCCATGTTGATCAACGACAATCCCACCGTCGAGCGCATCGCCGAGCGGGTGTACGCCGGGCTGTTCGGCGAAGCCGCCGCGCAGGAAACGTCCACGCAAACCCAGCTTGTGCACAGCATGGCCGCCCAACACGCCGAAGCCGGTCTGGACGCGCAGCTAGTGCAAGACTTGGTGGATGACCTGCACACCAAAACCCACAGCACCACTCGCCTCATCGCATGAGCACCACGGCTGACAACGATTCCACACCCGGCCTGGGCAAGGCGGCCCGCCTCCGCCTGCTCGACCGCTTTCGCACCCGCCAGAGCGCCACGAGCGCGAGCGAAGCGCCTGTGCGCCCGACTGCGCCCGCAGCAACCCAGGTGCCCGATCAGTTTTGTCGCTTCGAGCGCCACCCGGCCTACGAGCGGATGCTGGTCTCGCACAGCGCCGCCGAGCGCTTTGGCGTGCAGAGCCCGTTCTTCCGGGTGCATGAGGCGGTGGCCGGGGCCACCACCACCATCGGCGCGCGCCAGTATCTCAATTTTTCCAGCTATAACTATCTGGGCTTGAACGGCCACCCCCGCGTCAACCAGGCGGCGCAGCGCGCCATCGAGCGCTATGGCACATCGCCCTCGGCCAGCCGCCTGGTCGCAGGTGAGCGCCCGGTACAGCGGCAGCTCGAGCAAGCCCTGGCCGACTTTTATGGGGTGGACGACTGCATCGCGTTTGTCAGCGGCCATGCCACCAATGTGAGCGTCATCGCCACCCTGTTTGGCACCCGCGACCTCATCCTGCACGACGCCCTCATCCACAACAGCGTGCTTGAAGGCGCCAAACTCTCCGGCGCCCACCGCCGCAGTTTTCCGCACAACGACTGGCAGTGGGTCGATGCCCTGCTGGGCCAACTGCGCGGCCAGTTCGAGCGCGTGCTCATCGTGGTGGAAGGGCTCTACAGCATGGACGGCGACGGCCCTGATCTGCCGCGCTTCGTCGAACTCAAACAGCGGCACAAAGCCTTTTTGATGGTCGACGACGCGCATGCCCTGGGCGTGCTCGGTGCCACCGGCCGCGGCAGCGCCGAGCATTGGGGCATCAACCCCCGCGACGTCGACATCTGGATGGGCACCCTCTCCAAGACCCTGGCATCCTGCGGCGGCTACGTCGCCGGCAGCACCCCGCTGGTCGAACTGCTCAAGTTCAATGCGCCGGGATTTGTGTATAGCGTCGGCCTGTCCCCGGCCCTGGCCGCCGCGGCGCTGGAAGCGCTGCACATCCTGCAAGAAGAACCGCAGCGCGTCAGCCGCCTGCAAGCGGTCGGCAAGGAGTTCCTGCAATTAGCCCGCGCGCGCGGCATCGACACCGGGCTCTCCGAAGGGCACGCCATCACCCCGGCCATCGTGGGCTCCTCGCTCAAGGCAGCGCGGCTGTCCAACGCCCTGTTCGACCGCGGCATCAACGCCCAGCCCATCATCTACCCGGCCGTCGAAGAAAAGGCCGCGCGCATCCGGTTTTTTCTCTGCGCCCTGCACGAGCCGCAGCAATTGCAAGCCACCGTCAACGCGCTGGCCGACTTGATCTGACCCCCAACATCATCAGGACACCCCCATGCCCCTCATTCCAGTCATTCTCTCCGGCGGCGCCGGCACGCGGCTGTGGCCCGTCTCGCGCGAAAGCCACCCCAAACCCTTCATCAAGCTGGCCGACGGGCAAAGCCTGCTGCAAAAGACCTTTGCGCGTGCCGCCGCCCTGCCCGGCGTGGAAGAGATTTACACCGTCACCAACCGCGACTTCTTTTTCAAGACAGAAGACGAATACGCCAGCGTCAACCCCGGCAAGCTCCCCCTCACCTATCTGCTCGAACCCTTTGGCCGCAACACCGCCGCAGCCATTGCCGCCGCCGCGCTGCATGCCGAGACCCAATGCCCGGACGCCGTGCTGCTGGTCCTGCCCGCCGATCATCTCATCCGCGACCAGGCCGCCTTTGCCACCGCCGTGCAGCAGGCCAAGGCATTGGCGCGCGCGGGGTGGCTGGTGACCTTTGGCATCGAGCCCGAAACGCCGGATACCGGCTTTGGCTACATCGAAGCCGACGGCCACAAGGTCAAGCGTTTTGTCGAGAAGCCCAATCTCGATACCGCGCGCGGCTTCCTGGAGCAAGGCGGCTATTTCTGGAACTCCGGCATGTTCTGCTTCACCCCGGCCACCATGCTGGAAGAAATGCAGCAGCATTGCCCCGAGATTGTCGAAGGCATGCAAGACTGCCTGGGCCGCTCCCGCCGCGCGCAGGGCGAGGGCATCATGCAGGTGGAGCTCGACGCGCGCAGCCTCGCGCATGTGCGCGACATGTCGATCGACTACGCCGTGGCTGAAAAATCAGACCGCCTGGCCATCGTGCCCTGCAACATCGGCTGGAGCGACATCGGCAGCTGGACCGCCTTAAGCAACCTGCTGCCGCCAGACGCCAACGGCAACCGCGTGGAGGGCGACGCGGTGCTGCACGGCGTGCAAGACTGCTCCATCCACGGCGAACAGCGCCTCATTGGTGCCGCCGGGGTGCAGGGGCTCATCATCGTGGACACCCCGGACGCCCTGCTCGTGGTCTCCAAAGACAACACCCAGGACGTGCGTCAGCTCTACGCCACGCTCAAAGCCCGCGGCCATGACGCCCACAAGCTCCACCGCACCGTGCATCGTCCCTGGGGCACCTACACCGTGCTGGAAGAAGGCCTGCACTTCAAGATCAAGCGCATTGAGGTCAAGCCCGGCGCGAGCCTGTCGCTGCAAATGCACCATCACCGCAGCGAGCACTGGATCGTGGTGTCCGGCACGGCGAAAATCATCAATGGCGAAGAAGACCGCTATGTGCGCACCAACGAGTCCACCTTCATCCCGCCCTGTACCCCGCACCGCCTCATGAACCCCGGAAAAGTCAACCTGGTGATGATTGAAGTGCAGAGCGGCGACTATCTCGCGGAAGACGACATCGTGCGTTTTGCCGATGCTTATGGCCGCGTGCCAGCAGCAGAAGAGCCCGCGCCCGAAAACGCTCCTGCTTGAGTGCCGCGCCGCGCCACCGCACACACTGCGTCTCAATATCCAGCAACACAGCCGATCACATTCTCGTGTCCACCACCAAAAAGCCACTTTGGCAACGCATCAACAAACTCTTTCTCGTCACCGTGCTCGTTCCCACGGCGCTGTCGGCGGTGTATTACGGCTTCATCGCCAGCGGGCAGTACATCTCCGTTTCGAGCTTTGTCATCTACAACCCGCAGCAGACGAATACGGGGGGATTCAGCTCACTGCTGGCCACGGCCGGGCTGTCCCATTCCAGCTCCGGCGCGTATTCCGTGCGCGACTATGTGCTCTCGCGCGACGCCCTGGCCGAATTGCAGCGCACACTCAACTATCGCCAGATGGTCAGCAATAGCCACATCGACCCATTCAACCGTTTTGGCGGCGTGTTCGCCCCGTATTCCAGCTTTGAAGAACTGTTTGAGTATTACAAAAAGATGGTGTCCGACAACATCGACACCGTCTCCAACATCAGCACCCTGAGCGTGACCGCCTACACCGCGCAAGACGCGCAGCGCATCAACGCCAACCTGCTCGCACTGGGCCAGAACCTCATCAACCGCCTCAACGCCCAGGCGAACGAAGACGCCGTGCGGTTTTACAAGCAAGACGTCGCCCGGGCCGAAGCCAAAGTGCGCGCCGCCTCGCTGGCCATGGCGGCCTACCGCAACAAGCAAGGGGTGTTCAACCCCGCGCCCGAATCCGCCATTCAACTGCAACTGATTGCCAAACTGCAGGACAAGCTGATCTCCACCCAAACCCAGCTCTCGCAGCTTTTGTCCAGCACGCCCAGCAACCCGCAGGTGCCGCTGTTGCGCAAAGGCATTGAAGATCTCAAACAAGACATCATCAAACAAAGCGCCAAGGTCACCGGGGGCAGCAACTCGCTGGCCAGCAAAGCCTCGCCCTACGAACAATTGGTGCTCAACCAGACCTTTGCCGAAAAGGAACTCGCCGCCTCACTCGCCGCACTGGAGCAGGCGCGCATCACCGCCCAGAAGCAGCAGTTATTCCTGGAAGTGATCGCCAAACCCAGCCTGCCCGACGAGGCCATGCAGCCCAAACGCGTGCGCGGCGTGCTGGCCGTGTT
>Ga0078972_1010151_pt1 | contig 17862 bp, 26 predicted proteins | sample YelNatPaOPGAMG01_FD_67568 | JGI IMG/M metagenome (GOLD analysis project Ga0078972, IMG submission 67568) | Hot spring thermophilic microbial communities from Obsidian Pool, Yellowstone National Park, USA - OP-RAMG-01 (SPADES assembly) (version 2) | ecosystem: Environmental > Aquatic > Thermal... | reverse complement strand
AGAAGCTCATGTCGCTCGGCAGCAGCCCCAACGAGCACGAAGCCGCGCGAGCACTCGAAATGGCCAACGCACTCCTCCTCAAGTATAATCTTGAGATGGACGAGATTGAGAAGCAAGGTTTCCAGTGGAAGATACTGCTAGCCAACGACATCGCACAGCACAACTTCTGCAGGTTGATCGTTGGCCATCGTAACCGTCGCCTGTACTTCGTCGGACGCAAGACCAACGTTGCTCGCGGCAAGGCATGTTATACCATGGCCAAGAAGCTCGTCCGCATGGTTAGTAATGGCGACATCACCATCAGCGATGCAATGGCCGAATATAAGACCAAATTCCCGTTAGGGATGAAGTAATCAACCAACAACAATCAACACAGGAGACACCACAATGAAGAAGCAGAACACAGTCAAGAAATCCGAAACCAAGAAATCCACCGAGCAATCCAAGGTCATGCCGCTGTGCGCTTGTGGTTGTGGCAAACACACCAAGGGAGGCAAGTTCATCCCCGGCCACGACGCGAAGCTGGTCAGTCACATCATGACAAATGGTGCTCGCGGCAAGGCATGTTATACCATGGCCAAGGAGCTCGTCCACATGATTAGTAATGGCGACATCACCATCAGCGATGCAATAGCCGAATATAAGACCAAATTCCCGTTAGGGATGAAGTAATCAACCAACAACAATCAACACAGGAGACACCCACACAATGAACACCAAACCCACCGCCCTGTGCCTTCACGCTGGCACACGACTCATTACCATGAGCGAAATGCTCAAGGAGAAACAGCCGAAACAGACTGACACCCACCACCCCATCCGACATGTGGAGCTAGTCAAGCTTGTGGAGGACAATCTCGATGACATCAAGCTTACGGTCACAAGTCGTGAGTTTGCAGTCACCCCAAATGGCAAGGTGTTTTTCGGGTTGCTCCATGTCCGGAATAATGTAGAACACGATGACTACAACTGGACTATCGGACTGCGCAACAGCCACGACAAGTCACTTCGCGCTGGCATCGTCGCCGGCTCACGAGTGTTTGTGTGTGACAATCTTGCATTCTATGGCAATGTTGTGATGTTTCGCACCCACACCAACCAAATTGAGAAAGACCTTGGCGAGCGCATCCGCTCCATGCTCGGCAAGGTTCTTGACTCATTCAAGACCATGGACGCGCGAATCGCCATCTATAAGGCTCGCAAGCTCCAAACAGATGAAGCGGCATCTATTGTGTGTGGCGCCGCCATGGACAAAGTTATTGATGACCAGATGGTGATGCCGGTGTTGCGCTATTACCAGCAGCCAACACACAAGGAGTTCGAACCTCGCACGGCATGGTCGCTGTTCAACTCGTTCACTGAGATTGACAAGAAGCTGGGTATCCGGCAGTTGCCGGAGCGTATGCGCAAACTCCATGCGTTTTTCGATAAGGTGGTGGGCGCCACCAACTGACACCCTTCGGGGTGTCCACGGATGACGATGACTCCGTGCTGACGAGCGGCAGAACCGCGAAACACCACAATGATGAGGAGAAGCAAATGGCAAGAATAAACTTTGTAAAGGCAGCCACGAAGGATCATCCAGAAGCCGGAACTAAGAATGTGGCTGTCACCAAGCTGGAGGGAAAGCAAGATGAAGCCAAATTGCAAGCGTCGTGATGTGAGTGCTGAGTTCGAGAAACTGATGGGCACGCTATTGTTTGTGTGCATCTTATGTATCAGCATTCTTGAGTGGATGTTTGTCCGCGAGTGGGTCCACTCGCTAAATCATCCGGCACATATTGACGCCGGGGCCACAACTGTGCTACAATGAAGTCAACAATGAAGAAGGAGACACCACGATGAAAACAAAAAATGAGCATGGATTTTATGTGCAGTGCCATGATAACAGGCCACACAAGACCATCGAAGCCGCGAGAGAATGGTTGAACAATCCAACAGAGCAAAACCACTGCGCTGCTGATGCTTATAATGCTGCTGATGCTGATGCTGATGCTGAAAGAAAGGGACAAGCAGATATCATATGTTCTATGGCAACGAATCCACGGAGGATACAGCAATGATCAACCCCGTCATTCGCACATTCGAGATGGACATTGAGCGCAATGGCAAGAGACGAACCATCACTGCCAGCGCCAACACCCAGGGTGCTGCCATCCAGATGATAAAGGCCGGCTTCCCGGGCTGTGAAGTCACGTTCTGCCGTCAGATTGACGACGAGATGCACAACGGTAAGCCTCTGTTGCGTCCTGGCTGTATAAAGATATATCGTGGTGAACTGGTGCGGGTGCTGCGCGTCAGCGACTATTCAGCCACGCTCGAATATATCCATGGTGCCAACGTGGTGCACATTCGCAATTCACTCACTGGCGAAGAGCTCGCCACATTCAAATCTCGGCGTGTGGTTGAGGCGTCACCATATGCAGAGCAATACCAGACGCCAACAGAAAGCCAAATGCTGGAGGCTCTGGCCTCCGGGGAGGAAAAAATGCAGAAGAAGCAAGCAGTGAAGAAAAAGAAACAACCAGTGCCATGTGGCTGTGGTTGTGGTGGTATGACTGGTGGTGGGAAGTTTCTGCCCGGCCACGATGCCAAACTCAAGGGACGGCTGATTCGCCAATGTCGCGAGGGCACCGAGGTGCAGAAGAAGAAGGCTCGCGCCATGTTGGAAGAACTTGGCTGGGCGAAGTACATCCCCAAGGACGTTCCGGCAAAGGCGGAGAAGCCGGCCAAGCAGCCTAGGGTGAAGAAGGTCTCCAAGAAGGAGAAGCCCGTCGAGGCACACCCCGAACCGCAAGTCACCGAAGCCACACCTACATCGCCTGCCACCGAGCAGCCTGAGGCCACACAGGAGAATTGAGCCATGCCCATTCCCGTATCTGGCAAGACTGATTTTGTGCAGGCACCGGAAGGCGTCCACAATGCCATCTGCGTTGATGTTGTTGACCTTGGCATGGTGAGCACCAACTTTGGTCCCAAGCATCAGATTCGTATTGTGTGGGAGCTTGAAGCACTCATGCCACCCGACAAGCGCAACCCCGAAGTCCGTCGCCCGTTCTTGGCGTCCAAGTGGTACACCGCCACCATCACACAAAAGGCCAACCTGCGCAAGGACTTACAGGCGTGGCGCGGAAAGCCGTTCACTGATGACGAACTTGAGAAGTTCGACGTCGAGAAGGTTATTGGTGCTCAATGTCGGCTCGTCATTCAGGAATACACCAAGCAGGATGGCTCCACCGGCACCAAAATCATCAGTGTCATGAAGGCCGACCCAAAGGTGCAGATGAAGAAGAGCGGCTTCTACGAACGCGTCAAGGACCGCAAACCACAGAGCGGAGCGCCCATGAGTCACGCTGGAATGCCGGCGGGTGAACCAGTACCCCAAAAGGAGGAAACAGACGTTATCCCATTCTAGCAGGGCGGCATGCCAAACACAAGTAATGACATAGTTGGATGGGGGTTGGGGCAGTGGTCCCACAAGCCGCTGCCCCAATAACAAATCGAGGAACACAAGAGCTACAAAGAACAAATGAAACTCACATAGGAGACACAAAATACATGAAAATCATCGGATTCGACATCGAGACGCTGGCAAAGCCGGCAGAGGAAATCAAGCAATTCATGCCGCAATTTGACGAGGCGGATGTCAAGCTGGGCAACCTCAAAGACGAGGAGAAGATTCGCGCAAAGGTCGAGGAGGCCAAGAAGAAGCACGAGGAGAAGTTTTTTGAGAACGCAGCACTATCAGCACAGACGGCGCGAGTGGCCATTATTGGAACATGCAACGGCATCGAGGCGCTTGAAGATGAAAGTGATGATGCCGAGCGCCTATTGTTGTGCAACTGGTGGTCGTTGGTCAATAAGACGCTGGTGGGCAGCGCCAACGGATTTGTTGGCTACTACATCAAGCAGTTCGACCTACCGTTCTTGGTCCGTCGCTCTTGGATTCTTGGTGTGCGCATTCCCCCGTTTGTCTGGGGTTGGAAGAAGCGAGGATTTGCCGAGGAGTTTATAGACTTACACGAAATCTGGAATTGCGCCAGCTACAAGAACACCGAGAGTACTGGTGGCCTTGATGGTCTGTGCAAGCTGCTTGGTGTCAAGGGCAAGAGCGGCAATGGCAGCGAGTTCGCCGCACTGTGGGCAAAGGACAAGAAGGCTGCCATTGAGTATTGTCGTGACGATGTGCGCTGCGTGATTGACTGCGCCAAACAGATGGGGGTGGCGGAGATGTACCACAAGGAGGCTGAACGCCGTGAATACTGAACAATTTATCGAGGCCAAGTTTGGGTTCAAGCCAAGCACCATGCGCCGGTTTATGTCGAGGCTGCGTGGACTAGATCATGTCGTTCGCTGGAATTTTTATGGCAGGATAAAGGACCAGACAGTGGCAGCACACACCGGGTGGGTGTGTATATTCGCTCATTTATTGTTGACTATTGAAGAAAATTGGCATGGAGTAGACACCGCGAGGCGAGCATTCATAATGTCAAGTGCTGTTGCGCACGACATGGAGGAGGCCATCACGGGCGATGGACCATTCCTGCTCAAGAAGCACATTGGGCACCACACATGGGATGCGGCAGTATTCGCTGGATTGATGGAATTACATGAGGGTGTTCCAGATGGCATTAGACAAAAGCTCATCAGATGGTGTGTGGAAGCCAAAGACGGTGAGTGGGGCAAGTTCGTCAAGGCCGCCGATTTGTTTGATGTTCTCAAGTATGCGCAAGACGAGGCACATATGGGCAACGGACGCGCATTTAGCCGCATTGGTAAGGAGGCCATCTACCTCATCCGCAAGCTGGAATTGCCGGCCGCTGACATTTTGCTTTGTGCGATGGGAGTGGGAGATGAGCCGGGAGTTCCGGTGACTGACAACATCTCCCATCTTGGTGAAGATGGGGCCTGTCATCCATGAATTATCTTGGCGGCAAATATCGGCAAGGCAGAAAAATAGCAAGTGTAATTGTGCCACATATAGTCAACGGAGGAACATACATTCGTGCACGAGTCCCAACAACAAAAACATAAAGAACCAACACTTTTCTAACCCCAACCAAACAACAACAGGAGAAGTGAAGAAATGATAATACCAGAACAGGTAAAGCAACTCGGACGCGAGACAGTGGACAAGCACATGGAGGACCGGGAACACCCGGCCATCCACTTTGAACGCGTGGCAGCGGCGTGGAGCGCGGTACTTGGTCAGAAGGTCACAGCGCTGCAGGTGTGCGATTGCATGATCGAACTCAAGAAGGCTCGCGAGAACTATTCGCACCACAGCGACAACCTCGTTGACATCGCTGGCTACGAATATTGCAAGGAACTTATTGCCGGCACGAGCGTCAAGGTGGGCACCTCCATCACCATTGAGGGCATGGACCATGCGGAACCATTGCCAAATGCCGTGGCATCTCAGCGGTTCGTGGACATCAATGTGCTGCCAGTCCACCCGATGGCAGAAATGGCGAGGCTCGCCGCACAGCACATCTCGCGCTATGTGGCCGAACGTCACGCCGCCAACCCACAAAAAATCGTGACACGCGCTGACATCGCCAACATCGTGCTCGGCGCCTGTGAGGTTAGCGGGGTGCAAAAGGCTGACGGCACGCTGGCGCAGCCCGAACTGCCGCAGTTCATTGTTGACCAACTCGAAGAAGTCATGTCGGCAGACAAGAAACACAGCGCGATACGCAGTATTCATCAGGGCTATGGTATTCTGCTCGAAGAGGTTGACGAATTCTGGGATTGGGTCCGCCGGCAGGGAGATGAACGCGACATGCAGGCCATGCGTCATGAACTTGTGCAGATAGCATCCACCGCTCAGCGCATTGCGCGACTGATGGAGGACAAATAACATGGAAAAGGGAAAACTTGACATTATGATGGACGTGGCTTGGGGCTCCAGCGGTAAGGCAAAGCTGGCTGGATACCTCGCTCGCAAGCACAACATCGCAGCCAGTGTTTGTCAGCACTCACCCAACGCTGGTCACACGTTCGTTGATGATGATGGCATATCAACGGTGTTGCGGTATTTGCCGAGTGCGAGCGTCAATCAAGACACACAACTGTTACTTGGTCCCGATTCTGTTATTGACATTGGTGATCTGGGGAGGGAGATTCAAGCGACAAACTCATTGGGCAGAGTGTTTGTCCACCCACATGCCTGCATCCTCGACGACACCCACGCAGTCAAGGCAGCGGAGACAGGACTTCACATCGCCGGCACCATGAAGGGCACCGGTCACGCGCTTGCCGAGAAGATGCTTCGCAAGAAGGGTGTAACAGTGGCCAAGCATCATGCCAAGAGCATTGAGGACATTGGTGGCCGCATCGCCGACACGAGAGACATGCTGCTTACGGCACTCAAAGATGGACCGTGCCTAGCGGAGATGGCACAGGGATTCGACCTGTCTCTCAATTGGGGGTTTGAGTGGCCATATGCGTCGAGTCGCGATGTTACCATCGGCACCGCACTCAATAACGCTGGGGTGTCTCATCGTCATGTTGGCGATGTGTGGGGTTGTGTGCGCCCATTTCCCATCAGGGTTGGCAACGTGTACAAGGAAGAGGGAAACTGTGGCTTATTCAATGACATGAGGGACAAGGAAATCATCGGATATAGTGGTCCATGCTGGCACGACCAGCGCGAGATGACTTGGGACGAAGTGACCCAAATAAGTGGAAGCCCAGAGCCGCTTGTTGAGATTACCACTGTGACAAAGAGAGTCCGCCGCGTGTTCTCATTCAGCAGGGCACAACTCGCAGAATTCTGCAAACACAACGAGCCAAGCAAACTGTTCGTAAACTTCATCCAATATCTCGACTGGTCAGTGGCTGGGGAGACTGACGCCGACAAGCTGCTCGGGAGTGAAGTTGTGATTGCATTCTTGCTCGAAGTTGAGCACATCGCCAAGCAATACAACCCCAATGCCATCGTCGCACTTGTGGGCACCGGTGCTCGAAACTGCGAGATGATTGAACTTCCACGAGGAGTCATCAACTATAGGTGACCACAATGAAAGCATATATCACCAAGATTGACCCGCCAAAGAAGTCTACCAAGGGACACGAGTTTATCCGTGTGTACTTTCAGATGGAGGACGGCACTTGGGCAGCTACGGACCTTGTGCCAACGTTCAGGAATTATAAGCGATGGCAACCCATAACCAAGGCTGGTCCCGGCTCTATTATAGACAATGTGGTGCTTCTCCTGCCCGGCAAGGTAAATGCGGACAGCCATGTGGCTCTGGTGGGGTTCTCAGATGTGTCTCCGTTTGTCGGAAGCGCCAAGGCAGCACGAGACGTCACCAAGGAGAAGGAGATGCAACCATGCTTGCTCTAGCCTTCCCACCATGCCAGCACACCCCAGAAGCCAGAGAAGAAGCCAAAGCCGCCTTTAGGGGTGTCTGCCCCTGCTGCCTACTTGAAGTGGTCCGGAAGTACTACCTCCGGACGCAGAAGCTGAGTACTTCTTCATATAATGACGCAGCGCGGAGAGTGTTGGACGCTCTCAACGCGATATCAGGACGGCAGTTTCGTCCTGTGGATGCCAACTTGCGCCCAATTATAGCACGATTGGCCACGGGCATCACCGAGGCACAATGCATACTCGTCATTGAGCACCAAGCCAAGTTGTGGTCGCGTGGTGGTAAAGGGGACTTCGACGGCACTAGATACCTCAGGCCAGAGACGCTGTTCCGAGCATCCAAATTTGAGGCATATCTGGCAGATGCCGAGGCGCAAGTACGTAGAAGAATGCCGGTGCCCAATGTCGTAAAATCTATCGTCAAGAACGTTGCTCAGCAGTTGAATGTCTCCGAACTCAACGAATCCATCAAACACGCAAAGATGCAAGTCGAGAAGTTTGACATCAATGGCACAGAACCAGATGCCATTCAGTGTAAGATGTGGTCGTTCAGGCTCAACCAATTGATCGAACTGAGAGACAAACAGGCACAAATGGGACCACGACAGTGAACAAGCCGTGGGGACATAGAAGCAAATACAAGAACACACACCACTGTCCCAAATGTGGCAATGTGTGCGACATCGGTGAATTCCAAGGCGCACGCCGGTTCATATGTGTGCCCTGTGGCTACATGGATTTCACGCAGGTAGCCCCAAGAAGTCACAAGTACAACGCCAAGAGAACCACGGTGGGTAACCAGCATTTCCCATCGAGGGCAGAGGCAAACCGATATGGCGAATTAGTCATGATGGAGAAGGCTGGGCACATCAAGAATCTTATGAGTCAAGTGCGCTATCCACTTGTGGTCAATGGAGAAGTCATTACACACTATGTGGCAGATTTTGTGTATGAAAAACCAGATGGCAGCACTGTTGTAGAAGATGTCAAGGGAGGCATCATAAGCGACACATTCAAGATCAAGCGCAAACTCATGAAGGCTTGTTTTGGGGTAGATGTGCAAATTGTGAAGAAAGGCTAAATAATCAACCACAACAACAGTTGCCTGCGGCGCCTTGTTCGGCGATTCCCCGCGAGCATCTGCTGGTCATGCTAAAGGATACTGCGTGGTATTCCGGTGACCGCGCAGAATACGGCGACCATCAAGGCTATAACTACGACGTGCGGGGAAGAAACTTCGCTGCGCGACGTGCTCTACCATGATGAGCCACTCTACAGAACCCCAGAAGAAGTAATCGAAGCTCACTGGCGACGGCACTATTCGCCGAACGCTGTGGGTGGGGATGACTACGAGATGATGGCCTTGAGTGCCGCCCCAAAAACCGATTGCAGCGTCGATGTCATCACCTTTCTAATCCGCAGCAACTCAATCCGTGTGGCTGCAATCTGGTCGAGTCCCTGAGCGGTGCCCAGCAAACAAATGGCTTCGAGTTCTTCCTTCGCATCGTCAATTGTAAGTTCGCCTTTGACCACTTGGAGCGCGAGTTGCGAGAGTTCAGCAACATCCTCTGTTGCCAGCTTCAAAAGCGCGGCAGCGGTGGGCTTGGCGAAGTTCGCCAATTCGTCTTTCATCATCCGTTCACCGTCCGCTTTGAGCGTGTCGAGAACTTGGTTGACGGCATCTTTTACGTTGTCGGGGATGTTCATTGCAGCTGTTTCCTTCCTTCGGTTTGCAGAATCACGTCGAAGATTTTGCCGTAAATGCGTGCGAGGTTGCGGACGTGCTGCGGCGACTTCGGAATTGGTGTCGCCACACAATCAGCGAGGAACTTGGCGAGCGAGCCGTTGCGCGTGTCGTCGCACAAAAGCCTCCATTGTTCCACCGTCTCGGAGTTAGAGTTCTTGACGTTGCGCCCCCTCTCCACCGCGAACTGCGCGTCCATGGCGGAACGCAACAGGTTGATGTCAGCGATTGGAACGTGCTGCGGGTCGCTGGCAATCAACTCCATCACTTCCACCATCTTCGCCTTTACCGCTTTCGTTCCGTCCACGGAGCTTTGGCTGTACGGCACGACGGCGCAGCCTATCATCAGGACCGCCACCAGCACCGACAACATAGTACCGAGTTTCTTCATGGGTTCTCCTTTGGTTGTGTTCACTCAATTCCAATCCATCTGCAACCTTTCTCCGCCAGCAGCACGAGAAAAGTGATGACGGCCATGATGCCGCCAACCGCAGTAGCACGTTTCAGCTTTGTGACAGCAGGCTCCTTGCCGTAGCCACGCTTCTCAGCTTCTTCATATGGTTCGATTGGCGTGAAGCGGCTCATATCCGTGCCACCAGGGCGATGATGATTCCAATTGCTATGATGACGAAGATGATGACAGCGGCGGTTACAGCTTCGGGACTAACGCAGCCTCTGTTGCGCGTCAGCTTGGCCTTGATCGCGTCTAGCTGGTCTTGCACGGGATTCTCTCGGCACTGCTGCACCAACGAAGTAAGAAACGGCACAAGGAACGCAGCCAGACGCACGCGCCAGTTTGGATTGTCGGCGACCACTTGCCAGCCGATGGTGCCAGCCAGCAACGCGCCGCCGAAAAGATTGATGTAGGCTCGCAATGATGGATTCATTGTTTCCCTTTCATGTGTTCAAATGCGCCCCACACTAATGCGCCAACAACGGTCAACAACACCAACACGCCAAGTCCTGCCTTGCCGGCCGCCGCCCACAGCTGCTTTTGAAACGGACAAGATTCGGTGTGTGCTGCCAAGGCAAGCTCCGTCTCATGTCGCGCCGTCTCGCGCACCAGTGGCATCAAGCCATTCTCTTTCATTCTGCGTATGGCTTCGTCTGCCGCTTCGCGCGCCACAAGACGCACATACTCACGGTCATCATTTGATAGGCTCACTGTGTCACCTCGACAATCTTCTGGCCGCTGAAAGCCCATGGCGGCTGGTTCTGTCCGTACTCTCTGTTGAGCCAGTTCCAAAGAAAGGCAATCTGGTCGGCGTCGTCCTTTACTTCCTGCTGGTTGGGACAGTCTTTTGACTTGGCGTAGGCGCGAATCTTGTCGTAATTCCCAATCGCAGAGCCGCGAGGGTCAACGCCGCACAACGGGACATACTTTGACAGGAGCGCAATCAACTGGCATTCGCGGTTCCAAACCTCCATGTATTTCGGGTCGGTGCTGCGGTCAACGGTCTTCGCCTGCGTGGCAGCATAGGCGTCATCGGCCAACAGCCTGACAGGCACTCCTTTCGCGTCTTTGACAATGTTGGTGACACCGCCAACGACTTCGACTTTGTTGGTGTAAAAGTGGCCGTTGATGTATTCGAATTCAGCGGCATTGAGAGTTACCGTTGACAGCGCAATCAGCGTCAGAAGTGTGCGTTTCATTTTGTCCTTTCTAATCATGCAAAAAGTCCATGCTGAAAGCCGTGCCGACTTTGTTGGTAAGGGTAACATTGTAATTGTACCAAAAGGGAGTCACAGTCTGACCAGCGGCAAAACGAAAACGGAAGGTGTGCGTCATGCTTTTTGTCTGACCGCCAGCGGGATATGTGTAGTTGTCATACACTCGCTGCGCCAACACGCCGTTGGTGTAGAAGCCGTCGGCGATTTGCAGCGTGGCGGATGATGGGTAATACAGCAACGAGTAGATGCTGACCACATAAACTCCGCCGCGCAGGACCGTCACCGACTGCCCGTCCAAACTAAACAGGTTTAGTGACACTGCGCCCATCGTGTTGGATGGTAAGAGCGTATGGGCGTTCCCCGGTATCGGGAAGTCATTGGTCACGACACACGAGAAAAACGGGACAACGTTGGTGGAAAAGGCGTAGCTTCCGATGTTGCTGGTATCGAGCACGGTGTTAGTGGTCAGTGACCAGACGACTCCATTGGTCGTGATTCGCTGCTCGACGGCGCGGGTGCCGGTGTTGGTTCCGGGAAGGTTGAGTGGCGTCTGAGTGATGACGGCGGTGTAGTAGTTGGTGTAGTTGTAAACGTAGGCAACAGTTGTTCCCGGAGTGCCGCTTCCGTTTGCCAACACCCATGACGCCGAGATGATGCTGCCAGTTCCACCGTCGGTGTTGCTGAAATAGGTGGATTCACTCCCAATTTCCATCCATGCTATGCTGCCATTTGCGCCGAGAGAACCGCCATTGCTGACGTGTGTGAAGTATGGGCTTTGGTTCGTCCAGACGCCATTGTAGGTGTCCGGTGTAAATCCCACAGCGAGGATTGCGTTGCTGTCAACCCCGGCGATGGCAACGGTGCCGGTGCTGGTTAGGCTCAGATTGGTAAGCGTACCGACGTTGTAGGTGAGGTTGCTCAACAGCGTACCAGTCTGGCCATTGATCGTGAGGGTGCGCGAGTTCGGCACAAAATTGGTTGCAATCACCAAGGTCCTGCCGGACACGCCCGGGAAGAGGCCCAGATTCATGTTGGTGAACTGCAATCCCGTCACTTGCGCCGATGCAACACTTCCGTTGGTATTCAGCTTGCTTGCGTCATGATAGGCCGCTGTGATGTAGCCCGCACCCTCAAGCGCCACGATTCGAGCTGTGTTGTTGGTGATGTCGGTGAGGTAGGTCGAGGAAAGAAATGCATTTGAAGTCACGGAGATGATGTCACCAGATGTAAGTGTGATATAGTTAGTTCCACCAGATGTAGTCATTGTCCCAACATTGCCAGCAGTCCACACTAGGATATAATCACCTCCGCCACCGGATGGCCATGTGTAGCGCTCAACACCACCAAGGGTGATGCTGCCTTTCGCCCAAAAGTTTGATGTCGCGTTGATTTGTGGTCTCTCAAACGCTCCAAACTGAGCACAACATGAAGTCACCAACATTGCCATCATCAACATCATTGACGTCTTTTTCACAGTGTTTTCCTCACAAGTGTCCATTGGAAGTTATATGCATTGCCAATGCCGGGAGCAGCAGATGTTTTGATGATGAAAAAATCTGTGCCATATTCGACCCACCATGTTGGCTCTGTGGGGGAGCCAGTTGGCGCCAACATGCCAACAATCACTTGTCCATTCGCGGTCATGCCAGACAGCGAGATGTTACCAGTATCTGTTGCATTATCTTCGATTGACGCGCTACCACTTATCGCAGTGCTCACCCCCGATGGCATGTTAGGCTCAGTTCCAACAATGACATCACGATGTAGTGTTGACATCATCGGTCTATTAGTGACCGTTAGTGAATTTCCCAATGTGGTCCTCAACTCAACTTCCATATAATAATCACCAGAAGGAGCAGCAAACAGTGCCAACATCGCAGCCCTGCCATTGACGAGAGAATGTATGGGATTGTTGGTATCATAGCCGGCGAGCGCTAAGTCAAAGCTGCCGTCTGCGAGGTAGTGAGCCTGTGACTTCAAGCCAATCACGATGTTGGTAAATTCTGTGAGGTCCACAGCAATGTTACCAGGAATCAACCCAGCAGAATCAACAACAAACTGCCCACCATCAAACACTTGCAACTCGACTTGATAGATGTCGTTGCGCATGAGGTCGAGATGCTTGACGGGCATGCCTCTGGCGTCTAACACTCGGTCATTCCACCTGTCGTAGTATAGCCTGAGTTTCTTATAATTAGCCATGATTCCTCTACTTGTTGTCCTGTGTCAACCCGCCGCCAAGACGCCGAAATGGAAATGCCTTGTTGAGTAACTCGCGACGATGCTGGCACCCACCACAAGGACGAATGCCCACGAATTTCGTGACCTTTGCGACAGCATCACCAACGCCACGAGCAGGTCCGTCATAGTCTACACAATGTTGACAGACGCCGGCGCTCACCGTCCTATCAAACTTTGCACACATTCCACCAGACTGCACCTGTGCTCGCGACCAATGCTTACACTTGCTCATGACACCTCGATGGTTGGCGATGGTGGTGGGTCACAAAGGCATTCAAAAATGGTGTACACACCTGTTGGGTCGCATTTGTCCGTCGCCGCGGCGGCGGGCATGTTGATGGCGCTAGTGATCATGTCGCGATTGTCAAGGTGACCGCACTGCCCGCGGACGGCGTCCTGCCAGTCCATAGCAGGTCAGAATAAAGATTTAGCCATGCCGTGCCAAGCATGGGGTATTGACCGGCAAGAACTGGGCCGCCGATCAGGGCAACACGACGTTGTACGGGCGTTCCATTGGCGTCTGGTGTCCATAGGCGACCGGTGAAATCCGGTGCGTGAATAGTAATCGGAAATCCGTCGGGCGGATAGTAGTCTTCCCATGAATCACCATCCCACATCTTGGTAGCTACAAAAAATACTTCGCAGTCGAAAGTACGATGATTGGGGTAAAGTCCGCGACGGTATCGCGCAATGGCGTTGTCTGAATACGATGCAATTTGGAACGCAGAAGCCAGAAGGTGGATATTGAGATGCCCCATGTAGCCATATTGAAGCGTGTTGGTTGACTTGTCGCGTGCCTCGAAAGTTACGCTCAGTGACGACGTGACAGCGCCAAACACCATGCCCTGGCCAAAAAGCTCATCATCATGCAATGTCAGATCATATGAGCCGTTGATGTCTGTGAGAGAGTAAACCATGTCCTCGTATTCCCATGTTGTCGGGAATCCAGACAGCGCGGCACATACCGTATTGAAGATCGGCTTGGTGTAGTCCAGTTGGGTGATGAGTTCCGGCATTATGGTGTAGCAAATAGGTTGTAAACCAAGATTATATCGGTGTCGGTAACGTCGGCTCTCACGGCAACAAAGTCGTAGCCGGCGCCTTGTGGGGCTAGGTATCCATGCGTAACACCAACTTCCGATGATGCGCCAACAATGATTTCGGCAAGAACACGCTTGACGGCGGATGGGAATGCTTTCCCTTCGGCAACTTCAGGTTGTTCCGGGTATGTGTCGGAGATTTCGAGCGTTGGCGTGCCGCTTGGCGCACCGGTGTCTTCGTTGATTGGCGCGTTGGCGTAGAGCCACGCTGTCGAGGATGATGTGAAAGTATAAGAGCCTGTGTATGAAAGCAGCGATTCCTTGAATATACCCTGACGAATCTTGATATTGAGCCAGTCGGTGTCCGCGATTTGGCCGGTGGGCGTGTCTTTCCATGAGTACGGCTGCCAGGCGGCGATAGGAGACGGGCGAGTGAAACCCAAATCTTCCTCCTCGCATTCTCTGGTGATGGTGAGACTGTATGACGATGGGTCCGATGGCGTTTCCGGGCCGGCGATCACAGTGCCGATGCGCTTGAGCCAGACATTGCGCAGGCATGGAGTTCTGTTTTCTGCGAAACCGTCGCCCCACCCGCCGTTTTGCGTGGCGCCGTGTTCGAGTTGTTCGTCCCAATCGATCCAGTTCGGGTCATCGGTGTAACGCCGCAGCCAGAAAGTTTCGGTAGTGGATGCGTCAATCACGATCGGGTTGGCAACGGTTTCGAGGCCGGCGATGCAGAGGCGTCGCCAGTCGGATGTTTGGATGTTTTCTGGATCGTCTGCGCAGGCATAGATTTCGCCCCTGGTGAGGTTGGCTGGCTGTTGGACAACATCGGTTTTTAGTATCTGCTGGATGTCGAGTCGGTGATAGTCGTCGGATTCCGGGTCATCGGAGCCGACGGCGACGATCCCGATGAGTTTGAGCAGGACGTTGCGGACAGGTTGTTCTTTGGGGCCGGAGACGCAGTTGAATCCGGGCCAGCCGTCCACGGCGCCGGTCTGTGGGTCAATAGCGGCTACGTCAATATAAGTCTTAGTGATGTTCCATGCGGAGCCGCCGAGGGTGTAGGTCTGGCGAAGGAAGATGGCGCAGGTGGTGGCGGGTTCGAGGATGATGGCGGAGTGGTCGGGGTCGGGGTCGTTGTCGTCGGAGTAGCCGCGTTCGGTGGAGCCAACAGGGTGGACGTAGTTGATGAACCCGGAGCGAACGCGGATGGTGCGCCAATCGGTGTCTGGGATATCGGTACTGGATCGGTAGATTTGAAATGAAGCTGGAACATACTGATCGCTCGTGGAGTTTTGTCTTGCGATTGACAATCTCTGCCCAGCAACATCACCACCAAGCATTAGTGGCGGTGCAACAGAAGTGATGACGCAGCGCTGCAATTCTTCGATAAGGCGATTCCACAGGCGAGGGAATCCCGGACCATCGGTGAGTCTAAGCTTAGACAGGTTAGCTCCCATAAATCTCCGTGAGCCAACCATTTTCGTTGTAAATCCAAGTCTCTTGAATCTCCCAAATCTGGGATGCGCCACGATACATGTTGCGACAAGTCTTGTCGGCCTTTAGCCATACATTGTCGCCACCCCTAATGGGATGACCACCGGTCTCTGGTGTCCCAATCTTGAACACACCATCAAGGCTAAAATCTGGGATCGTGGTATATGAAGTCTTGCGAAATGTGCCAGACGGCACCATATATGCCTCCACACCACGAAACTTGCAACTGTCGTCATTGGCAGTGTCACAAATGTCCTTGAATCTGTCGAACACCAACACCGTTGCGCCGGTGTTTGGGTCCGTCACTCCCTTCATTATCTTGGAGGCAACAGGAAACTTCGATGCATCGTTGAAGTCGGGGTGATACTGGATTGGCCGCTCATAGCGAGAAGCATCCATTTCATAGACAGTGAACGGCATGTTCCATATGCCCTGATATGTGGCGCGAACAATCGCACCATCTGGCCTAAATCGCTCATAGCCAGAACTGATGCAAAGAGTGTTGTAGCCCGGTGTTCCCTCTGGCGCTGCAGTTCTCGGCTTTGGGCAGAGTGAGAATGCGTCGGCATATCTGCACTTCCACTCTCTGTCAATGATGATAGACCCATCTGCGTCGAATGACACCTTGCCGTCGTTCGACGTTGGTTTTAGTCCGGCGATTGAACCCGGAAACCAAACAATGGTACTCATCGGACACCCCCAAGCTCAAGCGAACCATGCCCACCAGTCGCGCGGTCCACCACTTGTTGCAATAGCACAATCTGTTCTCCGTTTTTGAGTGCTATCTCGTTCAGCTTGTCATACATGCGCTGTTGAATGTTTGTCACACCGGCAGCCACACCACCGCCGACTCTGCGAAATTCATCATAAATACCCTCACCACCAAAACCAGCACGAACGAGCGGACCCTTGCCACCTTCACCGGGACGTTTCGCGCTCTCCGGCAGCTTTGGCATCTTGAAGTTCTTCAACATCCCAGAACTAAACTTCTGGAACTGCTCCCATGCTTCCTTGCTGCCAAATGGGTCACGGCGCATTTGCCCCCTAAAAGCTTCAACAGCCTTCTTGAATGCCCCCGACCAATCAATCTTCTCCCATGCGAGTTTCGCCTTCTCTGCGTGGTCAATGGCAGCATCGTGAGCCTTTGACGCATCAAAAAACCCTTCAATCTTCTTGTCTCCGCCTGCCTGTGCTTCTCGTATCTTGCCAATAAATGCTCGGTCAGTCTCGCCACCAAAGAACTCGATAATTGGCTTGATAACATCTGTTACCTTCTCGGAGAAGAAGATAGCCACTTCTGCCATGCCGTCCCAGATTGCCTTTACCATGGCTTCTGCAGCAGACAACATCAAAGCCTTGGAAAGCTCCCAAGTCGCAGATATCCTCTCCGACATGTAGTTGCCAAGAGCAGTCCAGATTGCCTTCAACCCCTCCCGCATGAAAGCAATGGAAGATGCCATGGTGAGGAGTAACGCATTGCCGGCGGTCTTTACTGCTGCCACCAACCCAAGCTTGAGGAACTGCACCATCTTGCCCTCCTTGAACGCCTGCAAGATGACTGCCGCTGTGTTTACTAGAAATGTTCCAACCTTTACAGCCCATTCGTCTATGACCGGAAGAATGCCTTCAAGTTTGTCTGCAGCTACGGACAACATTGGGGCGACCTTGGACGCGATGGCACCAAAGAACACCTCGCCGGCTTTCTTTATTCTAGACCACGCATCATTGAGTCGTGCCATCCACTTTGATGCCTCGGCAAGGCGTAGAGCATTCTTGCCCATGAGATTTGCTGCATGCGCCAAGTCGCCAGATTGATAGTTGGCGACGGCCTTCTTGCCAGAAGCACCAAACAAATCCATCGCAAGTTGAGCGCGAACAACCGGGTCGCGAATCTCATTGATCTTCGTGGCAATGGCATCAAACTGTTCCGGCATTGACATCTTCGCAAGCTGCTCAGTGGTCAAGCCGAGAATCTTGAGCCTATGGGAGAAATCGGTGACACCTATGGCTGAATTGCGCCAGTGCTCCGCGAGAGTCTGGGCGATGTCAGCGGCGTCCGACATACCAATCTGCGAACGATACACGGTCTCCGTCAACAGTGCAATCTCCTCTGCGGTTCTCCCACTTTCGCGAGCCAGCGAGTCAAGCTCCTTGCCACGTTTGACAGCCCCACCTATGCCCTCCCCAATCTCGTGAAATCCAAACGCCACACCCACAACGCCGGCCGCTGCCAGCACAGAGCGCTTCATCACTGTCATGGTCCTGCTCACAAGTGCGTTGGCAGCGTCCATGCC
>Ga0078972_1010150_pt1 | contig 17869 bp, 14 predicted proteins | sample YelNatPaOPGAMG01_FD_67568 | JGI IMG/M metagenome (GOLD analysis project Ga0078972, IMG submission 67568) | Hot spring thermophilic microbial communities from Obsidian Pool, Yellowstone National Park, USA - OP-RAMG-01 (SPADES assembly) (version 2) | ecosystem: Environmental > Aquatic > Thermal... | reverse complement strand
ACGCCGACGGCACCCTCGCTCGCGATACGAGACGCGAGAGCCTCGACGAGCTCTTGTGACGGATTGCGCTCGAATTGGCCGAAGGGCCCGAAGCCCTGCACGACTGTGGTCACGGCTTTCTCCCTTGCGGTCCTGGCGGAGCGTAACTGTTGTTCAACAATCCATCAAGGGGACGATTGTAAACTCCGCGTGAACCGACTTCACTGAAGGACCGGGGCCGAGCGGAGAAGGAGCAGGGCCGTGACGGAGACGATCAGCGACGAGATCGCGGCGTCGCTCGCTGCGGGCCGACCCGAGCTCGCGGCGGTGAGCACCGCCGAGCGGGTCGCCGGCCTGCTCCGGACGCGGATCATGGAGGGCCTCTTCCCTCCCGGGACCCGGCTCTCCGAAGAGGCGCTCGGCCAGGCGTTGGGCGTCTCGCGCAATACCTTGCGCGAGGCGTTCCGCCTGCTCTGCCACGAGCGCCTGACGATCCACGAGATGAACCGCGGCATCTTCGTCCCGAAGCTCACCCGGAGCGACGTCTCGGACCTCTACCGGCTGCGTCGCCTCGTCGAAGGCGGAGCTGCGCGCTGCGCGGGGGATGCGCCGACCGAGCGGCGGGTCGTCGTCGCTGCTGCGGTGACCGACGCCGTCGAGGCAGCGGCGCGGGCCGATTGGCTGGCGGTCCGCACCGCCGACCTCCACTTCCACCAGGCACTCGGTGCCCTCGCCGGGAGCGACCGCGTCGACGAGCTCATGCGTCGCGCGCTCGCCGAGCTGCGGCTCGCCTTCTACGCGATGACCGATCTCGAACGGTTCCACCGCCCGTTCCTGGAGAGGAACCGCACCATCGCCGAGCTCGTCCTCGCGGGGCGCGGCGAGGAGGCGGAGCACGAGCTCTTGAGCTACCTCGGCGACGCGGAGGTCCAGCTCCTCGCCGCGCACGAGGCACTCAACGGCACGAGCCGGGCCTGAGCGCCGCGGATCGCGCACGTCGTCGATCGACAGAGGTCAGCGGCGTGACGTGGCCGGTGGCGGGAAGCCCGGGTCGCCTGCGGGCACCTCGATCGGGGTCGTCATCGGCAACGGCTCGCCGCCGAGATCGGGGGTCCCCTGAGGCGTCCAGCGGACGGGCTGGGCGAAGACCATGCGACCGGACCCGCAGTTGCCCTGGGCATCGGTCGTGGCGTGAAAGACGATCCAGGTCTGCTTGCCGTTGGGCGAGACGAACCATCCGTTGCTCGCCGGACCGTAGATGCCCGCGGCGTCGTTGCTCGACAGGATCGGTCGCGGCGACTTGGTCCACGAGGACGCCTTCATGAGGTCGCTCCCGAGATGCGCTGTCAAGAGCCCGAGCGCGTAGTCCGGCGTCCAGCACCCCGACGCGGAGTAGCTCACCGAGATCGTGCTGCGGTGGAGGATCGGCTCGGGTGACTCGTTGACCTTGACCGGCACGTTCCCCGAGTGCAGCTCCCACGGGTACTGCGGCGTGCTGATCAGCGTCCGCGGTCCCTCGATCGTCCACGGGTTGCGCATCCGGGCGACGTAGATGTCCTGCACGCCGTTGGTCGGACCAGGCCAGCCCGACCAGAACATGTAGAGCGAGCCGTCGGGCAGCTCGAGCGGAGACGGATCGATCGACCACCGATTCCCCGGAGTCCGGAGCTCGCCGTCGTAGCGGTAGGGGCCGAGCGGAGCCTTCGCCTCGAGGACCTGCAGGCGATGGTCGGCGTTGCTCCCGTCGTCCGCGCTCGCGTCGATGTACCAGCGGCCGTCGAGGAGGTGGAGCTCGGGCGCCCACCACTGCGCGCGCGGCGAGCCGCTCTCGCCACCTCGCCAGACGACGTGAAGCGGCGCGGACGCGAGCGTCTTGATCGACGACGACGTCCGGATCGTGAGGTAGGTCGCGCTCGGCGAGGTCTGGGTGAAGTAGTAGCGACCGTGCGCGACGACGACCGACGGATCCTGTCCGGGGCCGAGCACGGGGTTCACGAACTCCCTTCGGCCAAGTGGAGCGAGCCCGGCCGCGCCCGTCGCCGCTCGGGCTCGCGCGCGACGAGACGTCAGGGCTGCCGCTCGGTGGCTCGTCGCGCCCCCGAGTGCGCCTGGGAGGACCGCGAACGCCGCGCACACGCCGCACGAGCCGAGGACGCGGCCGAGCGAGCTCACTCACCCAGCCTCTCGATCGCCGCCTGCCGCTGCTGGACCGCGCGGAGACGGTCGAGGTCGACCTTCGGCGTACGGTCGAAGGTGAGGACGCCGTTGCGCTCCTGGTAGACGTCTGTGAGCTGGGTGTAGCAGTAGCCGGCGAGAGCCGGGTTGTCGAGCAGCACGCCACACAGGTCGCGGAAGCGCTCGAAGAGCTCCTCCGCGGACTTCGGTCGCTCCCCGTAGCCCCACGACGACGAGCTGTCGTCTGCGCTCGCGTCCCACCAGGCTCCCCCGAACTCGCTCACGACATAGGGCTGGTCGTCGTAGGGGACGGAGATGTCGCGGTCCTTCCAGCGGTTCACGTACGCCTCGCCCGATTCCAGCCGCTCGTGGTTGCGGCGGAGCACCTCCGGGTCCTGCTCGTAGTCGTGGCTGTCGTAGACGTCGGCATCGGGGACCCGGTGGGAGTAGCCGGACGCGTCGATGACCGGGCGCGTCCGGTCCGCCGCCTTGGTTGCGAGGAACATGCCGCGTGTCACGTCGTCGAGGACGGTCAGGCTGTCCGACAGTGGTTGCCGGGTCTCGTTGAGCGGGCACCAACCGACGATCGCCGGATGCGAGTAGTCACGCGCGAGGGCCTCCAGCCACTGCGTGATGTACGTCGCTCCCGGCCTTTGATGGTCTTCGATGGGCCCGTAACCTGCGCAGCCCCAGTCGGGGAACTCGCCCCAGACGATGTAGCCGAGCCGGTCGGCATGGTAGAGGAAGCGCTCCTCGAAGACCTTCTGGTGCAAGCGAGCCCCGTTGAACCCTGCCGCCTTCGCGAGCGTGATGTCCGAAACGAGCGCAGCATCTGTCGGCGCGGTCAGCACACCGTCGGGATAGAAGCCCTGGTCGAGCACGAGGCGCTGGAAGAGCGGCTCGCCGTTGAGCAGCAGGCGGCGGCCCGACACGCCGACGCTGCGCAGCCCGACGTAGCTGTCGGCCGCGTCGACCACCTCCGCGCCGTCGAGCAGCTCGATCCGCAGGGAGTACACGAACGGGTCCTCGAGGCGCCACAGCCGGCGCCGTGGCTGCGCGACGACAAGGTCGATCGTCACGCCGAGCTCGCCGAGCACCGGGCGTTCGCCGCGGGCGACCTCACCGGCCTCGTCGCTCAGTACGGCGCGCACCGAGAGCCCAGGACGAGATCTCGAGAGCACCTGCTCGAGCCGGACGGTCCCGCTCACGACGTCGGTCGTGAGGCGCGGCCGCTCGAGCGACGGGTTGCCGACTGGCTCGAGCCACACGGTCTGCCAGATCCCCGTCGTGCGCCCGTAGAGCGCACCATGGGGCACGAGCTCCGCTGCCTGCTTGCCGCGCGGCTGAGGCTGCCACCACGGGTCGCGCGCCCGCACGACCACGGTCGCCGCAGCGCCGGGCGCGACGACACGCGTGACGTCGCACGTAAAGGGCGTGAAGCCACCTTTGTGCGCGCCGACCTCGACGCCGTTCACCCACACCGTCGCCTCGTAGTCGACCGCCTGGAAGTGCAGCAGGACCCGCCGTCCGGCCCAGGTGTCGGGGACGACGACCTCTCTCCGGTACCAGACGGCTGCGACCCGGTCGGAGAGGCCGACTCCAGAAAGCGGTGCCTCGGGGCAGAACGGGACGAGGATCACGCCACCGAGCTCTCGGTTTGCCAGGCCACGCTCGAAGCCGCTGTCGCCGGGATCTGTCTCGAACTGCCACTCGCCGTTGAGGTTCAGCCACTCCTCGCGGACGAACTGTGGACGCGGGTACTCCGGGCGAGGCGCCTCGGTGTCGCCGGCCTTCGATCGGTCAACGTGCACGTGCACTCCAATTCTTCGTCGCGGTCAAGAACGGTCTTGCATTGTCCACAGGCAACGTCATCCCTGGATACCCGCGAACGCGATGCCTTCGACGAGCCTGCGCTGGGCGAAGATGAACGCGACGAGCATCGGGATGACCGACACGACCGTGAGGGCCATGAGGGCCGTGTAGTTCGTCTGGTACTGGCCGATCGCGACGATCTCGATGCCGACCGTGATCGTCCGCATCGTCGGCGACGACGTCGCGACGAGGGGCCAGAAGAAGTCGTTGTAGACGCCCATGAAGGTGAGAAGACCGAGCGTCACGGTGATGCCGATGCTGAGCGGGACGAAGATCTTCCACCAGATCTGGAAGCGCGTCGCCCCGTCGGCCACCGCCGCGTCCTGCAGCTCGGTCGGGATAGCCAGGAAGAACTGGTAGAGCAGGAACACCCCGAACGCGTTCGCCGTGTACGGCAACACGAGCGCGCCGTAGGTGTTGAGCAGGCCGAGGTACTGAAACCAGAGGAAGAGCGGGAGGAGAAGCGCGATGAACGGCACCATGAGCGAGCTCACGACGATGTAGAAGATGACCTTCGAGCCCCTGAAGCTGAGGCGTGCAAGGGAGAAGGCTGCCAGGGAGTCGATGAGGGCGACGAGCACCGCCGCCACGAGCGACACGCCGACGGAGTTGAGCAGCCACCGCAGGACCGGGTCTTGGCTCGCACTCACGTTGAAGATGGTGCGGAAGTTGGCGAGCGTCACGCCGTCGGGCAGGAGACTGCCACTTGCGAGACCGCCCGTGCCCTTGCCCAAGGCCGTCGACAGGACCCAGAGCAACGGGAACAGCATGATCACCCCGGCGATCGCGAGCACCACGAGGTTCGGGAGCTTGCGGATAAGGCGTCGCCGCATCCGTCGCCTGCTCGACGCGACGAGTGCCGCCGACGGGCTCGAGAGAGATATCTGGGCGTTTGCCATCTACGCTCCCCTCCTGCTCACGCGCAGCTGGAAGAACGCGATCACCCCGAGGACGATCGCCAGCAGGAACGCTGCAGCTGTTGCTCCGCCGGCGTTGTAGCTGTCGAAGGCCTGTTGGTAGATCGTCATCGTGATCGTCGTCGTCGCTGACCCGGGACCGCCGTTCGTCATGATCTGGTCCTGACCGAAGAGGTTGAACGACGCGATCGTGTTGATGACGACCACGACGACCGACGCGCGCCGCAACAGCGGCAGCATGACGAGGCGAAAGCGCGCGAAGGCGCCTGCGCCGTCCATCTCGGCTGCTTCGAGAGTGCTGCGGGGCACCTGCGTGACCGCCGCGTACATGATGATGAAGCTGAATCCCATCGTCGCCCAGATCGTCGCCATGTCGAGCGATATCCACGCCTGCGGCATGCCGACGAGCCACTGGATGTTGAGGTGGAACAGAGAGTTCACCGACCCGCCATTTGTCGCGAGCAGCAGCGCCCACGCCGAGCCGAACGCGGTGACGGAGAAGATCGAGGGGTAGAAGAACAGCATCCGCCAGAGCTTCTTCGCCGGAGAGCGGTACACCGCGTAGGCGAGCGCTGTCGGGATGATCCAGAGAAATGGCACCGAGATGATCACGAAGAAGATCGTGTTCCACATCGACTGCCAGAATTGCGAACCGTAGTAGCCCTGACCCTCGATCAAGGTCTTGTAGTTGCTCAGACCGACGAAGCCGCCATCACCGGTCGTCTCGCTCCACTTGTGCAGCGAGACGTAGATACCGAAGACGAGTGGGATGAGGGTGAACAAGACGAACACCGACAGGTACGGCACGAGGAAGAGGTAGGGCTCGACGCGCGGTCGCAGCCGATCCGACCACAGGCGGCGCTCCCCTGGTGCACCGAGACCTGCGAGCGGCAAGCCGCCCGCATGGACGATGTCGCCGACCACCACTCCCTGACGTGTGCTCACCGCTCTCTCCTGCCACGCTTGTCGGGGTCTTCTGGCTGAGTTGGATCAGTGCCGACCACGGGCCGCCGCCCCCGGTCGCTGCCGTCGCGAGCGACCGGGGGCCGCAGCCCCGGAGGGGATCAGTCTCAGTCTTTGCAGCCGGGAAGGGTCTGCGTCAGCTGGTTGGTCTGCGTCCTGGCCTGCGCCAGGCCAGAGGCCACGGACTCCTTGTTCAACAGCGCGTTCTCGAGGTTGTTGTAGAGGGGCACGCCGGTGACGGTGCCCCAGTTGGGGATCGCCGGGTTGACCCGACCCGTCTGGACCATGTAGTCCTGCTGCTTGAAGAACGCCATCGACTTCACAGCCGAGACGGCCGGCGCGTAGGCCGGGATGCTGCCGTTGTCGACGCCGATTGTCGGCAGCTCCTGGTGGTAGATGGCGCCGAGCAGGATCGAGATACCCTTGGCTCCCGCCGGTGTCGTCGACGTCGTCGTCTTGAAGACCCAGAGGTACTGCTGGCCGACGAAGTCCTCGTCGTTCACGCCGACCTTCGGCAACGGCGCGACACCGAGCTTCGCACCGAGGCTCTTGAGCAGCGAGCCCTGGTTGATCGCCGGGAGCATGACCATCCCGACGGCGCCCTTGCCGAACTCGTCCAGGTCCTCACTCACAGACGGACCCGCCGGAGCCACATGGTAGGTGTAGATCAGGCTCTTCTCCCACGACGCCGCCTTCGCGCCAGCCGCCGAGTCAAAGAGCGCCGCGCAGCTCGTCGGTGTCCCCATCGTCCCGCCGAACTGGTAGACGAGGCTCGGGTACAAGAAGTCCTGCGTGGTCTTGTCGACACCCATGATCACCGGGTACTTGATGCCGGCCTTCTTCATTGCCAGCGCGTCGGCCACCATCTGCTTGCCGGTCGTCGGCGGGTCGTTGGGATTGAGGCCGGCCTTTTTGAAGAACGCCTTGTTGTAGAACAGTGCTGTGCCGAACGCGTCGAGCGGCACTGCGTAGTGCACGCCCTTTACCTCCGTGAGCGAGCTCCACAGCCCGGGGCTCAGCGCGGCAGTGTTGATCCCAGCGGACTTGAGGAACGGCATGATCGGCAGGGTCAAGCCTTCACGGGTGTAGTAGACCGACGGCGTCCACGATGCCCCGAAGATGTCGGGTGGGTTGCCGCCGGAGATCGCGCTCGACAGCAGTGCGGCGTAGTTCGCATACGGGTAGGCGGTCGCGCTGAAGTAGTACTTGCCCGCGTACTTCCGGTTCAAGTTGTTGATGATCGCCGGAAGACCGTTCATGCTCGAGAAGCCGGCGTAGCTGATCTTGATCCCGCCTTTGTACGGCGCGGTGCCGCTGGCCTTGTGCGCCACGGCTTCGTGGTGTGCCGAGACCTGTGCCGCAGACGCCTGCACCTGCAAGCCTCCTGCCAGCGCAAGCGATGCCGCAACTCCTGTGGTTGCGAGGACGCGACCCGTTCTCCGCATGGTTCTCCCCCAATGTCGTCGTCGATATCTGGACACTCGTGCGACGGGGCAACACGAACGGCGTCCTGCGATCGCAGGACGAGCACCGCACCGCAGAAAGCGGCCGTGCCCTTGCGCTCTCGTCTTCCCCCGCTTTGACGTTGCATCGATGCATGCATCGATGCAACGTGATGATACGCCGATCGACGACGAGGATCAAGAGGGAACCTCGCCGCGGCTCGCGCCCGCGCGCGGGACCCCGGGCTCGACCGGTCCGGATGCGGCGAACCTTGCCGACTGCAGCCAAGGTGATCGACGCCGCCGAGCGCACTAGCCTTCGAGACGACGAGACGCGGACGACGACGTCCGCGCCAGGCCGACGTGTTGCGTCGAGATCACGCGCAGGAGGCGGCTTGTGGGTGCGACCATCTACGACGTAGCGCGTCACGCGGGTGTGTCGCCGAGCACTGTTGCCAACGTCGTGCGCGGCACGATCCCGGTCTCGCCGTCGATGCGGGCGCGCGTGGAGGCCTCGATCGCGGCTCTCGGCTACCGGCCCAACGCTGCTGCCCGGAACCTACGCCTCGGGCGCTCCGGCTCGATCGCGATCGCCGTGCCCGAGCTCATCGTGCCGTACTTCTCCGAGCTCTGCGAGGCGATCGTCGACGAGGCGTCGCGGCGCTCCTATACCGTCATCATCGAGTGCACCAAGGGCGACCCGGACGCGGAGCGCCGTCTGCTCGCCGACCCCTCGCTCGGACACGCCGTGGACGGGCTCATCTTCAGCCCCCTCGGCCTCGGAGGTGCCGAGCTGCAGCTCGGATCGCAAGACGCCCCCGTCGTGATGCTCGGCGAGCGGGTGCACGACGACGGCGTGTTCGACCATGTGCTCATCGACAACACCAAGGCGGCGCGCGATGCGGTCGAGCACCTCCTCGGCCTGGGACGCAAGCGGATTGCCGTGATCGGCCGGCAGCCGATCGAGTCCACAGGAGCTGTCCGGATCCGCGGCTACCACGAGGCCCTCAGCGCCGCCGGCTATCCCATCGACGACGACCTCGAGATACCGACCAGCCACTACTACCGAGACGACGGTGACGCAGCGATGACCCGGCTGCTCGAGCTCGCCGATCCGCCGGATGCGGTCTTCTGCGCGAACGACCTGTTGGCTGTCGGCGCGCTCCGCGCGATCCAACAACGCGGCCTTGCCGTCCCCGAGGACGTCGCTGTCGTCGGCTTCGACGGCACGAACGAGGGGAAGTACACGATCCCGAGCCTGACGACGATCGCGCCGGACAAGGCCGACATCGCGGCGCGTGCAGTCGGCCAGCTCTTCCGACGCCTCGAGGGCGACACGTCGCCACCGGCCGTGCTCGAGGCGAGCTACGAGCTCGTCGTGCGCGAGAGCAGCGCAGCGACAGTCCGGTCACGCCGGGCCTCGACGTCCGGCACTCGACGCCGCGTGCCGGCGCCTCGCCGGTGACGCCTCGGCCCCTGGTCGGTCGGAGCCAGCTCAGGCGTGTAGGACAAACGCGTCGCCCGCGTCGTCGACCGCGACGCAGGCGTCGACCGCCGGGCACGACACCGCACGAAGCGCGTGGTGCCTGGCGAGCGTGGTCGGGCGAGACCACCTCCCGGCTTCGTCGATCAGCGCGCCGCCGCTTGCGTCGACGACGACGCAGTGGCCTGCCGCGGGGCACGACACGCTGGTCAGCACGGGCCGCTCCGCACCACCGACGCGCCGAGGCGCAGCCCAGGTCGTGCCGTCGAGCACGACCGCGTTCCCCTCGTCGTCGATCGCGACGCAGCTCGTCGCCGTCGCGCACGACACCCCGGTGAGCAGTGCCGTGCCGTCGATGGGAGCGGGCTTGGTCCAGTCCGCACCGTTCCACACGCTGAGGCCGACGCCCGCCGCTGCGCAGAACGTGCTGCGCACACAGGAGATCGACGCCGCGGCTCCCCAGCCGTTCAGAGCCGACGACCACCCCGAGCCCTCGGTGACGAACGCGTCACCGACGCCGTCGACCGTGACGCAGCGACCGCCGGGCGCGCAGCCGATCGCCTGGAGCGGCTCGGCACCCGGGACGGCAACCGCGCTCGACCACGAGGTGCCGTCGTAGCGGTAGGTGGCGGCTCCCCCGTCGATCGCCATGCAGACGTCAGGCTGCATGCAGCTCAGCTGGTGGTGACCCGTCACCGGTCCCGACCCCGCTCCGGCGGCCGGTGCGAGATCGCCCGCGGGCGTCCACGAGGTGCCGTTGTCGCGGTAGGTCGCACCGTCGGTCGCGAGGGCCATGCACCAGTCGGGGCGGGTGCACGAGACCGCAGCGAGGTCTGCGCCGCGGGCGACGAGATGCGGCCCGGACCAGGACGCCTCGGGGTGGGCGGCGGCACGCGCGCTCGACGGCACGACGCGGCGCGGCGACGATCCGGTGTGCGCCCGACGCGGCGCGTGCGCGACCTGCACCCGGTGCGCCGCGTGCGGGCCGTGCGTCGCGTGCGCGCCCCGCGCCGGCGACGCGGTCGCTCCGCACGCGGCGAGCAGCACGCTCACCACGACAAGCACGGCACCGACCGCGCTCGTCGCTCGGCCCGCGCGCCTGTCGTGTCGGTCTCGGCGTCGGCGCGCCGAGTCACCACGTCCGCGATACCGGCGCTCGGGATCGCCGGGCTCAGCCGGACGGTACCGCATGCAGGTACGGCAGCACGTCGTGCTGCCAGGTGAAGAACGTCGGGATCGCGCCGGGCCGCACCGGGGCGACGAAGATCTCCGTCAGCGACGTGTGCCACGTCCCGCCGAGAGCGGCACCGGCACCCATGACGCAGTCCACGCAGCCGACACCGGTATCGGCGCCGAGGATCCCGTCGCGATGCCCCCAGCAGCCGGCTGCTCCCGGCGCCGTGCACGAGGCGTTCGCGCTGCCGTAGCCGTCGTCGTAGACCCACTGGTAGTCGGCGGCCAGGACTGCAGCCATCCCGCCGGCCCAGGTGCTCGCAGCGCTGTCGGCGGGCACCGCGTCGAGCGCAGGGTCCGCGCCCGCGTCCGCGCCCTGCTGGGCGACCGCGTCGAGGCGGACAGAGAGCCCGACGTAGGGCGGCAGGCCTCGGTCGACCCGTTCGAGGTCTGCGACGACAAACAGCTGCTCCGCGGCAGTGAGACGCGCCCAGTCGGTCGGCAGCGCCATCGGACCGACACCCTCTGCGGCCCGGGCTGCGTCGATCGCGCGCAGGTAATAGGCGGTGCAGCCGGGCGCGCTCCCGAAGGCGGGAGCCGGCATGCCCGGACCGGGCGCGCCAGGCGGAGCCGTTACGCACGTCGCGGGCACCGCGTCGAGCGCTGGCGCGTTCTCGGTCGGGTTATCAGGCGGCACGATCCCGCGGGCATGCCGATGCACGCGCACCGTCACGGCACGCCACAGCGTGCCGAGCGCGAGCCGGACGCGACAGACCCTGCTCGCGACGGCGGCACGGCAAAGGCCTCGACCGTGGAGCTCGACGACGACGCGGCCCCTCGCGACCGCCTGACCGGTGTAGGAGACCGTGCCGGTGGCATTGGTCACCGGGTACGCCTTCGACCAGGAGAGGATCCCGGCCGGATCGGTCGTCACCCCGACGTGCAGGCCGACGATCGGCACCTGTCCGTCCGGACCATCGCAGGAGTAGAGCGCGACGACATCCGCGGTCCGTCCGGCCTGCACCGAGCCGCGCACCTGCACGGCCACCGTTGCCTGCCCCGACGCGCGGTCGGCCCCGAACGTGCCGCGCCCGTCGAGGCACGACGTCAGCGTGACCGCCGGCCCGCTCACCGCACTCCGCGCCGGCACCGTGGCGGCTGCCGCCGGGCTCGCGGGGACGGCGGCTGCCACGGCGACGACGGCTGCGAGGAGCGCTGCGGCGTACGTGGCCACGAGACCGGCGACGCAGCGCAGGTGGCGAGCCGGGCGCGCGGCACCGCTCCGCCGTCTCGTGCGCGTCGCCACGACCTGACTCTACGGCCTCACGCCGCGTCTCTGCAGAAGCAACCCGCGTGCTGCAGTCAGCAGCCGTCCCGGCTCATTCATGGCCGTCGCGAGCTCGAGCACGCGTCACGTCGGTCTCGTCACGGGAAGGGTCGAGCGCTAGGCCCAGGACGGCAACGGCGCTACGGCGACCTTCTCGAGGTCCGCCACTCTCCCGGGCGGTCGATCGGACCCGCTGACCTCCGGCTCGTCGATCCGGAGCGAACCTAGCCCGTTGGGCCGGGAAGACCCTGTTGGCCCCCCTGTGGGCCCTGCGGGCCTTGCGGGCTTCCCTGTGGACCCTGCGGGCCTCCTTGGGGGCCTTGTGGGCCTTGCGGGCCTCCCTGTGGACCCTGCGGGCCTCCTTGGGGGCCCAGGGGTCCCTGCCAGCCCCGGTTGCCTTGCGGGCCACCCTGAGGCCCTTGGGGTCCTTGCCAACCTGCCTGGAAGCCTTGAGGACCCTGAGCTCCCTGCACGTCAAGCGTTTGCTGGCCGTCTTGGGGACCCTGATTGCCCTGGCTTCCCTGGCTTCCCTGGCCGCCCTGGGGCCCGTCACACGACTTCCAATCCTGGCTGCCCTGAGGACCCTGAAGTCCCTGAGGACCCTGCCAGCCTTGGTTGCCCTGGTGCTGCCAGCCTTGGTTGCCCTGGTGCTGCCAGCCTTGGTTGCCCTGGTCGCTGCATGGAGCCGACGCAGCGGCAGCCTTGGAGACGAAGGCGTCGATCGCCGGCGGCATCCAGATCGCAGCGCCACCGACCAGTGCCGCCCGCTGGAGCATCTGACGGCGGCTGAGGGCACGACGTTCAGGCGACCCGGTCGCCACTACCGTCTCGCTACCTTCGTTCGAGTCCACGTTGTACTCCCGTCGGAGCGCCAGTTCGAACGCTCGCGCAGCACCAATTCTAGACCACGTCGACTCCACGCGATAGTCGCCCAGCAGTGGTTCCTGAGGATTTGTCAGCGCAGTACGCGTGCACTCGACTACGCTACGCGGTTGTCGCTCCGAAACGACCGACCTCACATCGATACGAGACCGCCTTGACGCGGCCCGTCTTTCAAGGCGATGAGGTTTGCGCAGACGTAGGGGATCTGGTGCGCAGCATGCCAGCTGTCCGGGAAATAGGTGCCGAGCCTACTGACCTGATAGCGGCACGTGATCTCCGGCACGAAGCGCGCGTAGCTCTGGTCGGTGAAGTACCAGAAGCTGTTCTCGTTGTAGAACGCGACATGAGTCGGATCCTGGAACGCCCCCCTGCCGTCGGTGCTCGGCGTGAGCGAGAGCAGCATGCCCCCATGGGCCAGTAGGCGGTAGATCTCGTTCATCAGGGTCACCTTGTCGGCAACGTGCTCGAGGAAGTCGACCGCACGGATCACCCCGACGCTCGAGTCGGGAAGGGCGAGTCCCTTCGACACGTCGGCAACGATGTCCACACCGGGCGCGTCCCGCCGGTCGACACCGAGGAAGCCGGTCGCCTTGTTGTGCGCGGCGCCGAGGTCGAGGGCGAGGAGCCCCTTTCTCTGCGACCAGGCAAGCGCGCACGCCTGCACGTAGGTGTCGTAGAGGTCGAGCGTCTCACGCTGGATGCGCTCGTTGATCTCGGCAACCCGCTGGGTGTTGCGCGGGTGGACACGCTGGAGGTACAGGCACTCTTGGACGTGGAGCACCTCGCCGAGCTGGTAGAGCCGGCAGATGAGGTCCTGGTCGTCGAGCACGTCCCGGTCGGGGTCGTAGCCGCCTGCGGCGACGTAGGCGTCGCGTCGGAACGCGCGCACGTGGTTGGGGGCGTACCAGATGTAGCTGACGTTGTGCGGGGTTGGCTCGAGGGAGTCCACCTGGAGCACCGCGCGCCCGTCGACGAGGACCTCCCGGTAGGTCCACCCCCAGGCCTCGTCCCACCGGCTGGTGTCGGCCGAGCCGTCTTCGGTGATCTGCGCGCAGTCGCTGTAGAGGAGCACGACGTCGGGACGGCGCGCGAATGCGCCGACGACAGTCTCGATCGCGTCGCTCCGGAGCTCGTCGTCGTGGTCGAGCTCCACGAGGATCTCTGCTCTGGCAAGCGCGCACGCGGCCTGCTTGGTGGCGCCCACCCCGCGCAGCTCGTCGCGGACCACGACGCGCACTCGCGTGTCCATCTCACCTGGCTGCCAGCGGGCGCCCTGGTTGAGGACGACGACCCACTCCCAGTCCGACTCGGACTGAGCGCGGAGCGTCTCCAGGCAGCGATCGAGGTACCGGGGGTCGTGGCTCGGCGTGAAGACGCTGACGAGGGGGGTGTGGTCGGACACGGCCTAGTTCGTCGCACGACGCTGCTCGGACCAGCCTTCGCGTGCTCGAAGGACACGCGCCGGCACGCCGGCTGCCACGACACCTGCCGGCAGGTCCGAGGTGACGACAGCATTCGCGCCGACGACCGTTCCCGGTCCGATCGTGACGCCCTTCGCCACCGTCACTTTGGCTCCGAGCCAGACGCCGGCGCCGATGTGCACGGGAGCGCTCGAGGTGCCTTGCGCAGCAATCGGGCGCGTCGGGTCGGAGAACGCGTGGTCGTGGTCACGAATCGACACGAGCTCGGCGACGAGGCAGTCCTCGCCGATGACGAGCTCCTCCACGGCGGCGACCGTGCAGTGGTGGCCGAAAATCGTCCGCGCCCCGACGCTCAGGCGACCACCGGAGCATTCGAACACGCCATAGCGGTCCACGACACAGCCCGCCCCGAAGTCGACGTCGGTCCCTGCTGCCACCCGGAACGTGGTCCCGCGCCCGATGTCACAACGCGGACCGAAGCGCACGCTCCGGTGCCGGAGCGACACGAGCTCGGCGCCGACGCGCCGGCGTAGGAACCCACGAGCGAGATCGACGTAGCCGAACGGCGCACCCGACGCGAGCCGCCCGGGCGCGCCACTGGGCTCGCCAGCGTTCACGCGCCCTTCCATCGGAGGGACGCTACCAGCCGGGCCAGCGGCGATCTACGGGCGCTCGACGGGAGTGCCCCGGTCAGCTCGAGGCCGCCGCGGTACCAGCCGGGGTCGTCATTGCCGGCGACGGTGCCGGCGATACAGGCGACGACGGGTGCACGGCGAACGCCTCCATGGCGTAGGTCGCCCACCACGACCACGACACCGGCTGGACGTAGCCCCAGGTCTCGAGGAGCACGGCGGAGTGGTCGAAGCCCACGACGGCGAGCGCATGTGCTCCTGGCGCGAAGTAGCCCGTGCCCGGATGGCCGGGGCTCCACTCGGCAAGTGCGACATAGCTCGCGTCGACGAGAGGGGGCGTCCCGGGATCCGAGGGAGCGGGAAGGTCGACGACCGCGTAGAGGGGTCCTTGCCGAAGGGCTGCCTCGATGCTCGACTGACCGAGCGCGACGGACGAGACTGCGGCGACCCTCGTACCCGCGATGCCGGTGCTCTGCCACGTCGCGAGGACCGCCGGCACTGCGAGCGGCGCGTCGGGCCCGGGAGACTGCCCGGGGTCCTGCGCCGCGAGCATCGCGGTGTACGCGTCGATCCACGGCGCCGCGGGAAGCGGTCGTGCCGAGTGCGTGAAGATCTGCTCGAGGTCTGCTGCTGCGGCGACGGTGCAGTCCGCGACGGCGCCCGTCCCGGTGTTGCCGTACGAGCCGGGCGTCCCGGACGCCCAATACGTCGAGGCACCGGGCGCAGGAGCGTAGACGCTCGCGCACGTCGCACTTGTCGTCCAGGCGAGCACCCGGCGCAGCGTCACGCGCCCTCCGACGACCTCGCGGCGCACGACAGTCGCACGGGTGCGGACGACTCTCACCTGCTCCCCAGCGGGACATGCCGCCGACGCCAGCCGCTCGATCGCACGCGCGCCACCACCAGCGGTCAGCGCGATCGAGTGGGCGACACCAACACCCCGTGCGGGCGTCACCGCACCCAGCCCGAGAGCCGCCACGGCCACGACAAACGCCACAGCCGACACGGCGACACCGCGCCCGGCTCGACGGCGGACCAGCCGAGCTCGGGAAGTGGCGAGGACCGCCGAGCACCGGGTGGCCCAGGCGCGCCGGTGCCATGGAGCAACCGACGTCACGTCAATGCCGACATGCAAGAGCGCCCGAAGTCGAAAATGCGCCAGTCGCGAAAGCGGATATGACACGCAGAGATGTCACTTGGTCACGGAGAGTGATATCTGGTCTCGACCGAGCCGCCCTCAGCCGACGGCGTCCAGGTCCGACGTCGCGCCACGCCACGCGAGCGCGTCGCTTTCCACGACTTCGAGGTGGTCCCGAACGAGCGGGACGTCCTCCCGGTGGGTCACGCCGTAGCAACGGCTCGCCGTGAATGCGACGTGGACCGCCATCGATCCGGTTGCGACGTGGGCGCCGACCACTTGCGGCAAGAGGATCTCGCTATCGGGACCGTCGGGCTCGAACGGCGCGACGGCAGCCTCGAGCGTGTCGAATATCGCCTCGGAGAAACCCCAGAGGTTCATCGAGACCGGGGTCGAACGTCCGAGACGGGTCTCGCGCCTCGCGGAGCCGACGGATGCGAGTGGGACGCCGTCGAAGTCGCCGTCCTGACGCAAGCAGACGGTGTGCTCTGCCACACCCGCGAGTCGGCCACCCATTGCGACGCGGCAGATACCACGCTTGACTTCCGCGTCGGTGAGAACCGTCTTGCCGATCTCGTAGGCGACGAGCATGTGCTCGTCGCGAGCCTGGCTGGCCGATCGTGCCGCAAAATGCTGGTGGATCAGTGCGAGCGCGTCGGGCTCGTAGAGGTCGTCGGCATTCGCCACGGCAAAGCAGCCGTCCACGGCCGGCCTCGCGCACAGCACTGCGTATGCAGTGCCGGGCCGAGCTGGCTGCACGACGATCTCGACGGGGATTGCGAGATCCCAGCGACTGTCGATGTGCAGGGCGATCTCGTCACGGATCTCCTCCCGGACGACGACGACGACGCCGTCGTAGCCGACCTGCTCTGCGTGGCGGACCGTGTAGTCCATGATCGCCTCGCCACGCGGGCCGACGGGCGCGACCTGCTTCAGGCCACCGAAGCGCCGTCCGTGTCCGGCGGCGAGAAGGACGAGCTTCATGGGGGAACTCCTCGTTCGTCAGTCGGCGCCCGGACCTGGAGCTGAGGACGATGCCACTGCTCAGCGTGGTCGAGCCACCACTATTTGCGGTATTTCGAGGTACTCTATTTCGCTCATTGTACGGTGTCTATTGTCGATAGCGCAAGGCTGAACAATGAGGAGCTTCGGGCCAGGCGCGAGGTGCCAACTACCGTGACTTGGACCGTCGTCGTGCACGGCGTTCATCTCCCGGCAACACGCACGACATGTGCGGTCGTGGGCCAACCCTCCGCTAGCCTCGACGTCGCGTGGCGACCGGTCCCACCGACGTGACACGGGAGCTGGTGCTGACCCTCGGTGATGCCGTTAGCGAACCGTCGGGGAGCCGTCAGCGCGAAGATCACAGTCACGTGATCGTGCGAGCTGTCTGCACAGTGCCGGATGACGACCGGCGGCGAGGGGACGCAGTGGGCGAGAAAGACGGTGCGGGGGTGCCCGCCGCCGAGGTCGGCGGCACGCTGCTCGCTTTGCTCCGGAGCGACGGGCGCTTCGGTCCGTGGTCCGTCAACGAGTTGGAGCCATCCGTGCTCGCCCCCGTCGTCCGTGCCGCGGCCACACACCAGGTCCTCGCACTGGTGCGCTCCCGCCTGGTCGAGCTGGGTCTCGCTGACGCGATCGACGCGGCGGGGCTGCGCAGCCAGGTCGAGTCCGCCACCCTCGGTGCGGTCGCACAGCACCTGCGGATCGATGCCGAGCTCGCGTACCTCGTCCCGATCCTCGACGCCACCGGCGCAGCCTGGGTCGTCGTCAAGGGACCGGTGCTCGCCGAGCTCGCCTACGATCGTCCAGAGCTGCGCAGCTACGCCGACCTCGACGTGCTCGTCGATCCGAGGCAGTTCGGCGACGTGGTGGCAGCCCTCGAGGACGCAGGTGCGCTCCTGCTCGACCGCAATTGGTCACTGCTTCGCGAGCGCGGCCTCTGTGAGGCCAGCATGCGGCTCGCCCACGGCACCTACCTCGACCTGCACTGGCACCTCGTCAACCATCCAAGGGCCCGGCGGGGGTTCCTCCTCGACACCGCAGCGCTGCTCGCGCGGCGCCGCGTCGTCGCCATCCGGGACAACGCCGTGCCGACGCTCGACCCAGAGGACACCCTCCTGCACGTCGCGCTCCACGGCACGCTCTCCGGCGGCCACCGGCTCTCCTGGGTGAAGGACGTCGAGCGTCTCGTCGGGCGCGGCGACGTCGACTGGGACGTCCTCGTCGACCGCGCTCGATCGAGTCGCGTCACGCTGCCCGTCGGAGTCATGCTCCGTCGGGCACACCGGCTTCTCGGTGCTCCCGTTCCCGGGCCCGTGCTCGCGGCGCTCGACCATCCACGCGCCGGAGCGGTCGCGCTCGCCGCGGTGGAGCGGTTGGCCACCCCGGAGAGCCTCGTCGCGACGCACCACACCGGCCAGCTCCTCATGCTGACGGCGCGGGCCGACACGACGAGCTCGCTC
>Ga0078972_1010149_pt1 | contig 17869 bp, 15 predicted proteins | sample YelNatPaOPGAMG01_FD_67568 | JGI IMG/M metagenome (GOLD analysis project Ga0078972, IMG submission 67568) | Hot spring thermophilic microbial communities from Obsidian Pool, Yellowstone National Park, USA - OP-RAMG-01 (SPADES assembly) (version 2) | ecosystem: Environmental > Aquatic > Thermal... | reverse complement strand
CGCCCCCGTAGGGGGATGCCGGCCTCCATGAACTCGAGTCCGCGCAGGAACAAGACCCACTGCCGCAACGTCTAATATAGATGGGGAAGCAGACTCCCTGTTGAGGCCGCTCGGCCGCGCCAGCCGGCCTCTGCCGCCCTGTCGTCGCGCGTGGCGGCCCCGCCGGCCGCCGCCCCGCGCGGCGCCCCACACCGCCAGGAGGTGGACCCGATGCTCAAGCCAGCTCATCTCCGCCGTTGGCCAATCGCCATCCTGCTGGTGTTGGCCCTCTTGCCGGGCGCCTGCCAGCCCGCCCCGACCCCGCAGCCGACAACTGCGCCTCCGACAGTGGCGGCGCCGACTCGGGCTTCGACCGCCACGGCGCCGACGGCAGCCCCCACCGTCCCCGCCACGGTTCCCGCCAGGCCTGCCGGGCTCAGCCTCGTCTTCGCCACCTTCCAGGAGCCCGCGGTCTTGGCGGTGCCCACCGTCCGCCACGAGCCCATCGCCCCGGACCTGAGCAACGTGCACGTCGCCTTTGCCCTGTCGGGCGAGCAGCGGGCGCGGCTGGCGCGCGACGGCTTTGTCGTCAGCCCCGGCGCCGAGAAAGAGTTCTTTACCCTCTACGAGAAGGCGCGCTACGACAATGTGCCCATCTTTGTCACCAGCGACTCACTCCTGCACGCCTATCACCTCCTCTTCGACAAGGTCCTGAGGACGGCGGAGAGCAAGTACTTTATCCCGGAGCTACGTGACCTGAACGCCGCCCTGCTGGCCCGTGCCGAGGAGGACTACCAGGCGCTCGAGGGCACGAGTTGGCACGACGCAGCCCGCCGCACGGTGGCGTTCGTCGGCGTCGCCAGCAGGCTGCTGGACCCCAACGTCCGGGTGCCGGCCTATGCCGCCGATCTGGTGCAGGCCGAGCTGGCCCTCATCGACGGCGCAGCCGGCCTCCAGCCATCTCCCCTCTTCCCCGGGCTGGAGTTCGGCGAGGACTATACCCAGTACATTCCCCGCGGCCACTACACCCTCAGCGATGAGCTGAAAGCCTACTTCAAGAGCATGATGTGGTATGGGCGCATGACCTTCCGCCTCAAGGCCGGCGATCCCCAGGTGGGCCGGGCCGAGACCCGTGCCGCCCTGCTCCTGGTGCACGCCCTGCAGGGCGCCCAGGTCGCGGGCCGGCCGGCCGTGGAGGCGTGGGCCGACCTCTACAACCCCACCGTCTTTTTCGTCGGCCGCTCCGACGACCTGACCGTGCTCCAGTATGCCGAGGTGATGGATGCCGTCTACGGCCCAGCCGCGACCGTCAAGGCCCTGGCCGACGATGCCAAGCTGGACGCCTTTATCGAAGAGGCCAGCAAGCTGCCCCCGCCCCGCATTCTGGGCATGGTCATCATGGATACCGTCAGCGAGGAAGAGATGACCAAGGGGCTGCGCTTCATGGGCCAGCGCTTCGTGCCCGACGCCTACATCTTCCGCCAGTTGATCTACCGCAACGTCGGCAGCCGCGAGCAACGCCGGGGATTGCCCAAGGGGCTCGACCTCTTGGCCGCGATGGGCTCCGAGCGCGCCCTGCAGATCCTCGATGGCATGGGCGAGACGGCCTACGAGAACTACCCGCAGCAGATGGCCAGGGTGCGGAGTTGGGTCTCGGGCCTCACCACAGCCCAGTGGACGGAGACGCTCTACAACACGTGGCTCTACACCTTCCAGCCGTTGCTGCAGGTGCCGGGCCAGGGCTACCCGGCCTTCATGCAGTCGCAAGCCTGGCTCGATAAGCAGCTCAACACCGCGCTCGGCAGTTGGGCCGAGCTCAAGCACGACACCATCCTCTATGCCAAGCAAGTCTACGCCGAGATGGGGGGCGGGCCCATGGCGCCGGCGCCGGCTCCTCCCCGCGGCTATGTGGAGCCGGTGCCGCTCTTCTACGCCCGGCTGGCGGCGCTCACCGCCATGACCCGCGACGGCCTGGCGAGCCGCGGGGTGCTCGCCGACGACGATGGCGCCAGCCTGCAGCGCCTCGCAGGCCTGGCGACTGCCCTGCAGACGATGGCCGAGAAGGAGCTGCGAGGCGAGGCCCTGACGGAAGAGGAATATACCGCCATCCGCTTCTACGGCGGCGAGCTGGAGCACCTGGCCATGGCGGCCGCCGATAACCCCGAGGGCATGCCCCCCGGCGGCCGGTGCTGCATGCCCGAGGAGCAGCCGCAGGCAGCGGTCATCGCCGATGTGGCCACCGACCCCCAGCCGATGCAGGTACTCGAAGAGGGCGTGGGCCGCGTCAACGAAATCCACGTCGTCGTGCCCATCGTCGCCGCCGACGGCACCACCTCGCTGCAGGTGGCCAAGGGCGGCGTCTTCTCGTACTACGAGTTCGCCTGGCCCGCCAACGACCGCCTGACCGACGAAAAGTGGCGACAGATGCTCGACTCGGGCCAGGCCCCGGCCCCGCCCGCATGGACCGGCAGCTTCTTCACTGCCCAGGGCGAATCCAGCGACCTGACCACGGCGGTCTACCGCCTGCAGACGGCCGAGAGCAATGCCCTCTGGGAGCTGCGGCCCTCCTGGCTGCCGGCCAAGGGCCAGGCGCTGGCGCAGCTCAGCGCCGAGATCCAGGCCCTGCGCGCCCAAAAGCGCTACGAAGGGCGGCAATTGCTGGCCTCCGAGTTCCGCTCCATCGATCGGCAGGCGTCAGACCGTGCCGTCGTCACGGTGCGCGAGACGTGGCGCGACACGCTCTACGCCTTCGACACGGACCCCGGCGTGGGCGGCAAACCGCTGGCCCAGCGCGGCCCCTATGTCCTCGACGTCACCTACGGCCTGGAGCAGGACGAGGCGCACTTCTGGCAGGTGACCACGATCGCCTATGCAAATGAGCGCCCCAGTTGGTGAACTACGACAGCAGGAGGCAGGCCACCAGGCGGGTTGCGCCCGCTCTTGTTCACACTCGCGCCGGGAGCCTGCGGGCGAACGACGAACAGGGACCCACGGGATGAACAGGGCAGGGTACCATCTTGGGCATGCTGCTGATCCCTGTTCGCGTCCTCCCAGCGTTCGGCGCGGGAGCCGCGGGCAAGGATGCACAACGGCGCGAACCCTGCCCGCACTTGGGCCCAGGCAGGTACTTTGTGCCCTCTGCCTCTGCTCCGTGCTCCTGGCAGTGACGGTGACCGCCTGCGCTCCGCCCCCGGGCCAGCACGCCCCCGACCTGGCGGCCTATCCCTGGCTCTACCTGCGCGGGGGCGAGCCGCTGGCGGCCGGCGAGCAGGCGGCCGAGGTGATCGCCGTCGGCGACGTGATGCTGGGCCGCGATGTGGCTCGCGAGCCCGCGCCGCTGGCCTCCGTCGCTCCCTGGCTGCGCGCCGCCGGCCTGGCCTTGGGCAACCTGGAATGCGTCGTCGGCAACGAGGGCGTGGCGCGTCCCGGGCCCTACCGGCTGCGCGCGCCCCTGGCCGCCATCGATACCCTGCAGAGCGCCGGCTTCGACCTCCTGGGCCTGGCCAATAACCACGCCCTCGACTATGGCCCGGCCGGCCTGGCCGAAACGGCGACGCGCCTGCAACGGGCGGGCATCGACCCCGTCGGCGCGGGCCCCAACGCCGCGGCGGCCGGCAGAGCCGTGATCCGCGAGATCCGCGGGCTGCGGCTGGCCTTCCTGGCCTTCAACGCCGTGCCCGACCCCGACGACGCCCCCGGCGAGGCCGGCTGGGCCCCTGCTCGATGGGACCGAGAGGAGGCGCTGACGGCCATCGCTGCAGCCCGTGCCGAGGCCAATGCGGTCATCGTATCCATACATTGGGGCTACGAATACGAGCCGCAGCCCGACCCGGCCCAGCGCGACGCCGCCCACGCGATGCTCGCGGCCGGCGCCGACCTGGTAATCGGGCACCATCCCCACGTGGTGCAGGGCACCGAGGCCCTCGGCGGCCGCTTCGTCGCCTACAGCCTGGGCAACCTGGCCTTCGACCAGCCACAGCAGGAGGCCAGGGAGGGGCTGGCCCTGCGGGCCTTTTTCGACAGGCGGGGCTTGCGCGCCGTCCAGGCCCTGCCGCTGTGGGCCGGGCCGCAGCCCCGGCTGATGAGCATCGCCGAGGCTGCACCGCTCCTCGGGCGCATCCAGCCGCCGCCGCGCCGCATCGGCTTTGGCTGCGGGCCCGGCGAGGCCTGCCAGCCGCTCGACGTGCCGCAGAGCCCGCAGCCGGGGCTCTTCCGCGCCGGCGCCATCGACCTCACCGGCGACGGCGCGCCAGAGCAGGTGCAACTGGTGGCCGAGCAAGTGGCCGTCTACCGCGACGGGGCCGAGCTCTGGCGAGGCCCACAGGAGTGGCGGGTGCAGGATGTGGCCCTGGGCGACCCCAACGATGACGGCCGGGCCGAGATCGTCCTGGCCCTCCTCAAACCCGACGCCGCGGGCAAGCTGTGCAGCCATCCCTTCATCGTCGGCTACCGGCAGGGCGCCTACCGCGTCCTCTGGGGCGGCTCGGCCGTGGCCGACCCCATCCGCGAGCTGGAGCTGGGTGACGTCGACGGCGATGGCTTGCAGGAGATGGTCGTCATCGAGGAGCGGGATGGCGCCCGCGCCGTCGCCGTCTGGCGCTGGCATGGCTGGGGCTTCAGCCTGGTCTGGCGCAGCCCCCCGGGCGCCTACCGCGACCTGGCGCTGGTGCCACGTGAGCCGGGAGCGCCGCCGGCCATCAGCGTCGCCGTGGCGCCGTAGGCCCCGGAGCCCGAGGAGAGAAGCCCGCGCCGCCGTGTCGGCACTTGCACACGCCATCGACCTATGGTACCATCTTGGCGCGGCGGTCAGTCCCTGGGCCGGTGGCGAAACGGCAGACGCTGCGGACTTAAAATCCGCTGGGGTCATACCCGTGTGGGTTCGAATCCCACCCGGCCTACTCACAAAAAGGGCGCCTCCCCCAGGGGAGGCCCCCTTCGCCTATCTCCCGGCCATGGCCAGCGCCGGCAGCACGCCGATCTCCTTGACGAACCCCAATTGATCCTGGTACCCCCAGTGCTCGGCAATCTTGCCGTTCTCGATGCGCATGATGTCGATGCCCGAGATCGTCACCTGTTTGCCCGTCGCCGGCACTTGCAGGAAGCTGCCCTTGTGCGTGGCGCGCGCCGTCCACCGGGTGACGACTTGGTCGCCCTGGGCGATCATGTCGTCGATCTCTACCCGCAGGTCAGGGAGCGGGCCGTGGAAGGTTCGGATGAACTGGCTGAGCCCCTCCCGGTCGGGTGCCTGGCCCGGAAAGGGGTTGTGGTCCACAAAGTCGGGCGCCACCAGGTCGTTCACAGCGTTCGGGTCCCCCCGGTTGAACGCCGCCTCGTAGAAGCGGCGCACCACATCCTCGTTCCTCTGCGTAGCCATCGTCGCCTCCTCTCGCAACGGGTGCTCCCTCACAGCGAGCCGGGCGAGGTGCCCCGCCCCCTGCGAAGGCGCGGAGGGCCGGCGGTTCTGCCACCGGCCGGCGACAGGCCAGCACGTCGCGTGCCAGTGGGGCCGGATAGTTCCTGGCACGCCCCTTGCTGGCCCCGCCAGGCAGCATTTCGTTACCCCCTGCACGCCGCCCTGCAGCGTGCACCAACACTGCGAGGAGGAGCACATGCCCACCACTGCGGACCTCTTGATCGAACGCCTGGCCGATTGGGGCGTCGACGTGGTCTTTGGCCTGCCCGGCGATGGCATCAGCGGCATCATGAACGCCCTGCGCACCCACCAGGACCGCGTCCGCTTCATCCAGGTGCGCCATGAAGAGTCGGCCGCCTTCATGGCCTGCGCCTACGCCAAGTTCACCGGCCGCGTCGGCGTCTGCCTGGGCACCTCGGGGCCGGGTGGCATTCACCTGGCCAACGGCCTCTACGACGCCGCCATGGACGGCCAGCCGGTGCTCGCCCTCACCGGCGACACCTTCCATGACCTGCTCGGTACCTGGCAACAGCAGGATGTGGACCTGGCGCGCTTCTACGCCCCCATGGCCCTCTACAGCCAGCGGGTGAGCGGCCCCGCCCACGTGGTCAACGCCGTCGATCAGGCCCTGCGCCTGGCCACCACCCGCCGCGGCGTGGTCCACCTCTCCATCCCCACCGACACCCAGCGCCAGGAGGCCGACACCGACGCCCGCTCCGAGCGCAACGTGCCCGGCCACAGCGCCGTCGTTTCACCTGGCGCCTGCCGCCTGCCCTCACAGGAAGAGATCGCGGCGGCGGCCGCCGTGTTGAACGAGGGCAGCCGCGTGGCCATCCTGGCCGGCCGTGGTGCGCTGGCGGCCGGGCCCGAGCTGGAACAGGCCGCCGAGCTGCTCGGCGCGCCCATCATCAAGGCCCTGCTGGGCAAGGCCTGCGTGCCCGACGACAGCCCCTACACCACGGGCGGCATCGGCCTCTTGGGCACCACGCCCTCGGTGCACGCCATGCAGGGCTGCGACACACTGCTCATCGTCGGTTCGAGCTTCCCGTACCTCGACTACTACCCCAAGCCAGGCCAGGCGCGCTGCGTGCAGATCGACATCGACCCGGCGCGCATCGGCGCCCGCTACCCGGTCGACGTGCCCTTGGCCGGCAACGCGCGCGACGTGCTGCGCGCCCTCCTGCCCCTGCTGCGCCCCAAGGCCGACCGCTCGTTCCTCGAGCGCGCACAGCGCGAGATGGCCGACTGGTGGCGCCTGGTGGAGGACCGCGAAGCGCGCCAGGACGTGCCAATGAAGCCCCAGGTGCCCGCCCGCGCGCTCAACGACCTGCTCAGCGACGATGCCATCGTCGTCACCGACTCGGGCACCATCGCCACCTGGGCCGCCCGCAGCATCCGCATCCGCGGCCGGCAGATGTTCTCTCTCTCCGGCAACCTGGCCACTATGGCCTGTGGCCTGCCCTACGCCCTGGGCGCCCAGGTCGCCTACCCGGGCCACCAGGTGGTCTGCCTGATCGGCGACGGCGCCTTCTCCATGCTCATGGCCGATATGGCCACGGCGGTCAAGTACAACCTGCCCGTCAAGATCCTCATCTTCAAGAACAACTACCTGGGCGAGGTCCGTTGGGAGCAGCTCGTCCTCACCGGCTACCCCGAGTTCGGCGTCGACCTGCAGCCCATCGACTTTGCCATGGCAGCAAGGGCCATGGGCGCCGCCGGCTTTCGCATCGAGCAGCCCCAGCAGGCGCGCAGCACCATGGCCGAGGCGCTCGCCCACCCCGGCCCGGCGGTGATCGAGGCCGTCATCGACCCCAACGAGCCGCCCATGCCACCCAACTTTACCATCGAGCAGGGCGTGCATTTCGCCGAAGCCCTCATCAAGGGGCAGCCCCAGGCGGTGGCCGTCACCGAGAGGGTGGCCGTGGAAGGCATCCGCCAGGTGGTCGAGACGACCGGCGCCGAGGCTGTGCGCAGCCTGCGGCAGCTCGTCTGAGGGGGATAACCGGCTGTGGGGCATGGGTGGGCAGAAGCCGCCCGCCCATGCCCACCCTCGCAACGACTGCCCTCACCTCTTCGCCACCGGCTCGACCCGGGTGGCCACGGCGCCGGCCTCCGGTTCGCCCCGATAGCACACGGCCACGGGCCGCCGGCCGGCGGCGAGCGAGGCCACCTTCTCCACCCCGATGCCATCGCCGAGGACGAACAGGAGCGAGCGGCCGTCGGGGGTCTGCAGGCGGAAGCGGTCCTCCTGTGTAACCACGATCACGCCCTCGGCGTCGCAACGCACCGCGCCCTCTCGCTGCATACGATCACCTCCTCTGCCTGCGCTTCGGCCGCTTCGCTCAGTTCCCTCGCCGGCCCTGGGTCAGCGCCAGGTAGGCCTCGGGCCTGCGCGCCGATTCGCGCCCCGCCATCACCGTCGCCCAGCGTACGAGCAGGCCGCCCAAGAGCACCGAGGCCCCTGCTCCCGCCAGGCGCAGCCGCACCTCGCGCGAGGGCACCCGGGCCAGGTTGCGCCGCAAGAGGAGCGGCAGCGCCAGCCCCAACCCCAGCGTGCCGGCCCAGAAGGGCAGTGCGTAGCGCCCGCGCGTCAGCGGGCGCGCCTGCGGGCCCAGGCTGGCCACAGTGCCCGCGGCCAGCCCCGCCTCGGCCACCCCGGCGGCGTCGGACGCGCGCCCCAACCAGCGCCGCGTGCCCTCGCCCACCGGGCCACTGGCTGCCAGAGCGGCGGAGATGGCGGCCAGCCCCGTCGAAAGGGCCGAGGTCAGGTAGAGCGGCCCCATGAGCAACCGGCTCTTCGCCCACACCGGCACGTTGGTAAAGCTCAGCAGCACACCGGTATAGCTGCCCACGAAAAAGCCCGCCAGCGTCCCCAGCAGGCCCGACGCCTCGAGCGGCACCCGGGCCACCGTCCGCGCCAACCACGAACGGCGCGGAATGAGCCCATCCTCCACCGCCTGGCGTGCTGCCGCCAGGCCGGCGAACAGCCCCAGCCCGCTCAGGCCCCAACTGCCCGTCGACATGGGCGAGCGCGTCTTGAGGATGCGCAGCATGTTCCGCCATCGGCGCGGCTGGCCCAGGTCGGCGATGAGCAAGAGCGGCGAGGCGGCGATGGCCCCCAGCGCCAGGTAGCGCCCGGCCCGCGCCACGGACCGGTCCTCGGGCCCACCGAAGAGGTGCGCCAGCGTCGCCACCAGGTACGCCCCCGCCGCAACGCCGCCCGTAAAGAAGTAGAGGATCACCTCGGGGCCCCAGTGCGGCTCTTTCATGGCCGGGTAGCTGTAGTAGGTGCGCGGCGGCTGCGCCGCCAGCGGCCCCTGCGTCAGGCCCATTTCGGCACCTGCGCCCCGAGCCCACAGGAGCCGCCTGGCCACCCCCGCGCGCACCGCCCCTCCGCGCTCAGTTCCGCTTTTCATGGTCATCGCTCCCTCCTCGCCTGCCGGCTGCCGCGGATGAGCGCGGCCGTCGTGACCCCCCAGAAGGCGGCCGCCGCCGCTGTGGCCAGGAAGGCAGGCACCACCCGCTGCGACGGCAGCTCGGGGGCCGCAGGCAGGTTGTAGGCCTCGGGGCGCTCGGTCAGCAGGAAGAAGCAGTGCAGGCTGCCCACGCCCCCGGTGGCCCCCGGCCCGCCGGGCACGCCGTAGAGGTAGGCGCCCGCCTCTCCCCGCTCGCGCACCTCTTGCAGCCGGCGCTCTGCCCGCTCGCGAAGGTCGGCGAGCGCTCCGAACTGGATGGAGTCGGTAGGGCAGGCCTTGGCGCAGGCCGGTTCGAGCCCCACCTTCAGGCGATCGTAGCAGAGGGTGCATTTGTGGGCCGTGCCGTCCTGCCCCTCAGCCACAGTGATCACGCCGAAGGGGCAGCTGGGCACGCAGTAGCGGCACCCGTTGCACACGTCCTCCTGGATGAGCACCGACCCGAACTCGGTCCGCACGATGGCGCCGGTGGGGCAGGCCTCCAGGCAGCCGGCCTGTTCACAGTGTTTGCAGACGTCGCTCATGAAGAGCCAGCGGCCCGCACCGCTCCCGTTGCCGCCGCCGAACTCTTCGACAAAGGCCACGTGGCGCCAGGTGGTGGCCGAAAGCTCGCCGCTGTTGTCGTAGCTGGTGCCCTTGAAGCCAAAGGCATCCATGGGGAGCTGATTCCACTCTTTGCAGGCCGCCTCACACGCCTTGCAGCCGATGCAGACGGTCGTGTCGGTAAAGAAGCCATAGTCGGTGCCCGGCTCGATGCGGGTGCCTGCCGTGAGCACCGCCTCGCCCCGCAGCTCCGGCGGGCCGGTACGGTAGCCCGGGCCTGCCGGCTGGTCGCTGGCGATGCGCCGCACGCCCTCGTTCATCGCCCCACCCCCTTTCTGCCCGGCCTCAGGTTGCAGGTGAAAGCCTTGGCCTCGTGGATCTTGCTGTTGGGGTCCTCGACGATGGCCGAGAGGGTGTTGGCCACATCGCCGAGGGCCACGCCTTTGTAGCCAAAGTGCCAGGGCATGCCGATTTCGTGCACCCAGCGGCCGTCGAGTCGTAGGGGCACCAGCCGGCTCGTCACCAGAGCGCGTGCCTCCACCTCACCCCGCGCCGTCGAGACCGTCACCCAGTCGCCGGTGGCGATCCCCTTCTCGGCAGCGAGCTCGCGGCTGATCTCGACGAATCCCGCCGGCTGTAGCTCGGCCAACCAGGGCAGCCAACGCGTCATCACACCGCCTGTGTGGTGCTCGGTGAGCCGGTAGGTGGTAATGACGTAGGGATAATCCGGGTCGGCCACGCGGTGGTAGCGGTTGTCGGGGCGCGGGAAGAGGGGGGCCACCGGGCTGAACTGCTGCGCCGGGTAGAGGGGGTTGACCACCGGCGACTCGACCGGCTCATAGTGGGTGGGCAGCGGCCCGTCCTTCAACCCGGCGGCAGCATAGAGCCAGCCCTTGCCATCGGCCATCATGATGAAGGGGTCCTTGCCCGAGTGGCAGGCCAGGCCCACAGCCTTTGGCGGCGGCACATAATCGGGCGGCTTGTCGACCGGAAAGTCGGGCACGTCGTAGCCTACCCAGCGGCGCCGGCCTTCGTCCCACCAGATGTAGCGCTTGCGCTCCGACCAGGGCCGGCCTTCGGGGTCGGCTGCACAGCGGTTGTAGAGGATGCGCCGATTGGCCGGCCAGCTAAAGCCCCACCCCAGGTGACTGCCCGGGTTGCCATCGGGGTCGGGTGTGCGGTTGCGGGCCAGGTTTCTCCCCTCCTCGGGGTAGATGCCGCTGTAGATCCAGCAGCCGCAGGCGGTCGAGCCATCGTCCCTGAGCTCGGAAAAGTCTTTCACCTGCCGCCGGTCGGCCCAGGTGTAGCCGTTGATCTCGCGCAGGATGGCCTGCACGTCGGGCTCTTCTAGCGGGCCCACCGTCGGATAGTCCCAGGTCAGATCGAGGAGCGCCCGGTCCCTCGGCTCCGCCGAGCCCGCGTAGAGCTCGCGCAGTCGCCGCCCCAGATGGTAGACGAACCATGCATCCGAGCGGGCATCGCCGGGCGGCTCCACCGCCTTGTCGTGCCACTGAGTCAGGCGGTGGGTGTTGGTGAACGAGCCCTCCTTCTCGCCCGGGTAGGCCGCGGGCAGGAAAAAGACCTCCGTCTTGATGCGGCTCGGGTCCAGCTCGCCGCTCTGCACCTCGGGCGAGGCGTACCAGAACGAAGCCGTCTCGGTCTCATAGCCGTCGCGCACCACCATCCAGTCGAGCTCGGCCAGCCCGCGACGGATCAGAGCTGCGTTATGCCCGCCCACAGCGGGGTTCTGCCCCAGGACCAGGAACCCCTGGATGGTGCCATCACGGATGGCCAGCATCATCGGCTGTTGCGAGTAGTCGCCGTCGATGCGCGGCAGGTGGTCGTAGGCAAAGCCATTCTCGGGCTGCGCCGCGTCGCCGTACCAGGCCTTGAGCAGGCTGACCATATACTTGGGGAGGTTGTGCCACCAGCCGGTCTCCGGCGTCTCGGCCTTGAGGTACTCCTCGAGGCTGCCATGGGGCTCGATGACGTTGGGCATGGCCAGGTAGCCCGGCAGCAGGTTGTAGAGGGTGGGGATGTCGGTCGAGCCCTGGATGGTGGCGTGCCCGCGCAGCGCCAGGATGCCGCCGCCCGGCCGGCCGATGTTGCCCAGCAGGAGCTGCAGGATCGAGGCTGCCCGGATCATCTGCGTGCCCACGGTGTGCTGCGTCCAGGCCACCGCGTAGCAGATGGCGCCGGTACGGTCGCGGCCCGAGTTCCTGACCAGCGCCTCCGCCACCTGCACCACCTGCTCGGGCGTGCAGCCACAGACCGAAGCGACCATCTCGGGGGTGTAGCGCGCAAAGTGGCGCCGCAGGATCTGAAAGACGCAGCGCGGGTGCTCGAGGGTCGGGTCCCGCACCTCCTCGCCATCGCCAAGCGGTTCAAGCCTGCCCAGGCCCTGTGTGTACGGTTCGGCCGACTGCAGGTGGTGCTCCGAGGTGGCCGGAGGCACGGCGTGGCCCGCATACTGCCATGAGCCGTACTGGTAGGTGCGCTTCTCAGGGTCCAACCCCGAGAACACCCCGCCCAGGTCTTCCGTATCCTGGAAATCCTCACGGATGATCTGTGCCGCGTTGGTATAGTGGAGCACATACTCCTTGAACCAGAGGTCGTGCTCCAGCACATGATGGATGAGCCCGCCCAGGAAGGCGATATCCGTGCCAGAGCGGATGGGCACGTGGATATCCGACAGCGCCGAGGTGCGGGTGAAGCGCGGGTCCACGTGGATGACGGTGGCGCCGTGCTCCTTGGCCTGCATCACAAAGCGGAAGGCCACGGGGTGGCACTCGGCCATGTCGGAGCCCATGATCAGCACCGAGTCGGCGTTCGCCAGATCCCATTGGGCTGTGGTGGCCGCCCCGCGGCCGAACGAGGCGCCCAGACCGGGCACCGAGGAGCTGTGTCAAACCCGGGCCTGGTTCTCGACCCAGACCATCCCCAGCCCGGCGGTGAAGAGCTTTTTGATCAGATAGTTCTCTTCGTTGTCGAGCGTGGCCCCACCCAGCGAAGCGATGGCCGTGGTGCTGTGCACCACCTGCCCCTTCTCGTTGCGCTCGCGCCAGGTGCGATCGCGGGTCTCTTTGATGCGCTGGGCGATGCGTTCCATGGCCCAATCGAGCGGGCGCTCCTCCCAGTGGTCGCTGTAGGGCGCGCGGTATTTGACCGTCGTCCAACGATGGGGGTTCGAGAGCAGCTCGAACGTTGCCGCGCCCTTGGGGCAGAGGGTGCCCCGGTTGATCGGCGATTCGGGGTGCCCCTCGATATCGACGATGGCCCCATCCTTCACATAGATGATCTGGCTGCAGCCAACGGCGCAATAGGGGCAGACGCTGACGACCCTGGCGTCGGCGTCTGCCACGCGCGCCTGCCAGGCTTGGGTGCGCTCGCTGACCGCCTCGGGCCCCATGCCCAGGCTGGCGAATTCGCGAAGCAGCGGCCAGCGCCCGGCCGAGCTGGCCAGGCGCTGCAGTGGGCTGCGGTTGGCACTCATTGCCGGTCTACTCCTCGCACAGGATTGCGGGGGCCCACGCCGGGTCACGCCAGCGCGGAGCAGCGTGCCCCTGACGTGCCGCCCAGGTCCCCAGAGCCGCCTACTGGCCGCGGATCACGCCGGGCTCGTAGGGGCCAAGCGTCACCTTGGGTTTGGCCTTGCGTGCGCCAAGGGGAAGGATCGAGCGGCCGAAGAACTGCTCGAACATCAGGCCGGTCGCCGTCCACCAGGCAGCGATGGCAGAGAACAGGAACACCCAGCCCGCCACCGACTGCACGAAGCGGTTGCCGCCGATGAAGCCGGCCGCCGCCAGGCCCGAGCCCGAGCCAAGCAGCACCAGCACGGCAAAGAGCGCCCAGTTCACCCGCGTGGCCGCCGTGGCGCCCGAAAGGGTGATGAACCCCAGCGGGATGAACCACCAGCCGAGGCCCACCAGCGCTGTGGCCGTCTCCGACAGGACGCCGATGGCGAACAGCAGGAACAAGACGCCGTACGACATCCAGAAGGCACCCCACATGCCGTGCATGGCTGTGGCCAGCCCATCGCGCGCCCGGTAGGCCCACATGCCGGCCAGGAACTGGGCCAGGCCACCAAAGAACGCCGCAAAGGGGAACACGAACAGTGCGGCGCCACTGGCGTACCAGCCGATGAGCCCGGCCGCAACGACGAACGTGGCCCCCGAGAAGCCATAGAGGCCCAGGATCGACGGCGCGGCCAGAGGCTGCAGGAAGATGGTCTCCTGCACCCGCGTCTCCACCGCCGGCTCTGCCGGGCCGGCCTCGGCGCGCGGGCGCACCGCCTCGACGGCCGGCGCCTGCGCCTCGGCCCGCTCCGGGGGCATCTCCCTCACTCTTTCCACGTCAACCTCCTCTTGATACTAAGACCGTAGCCCATCCGAAACACCGTAGACTAGCCCCTTGTGGGCGTCGCCTGCGGGCATCGCTCGTGGGCGTCGCTCGTGTCGCCTTCGGCGCTGTGGCACAGCGCGACGGGCACAAGGCCCTACGTGGCTTTTCGGATAGGCATTGACTACGAACCTTTCCTTTCCAGCCCAGCAACCCGTGTGCCATCGCTCAGGGCCAGGCCCCGGGCTGCTGCTGCATCGCCTCCAGGATGGCCCGCCGCTCGTCGCGAGAGAGGCGCGCCAGCGCTCGCTCCTCTGCCTGCTCGTTGGGCAGGCGCACCTCATCGGGGAAGCGGGCCACCGCAGCGTGGTAGCGATCCAGAAGCCACGCCCGCTTCTGGGGCTCATACCTGGCCAGCACCGCCAGGCGGCTGGCGGTCACGCGCTCCGCCTCCGCAGCGGGCAGCTCGGCCAGCGCCTGGGCCATCTGCTCCATCAACATCTGGGCGCGCGCCTCGGGCAGGCTGTACAGAAGGTCCAGCCTCTCGGCCAACAGCTCGCGCCGCTCCCCCTCCGGACGCCCGGCCAGGTCGCGCAAGGCCTCGACCATGGCCACGATCGTCTCCACCGCCTGTGCTTCCTCGCCCATCGCCGGCAACCTCCGCCCCTCAGTAGCCAGCTACGAGCAGGTGCTCTGGCCCGCGTCGAGATGGAGCACCTGGCCCGTCATGTACGAGGAATCCAGCTCCGAGGCCAGGAACACGTAGGTCGGGGCCAATTCGGCGGGCTGGGCGGCGCGCTTCAGGGGCGTGTCCTGGCCAAAGTGGGCCACATAGTCCTCGGGGTACGTGGAGGGGATGATGGGCGTCCACACGGGCCCAGGCGCCACGGCGTTGACGCGGATGCCTCGCTCGGCCAACCCTTTCGCCAGCGTGCGCGTGAAGGCGACCACAGCCCCCTTGGTCGCCGAGTAGTCGATGATGTGCGGATTGCCATCGTAAGCCTGGATCGAAGCGGTGTTGATAATCGCGCCCCCACGGGGCATGTGCGGCAGCGCCGCTTTCGTCATGTAGAAGAACGAAAAGATGTTGGTGCGAAAGGTGTGCTGGAGCTGCTCGGCGGTCAGGTCCTCGATGCCGCCCGGCAGGTAGTGGTGTTCGCCGGCGTTGTTGACCAGGATGTCGATGCGCCCAAACTCATCCACCACCTGTCGCACGACCCGCCGGCAGAAAGCTTCGTCGCCCACATCGCCGGCCACCAGCAGGCTGCGCCGTCCCTCTTCCTCCACCTGGCGCCTGGCCTCCTGCGCATCCTCATGCTCGTTCAGGTAGAGGATGGCGACGTCGGCCCCTTCCTTAGCAAAGTAGATGGCCACGGCCCGGCCGATGCCCGAATCGCCCCCCGTGATCACGGCCACCTTGTCGCGCAGCTTGCCCGAGCCCCTGTACTCCATCAGCTCCTCGATGGGCCGGGGCTCCATCAACGTTTCGAGCCCCGGCGAGCGGTCCTGGTGCTGGGGCGGGAATGAGTGGGGGAACTGCTCTCCGAGCATTCCTTCCTCCTGTCGGCGTTCATCAGCGCTGTCGCAAGGGCGAGCAAGAGACGTGCCATGGCACGTCTCTTGCTGCACCCCCCGCGACCGCCCGGCCATCGGCGCCTGTCGCACGCCCGGTTAGCCCAACGACCATGCTGTGGCTCGGCGGACCTTCGCAAAAAGGACCGTGCCGTGCAGATCACCTTCCGATACCCAGGCATCCCCCCCGTCGACGTGCCCAGTCGGAACTTGCTGGGCCAGTTCCAGCCCAAGGAGGCGCCCCCTGGCCCGCCGGTTGACGCCCTGGTTCAGCGGGCGCTGGCTGCGCCCATCGGCAGTCCCCCACTCTCGGCCCTGGTGCGGGCAGGGCAACGCGTGCTGATCCTGGTCGATGACTACACCCGGCCCACACCCGCTGCCAGCCTCCTGCCGCCCGTGCTCGCCGAGCTGCAGGCCGCCGGCGTCAGGCCGGGCGACATCCGCCTCCTGGTCGCCTCGGGCACCCACCGTGCCATGAGCGACGCGGAGCTGGCCCGCAAGCTCGGCGCCGAGGCCATGCGCGGCTATCGGGTGGAGCAGCACCGCTGGCGCGAAGAGGCCCAACTGGCCCACCTCGGCGAGACGTCGGGCGGCATCCCCATCGTCGTCGACCGGCGCCTGCCCGATGCCGACCTGGTCATCGGCGTCGGCCACATCGTGCCCCACCGCATCCTGGGCTACAGCGGCGGCGCCAAGATCGTCGAACCCGGAGTGGCGGGGCCGGCCACGAGCACGAAAGAGATCCACTGGCTGGCCGCACAAGTGCCAGGCCGCGACATCCTGGGCATCGCCGACAACCCCGTCCGCCGCCAGGTCGACGAGATCGGCCGGCGGGCCGGCCTGCGCTTCATCGTCAACGCGATCCAGGGCACCGACGGCCGGGTGAGCCACATCTTCGCCGGCGACCCGGTGGCCGCCCACCGCCAGGGCACCGGTGCGTCGCGCCAGGTCTACGGCGTCGAACTGCCGGCTTTCGCCGATATCGTCATGACCGACTCGTACCCGGCCGATGTCGACTACTGGCAGGCCGCCAAGGCCGTCTACGCCACCGAGCTGGCCGTGCGTCCCGGCGGCGTGGTCATCGTCGTCACCCCCTGCCCCGAGGGCGTCTCGGCCGAGCACCCGGTCGTGCTCCAGCGCGGCGTGCAGCCCCTTGCCGAAATGCGCCGCCTCGTGGAAAGCGGCGAAATCACCGACATCATCGGCGGCGCCATCATGGCCCTCACCGCCTGGGTGGTCAAGGAACGGGCTACCGGCATCATGGTCTCGCCGGGCATTGCGCCGGCCGACCAACGCAAGCTCGGCTTTCTGCCGGCCTCCACGCCCCAGGAGGCGCTCGACGAGGCCTTCCGCCTGGCCGGCAGGGATGCGCGTGTCGTCGTCATGAAACACGGCGGCGAGATCCTGCCGCTCGTGGCGGGCCAGCCTGTGCCCGAGTATGCCGCCGTGGCCAGGGCCATGGGCGAGCCAGCATGAGCGGAGGAGATCGATGGCCTGGATCGGAGCTCTGAGCCAGGGGGCCGGAATGGCAGCCGGCCTGCTCGAGGAAGCGCAGCGCCAAGTCGGCCACGGCCGCCTGCAGCGAGGCATGGCCCTCATGGCCGCCTTTGCCGCCGCCGTGAGCGGCTTTGAGGCCTGGACGCAGCATACCCGCGGCGCCTTTGCCAACCGCTGGATGTGGACCCCGGTGCTCCTCACCCCGCCCCTCGTCGCAGCGGCAGCAGCCGGCGTCGCCAGCCGCCGTGCCGCCCAAACGGCATTGCCTATCCTCTCGGCCGCCATGCTCGCCGACGGCGTGGTGGGCTTTGCCCTCCACATCCGCGGCGTGCGCAGGCTTCCCGGCGGCTTCAAGCTCGGCGCCTACAACGTCGCCATGGGGCCTCCCCTCTTCGCACCGCTGCTCTTGACCTCGGCGGGCATGCTGGGCCTGCTGGCCGCACTGCTGCAGCCAGAAGAACTCCCGCGGAGGTGACTGTGGGATGCCATCAATGGCTCAGGAGGTGCACACGATGCTCCCATCAAGACCGGTAGCTGCCACACCACCCGCCCTGCGCAGGGCCGAGATGCTGCGCAGGCAGATCGGCCAGGGGCGCTTCCAGCGCGGCATGGCCCTCATCGCCGTTTCGCTTAGCATCCTCTCTGGCGGCGAGGCCTACTTTGAACACACCCGCGGCAGCTTTAACCAGCGCTGGATGTGGACGCCTGTTTGGGTCACCCCTCCCATGGTCGCTGCCGGAATCGGTGCGCTCTTCAGCCCGCGCATCGCCCGCATCGCCCTGCCCATCGCCTCGGCCGTAAACCTGGTCGATGGCCTGGTGGGAGCTTACCTGCACCTGCGCGGCATCTACCGTATGCCCGGCCGCTTCAAGAACCTGCGCTTCAACTTTACCCTGGGCCCGCCCCTCTTCGCGCCCCTGCTCTTCAGCGCCGTGGGCGTGCTGGGCCTGCTGGCGGCGCTCTTCCGGAGGGAGGAATGACGGGCAACGGGACGCCGCTGTGGGACCGCTACCCGGGCTACGACGCGCTCTCTCAGCAGGACCACTGGGAGCCC
>Ga0078972_1010147_pt1 | contig 17874 bp, 18 predicted proteins | sample YelNatPaOPGAMG01_FD_67568 | JGI IMG/M metagenome (GOLD analysis project Ga0078972, IMG submission 67568) | Hot spring thermophilic microbial communities from Obsidian Pool, Yellowstone National Park, USA - OP-RAMG-01 (SPADES assembly) (version 2) | ecosystem: Environmental > Aquatic > Thermal... | reverse complement strand
GAAGCCCTGAACAAGGCAGGAATTAAAGAAAACCAAATTGATGCAATCGCACTGTCAAACGCTCCAGGATTAGCACCTTGCTTGATGGTTGGCATGGAATTTGCAAAGAAAAAAGCAAGAGAGCTGAAAGTTCCTATTGTACCTGTTAATCATTGCATTGCGCATTTAGAAATTGGAAGAATTTCAGGAGCAAAAGACCCTGTTTTACTTTATACGTCCGGAGCTAATACGCAAATAATTGCTTATGCTGCAGGAAAATTCAGGATATTCGGAGAAACTTTGGACTTAGGCATTGGAAATTTTATAGACAAATTCGCAAGGCATGCTAAACTCGGCTTTCCAGGCGGTCCAAAAATAGAAGCATTAGCAAAAAACGGGAAGTATATAGAATTGCCTTACTCAATAAAAGGTATGGATGTTTCTTTTTCAGGAATGCAAACTAAATTGCAGCAGCTTTTTGACAAGGGAGAAAAAATAGAAGACCTTTCTTTTTCATTGCAAGAAACCGCCTTTGCAATGTTAGTTGAAGCAGCTGAGAGAGCAATGGCTCACACAGGAAAAAATGAGCTTGTTTTAGGCGGGGGCGTTGCATGCAACTCAAGACTGCAGGAGATGTGCAGGATAATGTGCGACGAAAGAAAAGCAAAATTCTTCTGCCCTGAAAAGCAATTTCTTGTTGATAATGCCGGTATGATTGCTTTTACAGGCGAGCTAATGTTCAAATCAGGGATATCAGAAAGCTATGAAAAAATTGACATCAAACCAAGAGAAAGAACAGACGAAGTTGTTGTAAAGTGGAGATAAACTCTGGGACGATTTATCTTTAAATAAGGTAAATTTGGATTATCCAAATTTATAGCAAGATTTATAAACCGATCTTTTAACTTATAAATGACCGATGAAGCGGTTGCAGAGGCTAAAATGGACTATTATAATATTGTAGAAACAGCGAGAAAGACAGGAAAAATAGACAAAGGAACAAATGAGGTAACAAAAGCAGTCGAATTAGGAGTTGCGAAACTTGTTGTTATTGCAAAAGATGTTGAACCAAAAGAGATTGTTTCTCACTTACCCGTTTTATGCAAGGAAAAGAATATTTTATGTGTTGAAGTTGATTCAAAGCAGAAGCTTGGCTTGGCTGCAGGAATCAAAGTTAATGCGTCTTCTATTGCTATAATTGATGCTGGAGATGCGGAAAAAGATATTGCTCAGCTGAAGAAACAATCAGCGAAGTAATACTATGGGTGGAACCAAAAAACAGCAAGGCAAAGAACAACAAGTGAATGCTTCTAAGGGTGCAACGATAGAAAGACTAAGCAAAGAAGAGGCTGTTAATGCGCTTGTTGAAGAAATAATCGCAAGAACAGGCGCAAGAGGAGAAGTAACTCAAGTAAATTGCAAAATATTGGCTGGAAGAAATGAGGGAAAACTAATAAGGAGAAATGTAAAAGGGCCTGTTAAGGTTGGCGATTTGCTGACCTTGAGAGAGACAGAAATTGAAGCAAGAAGAATCAGAGAAAATAGAAAATTGAGGAGCACTTAAAATGACAAAATGTGTATTTTGCGGAATGGAAAAAGAGCCGTTTAAGGGCGTGCATTTAATTTGCAATGATGGAACAGTAAAATTCTTCTGTTCAAGTAAGTGCAGAAAGAATGCTTTGCATCTGAAAAGGGATAAAAGAAAATTAAAGTGGACAGAATTTTACATAAAGAAAGAAAGCTCAGAAAACAAAAAATAATTCTCTGTTTTTATTTTATCGACGATAAAATACAAAAACATGTAGTAAGATTTATAAACTGAACTTGCTTTTTTTGTGAACAAAATCTACATTTTGAGGCGATTTTGAAAATGAATAATTCAAAAAGCGGGGAAGAAAAGACAAAATCTTATGGTGCAGGAGCGATAAAAGTTCTTGAAGGGCTCGAGGGAGTAAGGCATAGGCCTGCGATGTATATCGGAAGCACTGGAAAAGCTGGATTGCATCACTTGGTTTATGAAATTGTTGATAACTCTGTTGATGAAGCACTTGCGGGCTATTGCAATCTTATAGAAGTTGAAATAAATAAAGATGGAAGCGTAACGGTGACGGACAATGGCAGAGGAATACCTGTTGATCCCCATCCAATTTATAAGAAACCTGCTTTGGAAATCGCGGTAACAAAATTGCATGCTGGCGGCAAGTTTGAGAAAGATGTTTACAAGGTTTCTGGTGGCTTGCATGGTGTTGGAATTAGCGTTGTAGCTGCCTTGTCAAAATTAATGAGAGTGAGAGTAAAAAGAGATGGAAAAATATATCAACAAGAATACAAAATTGGCAAGCCGTTGTATGATGTAAAAGTTGTCGGTCAATGCGAAAATGATGAGACAGGAACAGAAGTAACTTTTTATCCTGATGAAACCATTTTTTCAACAACTGATTTTGATTTTTCAGTATTGGCTGCTAGATTAAGAGAAATAGCATTTTTGAATCGAGGGATAAAAATAGTTCTAGAAGAAGAAAAAACAAAAAAAAGAGAGGTTTTCAATTTTGAAGGAGGGCTGATAGATTTTATCAAGTGGGTTAATAAAAATAAAGAAGTATTGCATAAACCAATTTATTATATAAAAGAGAAGGATAAAGTGGTTGTTGAGTGCGCTCTCCAATATAATTCAGGGTATCAAGAAAATATTCTGAGCTTTGTAAATACAATAAATACTGTTGAGGGCGGAACCCATGTTGCAGGATTCAAAACCGCGCTAACAAGAGCACTGAACAATTATGCAGAAAAAAACAAACTGCTTAAAAACGAGGCTCTGAGCGGAGATGATGTCAGAGAAGGATTGGCAGCAATAATCTCTTTGAAGGTTCCTGAGCCGCAGTTTGAGGGACAGACAAAGACCAAATTAGGAAATTCAGAGATAAAAGGAATTACTGACAGCATAACAATGGATTTTCTCACTGAATTTTTTGAGGAAAACCCCTCTGTTGCAAAAGCAATTATAAATAAGGGTTTGGAAGCGCAAAGAGCAAGGAATGCTGCAAAGAAAGCAAAAGAATTAGTAAGAAGAAAAAGTGCTTTTGGATTTGCTGGTTTGCCTGGAAAACTTGCTGACTGCTCAAAAAGAAAAGCAGAGGATACTGAATTGTATATTGTTGAGGGAGATTCTGCGGGTGGTAGCGCAAAGCAAGCGAGAAATAAAGAGTTTCAGGCGATATTGCCATTAAGGGGAAAAATTCTTAATGTTGAGAAGGCAAATCCTGTAACTGTGCTTAGCAATGAACAAATCTCAAGCCTTATCACTGCATTAGGAACAGGAATCGGAGAGCAATTTAAAGCAGAAGATTTGAGATATTCCAAGATTATAATAATGACTGATGCTGATGTTGACGGAGCTCATATAAAAACATTGTTGCTGACTTTCTTTTTTAGATTTATGCCAAAGATAATTGAGAATGGAAATTTATATATCGCAGTATCTCCACTGTATAGGATTAGGAAAAAAGGAGATCATTATGTTTATTCTGACGAGGAATTGAAAGATTTGCAGAAAGAAATAGGAGGTGCGGAGGTGCAAAGATTTAAAGGATTAGGAGAGATGAATCCTGAGCAATTGTGGGAGACAACAATGAATCCTAAAACAAGAATATTGAAAAGAGTTACAATAGAGGATGCTGCAATTGCTGATGAATTATTCTCAAAGTTGATGGGCGAAGATGTTGAGGCAAGAAAACAATTTATAGCTGAAAAGGCGCATGAAGCGCAGGTGGATATCTAATGGCGTCAATGATAATTTGTCCAAAGTGTGGAAGCGATAACACTGAATTGGTATTTGGCGGATTGTTAGGAACATATAAATGCAACAAATGTGATTTTGAAGGGATCTTTCCAGAAGTTGAAATAAATGATGATAGCGAGGCAGATAAAATAATGGATAAAGTAAGGAGGGTAAGATGACACCAAACAAATCAGAAGAAGAAAAGATAAAACAGGAAAATCTTGCTGACAAGAAGGCTGAAGAGAAGGAGAAAGAAAGAAGGGAAAAGAATATACTTGGAGAAGAAGGCGTTGAAGAAGCAGAAATAACAGAAGAGCTTGAGAAAGCATATATTGATTATGCAATGTCTGTGATTATTCAGAGAGCATTGCCTTCTGTTGAAGATGGATTGAAACCTGTTCATAGGAGGATTTTGTATGCAATGAATTCTATGGGCTTGGAGCCAAGCAAGCCGACAAAGAAATCAGCTGCTGTAGTAGGAGAAGTTCTTGGAAAATATCATCCTCATGGGGATATGGCGGTTTATGATGCTATGGTAAGATTGGCGCAGGATTTCTCATTGAGATATCCTCTTGTCCATGGGCAGGGAAACTTTGGAAGTATGGACGGGGATACTGCTGCTGCGATGCGTTATACAGAAGCTAAACTCAGCAAGATTGCAATGGAGATGCTTGAAGATATTGACAAAGAGACTGTCAAAATGGTTCCTAATTTTGATAATTCTACAAAGGAGCCGGAAACATTGCCTGCAAAACTGCCTAACCTGTTAATTAATGGAGCAACCGGCATTGCTGTTGGAATGGCTACCAATATTCCTCCTCACAATCTTACAGAAGTTTGCGATGCGATTATAGAATATATAAACAATCCAGAGATAAGCATTGATAAACTTTGTGAAATAGTGAAAGGTCCGGATTTTCCTACTGGTGCAATAGTAATGGGTTCTGGCGCAAAAGATATGTATAAGACAGGAAAGGGCAGGATAGTAATCCGTTCAAGAATTTCTATGGAAGATCACAAAGGAAAGCCGGCAATAGTTATCACAGAACTGCCTTATATGGTAAACAAGGCAGAACTTGTAAAAGACATTGCGAAATTATCTTCAGAGAAGAAACTCCCTGATGTGTGGGACATAAGAGATGAAAGCGCAAAAGGAAAAGTAAGAATTGTTATTGAATTAAGAAAGGGCGTTGATCCAAAATATACATTGAATAAATTATACAAATTAACTAATGTGCAGACAAATTTTGATGCAAATGTTTTGGCATTAGTTGACAAAAAACCGAGAATATTAACATTAAAAGACATAATTTCCGAATATGTTAAATACAGGAAGCAAATTGTTACAAACCGATGCAAGTTTGATTTAAGGAAAGATGAGGAAAGATTAGAGATTGTTGATGGGTTATTAATTGCACTTAAAAACATAGACAAAGTTGTTGAATTTATCAAAAAAGCCGAAAATACAACTGCTGCTCACGAAGGTTTAATGAAAAAATTTGGATTAACAACAAGGCAAGCCAAAGCAGTATTGGAAATAAGATTACAACAATTAACTCATCTTGAAAAGACAAAGTTTGAGGATGAACAAAAGAAATTAAGAGAGGAAATTGACTATTTGAAAAAAGTTCTTGGCGATGAAAAAGAAGTATTGAAGATAATAAAGAAAGAAGTTTCTGAACTAAAATCAAAATATGGCGATGAACGAAGAACAAAGATAGTAAAACAAATTGAAGAGATTTCAGAGGAGGACATAATAGAAAAGAAAGATGTTATTGTTATGATAACTAATAATGGGTATATTAAGAGGATGGACTTGAAAGCTTACAAAGAACAAAAGAGGGGTGGCGCAGGTGTCTCTGGAGGAGAACTAAAAGAAGAAGATGTTGTAAAGAATTTGATTGCTTGCTCAACACACGATTATCTGTTATTCTTCAGTTCAAGGGGTAGAGTTTATTGGCTTAAAGCAAATGATGTTCCTGCTGCTGAGAGGCAGAGCAAAGGAAAAGCCATAGTTAATCTTCTTAATCTGAAAGATGAAACCATTGCGAATGTGATGGCTATAAGAAATTTTGAGAGTGATTCATTGTTCCTTGTTACAAAACTTGGAATGGTAAAGAAATTACCGCTCAAACTGGTTTCAAAACCAAGAAGCACTGGAATAAGAATAATTAACCTGCCTGCTGATGGCTCTGATATTATTGTGGGTGTTGAGAGAGTTGAGGATAAGCAGGAAGTTTTGCTTGTCACAAAGAAGGGTTGGGCAATTAGGTTCAATTCTGATGAAGTAAGGCCAATGAGCAGAGCAAGTTATGGAATAAAAGGGATTACATTAAGAGCGGGCGATGAAGTGGTTTCATTAGAGAGCTTACCAAAAGACGGCAAGACAACAATTTTGACAGTAACTTCAAAGGGCTATGGAAAGCGCTCTGATTTAGAAGGATACAGAAAAACATCTCGCGCTGCAAAAGGCGTGATAAGCTTAAAGGTCAGCGAAAAAACAGGGAATGTTGTTGGAACAATCTCTGTGAATGACAAAGATTCTGCAATAATCACAACAACAAAAGGCATGATAATAAGGGTAAGCATGAAGGATCTTAGAGTAATGGGGAGAGCAACACAAGGAGTTCATGTTGTCAAGTTGCACGAAGGGGATAAAGTTGCAGATATTGTGAAAGTGCCTCATGAAGAGCCGCAGCTTCCTGAGCCTGCTCTTGCTTCACAAGCAACTCAAAAACAAGAGGAAAAGAAATAAGTTTTCTAACAGAATTATTAATATCACAAGAAGCGAAACATTTATATAGTATTATGAATATATATTCATAACTAAATTTGTCTAAATAGACAGGAGGAACAAAAATGCCAGGATTTGATGGAACAGGACCTAGGGGACTAGGACCAAGAACAGGCAGAGGGCTTGGACCTTGCGGACAAGGTTTAGCTTTCAGAAGAGGCCTTGGTAGAGGGTTAGGCAGAGGACTTAGATTTGGATGTTGCCCTTTTATTTCCGGAACACCTACGGCTTCAGATGCGAAACTTTCAAAAGATGACGAGAAGAAGATACTGAAAGAAGAGCTAAAAGAAATTGAAGCAGAAAAACATGAGATAGAGAAAAGGTTAAAAGAATTAGAAAACTAATTATATAATGCCAAGGCCAAGAATTTGCAGAAGAATAAGATTTCAGCCGAATGCGACTTATTTTAAGCCAGCAGGGATAAGAATGGTAAACTTAGAGCAAGCAGTTTTAACTTTTGATGAATTTGAATCTGTAAGGCTGAAGGATTTGGAAGGGTTTGAAGAGACAGAATGCGCGAGAAAAATGGGCATCTCTCAGCCGACATTTAACAGATTAGTGAAAGAAGCAAGGAAAAAAATTGCTGATGCTATTGTCAACGGAAAAGCAATAAAAATAGAAGGCGGAAATTATAGGTTCTTCGGATAAAAATAATTTCTAAAGATTTTTTAAATTTTTATTTCATTTAGCCATTGCAGACTAAAGATTTAAAAATTGATTCTATGATAAATAATCAAGCACCAATCGTATAATGGCTAGTACACATCCCTGTCGCGGATGAGATCCGGGTTCGATTCCCGGTTGGTGCGTAACTTATTTTTCAATCCGGGAATCGAGTGCTCACAGAACTTCGTTCTTGATAAGATTATTTGCCTGTAATTCTTTAACTGCATTAAGAACTCTTATGTCTGGAGAGAGAACATAAACATGGTCCGACTTTGAACGGACAGCGCGATATATTCTTTGCAGAAAATCCCTTCTTGCCTGATCTTTATAAAATTCCCAATAATATTCAGGATGAGTTTCTTTTAACACTCTCCAAAAAGTGCTCTTAACATTCGGATTCGGGTATTTTGTAAAAATAATTGAATTGCAGATATCTCCCGGAAAATCAACTCCTCTTGAACATTTTGTTGTAAAAAGACAATCAGATAATTTTGACTTAAACATTGAAATTAATCTTCCTGTTTTGTCTTCTGACTGCATGCTTAAAAGTTTCTCGCGGGTCATTGTTTCTTTTATTCCAAGAGAATTGGCTTCTTCTGCTGTTGGCAAATCTTCAAATGAATTTACATGGACAAGCACAGGCCTCTTAGCAGATTTTATGCATTCTTCAAGCGCAATAAGATAATCTTTTCTTGTGAATTTTTTTGAGACAAAGTTAGCGTATTTGCAGTCAAATTCCTTTCCTGTTCTGTGAATTTCTATAATCCCTTGATTAATCACTTCTGCATCTACAATCTTAAAATCTCTCATGCCAAATACTTCTTTTAGAACTTTTTCAGAGTGCAATGTTCCGGACATTAGAACAATAGCTTTATTTTTGCTTATTATCTCATGAAATCTCTTTGAAAGATTTGTGGTAACAATATTTGCGATTAAATCTTTTTCTTTTCTATAAAAGGTGACATAACTTTCGTCCAAGAAATTTTCAAAGCTTAAAGCAACATCTATCGCATGATTGGTGTAATTAAGCTCGTCAAGAACTGCTTCGGCTTCTAAATCTTTGTTTTTTATTAATTTCTTGAGAATTTTTTCTATTTGTGTTTCTTTAATCTTAAATATTCTGTTTTCATCCAACCCCAAAGCCCGCTTGTTTTTTTCTTCTAATTCTATTAAGTCTTGTATGGCTAAGATATCTTCTCTAGTTGATTCTGATTCTGGAGAAATAGATTTCAGAGAGTTTGCCAACCTTGTCAGGTTTATTTCTTCCTGTGTTGAAAAATTATCAAGAAACTCGTCTGCTTCATCAATGATATCAACTTCTGTTGCAGGCTTTCTGTCAAGAGCAACCTCAATCTTATATTTAGCTGAGTTAAAGATAATCACGTCTGCGTCTATGTATGCTTGATATTGGTCGTAATATGAACAGCCAGGTTTTCTGTGATAGAATATAAACTCCTTGTTGTTTAAGCCGAGATATTTCTTTTTTCGTGCATCTTTGAGGGGAAGCTCATAGGCTGAGGGCGCGATAGGGCTCCAGTAAGGATTTGCAGGAGCTATTGAGATTCTTTTTATCTTATCTATATCTGGCACGCTTTTATGTTCTATCAGTGGATTTTGATTATAGTATTCAATAATCTTGCTGTAATTTTTCTCAGTTATCTTTATTGTCTCTGGGAGGTTTGGGTCTGCACAAGAAATTCCGGGTATAAATATTGAATCATGATTTTCTCTGCCAGTAATCATAGCGATTTTCATTTTTTTGCCATTTGGTTTTAGGAGGTATTTCTTACCCATATAGTCTTCTTCATACTGCCTTTGAAGGCCTTTGACAGGAACAACTATAGATGCTCTTCCTAATTTTCGCGCGATATTCAGCGCAATTGCTGATTTTCCTGTTCCGCACACGCCATTAATTAGAACTAATTTTGTGCCGTTCTTTATAAGTTCAACAACTTCTCTTACTATATCTTCCTGTGTTTTTCCGTTTGAGAATTTTAATGGCTCTAATTTTCCTTTATCAGAATAAAGGCTCCAAAATGAATCATCTATAATTGGTTCAAAATTTATATCCTCTTTAAGAAATTCAAGATCTGAGGATTTCTTTAACCTAGTATTTTTATTATAATGGGTATTATTTTCATAAACATTATGGGATTTTTTGGTCGAATAATCAACAGCATTGCCATCAATTCCAATTAATTTTCCTTGAGAATCAAATTCCATCCTCTTCATTAAGATAATCAAAAAAGTGAGTTTAAAAAATTACCTTTATGCGTTTTGGATGTTCAAATCCGATAAAATGGGGTTGCCCGGATTTGAACCGGGGTCGCCACCTTATTCGTAAATCATCTCCCGAAGGTGGAAGCTTACCAAACTGGCCCACAACCCCTGTTGCGTGCAATAAAGTTTATATTGATGTATTTATAGGTTTTATTATGGACTTTGTTTTAGAAATCGTAAAGAAGGTAATGGAGAAAAAGCCGTACTCTTGCATTGACAGGAATTTTGTTCTGAAAATTGCTTCAAAAATAAAAGCAGATGATGATGAGGAAAAAATTAAATTGATACGAGCTAAACTGAGAAAGATTTCAACATCTGTATTGCCGTTGAATTTTTACAAAAAGTTTGATAAAATTGCGTTTTCAGATGACAGTTTCAAGATGCACAAATCTGTTAAGGAGAGAATGGAGATTTATCCGTGGCTTGTTGAGGAGATAAAAAAGAGAGGAAAGAGCATAGTTGATTTGGGCTGCGGATTCAATCTTCTTGCATTGAAGCATTTTGGATTTGTTCCTAAATATTATATTGGGTATGATGTTGATTGTGCTGTTGTAAAATTTGTAGAGCGATTCGCAAAAGAAAACAAAATAAATGCAGAGGTTTTTTGCTCAGATATCTCTGATATCGGGCTTGGGGAAAGCGATATTTATCTTTGTTTAAAGGTATTTGATGCGCTTGAGGATTATGAGATGGGCATGACAAAGAGAATTCTTGAAGTAATCAAAGAAAAAACAAGCCATATTATTGCAAGCTTCTCTACAAAGAGCCTTGGCGGAAGGAAAATGTTGAGGGAGAGGGATTGGTTTGAGAAAACATTGGACAATCTGGGAATGAGATTTGTAAAGGAAAAGAAGAATGGCGAGATTTTCTATTTTATTGACTTATAATTTTGAATAAAAAATCTCAGTTAATCTTAATCGCAAAAACAGGACAGACATTTGCTGCATTCCTGTTGCATTCTAAATCTTTTTCATCTATAACTGATTTTTTTGCTCTTGATTTGCCGTTGATAATTTCAAAGTTCTTGCATATAGAAGCGCATGCACCACAGCCGATGCATTTTTTCTCGTCAATTGATATTTTATGTTTTGCCATAATTTAGTTTATCTCGCAAGGTTTTTATATGTTGCTGTATAATTCAAGGAATGGGAATAGAGAAAATAATAGAATATTATAAGAATCCAAAGAATAGGGGAACAATAAAAAACCCCGACGCTATCGGAGAGGGCATAGGTTCGTGTGGCGATACAATGGCCTTTTTCATGAAAGTCGGTAAAAAGAAAATTGATGGAAAAGAAGTGGATTATATCAAAGACATAAAGTTTGAGACAATGGGATGCGCTGTTGCTGTTGCGACTGCTTCAATAACAACTGAGATGGCAAAAGGCAAGACAATTGAGGAAGCAAAAAAAATAACAGAAGCAGATATAGTCAAAGAAGCCGGCGAAATTCCAGAAGTTAAATTCCATTGCATCGGACTGACATTAGGGACTTTGAGGAATGTAATTGCAAATTGGGAGAATAAAAAGAAATGAAAGCACTAACAAAGGCTTTGATTGTTTTTCTCGCGATATTATTTATAGGGGCTATAATTGCAGGAATTACAATTTATCAGGGATTAAAGATTATGTCCATAGCAAATGACAAAGAATTACAAAATGATATAGAATCTTTAAGAAACGGCGATTGCTCAAAACTGCCATCTGTTCAAGAAAAGATGAATGATGCAAAGAGCAAAATAATAAGTGGTTGCAAAAACCCTATAATCAAAATAATCATTGAGAAAAAAGCGCCAATTGAAGCAAAGAACATTTGCAATGAACTCTCTGACATTGACTCAATTATAAACAAGAATTTGGCAGAAATAAATCAGTTCTGTTATCAAAATAAATAGGCGACATGGGCAGAAAGAAATTGTATTTAAAGATTCCAAAGCGAGTATTACTAAAATGCCCGCTTTGTTCAAAGAAAAGCGCAGCAATTGTCAGCATAGAAAGTTGCCCGCAGTCATTTATTTGCCCAAAATGCAACCAAGAAGTTAAAACTCCTATAACGCAATGCTGCGTTATTTGCGCTTTCTCAAACAAAAAATGCCCTCGCAGTTTGTATATGGAAGCGAAAGTCAAGGGGCTGAAAATAAGAAATTAATTATTATTCTTTAAACAGGAAAAGCAGAACAAGAGCGATCAATGAGATAACTGAAAGATAAACAAACATTGTTGTTGGGGAAATATCCCACATTATTCCTGCGATTGTTCCGCCGACGATGCTTGAAATGCCTATGCAAAAATGATATATGCCAAAAACAGTGCCTTTGTTTTTCTCTGACAAATCAGAAATAAGCACTTTTTGATTTGATTGTGTTGTTGCGTAAACTATTCCGTATAAAATAAACAATATTGACAAGAAGAGGATTGAAGAAGCATAAACAAAGCCCAATAAGACCAGAAAGAACAACAAATATCCTGATAGAATTATTTTTTTCCTTCCGATTTTATCAGATAAACTTCCGAAATATGTGGAGAGGCTTGCCCATGTTATATTGAATAATATACCGAGGGCTATTGCACCGGCTGTTGTTCCTGTTATTTCTTTAGCTCTGAGAAGCATAAACATATAGAGCCCAAAATTTGCAATTGAGAAGACAGAAATCACAAATATTGCATATTTTAATTTTGAGTTTAGATTAGAAATATTTGAGAAAAGAGGCACTTTTTTCGGTTTTGTGCGTATTTCTTTCACAAAAAATAGAGGGATGATTGAGAAAGCAGATATTGTTGCAGCGATAATTATTATGGTTCTAAGTCCGAGGGCGAGCTTCCAAATTAGAAGCAATGCAAAAATCGCGCCTAAAACTGCTCCTGATGTATCAAGCGTCTGATGAACTCCAAAACCCCATCCACGTTTTTTTGTAAATTTTGAAACAATAACATCTCTTGGCGCGTCCCGCATTTTTCCTAATCTCTCTATTGAAACAAATGCCACAACCATCTGCCAGATTGTTGTTAAGGCTAAAAGAAATCTTGATGTTACTGATATGACATATCCTAAACTAACAAAAGGCATTCTTTTTCCCAATTTATCAGAATACCAACCACCCAATAATTTGAATATGCTTGCTAATCCTTCTCTTAAGCCAGAGAGCAAGCCGACAGCAAGTCCTGTCCCGCCGAGAGAAGTTACATAAAAAGGCAGTATCGGAGCAATCATCTCGCTTCCAATATCGTTAAACAAGCTTGATGCACCAAGAAGGTAAATCCCTTTTTTTCCACCTGTTTTTTTCATTAAATTATAAACAAAATTGATTTTAAAATACTATCTAATGCTATGGACATTTTCTTTTCTTAATAAAATCTACAAGTTCTTTGCTGATTAAGGGCTTGTTATCAACAAGAGGGTAATAATATGGCAAAATTGTTGATTCTATTTCATTTATTTGGATTGTTAGTTTGTTTTGAAATTTTAAATCTTTCAATTTCTTCCCATTGGCAATTTGTTTTGTGACATAAACTGCATTATCTGTTGAGAATTGCTTTTTTCCGAGGTTTCTTGCTTGCGCATTTTTAATGTATTTTGTCAATTCTGATTTTGTTCTTTTTCTTGGGGGATAATCGCCGAGTATTCCGCCGAAGACGAAATATTTGAAAGATTTTGCTTCAACAGGAGAAAGAGTTTGTTTTGCTTGGGGATCAAGGACGCATGCATCTTTAAGGGTTAATTCTTTAACTGATTTTGGGATTATTTTTCCGTATTTTGCCAATATTCTTGCTGTTTTGTTGTTATGTTTTATGTTTGTAAACCAAAGATTATTTTTCCCGACAATTCTTGAAATATTCTTATACTCAATCAGACACCATTTCCATATTCTTGGTTCAAGATGTTCTATTATGTATTTTTGCATTTTATTAATAGGGATAAGTTATTAAATAGTTTTTGCATTAATAATTTATGGTTGAGGCAAAAAGATTGGAAAAGAGCGTGTATGCATTTATTGTTTTCTTGATGATTGCTGCGATTGCTTTTTCAACTTTAAGCTATATCTCAATAAAAACGAATGTCAATATTGTTCGCGGTGCAATCTCAACAATAAGCGGCATGTTTTCAGGAATGTTTGTGGAAAACATGACAAAAATTTTGCTTAGCTTGTCTGCGATTTACAAGATTGCTATTGCAGAGCTGATTATTCTTTGTTCAGGCATTATAGCTTCATTAATGGCTTTGGGATATATAACAAATATTTATTTTGAGACGAGAAAAAGGACATTTATAGACGAGCTTACAGGAGTTTATAATAAGAGGGCTTTGTATAGAATACTTGACAGAGAAATAAAGAGAGCAGAGAGATTTAAACACCCCCTCACTATTATAATGCTGGATATTGACTTTTTCAAGGTTTATAATGACAAGAACGGACATCTTGCAGGAGATTTGTTATTGAAAAAAGTGGCAAAAATAATTGAGGGCAAGATAAGAGATGTTGACAGCGTAGCGAGATTTGGGGGAGAAGAGTTTGCTATAATATTGCCTGAAACTTCTCATGATGGAGCTTTAAAAGTTGGAGAGAAAATAAGAAAGGCAATTGCAGACGCGCATTTTCCAGGAGAGGAAAAACAACCTTCTGGAAATGTAACTGTGAGCTTGGGTTTAGTTACTTTTCACGGAGAGTATAAAACCGGAAAACGCATGCTTGTTTCTGCTGATGAATTATTATACAGGGCAAAAGAATCTGGGAGAAATAAATTGATAAGCATGTATTATACAAGATAATTAAAATTAATATGCTGCGAGGTAGGCACGCTTTTTGTAATGTCTCTCTATTGCAAGAAGAATTGCTCCTGCGATTACAACAATTATGAAAACATAAACAAAGGTTTGGTTTCTGAATAAATCAGAATTTGTTTTTTCTTCTGAAAGAACATCGTCATTATTAGGTACATTTGTTGTTATTAGTGTTTGTGAAAGAGGAGCTTCATCAAGGATTCCTATCACCTTACCTGTCAGGGCAACATTTCCTTTTGAGATTGTTGTCTCTCCGTCAGTGATTTTCACATTATAAATCCCTGTTGGAGCAACAAGACGGAAAGATACTTTTTCTCCAATATCAAGATCCAATTGTTTTGTTCCGATTGAATTGCCTATAATTATTTGGATTGTTTTTGAATATCTTGTGTTGCCTATGTTGGTGATTGTTAAAGTATCGTTAATCAATTCAAATTTTGCACGTTCAGATGATTTCACCATAAAAAAGGTTGACTCTTGGATATTGTTATAATTGGCAGTTATCTTCCAGTATCCAGAAGGAGCATTTTCTCCAAGAGAGATATCAATTGGTTTGTTTGACTGGGCAGAGGTTTGTATAACTCGTGTTTTACTAGCATCCTCTATTGTGACATTTAGCTGTGTATCTATAAGTTCATTGAAGTTATTATAAACAGAAACACTAAAAATTATTTTTTCATTCGGTGAAAATATGCCATTATCTCTATCACCGAAGGAGATTACAATATTCTCTGCTGAGCTTAATGACATTGACAGAATTATAAATAAAGATGTCGCAAACCATGAGGCCAATAGCGAAAGTCCTCTTTTTTTCATGGAAATACGACGATGAATAAGTATATAAAAATAACTATTTGCACGACTCTGTTGAAAAAGTCATAGGGCAAAAATTAAATTTACCCTATGAACATGTTTATCTTGAGGTGATAACCATGTCAAAAAGAGAGGTTAAGCTAGTTAAAAAGATTAAGGGATTGCTTAAACAACTAACCTACAGGGAACATTATTCGGCATTTGTTTGCTTTATTGATAATGCAAGCAGGCAGACTTTCTTTTAGAAGAGTATCAAACCTTCTAATGATGTTAGGATTTATTATTCTGACTTATTCTGCTTTATGTAAAGGCAGAAAGAGAATTCCACTCTTCTTATGGAATTCTGCATTAAAATTAACAGCGATTTAATGATTGCTTATATTTCTATGGAAGTATTAAGAAATATATATAATTCTTATTATTTCTATATACAGAAAGATTTAAATATGCCAAAAGATATGGAAATTATATAAATAATTAAAAAGGGCGTGTTAAAGATATGGTTAAGAAGAAGGTGACATTAAGCTTGGATGTTAATACATATAATAGTTTTAAGAAATACTGCGAAGATAACGCAATAATGCTTTCAAAAAGAGTTGAACTTGAGATGAGGAGGATTTTGAAAGGGGCGAAATCATGATTAAATTGAAAAAAAGAGGTGTGACAGGCATTGCTGTCTTTTTAGTTGGATTATTAGTAATTCTTACAGCAATTGGAATTGCCTATGCGCAAGATTCAGAAGAAAAAAAAGGCAATTTGCTTGAAGTTTCTTCTTTCCCGAGATCATATTCAAATTGGACTTACAGAATGAATATAACTATCGCTGCTGGAAAAATAACTGAAAACCTAACTGATTTTCCCTTGCTTGTTTTGGTTTATAATTCAGGGTTAAAAGATTATGCGCAAGATGATGGAGATGACATATTATTCACAGACAACAATGGAAACAAGCTAAACCATGAGATTGAGCTTTTTAACAAGACATATAACTCAACAGATGCCCTGCTTATTGCATGGGTGAGTGTGAATTTATCATCTTCAAGCAACAATGTTATTTGGATGTATTATAATAATTCTCAGTCTGCGAATCAGCAGAATTCGACAGGAGTATGGGGCAAAGAAGCTGTAGGAATTTATCACCTAAAAGAACTTTCGGGGACGATTTATGACTCAACAGGCAGAGCCCATCAGAGTATTGCAATTGGTGGAACTCCTGATTATGCACAAGCTGGAAAAATAGGAAACGCGATTAATTTTGATGCTAACTCAAATGAATATATTAATTTCGGGGATGTAAATGATTTTGATTTTACAGGAAACTATACTATTTGCGCATGGTTCAAGACAACACAAAGTGCTAGCTCTGTGGGTATTATTGGAAAACTTACCACTTCTCCTTATGCAGGATATGCTCTTCAAACAAATTCAGGATATCCAAGAATATGGTTGGGCAATCAGACAGGATATTACTATCCTCAGGGAAACCTTACAGTAAATGATAGCGCATGGCATTATTTCTTCCTGAGAAGAGAAAACGGAACCAATACTTACTATATAGACGGCGTAATGCAAGCAACAGTTTTTGTCCCTGGAAGTCTTGCATCAACAAGCGGATTTTATATTGGCTCGTGGGGGAATACTGCATATGATTACACGGGATTAGTGGATGAGGTGCAGTTATTCGATAAATCGCAATCAATTGAATGGATGAATGCAACTTATCAAAACCAGAATAATCCCTATGGGTTTTATTCAGTAGGAAATGCAGAAAAACAAAGTTCTTCTTCAGAAGATATTCCCCCTTCAGTCAGTTTGGATAAGCCAATTGCAGGATACATCAATACAACTTCAGTTTATGTAAACCTCACATTCAATGCGAGTGTTTCTGATGATTTTGGGCTTGCAAACTGCTCTCTTTGGCATAACGCAACAGGGACTTGGCATAGAAATCAAACACAGATTGTAACAGGAACAAGCAACACAACAAGCTTTTATTTGAATGATTTGACAAACATAAGCTTCATATGGAATATACAATGTTATGACAATGCATCAAATTACTCGTTTGGGGAATCTAATAGGACTGTAGAAATCTATTTCATAAACAGCACAAGAAAGTTCACAATAAATTTTGTTAATCCAACACCCCTTAATGGAGCAACTACTCAAAATAGGACAATTATTATAAATGCAACAATAACTGGAAATCAGACATTAAATAAATTAAATTGGAATTGGAATGGAACAAATTATTCAATTTATAATTCTTCTCTTGTATTTATGTCTAATTTTGACAACTTGTCTGCTGTTGGAGACAATTCTTCTTTTGTTGCAGATTCCTCTCCTGCAAGCAATAATGGAACAATATTCGGCGGGATGGCTGCCACCCTATCTGGGAAACATAATAGCGCATACTTATTTGACGGGGTCAATGATTACATCAGGCTGTCTGGGAATGTAATTGCATCAGGGGGATCATATACAAAAATTGCATGGATAAAGAGAGGCAGCGGCAATTTTGCAAATAACATTATTTCAGGACATGATATGAGTTCAACTGCATTCTGGTGCTCAAATGCAAGTGGTGCACCATGGAATTTCAATCTTGCGGCAGGACATAGTGGCTCATGGGGGCAGGTGATAGATTCTGTGCCAATTGAAGAAGGAGTATGGTATTTTGTTGCAGTAACTTATGATGCTCCTTCAACCACTCTAAAATTGTATAAAAATGGTCAGCTGGTAAGTGCAAATTTTGCGGTTGCTGCGCCTGGTACTTCTACATATA
>Ga0078972_1010145_pt1 | contig 17879 bp, 13 predicted proteins | sample YelNatPaOPGAMG01_FD_67568 | JGI IMG/M metagenome (GOLD analysis project Ga0078972, IMG submission 67568) | Hot spring thermophilic microbial communities from Obsidian Pool, Yellowstone National Park, USA - OP-RAMG-01 (SPADES assembly) (version 2) | ecosystem: Environmental > Aquatic > Thermal... | reverse complement strand
CACCCGCCCCTTACATTACATCCCCCTATCCCTTATTCCTGCGGCGGAATATCCTCCGGGGGCGGCTCGGGCAGATTCAATGTGGGCGTGGTGCCCTGCATCATGGAAGTGATCTGGCGCACCGTCTGCAGGAACTCGACCGGGATGACCCACTTGGACTGTGGATCGTTCGCCAGTTTCTCGATCGCCTCGATCCACTTGAGGGCCACAAAGTCGGCAGTGCCCATGCCCTCGCGGATCGCCGCCGCCTGCATCTTGATCTTGGCCAGCTCGGCCTCGAACATGCGGATCATCTTCTCTTTTTCGTTCTGCGCGTCGATGCGCATGATCTCACCACGCTTCCGCGCCTGACGGATGGCAAAGACCGAATCCAGGTTCTTATCTTCCACATGGATGATCTGCACCGAGACACGGGTCACCGTCACACCCCAGCGTTGCGTCTCGCGGTCTAACAGGAAGCGCATCTTGGCATTGAGCCGCGAGCGTGGGCGCGAGATGATGGTATCGCCCGACGATGTCACGCCGATAAACTCGTCGCGCCAGCCCGTCTCGCCCATCACATCGCGCAGGGTCGCCTCCGCCTGGGCCTTGACGGCAAGCTCCCAGTCCTCTACCTCGTACACCGCCCGGTAGATTGCCTGCTCATCGGGGATGTCGCGGCCATCCAGGTTCCGCCGCGCGATACGGTAGCGCACCAAGGTGCGCAGCTTGAGCTTGGCCGAGGAGCCCACCAGGACCTCCTCGGACGTGAATTCGTACTGCCGCTCGACCGTCGGCACTGTCGCCCGCACATGATCGAAGGGGTCGATCAACAACGACGAGCCCGGGTAGAGGATGCGGCTGAACGCCCCGAGCCGCTCCACCACCTGGACGGTCCCCTCCTGCACCGTGATCGTCATCGCCCGGAAGGCCTTGAGTACCACAATCATGGCCGCGGGCGTGATAATGATCCCCCCGATCAACCCCAACACGCCAAAGGTCAAGAAGGTATACAGCAGGGCAACCGCCACCAACACCGTCAGCAGCACAATGGCCACAAAGAGCAGCCTGTTGACCATATCGAAATTGCGCATGCCGGTCTCCTTGAGCCGGCGCTCTGGACCGGAGGGTCGCGAAGCACTGTGAGGCTCCCTGAGTCATTCCCCTTTCCCGGCAGAGCGCCCCCAATAGAGTTTGCCGCGCGCCCATGAGCGCGCCGCCCTGTTTCAGAGCAGGGTAACGCGTCGATGTGCGCAGAACAAAGCTTTAGCGATACTGGGTCCACCAGGGCAGGGTCACAACCATAGCCGCACCGGCGGCTGGGGGTACCAATGGGGTGACGGGACGTGGGTATTTGACAGAATCGCCGACCTGTGCCAAACTGCCGGCGCACTGCTTGAACATAACTCCACTATTATAGCGCAAAGTGCAAAAATCGACAAGGAATACCGCTCGTGGAAATTCAGGCCGAAACCCTGACGCAGCTGCTGCGCGATCACTTCCACCACCCACGCTTCCGCCCCGGTCAAATGCAGGCCCTCACGCATATTCTGTCGGGCCGGCACACGCTGCTGGTGATGCCTACCGGGTCCGGCAAGTCACTCTGCTACCAGTTGCCGGCTCTCCTCAACCAGGGAACCGTACTCGTGATCTCGCCGCTCATTGCCCTGATGCAGGACCAGGTGCGCGCCCTGGGCCGGCGCGGCATTCCTGCGGCGGCCTTGCACAGCCTGCAGAGCGCCGATGAGCAGGCCGCCGTGCTGCGCCGCATGGCCGCTGGCCTCTTCCGTCTGGTCTACGTGGCTCCCGAGCGCCTCCGCAACGCCAGCTTTACCCAGGCCCTGCCCACGGGACGGGTGAGCCTGCTGGCGGTCGATGAAGCCCACTGCATTTCTCAGTGGGGCCACGATTTCCGCCCCTCTTACCTGGAGATCCACCGCACTTGGGAGGCGCTTGGCCGCCCCACGCTGCTCGCCACGACGGCGACCGCCACCCCCCTGGTGCAGCAGGACATTATCAATCAGTTGCGCCTGCCCGAGGCGCAGCGGGTCGTGACGGGGTTCAACCGGCCCAATCTCTTCTTTGAGGTCATGCACGCGGCCAACGAGGACGCCAAACTGCGCTACCTCCAGGCAGCCCTGTCACGGGCCACTGAGGGGTCCTACATCGTCTATGTAGGCACCAAACGCGCTGCCGAGGAGTTGGCCGACCTCATCCACGCCACTACCGGCCTGCCCACCGCCTACTACCATGGCGGCATGGAGCCCGAGGCGCGCCGCCGCGCCCAGAACAACTTTATCCAAAACCGGGTGCGGGTGCTCGTCGCCACCAGCGCCTTTGGCATGGGCGTCGACAAGGCCAATGTGCGGGCCGTCATCCATTGGGACATCCCCGGCACCCTGGAAGCCTATTATCAGGAGGCGGGGCGCGCCGGCCGCGACGGCAAACCCGCTCACTGCCTGCTCCTCTACAGCGCCCAGGACCGCACCCTGCAGGAATGGTTCATCAACAACGATGCGCCCGATGCCCATTCCCTGCAGCGCCTGCACGCCCTGCTAGGCCGCGTTCAGGCCAGCCCTTCGGGCCACGCCGCCATCGAGGAGGTCACTCTGCGCCGCCAGACGGGGTTGAATGAGGTCAAGCTACGCGTCGGCCTGAGCCTGCTGCAACACGAGGGTCTGCTGGAGGACCAGGGGCAAGACAAAGGACGCTTCCTCTACTCGCTCGCCAGCGACGTGCCCCTCGACGCCGGGGAGATCATGGCCAAAGTCGAGCGCTTCCGCGAGCACAAGCGCGCGCTCCTCGCGCAGATGATCGCCTATGCCGAGGGCGCCACCTGTCGCCGCCGCGCCATCCTCGACTATTTCGGCGATAGCGACGCCACCCGCGTCACCCCGTGCTGCGACATCTGCGATGGGCCTACCCTCGCACCCATAGAGATGGAATCTCTGGACGATCTCGATGACGACGAGGACGAGTAGCGCTGGTTTGTAGTGCGCACACATCAGTGCGTCGTGCTGCTTTCACAGGGATTCCACCCTATAAGAGCACGGCGTACTGATGGGCGCGCTACAAACCAGCGCATGTTCTCTCACGCAGACCCGGCATCGGCAGCGCGCTTCCTTTGACCTCCGCCTGCCCCGGTGATATACTCAACATGGTGGCTCTGTGCATTGTGCGTCGCCCCTTGGCGACTTGGTATGGACGCTCAAAGGAGAGTGCTACCCATGTCCGACCTGATGCGTGCGATCATCAAGCCCCGGCCCGGCCCCGGCCTCGAGATGACCCAGGTGCCCATCCCCCAGATCGGCCCGCGCGAAGTCCTGGTCAAGGTCCGCGCTACCTCCATCTGCGGCACCGATGTGCACATCTTCAAGTGGGATGCCTGGGCCGCCGCTCGCGTCAAGCCCCCCCTCATCATCGGCCACGAGTTCTGCGGCGATGTGGTCGAGGTCGGCAGCGCTGTGCGTTCCATCAAGGTGGGCGATTTCGTCTCGGCCGATTCGCACCGCTACGATGGCACCTGCCCCGTCTGCCGCAACGGGCAGCCCAATATCTGCGCCAACCTGGAGATTTTCGGCGTCGATACCAATGGCTGCTTTGCCGAGTATGTCGCCCTCCCCGAAAGCTCCGCCTGGGTCAACGCCCCCGATCTGGACCCGGCCATCGCCTCCATCCAGGATCCCTGCGGCAACGCCGTCTACGCCGTGCTCGTCGAGCCGGTCGCCGGGCGCTCGGTGGCCATCTGGGGCGATGGGCCCACCGGCCTTTTCGCCGTCGGCGTGGCCAAGGCTGCCGGCGCATCCCCCGTCTTCCACATCGGCAAGTATCCCCAGCGCCTGGCCATCGGCCAGGCTATGGGCGCCGATGTCTCGCTCAACATCAGTGAGCCAGGCGCTGACGTGGTCCGCACCTTGCTGACAGCCACGGGAGGGGTGGGGGTTGATGCCGTCATCGAGATGACCGGCAGCCCCCAGGCGATCCAGGAGGCCTTTGCCGCGGTGCGCAAAGGGGGGCGTTTCAGCGCTTTTGGCATCCCATCGCAGCCGATCACGCTGGATCTGAACAGCGCAGTGATCTTCAGGGGCATCACCCTCTACGGCATCAACGGGCGCCAGCTCTGGCAGAGCTGGTATCAGATGGCCGGGCTCTTCCGCTCTGGCGCCCTCGATCCCAGCCCTGTGATCACCCATCGCATCTCGCTCGACGACTTCCAGAAAGGCTTTGCGCTCATGACCGCCCCCGACCGCGTGGCCGCCAAGATCGTCATGTACCCGTAAATTGGAGGTCACCGATGAAGTGGCACACGTTCTACGGCAGGCAGGCGGAAATGCCAGCGCCCGACTTTTGCCTGACATCGGATGCGGGCGACACGATCTGTGACAGCGTCTACCGGCAGCTCGAGAAGCAGGTGCTCGCTTTCCCGGCAGGCACTGCGCCAGCTGAGTGGCAGCCGCTCCTCGCTGCCTTTTCCGATCACGCCGAGGCCTGGCACCAGCAGGGCGCGGAGGCGCTGGCTCTGCTGCCGGCCAGCGCCGAAACGATCAAGGATCTGGGCCGCAGCCTGCCCTACCACTTTCCACTCCTCGCGGACATGGGCGCCCAGGTGCGCCATGCCTATGATCGTCTGCTCGGGGAGGATGCGGGCACCGGCCACCTGGTTTTCGTGCTCGATACCTTCGGCGCGCCCTACGCCGCGGCGGTCAACGCCGACCCGGGTCGGGAAGAGCTATACGATCAGATCGATGAATGGTTGAGGTTCATTGCCATCCAATGCCCCGAGTGAGGGGCGCCGGAGTGGCCCGTGTAGGCCACGGTGGGGTCCCCAGACGAGCGCCCACGGACGCCCGCCAGCACCGCTATGAAAAATGGCCCTTGCTGGCCTGTCGGGTAAGCGCCAGCTGATATGCTCCGCCCAGGCCCACTACACCCAGCAAAAGGCCTGTTCCGCCCGCGTGCGGAGCATGGTACCCTGGGGCCGAAGGGCATTTTCATCGTGCGCTATGCCCCATCGGGCGTGGGCGACTCGTCGGGGACCCATGGGAGGACGCCATGACCGCGGACAAGTTGGCCTTTATCAACGATGATATCGCTGCCCTGAAGGAGCAGGGGCTCTTCATCAATATCCGCACCATCCAGTCGCCCCAGGGCGCCTGGGTGGAGGTCGACGGCAAGCGGGCGCTCAACCTCTGCTCCAACAATTACCTGGGGCTGGCCAATCACCCGGCGCTGAAAGAGGCCGCGCAACGCGCCATCGAGCGCTATGGCGTAGGCCCCGGCGCAGTGCGCTCCATCGCCGGCACCCTGGATATTCACCTCCAGCTGGAGGAGCGGCTGGCCCGGTTCAAAGGCGTGGAGGGAGTCATCTCCTTCCAGTCGGGCTTTTGCGCCAACCTGGCGGTGATCCCGGCCCTGGTGGAGCGCGAGGATGTCATCTTTTCCGACGAGTTGAACCATGCCAGCATCATCGACGGCTCGCGCCTCTCGCGTGCGCAGATCGAGCGTTTTCCGCATGCTGACCCCACCGCCCTCGAGCAGATGCTGGCCGAAAAGCGCGGCAACTTTCGGCGCGCGCTCGTGGTGACCGATGGGGTCTTTTCCATGGATGGCGACATTGCGCCCCTGGACAAGGAGTACCAGGTCGCCGAGCGCTACGGCTGCCTCTTCATGGTCGATGATGCCCATGGCGAGGGCGTCATGGGCCACGGCGGGCGCGGCATCGTCGACCATTTCGGCCTGCATGGCCAGGTCGATGTGGAGATCGGCACCCTCTCCAAGGCCTTTGGCGTCATGGGCGGCTATGTGGCCGGCAAGAAACTCATCACCGACTATCTCCGCCAGCGCGCCCGGCCCTTCCTCTTCTCCAGCGCCGCCACCCCCGCCGACGTGGCTGCCTGCCTGGCTGGCGTGGACCTGCTGGAGAGCTCCACCGCGCTGGTCGACCAATTGTGGGCCAATACCCGCTTTTTCAAGGCCGAGATGCAGCGCCTGGGCTTCGACCTGGGGCGGAGCGTCACCCCCATCACGCCCGTCATGCTCGGCGAAGCGCCGCTGGCCAAAGAGTTCTCGCGCCAGCTCTTCGAAGAGGGCGTCTTTGCCATGGCCTTGGGCTTCCCGACGGTGCCGCGGGGCAAGGCGCGCATCCGCGTCATGGTCTCGGCCACCCTACAGCAGCGCGACCTGGAGTTTGGGCTGGAGGCTTTTGCCCGAGTGGGCAAGAGGCTGGGGGTCCTTCGGTAGGGATGTGAAGGGGCTGATACAGCGCTTTGCCGCCCCGCGGGGCGGCAAAGCGCTGTATCAGCCCCTTCCATTGGCCCGGCCCTGCATCGCAATACAGCCGTTGCCGAGGCCCATGGCGGCCAGCAGCAGAAAGGCGCCCCACATGGACGTTCCCTCCCCCAGGCCGCCAAGACCACCAGCCTGTTGCCTCCCGGCATAGCCCGGCATGATCACGCCAAAAGCCGCCGCGCCTTCGCTCAGCCGACGGTCGGCCAGCAGGGCACGCCAGGCAATCCGCAGCCCGGCGCTGATGGAAGCCGCCCAATATTCAAACCGTTATGATTCTAGTGTGATTTACAAGAATCTCTACCTTGACACTAATACACTGCTATGGTAGAATAGCCAACAATCGGATTGTGGATAGCCTTGGCCACCAGCGAGGCACGCGAGTCAAGGCAGCGCTCCTTCCACAAACCCTGCATCTATACCTGCTTCGACATGCCTCAAGTACCCGTACCAGCACATTGGCAAGCCACAGAGAAAGCTCCCAGCAAGATGCCAGGCTATGTGCACGCGCCACAACAACTTGGCAGGATGCCCGTAGCCCCCGTGGCCTGCAGGGAGAAGAAAGGAGGCGCCTAGCGACCACAGGCTATATACTTATACTTGGCGGTCATTCTATCGTGTCGTGTTTCGGTCTTACAAAGAAGGAGACCTATTCATGTCCATGAAGATTACCCGCCGCGAAATGTTGCGCTATTCGGCGATGAGCGCACTGGCTGTGCTGGCTGCCGCCTGCGCCAAGGCAGTGCCTACCGCCGCTCCTACGGCTGAACAGGCTCAAGCCACCGCTGTGGAGCCCACTACGGCCCCCACGCAAGCGACGGCCGAAAAGCCGACTGAGCAGCCCACACAAGCGCCTGCTACCAGAAAGATCGAGACCCAAATCCCCGTTAATGTGCCCCGCGACCAAGTCTACGTCATTGACCAGATCTTCCGCTATAGTGTAGCCAACAACTTTAACCTGTGGGTTTCCGGTCCGCCCACTCCCACCCGTCAGGGCCTGGTCATGGACTCGCTGTGGTACCTGGACCAGCAGACCGGCGCCTGGATCAATTCTCTCGCCAGCGACAAGCCCGAGTATAACAGCGACTTTACCGAGATGACCGTCAAGCTGCGCCCGGGCGTAATGTGGAGCGATGGCGTCGAGTTCACGGCCGACGACCTGGTCTACACCGTCAATGCGCTCAAGAATAACCCCGGCCTGGCCTGGTCGGCCGAGATGAAGCTCTACGTCAAGGACGTGCAGAAGGTCGACAATTATACGGTCAAGTTCACGCTCAACGAGTCCAACCCGCGCTTCGCGGCCTATTTCACCGTCCGCTACAACGGCGTCTACATGATGCCCAAGCACGTGGCCGAGAAACAGCAGGACCTGAAGACGTGGACCAACTATCCGCCGGTATCGCTGGGTGCCTACGTGCCCACCGATGCAGACCCCAATGGCTACTGGGAGCTATTCAAGCTGCGGGATGATTGGCAAAAGACGACCCCGGGCATTGTAACCGGCAAGTCAGGCCCCCCGTACATCCTGACCATCTTCTACGGCAGCCCGGAGCGCAACGCCATCGCCATGGCCCGCCACGACCTGGACCTGATGATGGATATCGATTACGAGGCCTTTAGCGCCATCCTGTCCAGCACGCCGACGGCCCGCTCCTGGTTCAAAGATTTCCCCTGGGCTTACCCGAACGAGTTGGACCACCGCTGGTTCGGCTTTAACTTTACCATCCCACCCTATGACAACAAAGAGGTGCGCTGGGCCCTCGCCCTGGCGCTCGATATTGTCGATCTGCAGACCAACTATATCGGCGGCGTGGCGCGCCTCGACCCCCTGCCGATCCCGGCGACCAATGCTCTGATGAAGCTGTATCACCAGCCCATGACGCAGTGGCTGAAGGATTTCACCATCGATGTGGGCAACGGCGAAAAGTTTGCCCCCTTCGACCCCGATGCGCCCAAGAAGGTCGCCGACTGGGCCGCCAAGCAGGGCTACAACGTAGCCACGGATCCGGATACCCTCCTCGACCGCTTCGGCATTGGCACCTGGAAGAATGCCCCCGACGTGGCCGAGAAGCTGCTGCTCAAGAATGGCTTTAAGAAGAACGCTCAGGGCAAATGGCTGCTGCCCGATGGCACCCCGTGGAAGATGACCATCATCGCCGCGCCCGACGAGGTGGACGTGCAGCGCCTGGCCATCGGCGCCCAGGACCAGTGGAAAAAGTTTGGCATCGATGTGACGGTCGACAGCCTGGAGCGCAACCCCTACTACGACCGCCAGAACCTGGGCGATTTTCAGGTCACTTCTACTTGGGGCGGCTTCGTCGTCAATGCCGATGGCGACCTGTGGCAGGGCCTCAACTCGCTGCACTCTCGCTTCTTCACGCCCGTCGGCACGTCGACTGCCGGCACCGGCAGCGCCAATATCCAGCGCTTCAAGTCGCCTGAGCTGGATGCGATCACCGACCAGATGGCCAAGCTGCTCCCGACCGATCCTAAGGTGGTGGAACTGGGCCAGGAGGCCATGAAGCTGATGGTGACGAACATGCTCTTCCTCAACACCATCAGCTTCAAGAAGTTCATCACTATGGATGAGTACTACTGGACGGGCTGGCCGACCGCCGAGCATCCCGATCGCCAGCCACTGTACTGGTTCCAGGGTGGCCGCTTCTCGCTGCCCTATGTCGAGCCGGTGAAGCAGTAAGAGCCAGAGTCTAGAGGACAGAAGGAGGGAGGCAGAGGCATCACCGTCCTCCGTCTCCCTCCTTCTGCCTTCCGAAAGGATGCTCCATGAATCTTTTCAAGTCCTACATTCTGCCGCGCCTGCTGCAATGGGTGCTCGTCATCTTTGTCGGCGTGACCATTACCTTTATCATCCCGAGGCTCATGCCGACGGACCCCGTCGAGCAGACGCTGCAGCGCATATCTTCGAATACGACTACCGATCCGCGGGCCATACAGGAGCTCAAGAGCGCTCTGGAGGACATGTATGGGCTTCAGGGCTCGCCCGTCCAACAGTACTTTGCCTTCTGGAGCCGACTGGCGCGCGGCGATATGGGGCCTTCGCTGGGCGCTTTCCCCACGCCTGTCACGACCATCCTCAGAAATGCACTGCCCTGGACGGTTGGTCTGCTGCTCAGCTCCACGCTGATATCCTGGCTGTTGGGCATCTTCCTTGGCACGTTGGCCGGCTACTATCACCGGCAGGTCTGGTCGCAGGTGCTGGATAAGGTGCTGATCACGATCTACCCTATCCCTTATGCCATCCTCGCCCTGGTCCTGGTCATCCTGTTCCAGTACTATCTGCCCATCTTCCCCATGGTGGGCGGCGCTACGGGCCAGCCTTCGTTGAGCTGGGATTATATCCAGAGCATCTTTATGCACAGTTTCCTGCCGGCTCTTTCCCTGGTGATCATCAGTGTGGCATTTCGCTTCATCATGGCCAGGGTGCTGGCCATCACCCAGCTCTCCAGTGACCATGTCACTTACGCCGAGGCTGCGGGCCTTCCCCGGCGCAAAATCATCTTCGGCTATGTGATGGCCAACACCATGCTGCCGCAGATCACTGACCTGGCGCTTTCAATAGGCGCCATGTTCGAGGGCGCATTGATCACTGAGGTAATCTTCTCCTACCCCGGCATCGGCTACCAGCTCTACACGGCCATCATGCAGGCAGATTTTAACCTCATCCTGGGCGTGACGCTCTTCTCAATCGTCGGCATTGCCACCGCCGCATTGCTGATCGACCTGCTCTATCCGCTGTTCGATCCGCGAGTCCGGTACAGATAAAGGGAGCCTAGACATGACAGTCGTCCGCGACCTTTTCAAATATAGCCCTGCGTTCCGCGCGGGCGCCATTCTCCTTATCATTATGCTGGTGGTGGCGGCGCTCTCCTTCTTCTCGCCCTATGCACCAGACGATCGGCGCGTCGTGCCGATGAACAAGCCCCCATCGCTACAGTATATCCTGGGCACGACATCGCTCGGGCAGGATGTCTTCTGGCTATTGACTTTTACCGTCCGCAATTCGCTGATCATCGCCGGGCTGGCTGTGCTCATCGGCCGCACCATCGCTGTGATCCTGGGCTCTGTCTCGGGCTACCTGGGAGGCAACGCCGACCGGGCCCTGTCGGGCTTTGCCGATGTCTTTATCGTGATCCCACGTCTGCCGTTGCTGATCCTGATCTCCTTTATCTTCAAAGGAAACCTCACCTTCCTCCAACTAGGGCTCCTGCTGGGCCTCCTGGATTGGGCCTGGCCGTCCAAGCGCTACCGGGCGCAACTGCTGAGCCTGCGGGAGGAAGAGTTCACCCAGACGGCCGTCTTCTCAGGCATGGGCACGCTCAAGGTGATCCTGCGCGAGCATCTGCCGTTCTTGATCCCGTTCACCCTGGCCGACGCCGTCAGTGGCTTCCTGTGGGCCATCGGCATGGAGATCACGCTGGCCATACTCGGCCTGAGCGATCTGACTACTCCCACCATCGGCACCATGATCTTCTGGGCCAATTACTACCAGGCCATGCTGGCCCGCAAGTTCTGGTGGTTGGGTGCGCCCATCGTGGCCTCGATCCTGATCGTCCTCGGCTTTTACCTGCTCTCTGCCAGCCTGAGCGAGTACCTCGACCCGCGCACGCGGCTGAAGAGATTGAGCGTGGCGAGGGAATGATGAGATGACTGACGCCATTGCTACCGTGCAGGGCCTGCGGGCCTATTACATTACGAACGCCTATGGCGTGCGGCGCACCGTAAAGGCGGTTGATGATGTGTCCATCCGCATCCGGCCCAATGAGATCTTTGGCATCGCAGGCGAGTCGGGTTGCGGCAAATCGACTCTGCTCAGGGTTATGTTGGGCATGATTGAGCCGCCACTCACTGTGCTGGCAGGCACGATGGGCTATACCCTGGATGGCCGCAACGTGGACGTCCTGGCGATGACCAAGGCCGAGCGCAAATGGATCCGCTGGAAAGAGGTCTCCTACATCCCGCAGGGTTCCATGCATGTGCTCAACCCGGTGCGCAAGGTACACGATACCTTTCTGGATTTTATCACTGTCCATCGCCGGGCCCCGCGATCCCAGATAGACGCCATAATCCGCGATTACCTGCGCGAGTTGGGCCTGCCTCTGCAGGTGCTCGACTCCTACCCCCATCAGCTCTCGGGCGGCATGAAGCAGCGCGTGACCATCGCCCTGGCGACGATCCTCTACCCCAAGATCATCTTCGCCGATGAGCCAACTACTGCCCTGGATGTGGTCGTACAGCGCGGCGTGATCCAACTGCTCAAGGATATCCAGGAGCGCGAAAAGAACACCCTGGTAGTCGTCACGCACGATATGGGCGTCCACGCCAACCTGTGCGATCGGGTAGCCGTGCTCTACGCCGGGCAGGTGATCGAGGAGGCCAACACGGAAGCCATATTCAAAGACGCGCGCCACCCCTACACTCAGTATCTGATCCAGTCGCTGCCCAAGATGGACGACAAGTCGGAGCGTGTGAGCATCCCAGGTCGCCCGCCCGCACTGGATAACCCGCCGACCGGCTGCCGCTTCCACCCCCGTTGTCCGCAGGCCATGTCCATCTGCCGAGAGGCGATGCCGTCGTTGCACACTGTGAGTCCGGACCACCGGGTGGCGTGTTACCTTGCGCCAGGGAAGGATAACGATTGACGATGGCCACTGAACGCGATGCAAACTTGCTTTATGTAGACCGCCTGAGCAAGGCCTTCACCATTCGCCAGGGTTTAGCAACCACCCGTTTCATAGCCGTCAACCAGGCCAGTTTTACCATGCGCTGCGCCGCCCCCGAGATCTTGACTCTGGCGGGGGAAAGCGGCAGCGGCAAAACGACGCTGGCCCGCATGATCCTCGGCCTGATCCCGCCGACAGAGGGCCATATCGAATTCCGCGGCCAGGACGTTGGTGTCATCAAGCGGCAAAACCGGCGCGCGTTCATGCGGCAGGTTCAGCCTATCTTCCAGGACCCCTATGCCACCTTCAGCCCCCTCAAGAAGATCGAGAGCTACCTCTACGAGACGGTGCACAATTACCGTATCGCCCCCCGGGCTGAGGCGGATCGCTGTGTCGACGATGCACTACAATCCGTCGGCCTGTCGCTGGAAGAGATCAGAGGCAGGTACCCGAATGAGCTTTCGGGCGGGCAGGTGCAGCGCGTTTCTGTGGCCCGGGCCCTGATCACTAACCCCTCCTTGCTGGTCGCCGATGAGCCCGTGTCAATGCTGGATGCCTCATTGCGCATGTCAGTCGTCAACCTGTTCAAGCAACTCAAGGAGCAAAAAGGCGTCAGCGTCATCTACATCACCCACGACCTGGCGACCGCCTATTACGCCGCCGATCGCATCGCCGTGATGTTGCGCGGCTGGATCGTCGAGCAAGGGCCGGTTGAGCAAGTCCTCGGCCACCCGTTGCACCCGTACACACAGATCCTCAAGGCATCGGTGCCTGAGGCGGACCCCGACAGAAAGTGGCGGGACCGAACCACCCTCGCTGCCATGGAAACCGAAGAGTACCTGCGCAGCGGCTGCCGTTTCGCCGGCCGCTGCCCGCTGGCCACGGATATCTGCAAAGAAAAGGAACCACCGGAAGTCCAGGCCGAAGGCCGGGCGGTGCGGTGTTTTCTATACAGCCAGCCGTAGAGGGTGCAGCTGGCGCAGAAGACTCACCAGGCAGGCGCAGCGCAGCTCGCTTCGCCGCTGACCGGCAGCCTCCTTGGGGTATGGGATGGGTGCAGCTGCATCCATCCCATACCTCAAGGCCCAATGCCGGGGGGTTGCGCAGCCTGCAGCCCGGCATCCCTCGCATACCCGACTGGACAACCCGCCTGGCTTACGCTATAGTCTTCCCCACAGTTTCCAACCAAGGAGTCCGGCCTTGCAAATCCGTGCCATCACCGCCTTTATCAGTGGCAGCTTCCCAGTCGACAATGCTGCCGTACAGGGGGCCGCCGAGTTCCTCCAGACTGCGCGCACCGCCTTGGAGCAGGCGGGCTATATCATCCAGAGCCTGCGCCTGGCCACAACGCCCTTTCCGACCTATCTCAGCGAGCCCGCGCAGGCGCCGGAGCTGGCCGCATCCCTGGCTGCAGCTATCCGGGCGGCCGGCCTCGATTATGTCGCCATTGGCCCCGTGCGCCTCGATGATGATCCGGCCTACGCCGCCGCCCTCGCCGAGCCCCTGGCTGCGGGGCGCGTCTTTGCCTCACTGGAGATTGCCGATTGCCGCGGCCGCCTCAGCCTGGCCGCCTGCCGCCGCTGTGCGCAGCTGGTGCAGACCGTGGCCCAACGCTCGGGCGACGGCTTTGGCAACCTCTACCTGGCCGCCCTGGCCAATTGCGCGCCCGAGACCCCCTTCTTCCCCGCCTCCTATGCCCGTGGTGGCCCGCTCCGTTTTGCCCTGGCCGTAGAAGCGGCGGACCTGGCCATCCAGGCTTGTGATGGTGCAACGAGCCCCCGCGACGCCGCCCGTCGCCTGCGCGTGGCCATCGAGCGCGCCGGGCAGGATCTCGGGTGTATTGCCGAGGGCATCGCCGGGGCCCATGGTGCAGGCTTTGTAGGTCTCGACTTTTCGCTCGCTCCCTACCCGGAGCGCGAACGCAGCCTGGGCACCGCCCTGGAGCTTCTGGGCGGGATGCCCGGAGACGAGGGAGGCATTGCGGCAGCGGCACTCGTGGCCGACGCCATCAACCGCGCCCAGTTCCCACGCTGCGGCTTCTCGGGCCTCATGCTGCCGGTCCTGGAAGACGCCGCTCTGGCCGCGCGCGCCGCCGCGGGCGCGCTGACCGTCCATGATCTACTGCTCATGTCGGCCGTGTGCGGCACCGGGCTCGACACCATCCCCCTGCCCGGCGATACCTCGCTCGAAGCGCTCACCGGCGTCCTCGCCGATATGGGCGCACTCGCCCTGCGCAGCGGCAAGCCCCTCACGGCGCGCCTGATGCCCATGCCCGGCAAGCAGGCTGGTGACCCCGTCACCTTTGACTTTGCCTACTTTGCCAACAGCCGCGTCCTCGCCCTGCAGGGCGGGCTCTCCCACGGGCCCTTGTCGGGCGACGAAACGATCGAGATCGTGCGCTACAGCCGGTCCTAAAGTCTCAGGTACTTTTCAAAAGTACCTTAATACTCAAAAACGATGGCCTGGTGCCCCTCCACCCTGGGCACCACGGCGCGGACGGTATCGCCCTCGCGCATCAGCGCCACTTCCTGGCCGCCCGGCGCCAGGAAGGCCCGCTTGATCTCCTCCGGCACACGCAGCGCCACCGGCACCTCGTAGAGTGGCACCAGGTCCTCGATGACGAGGCAGCGGCCGCGCTGCATGGGCGGGCCATAGAGCAGGTGCGCCACATAGCGCCGCTCCTCCCGCTGATGCAGCACGCTCACCCGCCCGGCGCTGGGCATATGCGTGGTGAAGAACGGGTGCTGGTAGAGCAGCCGCAGCGCATTCACGAAGAACTGCCGGTGCAGGCGCGCCCCGTGCTCATAGTACAGCGCCCCCAGCCGATGCGGCAAAAAGACCACACGCCCCTGACGCACCGCCCCCGGATGAGTCGCTTCGACGGGTTGGAACGGGGTATTCAGGTGTGAGCAATAGTGGCCATAGGTGCGGTCGAAATAGGGCTCGCGGATGCGCGCCAGCACCTCGCCCGTAGTGGGCTGGCAACGCAGGGCGGCCGTATAGTTGAGGAAGGGCGACTCGACCACCCCCTCGCTCAGCGCCGGCCCGGCCACCAGGTAATCCAGCTCATACTGCGCCGGGCCCACATACCCGGCGCCTACATCCAGCAGGAAGCGCTCCCGCGCCGGGTCGAGCGCGCTCTCGCCCAGCACCAGGAGCGAGCCGCCCCCCGCCACATAATCGCGCAGTTGCGCTGCCGAGGTCTCGTCCAGGCAGCGCCCGCCGCCCAGAACCACCGTCTCAAACCGGCTGAGGTCCTGGCCGGGCAGGGCCACGGCGAAATCGAGCTGGCTCTCCATGAGCATGTTGGCTGTGCCCTGGTCATCGCTATTGCTCCCCGTAATCCACAGGCCCAGGTTGGCGCACGGCTCACCGCCGGGGCCGTAATCCTCGATCTGCTCCACATATTTGTAGGCCTCGCCGATGTTCCGATAAGTGGCCAAGTCCATTTCACCCAGGGGGTGAAGCTGGTCCCCGAAATTGCAGGCTACGCCATAAGCGATCATCGCCGCCGCCTCGAAGCGCAGCGCATCGGGGTGCTTGAACCCACCAAACTCGCCCCAGCTGGTGTGGAACTTGCCGCTCATAGCGATCATAGGCTTGCCCTTGGTGAAGAAGAAGCGACTGCGCAGGGGGAACTTGTCATAGCCGCCCCAGGTCGTGGGCAGATCCTCCAGCTCAGCCTGCGTCATCCAGGGCATATAGTCGGGGCCGTAGATGCTCGTCGTGCCGTTGTAGAACACCGTCGCCTGCGGGTGACTGGCGTGGATGATCTCGTTGCAGGCCGCCATGAAGCGCTGCCAGTTAAGGATGAAATAACGCTGCGCATCCTCATCGCGGGCCGCGTCCAGCCCCTCCGCCGCCATGCCGGCCAGGCAGTTGGGGCAAAAGCAGGGGCCGCTGATGGTGCAGATATCGTACCAAAAGCCATCAACCTCATAGCGCTCACAGAGCTCCCGCGTCTGCGCCAGCATCAGCTCCCGGTAGCCACCGCTCGGGCAGAGGAACTGCCAGGAGCCGCCGGGGCGCTTATCCTCAGGCCTGGCGCTGAAATCAACGTTACGGGCGACGGGCTTGCCCTGCCGATCCCTTACCGTCCACTCGGGATGCGTGAGCGCGTCGTTGGCCGACCAGCCAACGGTGTAATAGATCGGGGCCCGCACGCCGATCTCGTGGCAGGCCGCGATCTGCTCGCCCAACAGGTCGCGTTTGAGGGTCGGGTGCATGTTGCCCACCCGCGTGGGGTAATAGCTCCAGCCATGGTGGCACTTGGCAAACACATTGATCCAGTTCACATGGCCCAGCCGCAGCGCCTCCTGCCACTGGCGCTTGTCGAACCGGCTGCCGACGTCGGGGATCAGCTCCGAAGTGTGGAAATCCAGGTGGATCTGCCGAGCGGGTAGCTTGACCATGGGTGCCTCCTCAAGAACCTGGCGCATAGCGAGGCTGGTATGCTACATTATCCTTCTGCATCATTACCCTGCTATGCGGCTTTCACTTGTATCCTATTCGATGCGAGCTTTCCCACAACCTGCCACCATACACCGATAGTCGCAGGTCTATGCCCCGCGCTCCGTGTACTCCCATAGAAGTTGGAGATAATCGCGGTACTGCGCCATGGACACCCCAGGGGGCGTCTGATGATCGACGCTGGGGATGTAGCCGCCCTGCTGCATAACGGGGAGGATGCGCTCGAACTCTTGCCGCATCGCATCGACGCCGCGCGTCATGGTCATCTTGTCAAATCCACCGATCATGCACAAGCGGGGGCTATTGCGGCGCAGACGGGCGATATCGACCCCTGACTGGCGCTCAAAGGGCAGAAAACCCGCCACGCCACAGTCAGTGAACCAGGGAACGCACGATTCGATGTTGCCGTCCGAGTCCACAATGGGCACAATGTTGTGTGCGAGAATGATGGGGATAACCTCGCGGTAGTAGGGGGCCTCGAACTCATCGAAGAGCGCCCGGGAGAGCATAGGACCGTGGTTGTACGACATGTCCTCGCCAAAGGTCATAAAGTCGGGCTCGATAAACCGGCAAACCCCGACCACGATCTGCTTGATACGCGCCACCAGATCCTCGTTGATGCGGTGAATCACCTGGGGGTGATCGTAAAAGGCGTACAGGTGTCGCTCGATACCAAAGAGCACGCGCGGAAACCAGAAGAACCCGTCCACGGTGAACCACACGGCCAGATCGCCCTTCTCGTGCCGCTCGCGCACCTCCTGAGGGAAAGCCTTCTCCCAGTCGATCTCAGGGAAGAGGTATGGGCGAATGGCCTCGTAGCTGGCCATGTCGCTCACGGGGCCAATGCCATGGGGCATACTGGGATAACCCTTACCCAGGACAGGGAACCAGTGCTGCCATGCCGGATCCAAACCAAAGAACTCCATCACCTGTACAACGCCATGCTCCCCCGGACGCAGATTAGCAGGCAGCCCTTCTGTCTGCCAGCGGGCGATAGTCTGGTCCCACCAAGTGGCCCATTCGAAACGGGGCAAGCGGTCGACCTGTTCGAATCGCAGGGCGTGGCGGAAGCGATCACGGGTATTCATTGAGGACCTCCGGTAGAATGTGCTGAGAGGCGGCTGTCGACGCCTTCATTCTATGACCAAAAGGGTCGCGAGGCAAAGCGCGGGAGCATTATCGGCCACACGTGGCCTATCATTTGCCGCCACACGTCGAATCAAATGGCAATGTCATCAGAGGGCGATGGTTCTCTCAGCTGATAATGTCACTGAAGACCAGTCGTCTCTTTTCGGGCGTTGATGGATACCCCTAGCAGCCTGTCGGATAGGGCAATCGCATCTTGAGTCGGGACGGCTTGGTCACAACGCCAAGATGGGGTATTCTTCAAGAGGAAAGGAAGGGTACCCGTGGAAAATCGGCCCATAGCGTCCATCCAGCATCACTTCTCGGCGCTGGAGGATC
>Ga0078972_1010144_pt1 | contig 17881 bp, 25 predicted proteins | sample YelNatPaOPGAMG01_FD_67568 | JGI IMG/M metagenome (GOLD analysis project Ga0078972, IMG submission 67568) | Hot spring thermophilic microbial communities from Obsidian Pool, Yellowstone National Park, USA - OP-RAMG-01 (SPADES assembly) (version 2) | ecosystem: Environmental > Aquatic > Thermal... | reverse complement strand
GTTTGGGGTGTGGTTTTGGTTTGTGTGTTTTTTTTATATTAAATATTTTTAAAAAAAAAAAAAAAAAAAAAAAAAAAAAAAAAAAAAAAAAAAAAAAAAGAAATACTACATAATTGCTTGTCCTATAGGCATTTACGAAAACGCACGGAGAAAAAACCTGAAAATCAAATATCTCCAATATGTCCAAGATGTCTATGTCAAATAGATCAAATATCTCCAATAGCTCCAAGTCGTGGTATATCAGGAGATGTCTAAAATCTCCAATATGTCTATTCTTCAGATCTCCAAAATCTCCAAAATGTAGGTATGTTATCTCCAATATCTCCATTATTGAATGTAAACGTTTGAAATGAGGGGTGTGGGACAGGGGGTCGGTCAATAAGACGGCATGGGCGAAACGGACGTGTTGTAGGCTCGCTATATGCAAATGGTGGCAGATTTTGGGCATATCTGTGGCCGAGAGTCTCCCTGGATATGGCCGCCAGATCTATATGGATATGGAAAGTTGCTATATGGTATATGGACTGGGGGGTATTAGAGATGTTAGGGATGTTAGGTGTAATGGGGGTAAGGGAAGAAGTTGAAAGAATGGGAATAATGGGAAGAATTGAAAGAAAAGGTACGTTGCATGGAATGCAATGGTTGTAGGCAATTGTTGCGAAAAAATCATTGAGAAAATTGTTGACAGTTAAATCAAGTAGTAGTAAAGTAACTATAGCTTCGCATACGCGAAACTAGGGTAACATAGGTGCTATGCCTACTACGTTGTAGTGGTATAGCACCGATTAGAGAAGGGATTATGGGATGGGAAAGATTTTATTTTTTGGGAGTAATGATATGGAAAATAAGATTTATGAAATCGAAAAATCTGTAGTTGACGTCCTCTTGAACAATAAAGAGAAGCTTGCCCTGTTGTCCTACCCCGCTCGTAGGGTAATATACGCTGGTAGGTCAACAGGACGGTGGTATACGAAATCGGAAAGTGTGCGCAGAGAGATTCTTGACCTTTACGATGTACTGAACAGCATTTACGGAAAGGGAAAGGGAAAAGGAAAGGAAAAGGTCAAGAATGGGAAAAGTGTAACGGTCAATAAAAATACCGCTGAATCCTTAGGACTCAGCGAAAAAGGAATTAGCGAAAAAGAACTACGTGAGTTTATTGCTCGACTTGAGAAGCTACTACAGAGGAAGTAGGAACCTAACGGTGCCGATAATCGGCACCGGTTATTTTTATCCTGGTATTTGGCAATTTGGCGAAATGGCCAATGATCGCAGTATATGGTATATGAGAACAACTACCATAATCTTGCTATCTGGATATGACGTTCTTTTTATATGGATTTTATATGGATATTGCGTTTTACCGATATGTGGTAAGCTTGACGATATGGCGAGCATACCCACTCCCATGTGGGAAATGGCGGCGGCGGGGTGGGGGGAACACCCCCCTCAACCCCCGAACCATTTTTCCATTCCCCTTAACACCTGTCAACATATTTCCACCTCACCCCTTCCCTCTCAAGCACCACCCTCTTATCCTCCATACTACGAGAAAACACACACAACCGGCCCCTCTCCAACAACAAGGACGTCTCACACGCCCCATACACACCCTCCGGCCCAAAGATCCTATCCAACGGATCAGACATCCAGTTCTTTCGCATGTGATGAACAAATAGAATGGTCATGTTCATCTCTTCGGCCAACCTGTTCATGTCAACAAGCCATCCATACAGCGACTCATGTTTGTCGTAGTCAACCACATTCCACAATAAGGCGTTATCCATCGTGTCCAACACAAACAATCTAAAAGGTAGGGTGGGAGTTGCATGAAAACTATTGGCAATTTCGATGAGCATGGCGGCTCGTGTAATCAAGTTCTCTAAGGGTGTCCCAGGTTCAAGAGTAGTGTCGTAGCGAAACCTCCTACGGTCACCCTCACCCAGATTTTTAAAACCTAGGGCATTTAGGCGATTCTGTAGTTGTTTTTCACCACATTCGAGGGCATAGTACTGTACCCAGCCCTTCTTGGTGGGAAAGTGGCCAAGGAAAGGCTCCCCAGTGGCCACAGAGAGGGCAAGCTGGAGCGCAAGGAGGCTGACCCCACTGTGGGGTCTGCCTGCCAGTATGGCCAGGCCCGAAGACAAAAACCCAGGAACACATTCCTCAATGGGAGGAAACTTCTTCTGCAATAATGAACCCACACTCTCAAAACGTTGATGTTTCTGGTTTTCTTTTGTCTCAGACATAGTCTACTCCTTAGTCCAATTCTCCAACACCGCTCGCATCACTTCCTCCAAGCTCTTCCTGTTCATCACATACCCCGTGACCTGGAGGCCCTCCAAGAACGCTTGCACCACCTCATCCAACAGGCCCATCGGGCAACTCACCTCTACCTCCCGATCCAGAAACCCATCAATCCTCTCCCCGTCCTCCACTTCCTCATACAACCTAAACACATACCGATACACCCGTTTCCTCTCTTTCTTTTCCATGTTATCCTCCTTGTACTTTTTCGCCATTCCAAGGTCTATTCCACAGCCCACTGATGTACGCCCCCAAGGGGTGCGCCTTCCAGAACGGCTTCCACTTGCCTATCGTAAACTTTCCCCCTGTGGAGCCCTGTTTGCTCCTCCATGCCCTCCAAGGGGTTACGTATGGTACGATGTCCCCTCGATGTATGAACAGATAGGTGAGAGAGCCCACTACAGGTATCTTAGCCCCCAAGCCTACGGTAAATACCTGTAGCCCCTTGAAGGTGTTCTGCAGGGTGTCGGCCACAATCGGAGCAATAGCCCCACCCCAACTATGGCCATAGATTGTCGCTATCTTAACCTCTCCATGCTCCTTGATCTTAAGGGCCAATTGATCGGCCAAGGCTATCCCGTAGAGGATCTCGGCTATTTCGCCCCACCCAGGAAGGAAGTGCAAGATCCAGTCGAACCGGGAGTCCGTTCCGTAGATCAGTACGTACAGGTTGTCACCATCTACGATCCACCGGGCCTCTACCCCCGCACTCCCCTTCGGCCACAGGTCAATCTTCGATCCTTGCGACCTGATCCAGTTAATTGTTTGTCCTATGGTCATTCATTGCCTCCTTAAACCTCCTAAGAGTTATCTGAGTTTGTTCATTGATCGATCCAGGCCCAGGGTTCACGGGTGGACCAGACGAGGGTGCTTCCATCGTCGTCCTCCGAGATCTCAGGGTAGCGGTAGGTGAGGTCCACCAGACTCATGCGAACAGTGTGTGATGTCCGGCCTACCAGCTTGGCCAATTCGGGGATGGGGATGGCCCCTCGGTCTCGAAGGATCGACACAATTCTGGCTTGGAGATTCAGGTCTCCCTTCCGCACCCGCTTATCCAGGTAGTGCAGTTTACTCCCGACGCTCATCTTCTACCTCCTCGTTGAGCCATTCTCGAACCGACTCCTCAACTTCCCGTCGCTCGGTAGGCTCGGAGGCAAAGGCGATGATTCGAGGAGGTTTGCGGTCGAGGTGAATGGCTGTGTAGACTTGGGGATGGGGTGTGGGGTAGCCATACAGGGTGGTACGAAGGGAGGTGTTTAGGTCGGGGGCAAACTGGTTTCCGCACAGGCCCAGAATCCTGGACTGACGCTCCGATAGTTCCTTGATGGACTTAGCCTGGTTTGCCCCCATGACTTCATGGAGAAGCTGGTAACGTTTGGGCATGAGGGCCTCCTTAATCACTATTCCACAGATACCAGATGGCTAGGGCGGCAAGAGCAAAGACGATGAATAGAGCACCTAATTCGACAGCAAGTTCCATAGATTACCTCCGTGTGATGGTTATTGCTAATTGACGAACCCAGGAGGGTTCTTTACCCAGATTGGATGGGCCCACCTTGTAGGCCACTACGGCATCTTCCCAAGAACCGGTGGCTCGATAGAGATCGTGGAGGTAGTCGGCAGCGAAGGTGATGCTTTGCCAGGGGTTTAGGGGATCTCGGAGGCCGTAGCGACTACGAAAGTAGGGTAGCCACTTGAGGTTGACTTGGGCCAGGCCCACGGAATGTTCGCTCCGGGAGCGGTTAGAGACGGTGTAGCGCCAGCTGGATTCGCTTTGGATGAGGCGGTCCAGGATGTAGGTGGGGACTCCTCGGAAGGTTTCCTCTACCAGGCTTGGTTGCTCGATCCAGGGACTGGTGGGGGGTAGGGCTACCGTGGGCCGGGAGCAAGAACTGAGGACCAAGGTGAGGATGAGGATGAATGTCATACCAAGTCCTCCACTTTAGGGGTGATGGAGAGGGATCGAGGGGTGTGAGGCTGGAAGTCAATGTAGCCCAGCTTCTTTAACTTTTTGAGGTGACCGTGGATGGCGGAACTACTCACACCCAGCTCCCCGCCGATCTCTCGCAGGGTAGGAGGGTAGGGATGGGTGGCCAGGTAGTTCACCAGGTAGCGAAGGAGCTTGAGTTGGGTCTCCGAAGGGATGGAGAGGGCTGTACGACCACCCATATTAGACCTCCTCGTCAAATTCGAGTTGTTGGAGATATTTGAGTTTTTCTTCGATCTTTTGGAAGGCTTTGTGGGCCGCTTGGGTAGAGCGGTACTCGATGTGGAAGTGCTGGCCGTCTCGGTAGGTGAGGTCCACATAGGCTCGACCGCCTTTTTTCTCAGGTCGACCCCAACCGACCACCGCAATACCTTCCAGGTTGAGGATCTCCGAGCCGGTATCAACGTAGTACTTGGCACTCGACATCGTCTTTCTCCAGTATCCAGAGATCGTCTTTCAGGGGGCGACCTCGGTAGTTTGTGAAGGCGACCACGTCGCCGGGTTTGAGGGGAAGAGAGGTATTGTTCTGGACTACCTCTCCCAATTGTAGGGCCTGTCGGGCATCCTTGGGGATGTAGAGCAGACCGGACGGGGTGAGGGGAGCATCCTTTAGCACCCTCACCAATACTTCTTCGTGGATAAGTTTGTATTCCATGCCTACCAGTATACCATAATAGTTAACATTTGTCAACCTATATGCTTGACATTTGTACAGGGTATGGTATACTTAGAGATAATGGAAGATGTAGAGAAAAGAAAGGAAGTGGCGAGGAAGCTGGCATGGGCAACCTACCTGGACATTTTGCAAGATCCGAAAGTGGATGCGAAGGTGAGGCGGGAGGCTGCCAAAGATGTACTGGAGAGTGTGGGGGATTTGGTGAAAGCGCCCAAGGTGATGGAAGCAAACCAATTCGTCCTGAATGTGCCACCGGAGTACATTGCACAGGCGGCACAGGCGATAAAGGGGTTATTGGGTGATAGAGAAAGGAACGATCTATTGGTCGAAGAAACACAGACCCCCGAAGATTGAGATCTTGCCCCATCCCCAAGCACCCCTATTTGGGGGCTCAGATGCTCCCCAGGTCATGCAGGAGGTGGGGCAGATGGTGGGAGGGGGTAGGTTCTCTACGGCCAATGAGGAGGTGAGGCAGGCCATCCGACAGGCGGCCCTGGTGAGCCTGTGGTTTTTCCTCAAGTTTGTGGCGGGATATTCCGGGCCCTATGAACAGGTGAATACAGACCTACATGTGGATATGTGTAATTTTTATCAGAGGGCACGCAGACCGGGGGGCCGGGCGGCGGCATTCCTCCCACGGGGAACATTCAAGAGCACGGTGCTCACCCATGGGGCGAATAGCTGGGAGATTTTGCGAGATCCGGGGATTGTGATTGGGCTGTGTAGTTCTATCATTGACCGGGCGCAGGAGTTCCTGCAGATTACCCAAAGGACCTTCGATGGGAATGAGATGCTGGCGTGGCTATTCCCAGAGTTCGTGAAGGATCTGGAGGATAGGGGGAGGGTGACCGCAGACACCTTCGTAGTGCCCAATCGGCCGAGATTTAGTGTGCATCCGACCATCAAGGTCTTTGCGGTGGGGGGATCGACGCAGGGGATTCATGTGACCTACCTGAAGGTGGATGACCCCATTGGGGATGCCCAGCTGGATGCGAATAGAAATCCCAATGCGGATATGCTTCGGATCGAAAACTGGTTGAAGTCCAATACACGGACGCTCCTCATTGATCCTAAGAAGGGGCAGGTGATGGTGGTGGGGACGAGGTATGCGGCAGGGGATGCCTACACATTCATTTTTGATAGCGTGCGGTCGATTTGGGGGTTTCCTAATGAGGAAGAGGTGCAATTGGCCGAGGAGGGGGAGTGGGATGTGTACTATCGGGAGGTGGAGGAGGAGGGGGAACTGCTATTTCCTGAGCGGATTGATCAAGAGTTTTTGAAGAAGATGGAGAAGGATGACCCCTGGACCTTGTGGACGCAGTACTACAATAGGACGAGGAAGATTGGGAGTTCGGAGTTTGCCCTGTATCGGCTGAAGGAGTGCTTCGTGGAGCGGGGGTCTCTGGGGGAGGTGAAGGTAAGCTTCATCGACGGGGAGACCCAAGAATGGGTGGAGGAGAGATTAGAGGACATGGATGTGGTGCAGGCGGTAGACCCCGCGGCCACAGAGAAGAAAACGGATGCCCGAACGAGCCGAAGTGTGGCGGTGGTGTATGCAAGGGATTGGAAGGGGAGGAGGTTTTTACTGCGGGTGAAGGCGGGGTATGTAAAGATCCAGCAGGTGTTTGAGTGGGTGTTTGAACACATGAAGTTGTTTCCTATGATTCGGATGACCGCATTCGAGATGCAGGGGGCGTTCAAGCTCCTAGAGCCCCTGTTACGAGAGGAGCAGATGAAGCGAGGGCTATGGGTGCGGGCCTATCCTTTGGCTAGTGGGACTTCGGACAAGGAGTCGAGGATTCGAGTGGCCTTAGAGCCTGTACTGGGAGGGGGATTGGTGTATGCACCCAAGGAGGTAGAGAGGGTGGTGTGGGAGGAGATGCGAAGCTTCCCAGGGGGTAGGTTGAAAGATGTGTTGGATGCATGGGCAATGGCGGAGAAGGTAAGTTTACAGCCTCCCGAACCCATGGATGAAGAGGAATGGGAGGAGGAAGAATATGAGAAGGTGGCAGGTAGAGATCCTGTCACAGGATACTAAAGAAGGAGGACAGAGATGTCGGATTTGGCAGGATTGAGTGAAGTGGTAGAGGAAGCCAAGAAGGCTGTAGGGGAGGGTGAGGGGCTCTATGAGGAAGGCTGGGTGTTCAGTTCGGAGGAGGTGGCCAAGGCCCTGGTGGAGTACCTCCAGAAGGAAATTACGGATGTGAAGGAGGGGGGAGAGCGAGCGGAGTTAGAAAAGAAGTGGAATACGTGGAGGAGACAGAGGTTGTGCCGGCCAGAGCGTGAGTCGAAGGATTTCCCTTGGGAGGGGGCAAGTAACTTGGCGACTCCTTCGGTAGGGGCGAACACCAATGCGATCTACGCCCATGTGAAGAGGTATCTAAAGAGGAGAAAGCCGTTGATTACCGTGGGGGGTTCGGGGCCCCAGCAAGAGCCCGTGGCGACTGCCCTCACCCGGTTTTTGAATCGGCTATTGGAGAGTCCCTTGCACATAGATTTTGTACGGAAGTTGAATAAGATTGTGTACGAGACGGTGAGTATGGGGACACAGTTTGTGGAGATCCCCTGGATGACAAAGAGGTGGCAGTTTAAGAGGACGGGGGAAGGGGGGAATCAGGAGCAGGTAGATAAGATTGTGTATGATGGGCCTGTGGTAAAGACCCCCAAGCTGGAGGATGTATTTACGAGGGTGCATTGGGGAGATCTACAGGCTGCTCCCTGGGTGGCGATTCGGGAGCGCTGGTTCAGGTATGCCTTAGAGCAGCAGGCAGGGATTGGGTTCTTCCGAGATGTGGATAAGGTGTTTGGGACTCCCCTTACCGAACTACCGGAGGGGGAAGTGGAGGAGTTCAAAAGGTTGGGGCTTGATCCTGCGGTAGATAAGAATGAGGAGTATGAGATTTATAGGGTGTATGTATTTTGGGATGTGGATGGGAATGGAATAAAGGAAGACCTCCTGGTGTGGTTTCACTTGGACACAGGGACGATTCTACGGGCAGAGTTCAATGAGTTGGGTAGAAGGCCGATTGTGAAGTTCCCCTACCTACTGATCTCAGATACGGGGGAGAGTGAGCCCTTGTATGGGATTGGGGTAGGGTGGCTGGGGGAACAGCAGCAACGGGAGATTGATACCTTTAGGAATATGCGGGTGAACTCCACGTTCCTCGCTAGTTGCCAAATGCTGTTTGTGCGAGAGGGCCTGGGGTTGGGGGAGAGGTTTCGGATACAGCCTGCACTGGTGAAGGAGACCCCTGAGCCAAAGGCGGACATCAATGTGGTGGGCTTCCCAGATGTCACACAGTCTACCCTCATTGGGGAGAATGTAGCGAAGCAGGACCTGAACCAATACACGGGGGCGAATGATATTTTCCAGGGGTTGGGGGATAGTATAGCGAAGACACGATCGACGGCCAGTGGGATGATGTTCCTGGCGCAGAGGACAGAGTCCATTTTGGCCTCCGTGATTGAGGATATGGAGCGAGCGATCGGGGAGGTGGGGCTGGTGGTGCTCATGCAGATGGTGTGTAACTATGAGAGGGCGAAGAGGTTTCTACTGCCTGAGGCCGAGCCTTCCGATATGCCCTTGATTGAGGGGGTCTTGGGGGGGATGAAGGTGGAGGATATACCCTTTGCCTTCAAGTTCGAGGTGAAGACGACCGAGGAGGAGAAGAGCGAGGATGCCAAGCGGACGGGTATCATGATGCTCACCCAGCTGTATTCGATGTATTACAAGGAGCTACTGCAGTTGATGCCGCTTCTCATGAATCCGCAGATGATGCCGGAGGTGAAGGCGTTTGTGAGCAAGTATTTTGTGGGGCGGACAAAGTTGATGGAGCAGACCTTGCAGATGTTTGGGGAGACGAACTCTAGTGCGTATGTTCCCTATGTAAAGGATTTGGAGTTCCAGGCTAATCTACTGGACATCATGAAAGAATCAATGATGGAGAGGATGTATGGACAGAGTATGGGAATGGTACAAGGAGGGGGGCTACCAGTGGTTCCTGCAGGAGGTGTGGGGCAAGCTGCGGGACAGGGAGCTCCAGCTGGTTTTGAAGGGAACCCAATGGGAGCAGGTGAGGTACCACCAGGGGGCCCTGGCGGTGTTGGAGGAAATGAAGGTCTCCCTGGACAGGGAGCTTGAAAAACTGAGGAGGAAATATGGAAACGAAGATTGAAGAGTTTTCTACCGAAGAGGTAGACGTAGTGCTGAGTGATGAGGAAGGGGGAAAGGGGGCAGAGTCCACCCCTGAACCCCAGAAGGCGTATGAGGAGGCGATTAAGAGCCTGGAGCAGAAGTTAGCGGCGTTGGAGCAACAGCGGGCGCAAGGGGTGGATGTGGCGCAGAGCTTGAAGGCTCTCACGGAGTCCCTAGCAGAGGTAAAGAAGGCACAGGCTACCCCTACACCTGAGCCGACTCGGCAGGAAGATCCGGAGGCGTGGAAGAAGCGGATTGAGGAGCTGGTGATGCAAGATCCTGCCCGGGCGCTAGAGGAGTATGGGGAGAAGATGGTGCGGGAGAAGATCGCCCCCGCCTTCGGGCAGATTGTGGGGCAGTTGACCCAGACCATCGTAGCGACCTCTAAGATTCAGGCTAAGGCTGACCCCATGAATGCGATGGTGCTGGAGAAGTGGGGGAAGGAGGTAGAGGATCGGGTACAGGAGATGGTGAGGTCAGGGGTCGCAGGGGTGGATGTGTATGAGAAAGCCTGTAAGCTGGTGGCGGCGAACCACTTGCGGGAGGTAATTGAGGAACAGATTAAGAACGCACCTCCCCCTAAGGGAGCTGTACCGGATCAGAAGGATGTGCCGCCGGGCAAGCCGGGGAAGAAGGTGGTGAAGATCAGCCCCAAGGAGTATGAGTTACTGAAGGCACGGGGGATTGATCCCTCGATGTACCGGATGCTAAAGGAGGAGGAGTAGGATGGCTACGGTAGAAAAGGGTGCAGGGAAGTCCTTGCAAGGGAAGAAAGTGGTCGTGCGGGCAGTTGACACGACAGTGGAGAAAATAGTAGAATTGGACAAAGAGGGGGCAACCCTGGTCTTTGACACGTCTTCCGATGGGTTTGTGAAGCTACAGGATGAGGACCTGGTGAAGCTGAGTAAGTGGAATCGGGATCGCTACCTGGTAGCAAAGGAGATTTGGGAAGAGATCCAAAGTGCGGGGAAAGATCCCCTCCTGGAGATTGTGCAGGGGATTGAGTTTGGCCCGAACCGAGGCTCGGCTACCGCAAGGTTAAACATCGAGGGCAAGGACAAGAACTGTGTGTACTGGTGGGCGACACCCGACCGGGTGTATGAGAAGATGACGCAAGGCTGGGTGCCTGTCCAGGGGGGAACGGAAAAGACCTTGCATTCTAGAGACGGTCGAGTGCATCGAATTGGGAAGAGGGGAGAAGAGGAGTTGGTCTTAATGAAGATGCCGAGGGAGAAGTGGCAACAGATCCAACGGAAGAAAGTGGAAGCCTATGAGGCGAAGGTAAAGGGAATTGATACAGCCTCGGCGGAGTTGGCAGGGGCCAATCCCCAAGAGGTAATATCGATGGAAAAGAGTGAGCGACCCAGGGGTGTGGGGACTGGAGTGCAGTTCACTCCCATTTGGGACTCAGAAAAGAGTACCCAAGAATAGTAGGAGGACAGTATGGCATTACAAGCGATATGGAGAAAGAGCCTGAAAGCACCCAATCAGCCGATGCCCCTGAAGTTTACCACAGGGGGTGCGGTGGTGAAGGGTGACATCCTGGCCTTTTCTTCGGGCACGGTGGTCGAGGCAGGGGATGCAGCGACCCCCACTACTCTGGCAGGGATTGCCCTGCATGAGGCGGCTTCGGGAGCAGATGTGCTGGTGGCCCCCCTTATGCCGGATGACATCTGGGAGGTTACCCTAAGTGGAACGGTGCCGAACGTGGGGTCGTTGCTGGAGATTGATGTGACTTCCAGCGAGCAGACCTTGGTGACCGATTCGGCGGCGGGGAAGCAGGTGGCACGGCTTCTGGAAGTGGTGAATGCGACTACCAAGAGATGCTTGGTACGCTTCATCGGTGCGGTGTAAGGAGGTGAAGTATGGCAGTAACCGCAAGCTATGCCTATAGCAAACAGTTTGACCGGAACATTCTTCGGATGTTCCTCAATGAGTATGCCGCACGGGATCCGGAATATACCAAGATTGCGAAAATCAAGGATGCCCCTGCGGGAAAGACCTATACGGAAGCAGAGATTTCGGGGTTGGGACCTGCACAGGAAGTACCTGAAGGAGCAGCCGTTCCCTTCGATCTCCCCGTGGAAGGTAACCAGGTCTCTCGGTCGTTCACCCAGTATGGGTTGGGTTACCAGCTGACCCTCATCGCCCGTGAGGACGATGTGCAGGGGAAGCTGGAGAAAGTGGCGAAGACCCTGGCGATCGCCATGAACACCAAGATCGAGATGGAGTTCTTCAAGTTGTTCAACTTGGGGAATACGAACCAGTATGCCTGGGACGGGAAGACGATCTTTGCGAACAACCACACCACCCTGAAGAGCGGAACGACCATCTCGAATGTGACGAATGCGGCGCTGAGTGAAACGGCTCTGCAGGCGGCCTTCGAGTACTTTGATAACTTGGTGGATGAGGCAGGAAACCCCATTGCAGACCTGAAGTTGGATCTACTGGTAGTGCCGAGCCAGTTGCGGTGGGTGGCCATGCGGCTTGCAAAGCAGGAGGGAGGAATTACCTCTACGGCTACCAGCTCCCCTGATCTGAGTGGGAATGACATGACCACTAATCCAGCGAATGGGTATGTGGGAGCATGGAAGATCCACGTGAGCCGCTACCTCACAGATCCTGACAACTGGTTTGCCCTGTCGAATGCCCATGAGATGACCCTCATGTGGAAGCGGCGGGTGATCCTGGAAAGTGGGGAGGATTTTAAGACGGCTAACCGCCTGTACCGAGTATGGGCACGGTTTGGAGCTTTCTCGAACCCGTACAAACCCGTGTACGGAGCGTTCCCAAGCTAAAGGAGGGGAGGGGTGAGTTATGCTCACCCCTCTTTTTCTATGGAAGACATAGCGGCAAAACAGCCTGAAATGTATAAGGTGGTGGGGACTGCCCTGGATTCCGAGGGCACGTCCCACAATCTGTATGAGGTGCAATATGTGCCTCGTAAGGGTGTGAAGGATGAGAGGCAGTATGTGTGTGCGCTGTGCGGAAGGCTGAGCTGGAAGAGTGAGACGGTGCGAGTGGAGGGAAAGCGGTACTGCCTAGTGAACGGATGCGCTCAGGAGAAGCAGGATGACCGTAGAAGAAATCATTCGTGAAGTGCACTTGCAGCTGGGTGAGCCCACAAACTGGAATCCCTATGATGCCACGGGGGATATCGACGTAACCACCGTGGGATACCAGACCTACCTACGGTGGATCAATCAGGGGATCTATACCATTGCGACATGGAGAGAGGTTGTGGAGATGCGCCCCATTCGATTTTTGGGGTATCGCCATGACCTCTTTTTGCAAGCCCCTCGGTCTACCTTCACGACCGATGTGGGCTCTACAGAATCAACTATTGTGATTGTGGGGTCTGCCACAGGATGGGAAGGAGCGAGAATAAAGTGGGGGGCAGAGGAACGCACGATCGTGCAGGCGTCGGGAGCGAGTTTTCTCCTTAATCAGGGGTTTAGTTCTACTCCGGGGAGTGGGGAGACGGTGACCGTGGGATTCCCGGAGCTACGGCTACCTGCCGAGGAACGATATATTGAGGTGCTACGGGTGCGGGATGATACGAATGGAGCGTTCCTCCCGAAGGTAAGTAAGTGGGAGGATTTTGAGGTGGGGTTTGGGACACCTACGAAATGGAGGAGAGGGGGAAGGGTGATTCACTTGGATGCCATCCCGGAGGAAGAGATATGGTATCGAGTGACGGTGTTCGCCTTGCCTGAGCGGGTGGCCGCCCCTGGAGACACCCCTCAACTACCTGCGCAGTTCCACCCTGCCTTGGTGCTGTACTGCCTACAGTGGGGGTATTCGGCGATGCAGGAGACCTCCATGAAGTACTCCATTAGTCAGGACTTTCGGGCGCTCATGCGAAGCCTACAGACTCCTGAACATGTGCAGGGGTTATTGGACGATGGGTATGTATTGATGGTGGAGGGTGAATAACATGCCTACATGGAATAACTTGTTTGAACAGACTCCCAACCAGGATACCTATGGGTATCTATTGGCACAGGAGATTGTGAATAGCCGAGTGGCCGTTCGGGAGCGAGTGAATAAAGAGCACCACTTGGAGTTGACCGAAAGCCAGGCCCTACAGGGCATTCATCGACAGGGCTCGGCCATGGCCTACCTCGTGAGTGGGACGCCTGCCGTGGGTACTCGACCTGATGGAGTGAACCCCTTGGATGATAATGATAAGGGGAGGCTATTGATCAGTGTGCAGGCTAGCATCCCTCTCCTGTACTACTGGGATTATAGCAACGGGGTGGGGCAGTGGAAGGCCATTAACATTGGGGGATTTACGGGAGTTGTGGCGTTCTTCCCTGTGCAAAGGTATAGCTTGACCTCCAGTCAGTATGCGGATTGGGGATGGCTCCCCTGCGATGGGAAGCTCGTAGGGTATGATGTGAACGGGCAGGGGGATTACAAGGACCTACGGTTTGAGGCATTGGTAAAGTTTCTGCAAGGGGCGGGGGCTACTCTGGCGAAGCTACCCAGAATCCCCGATGTCTCCGATAGCGCTGTGAAGGTCAGGTATATTGGGGCATGGAAGCACAGCTCAGGTGATGCGATTGAGACAATTGGAGGAACAAACTACCAGACTCCCAAACTCGAAGCTCAAAATGTGGGGCAGCATAATCATGACTTGGAAACAATGATCAGTACTGATTGGGGGGATACTCCCACATTCAGCGAAAAGACGAAGGAGGGGGAAGGAAAGCATAACCACAATGTGGACGGAAGTGGAACGGCTGACAGTGGTGGCCTTTCTAGGATAAAACATAGTGCCTGGCCAAATCCTAGCCATTGGTTAAGATCGAATGACCCAAGTGTGGATGATGGTTCGGCTCATCAGCACACCCTGGAGTTCGATAAAAATGCTAAGTTAGCCCATACACACAGAGTGAAAAACAATTCCAACGATGAGATAAACAGACCAGATAGTGTGTACCTATATGCCTACATCCACATTTAGGGTAGGGGGACTGCGGTGCGGGAGAAGGATTCGGGGATACTACAGAATGTCAGGCCCTCTGCGGTGGATGTGCGGGGGCAGCAGCCTGAGTTGTTCCCTTTCGATGCCTTTCTCTACACGACAGGTAGGCAGGGGGAGAAGCGAACTCTCACCCTGAAGGAGGGATGGGAGTTCATTGTGAAGGGCCGCATTGAGACCTCCGAGGGAATCATTGCGGGCTGGCAGATTACCACAAACTATTTGAAGTCACCTACCGATGCCATTCGGTTGGATTCTCAGGCTCGACGGGTAGAGGTGAGGGATTCGGGGGGTAGCCCCATGATCGCCCTGGGGTATCTGGGGGGCATTGGGAGCTACCAATCGACAGATTATGGGCTGTATGTAGCCCCCACCGTGAAGTTTGAGGTGGGCTCAGGGGGATCATTCAAGGGCGGGGATTATGTAGTAACCGATAGTGGGGCATTCTCCATTAAGTCTGGGGCCCAGGAGGTCGTGCGATTGGGGTCTCTGGGCAGTGGGTATTATGGGATTGTTATTGGGACGAGTGGGAATCAACTGCGGTTTTCCACCGAGGATGGTAGCCTCACGGTGAGCGGTACGATTACCGCAAGCTCCGGGAACATTGGGGGGTGGTCCATTACCTCCCAAGGGCTATTGGGTACGAATGCTTCCCTTCTATCGGCAGGAGAGTTGGTCTTAGGGAGTTCGGATGAGATCGTGAAGCTGTCCTCCCAGGATAGTACCTATCGGTTGTGGATTGGCTCGGTAGATCCTGCCCTTGCGCCTTTTCGAGTTACTAAGGAAGGGAATGTTCGAGCGGTAGCAGGGGTCGTAGGGGGGTGGATTCTCGACACCACGATGCTTAAGTCTGCGGATTCCGGTGCTCGTATCGAACTCAATCAAGATAAGAAGCGGATTAGTGTTTTCGATGCCTACAATGAAACGGTGGCCATGGGCTACCTGGAGGGCCTGCCCAAGCGAGATGGATCGGGGTATTGGGGGGCTGGGGATTACGGATTCTGGGCGAAGCAGGGTGATCGACTTCGCATCGATGGGGATGTGGAGTACATTAAGGGCGATTGGCTGATCCAAAATGATGCTTCCTATCTGATCAAGGATTCGCAGGATCGGGTGATTTTGCGGATGGGGACAGATACAGGGGAGAAAGGATTCTATCTGTATGATCCTACCACATCTGCCTTACAGATTCGGCTAGGTACGAAAGGGACGGAGAAGGGCCTCTATGTCCTGGAAAACAATACAGGGTTGAATTATCGGGCGAAGCTAGACACGTCTGGCTTTTTCGTAGGGGATGATAATAATTATGTACAGTATGATCGAGCCAGTAGTTCTCTGACCATGAAGGTCACCTCGTTTTTGGTGTCTTCCATGGGAACGGAGATCAAAGGGTCAGTACAGATTTCGGATGAAGGAACGCTGGGCGGAGGCCTGGTTAATCCCCTGAAGTTGTATACAAGTGGGAACGGAACGTATAAGGTGGGGGTTATAGAGCAACCTAACTCCTTGAAGGTAAATATTGGTGGCGTGGAAGTATTTTCTGCATTATATCCAGGGGTAGAGGTAAAGGGGTCGATACAACTTTCGAATGAAGGTACGGTAGGTGGAGGACTTACCAACCCCCTGAAATTATATACCAGTGGGACCGGGTCGGCTAAGGTGGGGGTTATAGAACAAGTTAATGCGATAAAAGTAACGATAAATAACACAGAAAGATTTTTGATTAAGCCTACCGAGGTTTCATTTTCAGCTAGTGAGGGTAATTACTATGGAAACCCACCTAGATTTATCTATAAGTTTTTAGGATATAGCGGTGATGCGAAACCAGCGTTAATTCTGTTTGCGCCTAAATATGTGGGAACTTACTTACTTAAAACGGGATTCATGGGGAGAATAGTATTAAGCAGGGGGGCCGCAGATTGTTTTAACATTTCAATTTTTCTAGACGTTGTGTGTGTTTCCGCTTACGACAAGACATGGGCACATTTGCATGAATATAGTTTATACGATGCTAAATATGCTTCTTTCGTTGAGGTAACCTATCAAGGTACAGCATATTTTGGCGTGAGGATTAACAATATATCGACCTATGGAGTGACATTGATCGGTGAGTTATTTGGATCGCAGGATCCCATATTCATTCCTGATGCATCGGGGTATTCTTATGCTACCGCCCAAGATCCCTCTATGTCCAGGGGATTTTTGGCGGGTAGGCTTGTGATAGGTTGCTATGCTGATGGTACAAACCTAACTACTCATAGACCTTTAGAGTTCAAGTTTAATGACCTTTTCACCCTGTATTTTGAAAAAGAGCATGTGTACGGCAATTGGATGAAAGATCATATTAAAGGGGTGGAGAGTGGTAATGCAAAACACTTCATGACATTCTGGAATGGGTATATTTCTATGTTCACCACCGACCCTGCGGGGTATAGGTTGCGGGTGTATGGAAATGTGCTCGTGGACGAATACGTCCGAACGAAAAGATTTTGGGAGTTAATTGTTACTGCTGCAGGGACTACAACCGCATATCGGCGTAACGAAGATGTATCATATACCCAGTTATATTATGGAGCTGGAAGAACGGGAGCCTATTTTATAGCGGCGCTATTTGCTATATTAACAGACATGGGGAAACCAACGTCGAATGTAATTCTTCCAGCTAGTGGAGGTATTCGGGATATGACTGTAGCATGTGTATATAAGGGTGATGCTAATACCGCTTCCTTGATGGGAAAAGTCATTGCATCGGCTACGTATGAATATGTTATATCTAGTGGCGACAGTACTACTTGGGACGGTGCACTCATATTTTGGGCATAAAGAGAGGAGGGTGTATGGGGTATATAAAACAGAAACAGTTACCGATAGGCTACCAGGCAAGCTACTGTAGGCCGATTGCAAGCCCCAGTTTACGGCTGGATGCAGGAATAGTGGAACTACAGATTGCGTGGTACAAGGATGCGGAGGCACGGTTTGCAGGCGCACAACCGGCAAGCTATGAGCTGGTTAATGTACGGCTCACGAAAGACCAAACAGCACGGATTGTCCAGGTGCTGTACGAGGCACTGGGTAAGCTACCGGAGTTTGCGGACGCTCAAATTCGGGATCCGGATCCTGAGAAGCAGATAGAGGAGGTAAAGAATGACATTGGGATTACTAATCCAATCGGAACAGGCCTTGAAGGCACTGTATGAGAAACGATTTAGCGATGGAGCGCTGGGCTACCGAGTGCTCAAAGAGATCAAGCGATTCGAGGAAGAGGCGAAAAAGTGGTATGAGTTTCGGAACAAGCTCATCCAGGAGACGGGAAAGCAGGAAATAAAGCCTGAAGACCCTGAGTGGAACGAGATCGTGAAGAAACTGGATGAAAGCCTGCAGGTAGAGGTGGAGGGGTCGAAGGTAAAAGTGCCCCTACAGGAACTCCAGGGAATGAGTCCTAAGGAGCTCGACCTGTTAGACAAGCTAGGATTTATTGGGGAGGTGCCGCATGCCGCTCAAGAAAGGCCGCAGTAAGAAGGTGATTAGCGAGAATATCGCTGAGTTGATCCGATCGGGGTATCCGAAAGATCAGGCAGTTGCAATCGCCTACGACAAGGCCGGGCTAGCTCGAAAGAAAAAGAAGAAAGGAAAATAGATGTCCGAAGAGCGCTACGTCAGACTACAGGAGCACGAGTTTGTCCACAAGTCCATCCTGGAGCAGGTGAGTAAGCTTGAAAAGAACCTCAA
>Ga0078972_1010143_pt1 | contig 17884 bp, 11 predicted proteins | sample YelNatPaOPGAMG01_FD_67568 | JGI IMG/M metagenome (GOLD analysis project Ga0078972, IMG submission 67568) | Hot spring thermophilic microbial communities from Obsidian Pool, Yellowstone National Park, USA - OP-RAMG-01 (SPADES assembly) (version 2) | ecosystem: Environmental > Aquatic > Thermal... | reverse complement strand
CCCCCCGCTCGCCCGTTCTCCCGGGGGGTTCACACCCCGCTCGCCATGCTACCGAGAGGTTGACACCCCCCGCTCGCCCGTTCTACCGGGGGGTTCACACCCCCCGCTCGCCCGTTTATAGCGCAGGAGTTGTCATGTTGCGATTGCGTTGGACGTATTATGTTGCGGCGGTGACGTTGTTGTGTCCGTCACTGCTTATGGCGGCCAAGGTCAAGGTGTGGCACCAACACACGCTGTCCCAATACGACAAGGCGCAGCTCAAACAGGTGGTCCTCAGCAATGAGGGGGTACTGCGGCTGTCACGGCAGCTGCGGCCGTTGGCCAAGCTCGACGCCGCTCACGTCTGGGACATAGTCGAGGACCGCGACGGCAACCTCATCGTCGCTACCGGCGATGAAGGCAAGATTTACAAGGTGCCGCCGGAGGGTAAGCCGGTCGTTCTCCATACCGGCGAGCAGAGCGAGATCTTGTGCCTGGTCCGCGCCTCCGATGGCAGCATCTACGCTGGCACCGGACCGCGCGGACAAATTCTTCGCCTTGATCCGCACGGGCAAACCAAATTGTTCAGCCAAACGGGCGAGAGTTACGTCTGGTCGCTGGCCATCGATGCCAAGGGGCAGGCGTTGTATGCCGGCACCGGGCCGCACGGTCGCATCTATCGCATCAACGGCGAAGGCAAGGCGGAGGTGTTTTACCGCACGCATCAGGACCACATCCTGTGCCTGGCGGTGGGCAGCGACAACATGCTCTACGCCGGCACCGACAAAGGCGGACTTATCTATCGCATCGATCCGCGCGGCAAAGGCTTCGTGCTTTATCAGGCCAAGCAAGGCGAGATACGGACGCTCAAGGTAACGTCCGAGGCCGTCTACGCCGCCACCAGTTCACCAACGCAGCGACGACGCAAAATCGTCGCCTCGGAAGAACAAGAAGACGGCAAATCCAGCTTGGCGTCCGTTTCTTCCGCCCCTGCTAGCGGCGAAAATGCCGTCTACCGTATCGCCCAAGACGGCACTGTGCGCCAACTGTTCCGCGACAAAGCGATGATCCTCAGCTTGCTGCGCCAAGACGAGCGTTTCTACGCCGGCACCGGCATGGATGGCCAGCTGTTCGAGTTCAACGAGGCCACACGCGAACGCAGTGAGATTGCCCGCCTGGACCACGGCCAGATTTTGTGCCTGTGCCGCCGCCGAGACGGCTCCATCGTGCTAGGGACAGGCGATCCCGGCAAACTGTACGTCCTCCAGGATCGCTATGCCGAACGCGGCAGCGTCTACTCCGAAGTGCTGGACGCCCAGATCATCAGCAAATGGGGGGCGCTGCACTGGGAGGGAGAGACCCCGGCAGGAACCAGCGTGAGCGTGGCCACGCGCAGCGGCAATGTGGTCGAACCGGACGATACCTGGAGCGACTGGTCCGAGGAACAGGCCGACCCGGAACACGCCCTTATCACTGCGCCGCCGGCTCGTTTCCTGCAATACCGTGTCACTCTGACGACGACCGACCCGGCACGTACTCCGACCGTGCGTGCCGTCACCCTGCGCTACAAAACGACCAACCAGGCACCCGAAGTCGCCAAAATCAGCGTCCCCGACCTCAACGCTGTTAACCTGGACAATCCCAAGAAGCTGAAAATCAAATGGTCTGCCGTCGATGCCAACGACGATGATCTCACGTATCGCCTTCTAGTGCGCAAAGAGGGCTGGAACAGTTGGGTCGAGCTGGAAGACGATCTCGATAAGACGGAATGGGAGTGGGACACAACGACCACGCCGTCCGGCACCTATCGAATCAAGGTGATTGCCAGCGATCGTAAAGACAACCCGGAAGGCGAGGCGCTGACCGGCGAGTGCGTCAGCCTGCCGTTTGTGGTTTGCCACGAAGCCCCGGCGGTGACGGTGAAGACGGCAGGTCTGGAGGGCGACCGCGTGTTGCTAGAAGCAACGGCGCGCTCGCCGCTGGTGCGTTTGACCTCGGCATCGTTCGCCGTCAACGGCAAGAAGTGGACCAACATCTTTCCAGAAGACGGACTGTTCGATAGCAAGGCAGAGACATTCCGTTTTCAAACCGAGCCTCTGAAGCCGGGAACCTATGTACTGGTACTGCGAGTGCGCGATGCGGCGGGCAACACCGGCTCGGCAGATGTCGTCTTCAAGGTATCGCCATCCTCCCGGTGATGAAAAGAAACAAACAAGGAAGAGGAAGAGGAAAGGCTCCTCCTCTTCATCAACCGTGGCTGTCGTCTTGACAGTCGGCTTCCTCCGTTGGGAACGTTCGTTGAGATCCTGCATCGAGCGGGCTGGATCGTAATTCTTTTCGGAACAGGGATTTATGTTTCACGTTCTGCCGCAGTTCCGTATTGCTATGTATGGCACGACACTTGCAATCTTGTCTCCGAGAAAAACAGGGATAAGCAAGAAAGATTAGGGTATTGGCATTGTACCGCCAGCGGCGCCTGGCCCCGACGTAACGTGTCAGGTCGCCGCAAAGGTCATTCTCCCTCGCCTTAAAGGAGGCGGTTATGTCTCCGAATGTTTCGCTGCAAGCCCTGTTGAATCGGCTCGGCCGCATACCGAGCGACGTGGAAGAACTGATGACGGTGCTCGCATCCAAACCACGCGAGTGGTGGATGAAAGCGGTCCCTTATCCGCTCGTCAATGTCCGTGAAGAAGCCGATGCCTTCTACGTCGAAGCGGAAGTGCCGGGCCTAACGCAGGACCAGATCGAAGTGCTTATCCGCAGCGGCACGGAGGTGGTCCTTCAGGGGGAACGCAGGCCAGCGAGCAGCGAAACCGGCGTCTGGCACTATCGGGAGCGCGGCGACGGCCGTTTCCAGCGCACCTTGACGCTGCCTGTCCCCGTAGACGCGGCCAAGGTGGAAGCGCGGCTCGATCACGGCGTGCTGCGCCTCATTTTGCCCAAGACCGAAGCGGTCAAGCCGCATCGCGTTCCTGTGCAGGGGGCCAACGGCGAGGTGAACTGACAGCCTGAGCTGTCGAGCAGACGCCAATGCCCTGACGCGACAGAAAGGAGGTAGACAATGTTCAGCTTGATACCTTGGACGAAAGAAAAAGGCACAAGGGGCCGCGCGCTGGCACCCCGTTATGAGGATCCCTTCGATTTGATCCGGCGCGAGTTCGACTCGTTCTTCGATGATTTCTTTAGTCGCTGGCCCACCCCTCTGAGCACGAGATGGGGCTGGGACTGGAACCTGGACATGGAGGATGCAGGCAAGGAAGTAATTGTCCGCGCCGAGGCGCCGGGCTTTGAACCCAACGAGTTCGACGTGCAGCTGCGCGGCGATCAACTGTTCATCCACGCCGAACACAAGGAAGAGACCAAAGACGGCGGCGAACGAGCCAAACGCTACGGCGTCTATGAGCGGTGGCTGACGCTGCCGGCGGGCGTGGATGCGGACAAAGTCGAAGCTCGCTACCGCAACGGCGTGCTGGAGATCCATCTGCCCAAGACGCCGGAAGCAATAGGTCGGAAGATCGAAGTGAAGACGTAACGGTTGGCCCCGCGTTGGTCCAGTTCGGCGGCACAAGCCGATGCCGCAACGTGTGAGGCCGTCGCACGCTTGCGGCATCGGCTTTTTCTTATACTGCAAGCAGAATCGGCTTTAAGACAGATGGGCGCAATCGTCTGGGTAGACATCGGGAAGCTGGTTGTGACGCAGACGGCCTTCGGCCTTTTGGCCGTCATCGCTGTTCTCATCCTTTTTTTTATCGTGGCGATCTCGACCCTGGCGCATGAGCTCAGCGACCTCGACGGGATTGAGCTGTTGCGTGTGTTCGTTGGCGGAGATTTCCTCCGCCCCATCAGGCCCTAGGTAGACGCGGAATCGGTAATGGGCGATGCTGAGCTGATCGTTGGGTAGTAAGGCGGCGCGACGGACGCGCGTACCGTTGACACGCGTACCGTTGGTACTGCCCAAATCACGCAACAGTAACAGACCATCGGTCTTGACCAGGACACAGTGCATCTTCGACACGCTTTTGTGTTCCAGACGCACATCGCACTCTTCCTTGCGTCCAATAAGGACGAGGTCTTTGGTAATGTTGATCGGCGCGCTGCCGTCTAGAGGCAATAACTGGGCTCGCATGATATTCCCCGATACATGAACAGGGAAACAAAACGCAGCAGTCTAGGCCCAATTTTTTATATTCGCAAATCGTCTCAAAGGGAAGAGACCTCGACGCCTTTTGGTATCGAGGCCGCCCCCTTCTTTAGGCTAATTCGCTTGCTCCGTTTCCTTCTTCCCTTGTCCTTATTAGGCCCTGGATCATGAGGAAGTCGTTGAGGAGGCCATCGAGATCCATTCCTGCGAGCCGAGCAGCGAAGCGACGACCATGTCGTTGTTCATGGTATGGTTTTGCAAGGCAGCGACGTAAGCCCCCAGGCTGTTCGTATCCGGTTCAACCCCCATGTAGGTCAGGTAATCCTGCGTCACCAGGTCGTTCAAGTATTCCGGACTGTTCAGGATGCCGTAGACGACGGCGATGCGGCTATATCCAGCTGTCAACAGGGCGTTCCACGCGTTCTCGCTAGTCGGATCGACCGGACGCTGGAGGAACTCTTCGTAAACTTTGTTGAGAAAATCGGCATTGGTGCTGCTGTAGTCGGAGCCAGCGATGATGGCCTGGATGACACGGAAGTCTGCCCCTTCTTGCATCAGCCCGAGCAGGTAATTGACCGCCGAGGACGGCACTTGTTGCGCGGAAAGCCCCAATAATTGCTGGTACGCGCCCAGAATTTCATCTGTTCGGTATTCGTCGGTCTGTTCGATGTCCAGGACGACTTGAGTGGGCGTCATGCCGTTATTCAGGTCAGCCCCCCATTCTTTCAGACCCGTGGCATCGATAGGTCGTCCCAGCAATTTCTCATAAACCGCGTTAAGCCATGCTTGGTTCTGAGCACTGATATTCACTGGAGCGCTGGTATTGCTGTTGTTGTTCGAGGAACTGCTGTTCGAGGAAGCAGCCGGGATCGTGGTGGTGCTGCTGCTGCTGCCCATTCCATTGGAGCTAGTATAAGTGGCCGTAATGGTATCGCCGCTAGAGGCGGATGAAGTTGTCAGCGTCGCCATACCGCCTGAGAGAGTAGCGCTGCCCAGGGTCGCGCCGGTGGTGGTATCCACGAACTGGACGGAGCCGGCGGGAGTAGTGCTGCCGGAGGTGGCAGTGACGGTGGCCGTCAAAGTGACCGACGCCCCAGAGGAGGTAGCTGGCGTGCTGCTGGACAGGGTCAAGGTGGTGGCCACGGCCGAAGCTGAGGTGGATTGATAAGCGCCCAGATCAATAACACTGCCGCGGGCCACGCCGCGCTGATCGGTCGTGGGTACGTTGCTGCCGGCGGCGCCAGCGCCCAGGGCCGGGCTGCCCGCTAGCAAGGGCATCGTCGGCGTCTGACCACCGTAGTTGGCAAGCACGCCCAGTTGCGGATTGGCAGTAAGGGGCGTGCCGTTGGTCGTGGCCCCATCGAGAGTGTTGGAGGCCATGATGATGTTAGGCGCGGTGGCGTTGACCACAGCCGCCCCAGCTGTGCTGCTGTTCTCATCGTTGACCAGATCGTTGCTGCCGATGGAGTCGGCGAGGATGCTATCGGTCAGGGTGACGGTCGAGGCCGCCCCCGATCCGGAGGATGTACCCAGCGAGAGGTTGTAGACGGCCCCGCCGCCGTTGGCCGCGCCAGTAGTGCTATTGTTGGCGAGGGTACTGGTAGTGATATTGAGGGTCCCGTCCAGGTTGAAAATAGCGCCTCCGTAGCCGTCGCCGTTGGTCGCCCCTTGTCCGCCCTCGGCAAGATTGCCGGCCAAAGTACAGTTGATGAGGGTGGTAGTGCCATACATGTTGAAGATAGCGCCGCCGGCGCCCAGGCCACCGCCGCCCGTGCTGCCGTTGCCGTTGCCGCCGCCGAAACCGCCTGCGCCGCCCGCGCCCCCGCCCCCGCCGAAGCCGCCATTGCCCAAAGCCGCCCCCCCTACGCCGAAGTTGCCAACTGTGGTCGCGTTGGGACCGCCGAGGCCGCCGCCACTCGTGCTGGTGCCTGTGCCGCTGTTGCCGCCCTCAGCAACGTTCTGCTCCAACGTCACGCCGTTGAGCGTCAGGTTGCCCATGTTGAGAATGGCGCCGCCGGCGCCCAGACCGCCGCCCCCTGTGCCACTGCTGCCGCCTTGCGCCAAACCGTCGTCTATGGTCAAATTATCCAGCGTCAGGCTCCCTGTGGCCGCACCTGTCGATTGAGCCCCCGATGGACTGGCCACTTGGCTTCCGGAGACATAAAAGAACCGGAAAGGTGTATTTTGTCCTAACGAAGGATCACGCATCAAAGTGGCGCCATTGCCGTTGATGGTAATGTTGCCGGTGATGACCGGCAAGGCGTTTGGTCCAAAGGTATTGTTGTCGGCTGAGGTGAAATCATAGGTGCTGTCAGTCAAGTTGATAGTGAACGCTGTGCTGGGGTTTTGGTTAGCATAGTTAATGTCGGCGATGAGTTGCGAGACATTGGCCGCGGTGGCGTAAGGCAGGCCGCCGGCCGGTACAGTGCGGTCTTCCAGTACTTCTAGTTGCAGCCGCACCCTTCGCGGTGTTGTGCGTGCCGGTGCTTGATTCTTTCTCCAGACAAATCGAGACATACCAACCTCCTCGCCGCCTGGCGCGGTCGTGGAAAAGCGAATAAGAGCGATGAAATGGGCTGCCGGCAGAACTGCAACGCGATGATGTTTCCGCCAACCCGGCGCATCTTCGAGTGGCTGAATCGTTCCGATACTAGAAGATGGGATCGGTCCTTGAATGGATCTGTCTTGAATCAACTTTTCTGAAGAGCTAGCGGACGGCTTATGTCGGCGAGAGAGCATACGGAAGCTAGGTAAGGTAAGAATCGCCCGACGAAACTTCCGGGAAGTTTTCGGACAAGCGGGGTTGCGTTAACAGGGCGAGCGGGGGGTGTGAACCCCCCGGTTGTTCTCCGCGGGCGAGCGGGGGGTGTGACCCCCCCGGTCGTTCAACCGGGGGGCTCACATCCCCCGCTCGCCCGCGGAGCGCTGACGCAACTCCGTTCGCCGGGGTTGACTTGCCAACATGCTGAGGCCGTTTATAATACGAAGCCATGTGTAGCCGAATTGTGTGCGCCTGCTTTTTGAGAACGGATTTATGACCCCTTCCCCGGCAGGTCTTCCCTCCTCTGCCACCAACCAGCAGCAAACGTCCAGTGCGGCCGGTCCTTCGGCACGCCGTTTGAGTCGGCCGACGCAAGTCATCATCGTCAGCAGCGTGATGTTTTCGTTCATCGGCTACTGGCGGACGGCTGCCGTGGTGTTATGCGATTTGGCCAGCACGGCCTACTACATCGGCGGCATCGTTGAGCAAGCGATCGGCTCGGCGGCGCCTTGGTTCATCCTCGCCGTCATGTGCTTCAGCTATGCCGTGCGTTCCGTATACATTGAGAGCTGCACTCTCTTCGTCCGCGGCGGCGTCTACCGCGTCGTCCGCGAGGCGTTGGGCAAATTCATGGCCAAGCTAGCCGTGTCCTCGCTGATGTTCGATTACATCCTGACCGGGCCGATCAGCGCCGTTTCCGGCGGTCAATACATTGTCGGCCTGGTTATTGAGGTAGTCGCGCGCTGGTTTAAAGTGGAGATCGACCCGGACACGCGCGATTTATTCAAGCGCCTCGGCTCCGTTGTCCTCGCCACGGCGGTGACGGTTTATTTCTTCCGCAAAAACATCATCGGCATTCACGAGTCCAGTGAAAAAGCCCTCAAAATTATGATTATCACCACCATCATGGCTGTGGTCATGCTGAGTTGGTGCAGCGTGACGCTGGCCGTGTCCGGTGTTGCCAAGGACAAAAACGGTGTCCCCAATACCATTCGCCTGACGCCTGACTTGAGACCACACTTTAATCCGACCACCAAGGAATATGAGGACCCGACTGGCTTTCTGAAACATACTTCGGTTGCTCAGGAATTGCGCGAATTGGCCGACAAGCCGTGGTCGGACTGGTTGAGCTGGATCGGCGTTTTCGGCATTCTTATCGCTTTCGGTCACTCGGTGCTGGCCATGTCGGGTGAAGAGACGTTGGCTCAGGTGTATCGTGAAGTCGAGTCACCCAAGCTCCAGAACTTCAAGAAAGCCGCTTTCATTGTCTTTGTTTACAGTCTGGTGCTGACCGGCGGCATCAGTTTCTTGGCTGTGCTGCTGATCCCTGCCGATGTGCGCATGCAGGACTACTCCGATAACTTGATCGGCGGCCTGGCCATGAATGTCGTCGGGCCACTCTGGGCCAAGCTGCTGCTCAACGCCTTTGTGGTCGTGGTCGGGGCCTTGATCCTGTCCGGGGCCGTCAATACGGCGATCATCGGCTCCAACGGCGTGCTCAATCGCGTTGCCGAAGACGGCGTCATGCCCGAGTGGTTCCTCAAGCCGCACCCGCGCTACGGCACGACGTACCGCATCCTCTGGTTGATTTTCTTGTTGCAACTGTTCACCATCTGGGCTAGTTTCGGCGATGTGCTGCTCCTGGGAGAGGCCTATGCCTTCGGCGTCATTTGGAGCTTCGTCTTCCAAGCGATGTCCATGGTAGTATTGCGCTTCACCGACCCGCGGCCGCGCGAAGCCAAGGTGCCGCTTAATCTCCGTATCGGCAAGTACGAAGTGCCCATTGGGCTGACGATTGTCCTCGTCCTTCTTCTGGCGTCGGCCGTCTGTAATTTGCTGACCAAGGAGGTGGCCACTATCGGCGGATTGATTTTCACGGCGGTCTTTTTCACCATGTTTTTGATCTCGGAGCACTATCACGAGCGAAAACGGCGTGGCAAAGAACATGAACATTTGGAGCAGTTCAACGAGAAACGGACGGAAACCGTGACGCCGGCCAGCCTCGGCCTAAACAAGCCGTATCGCAAGCTGGTGGCCATTCGCTCGCCCTACAACCTGTTCATGTTGGAAAAAGCATTGGCCGAGGCTGACCCAGAGACCACAGATATTGTAGTGATGACCGCCAAGCTCGCGCCCATCGGCTCCGACCTTGCTCCTGAAGGCCAACCGGACCTGGACACCTACGATCAGCAACTGATGACGGCAGTGGTGGAACGGGCAGAGAAAGCCGGCAAACAGGTCAAGCCGCTCATTGTGCCGACCAACAATCCGCTGCATGCCGTCTTGACCACGGCCCGGGACATTCAAGCCAACGAAGTCATTATGGGCGCGTCCAACCGCTATACCGCGGATGAGCAGCTGGAACAGATTGCTTTTTACTGGATCAGCATGCATGGCGGTAATCCGGCCCCCTTGACAGTACGCATCCTCAGCCGCGAACGCGATATGTATCTGGACTTGGCTGGCGGCAACCGTATTCCCAAGATCAGCGAGCGCAAGGCGCGTTCCGTGGCGGAGCTGCGGGCGGCCGGCGTCGGCGTCAATCGGGTCATGTTGTTGCACGACGGCAGCCCGGCCAACAGCGATTTGTTTCAGGCTGTGCTGACCATGCTCGATCCCCAAGTGGGATTGGGCGTCGTACCTGTAGCGCCCTCCTGCTCCCCTGGAGAGGGAGTAGGCCCGCTCAACGGCTATGCCGTCGTTCATCATGACGAAGAGCGCGCCCGTCAACTTGGCCGTGAATTGCAAGTAATCACACTGCCCACCCCCGATGGACGGGCCATCGTTGAAAGGGCCAGCAAGGACCAATATGACCTGATTATCTTGCCTTTATCCGACGAAACGCCAAACAATCCTTTGGGCGCCCTCGATGAACGCAGCCACTATATCGTCCGCAACGCTCACTGTCGTGTCTTTCTGGCGACCCATCCCGTCATCCCGAACGAGGTCGTCGATCGTACGCCGAGCAGTACATAGCTGCCCGCCGTTCATTTCTCCACCCGCACGGCCAGAATAGGGCCTGGAAGTCCACGATCGAGCCAATAGCGGTCCATCCCTCTCCCTATCCATCTCAAGGAGGCGGGAAAGTAGTAATCGAGCTGGCCAATCCGGTTGAAATTTAAGAAAGTCCGTGAACGGAAAGCCGGAGTCCATCGCTGGATTTGTTCCGGAGTGTTGCTGCGATAATAGACGGGATAGTTTTCATAGCGCTCCTCGCCCTTTCTACCATGCAGCCAATTCAGATACCATTCTTTGATGCCTAACTTCTTGGTCAGAGAAGAGGCCTTGGCAAACCAATGCCTTGCGTCCATCGTGAAGCCCCAAAAGGCCCCTCCTTCGCGGAGGATGCGGTGCAAATGACTCCAAAAACGATCGGGAAACTCTAGATGTTCGAGCACCATGACCGCAAAGGCAAGATCGACCGAGCCGGGTCCAAGCGGCGCTTCCTCGAAGCGGCAAGAGTAGAAATGGTGGAAAAGAGGGTTCGGGGCAATGCGCTCATCCGGTTCGACGCCGAGATACTGGCCCGCTTCTACAGCTATTTTCGCCTGGAGCCGCCTATCGTCGTCGAATCCCTTACCGCAGCCGATGTCGAGCAGGGTCAAAGTGTGTGGAGGCCCTAATCGCCTCATTTCCGTAAGAATGATGTCGGCAAAAATGGGCGCGCGCCATTCACCCCGCCGATAACGCTCGACAAAGGGCGCCCAATCGATTTCCTTGGTTCCCCGGTGAATTGTTGGTTCCATAGAAGTCCTCCTGACTACAGATTCGAGGGCGCCCTGTTTCCTCTATAGGATCTAGCCCTCCTTGTCCAATACCTCCCAATAGGCAAACGACGCGGAATCCGCTAAATTGGACAAGGATCGCTGACAAACGACATTCACCCGCCGACGACGCTGGCAAGCGATACCTTTGCCGGCGCTACCGGAGGAGCAAGATTCACCGAGGTATCTCATGCGAACCAGGCGATGGTTTCTGATCGTTCTGCTCATACCGCTGCTGGCAGCGGCGGAGAAAGCGGCGCCGGCGCCGTCTTCCGAACACCTAGCCTGCGAGGCGCGGCTGCGCCGTGACATCACGTTCCTGGCTTCCGAGGAATGCGAAGGTCGCGGCCCCGGCACGCGCGGCATCGACAAAGCCGCCGACTACATCGCCGAGCAGTTTAAGAAAGCCGGCCTCAAACCTGGCGGCGCCGACGGCAGTTATTTCCAACCGTTCCCCATCAACGCCCATGTTCTCGATGAACCAGCCCGCCTCGTCCTGACCGGACCGCAAGGACAGACCATCACATTCAAGCAGGGAGTGCAATTTTGGCCGATGGCCCTGGGCGGCTCCGGCAGCGACAAGGCCCCGGTCGTCTTCGCCGGCTATGGCATCACCAGCGATAAGGCAGCATACGACGACTATGCTACTATCGATGCTGCCAACAAAGTTGTCATCCTCCTGCGCGGCGCCCCGCAGGGCTACGACACCGATCGAAACCGGGAGTTGATGAACGGCGCTCCCTTCGTCAAAAAGATTGCCAATGCCGAGAAACACGAAGCGGCGGCAGTCCTCTTCGTCAACGACGCCGCTACCGCTCGCGACGGCGACGATCTGCTCGATTTCAACTACACTGCTTTCGCTCACAGCACCGCCAAGATACCCGTGCTACACGTTCGCCGCACCGTGCTGGAAATGATGCTGCCCGGCGGTGCCGAAACGCTGGCCAGGCTCGAAAAAGACATCCAGCAAGAAATGAAACCCCACAGCTGCTCATTGCCTGGCTGGACAGGGAACGTCGCGGTGCGCATGCATCGTGGCAAGATCAACGCCAAGAACGTCGTCGGCGTGCTGGAAGGGGCGGGACCGCTGGCCAACGAGACGGTGGTGATCGGGGCGCATTACGATCATCTCGGCTACGGCGGCAACGGTAGCCTATCTCCCACAAGGAAAAGGGCCATCCACCCCGGCGCTGACGACAACGCTTCCGGCACGACCACTCTGCTGGAGTTGGCCCGGCGCTTCGCCGCCCAGAAGGACCGCCAGGGCCGGCGGCTGGTGTTCATCGCCTTCAGCGGCGAAGAATTGGGCCTTTTCGGCTCGGAATACTACTGCAAACATCCGCTCTTTCCTCTCAAGGATACCGCGTCCATGTTCAACCTGGACATGGTGGGCCGACTGCGCAAAGACAAGGCCAGCGGCAAAGACAGGCTGCTTTCCGAAGGCTGCGGCACCGCCAAGCCTTTCCGCGAACTGCTCGACAAACTCGGCGAGAAATACGATTTCAAAATGGTCAACAAACCGAGCGGCTTCGGCCCCAGCGATCATGCCTCCTTCTGCGCCAAGGAGGTGCCGGTGTTGTTTTTGTGGACCGATTATCACGACGATTATCACCGGCCCAGCGATACGGCGGACAAGATCAACATCGAAGGCATGCGCCGTATTGCCGATCTGAGCCAGCAAGCCATCATAACGCTGGCGCAGATGGATAAACCGGAATATATCAAGGTCAAAAACGATCCGGGAAGTCCCAGCAAATATGAAGGTCCGACGTTGGGTATTCGTCCTAGTTACAGCGATGAGGAAGAGGGATTGCTGATCGGCGGCGTCGTCGAGGGCCGGCCGGCGGCCAAAGCTGGACTCCAGGCCGACGACCGCATCATCAGCATTGACGGCAAACCAATCAAGAACATCCAGACCTACATGACCGTGTTGGGCCGCTATAAGAAAGGCGAAACGATCGAAGTCGGCTTTCTCCGCGAGGGCAAGAAACGGACGGTCAAAGTGAAGCTGGAGTGAAGCAGCGTCTTCTCCTGTTTACTCCTCCTTAAGAAGCGCTTCCGCCTGCTTATCGCCGCGGTACAGCTCTTTCAAAGCGTTCACGATCGCCGCCGCCTCGTTGTCGCGGCCCTGTTCGCGCAGCTGACGGGCTCGCTGAAGCGCTTGACGTACCGGTTCCCAGTGACGATGCGGCGGTGGTTTATCGTTGAGTTTGTCCAGTTCCTGTTCCGCCAGGCGCACCCACGGCTTCTCTGAAGGAACGTCCTGGAATGCGCGCACTAGCAATTTCCAGGTGCGCCGCGCCTCTGTCTCGTTGCCCTGCTGGAGCCACCGCAGGCCCTCTTGATAAAACCATTGCGCCTCGCTCATAGGCCCGGCCCAACGCGCGGCGCGCTGGGCCTGCCGGGCCGCTTTTGCTCCTTCCACCAGGGTGCGAAACCTCTCCACTTCTGCGCGATGCGGCGTATCCGGGTGCTTGTCCAACAACGGTCCCAGATAGGTGTCCCAAGCCGTCTCCCAATCGGCCGGGTCTTGCGACTGCATGAGGGCTGCCCCGCGCTGATACATCTCATCGGCGCTGAGCGGCCGAAACGTCCACACGAGGAGCGACACCGTGAGCACCAGCAACCCCAGCAACACCCACGGCCGATTGAAAAACTGGCGCACCGGGCCGCCCCGGCGCTCGCGCTCCAACTCTTGCCGCATGAGTCGGCTCATCAGCGTGGCCGGTCCTTCCACGCTGCCCTGTATATGGGTCGCTGACTGTCCGATCACATATTCCACGGTCTTGGCGTCGCCGTGTGTCGCCTGGTAGGCCAGCTTGCGCTTGAAACTGTCAAGCCGGCGGAACAGCACCATTGCATCGGCGGGACGTTTGCCCGGATCTTTTTCCAAAAGCTCACAGACGATAGCGTCCAATTCGTGCGGGACCTCCGGCACAAGCCGGATGGGGCGATCGAACTGAGCGAAGCGATGCTTGTGCAGCAGATCGAGGGGATCGCCCTGAAACGGCGTGCGCCCGGTCAGCAGTGTATACAACACGACGCCCAGAGAATACAGGTCGCTGCGGCGTGTCGCCGGTTTACCCGCCGCCTGCTCCGGGGATAGATACTCTGCCGTACCAACGATGCCGCCCGTCACGGTCAAATGCGGACTGGCAAACAGGCTGGCGATGCCGAAATCGGTCAGCTTGACGAGAACGCCTTCGCTGTCCCAACTGGCCACGCGCGCACGTGGTGCTGCTTCCGCTCGTTCGCCCTCTCCATTGGGAAGGGGGGAAGCGAGCAATAAATTGGATGGTTTCAAATCGCGGTGGATGACGCCGCGGTCGTGGGCGTGCTTAAGGGCCGGGGCGATCTGCCAGGCCAACTCCAGCACTTCCGTCCACGGCAATCGTCCACGCTGCATGAGCAAAGTATCGAAGCTTGGCCCCGGCACGTATTCCATGACCAAATAGTGTTGCCCCTCCTGCTGGCCGGATTCCAGGAAGCGCACGATATTGGGGTGATCGAGCTGGCGCAAGATGTCGATTTCGCGCTGGAACCGCGCCAAAAAGCCGGAATCAACCGCCAACTCGGGCGCCAACACTTTGACGGCCGCTTGCACGGGCTTGTCCCCCGCCCCGGCCGTGCAATGCGCAAGGTAGACACAGCCCATGCCGCCGCGGCCGAGTTCCTTATCGAGAATCCAGGGACCAATGCGTGCGCCGATCATAGGTGCTGCCCGCTGTCTGCCGTTTGCCGTCTGCCGTCGCCTAATCCTTATCTTACAGGGCGGCGGCTGCGAACAGCTAGCGGATTCGCTACAATCGATAAGAAAGGCGCATCGGCCGCGAACTTCCTGTCTTGCCCGATCAATTGCATTGACAGCTTGCGGGGATCTTTTACACTGGAATAGGTGCTTTTCTTTCCTGTCGCGAATCCGACCACGAGGGTGCTCCAATGCCTCCACGATCTCAACAAAGCGAGTCGAAACAAGGTCTGATTATCACCCTGGTGTTCTTCATCTTGGCCACCCTTACCTTGGGAGTCACTACCTATTTCGGCTACTCCGAGCAGGACAAACTGGATAAGGCCGCCAAAGAAGCCAAAAGAAATGAAGACACTTTCAAGGCCGAACGCGACTATTATAAGGCCCAAGCTATGGTATACCGCGCCTACATGGGCATGGCCGAGGGAATGGACGGCGCCGACACGCTCGGCACGCTGAAAAGCCAGTTGGACAGCGGCAGCCTGGGCAAAGGTGCCAAAGACAATGCCGATGTTATGAAGACCCTGAAGGCCTTGGAGACCAAGTACGGCTGGAACGGCAACCAGCCCAAAGAAACGCTCGAGGGGACCATCCAAAACCTGACGATGCAGAACGATAACTTGGCCAATCAGGTGAAAAAGACCACCGACGACCTGAAGAAGGCCAAGTTGGATTTGCAGAGGAAAGAACAAGATCTGGAAATCGCCCGCAAGGAGTTTGAGGACAATCTGAAAAAACTGACCGAGAAATTCCAGCAAGATTTCACCAAGTCGAACGACGACCTTGCCCAGTTCCGGGCCAAGATCGAGCAAGAGAGTCTGAAACTCGAAGAAGTTCGAAAACAGGCGGAAGAAACCAAAAAAACGCTGGAGACGACCATAGCAAAGCGCGAAGCGGAGATCAAAGACCTCAAGGGTTTGGTTCAGAGAAAGGAGAGCGAGCTTGCCGCCTTCCAGGCCAAGGCCCCAGTTACCTCAGAGAACATACGGACGGACTGGAAGATCACCTACATGGATAATCGTGGCCTCACCCCGTACATCAATCTGGGTTCGGCCGATCGCGTCCGGCCGCGGCTGACCTTCACCATTCACGGCGTCGGCGCCGATGGTCGGCCTAACCCGCAGGCCAAGGGGACCCTTGAAGTAGTGAAGGTGCTTGGTCCGCACCTGTCGCAGGCACGCATCACCTCGGTACGCGATCCCAACCGCGACCCCATCGTCGTCAACGATGTGATTTACAATGCCAGCTGGAACCCCAACCTCAAAAAACACGTAGCGATAGCCGGCATCATCGATTTGACCGGCGACGGCCGCGACAGCTTGAGCGAGTTTATGCGCAACCTGGAGCAGCAGAACATCATCGTGGACGCCTACCTGGATCCGAGCAGCGGCGAAATCAAAGGTCAGCTTACCTACCAGACCGATTACCTGATTCTCGGCGGGATCCCGGAACGGACGGTCAGCGGCAAATCGGAAGACATAGAGAAACGGCTGGCGGAAGGCCGCAAACAAATGCAAGAGGAAGCCAAAAAATACGGCGTGCAGGTGAAGAGTTTGCAGAGCTATCTGGAGATGATCGGCTATCCGCTGCCGCATTCGACCCAAGAGGAGACTGCATCAAGATACCGAGACGCGCGTTCCGATATTGTGCCGCGTCTGAGCCGCGACCGTTTCCCACCGCCCTCCTCCAACGGCGAAAAAGCACCACCACCGCCGCCAGACAAATAAAGCTAGCGCAATAGTGGTTAAAGTTAGCGCAATAGCGGTCGGCTCGATTTTTGTTGGAGGTGAAATACTTTGATCGGCAGTTCCACAGCGGATCGTCCCCCAATGTTCTGGGGCCGAACAGTGTTCCTCATCGACCGCCGACATGTTGCCTCCACCTTCCCAACCCCTGTCCGCCAAGGATTTGCAGGACTTCATCTATCTCAACGATGTCTTGTCGCTCCTGCAACGCCTGCATTCCTGTGACGCCAACACGGAGACAGCGGGCAACCGCCGCTTCTTCGCCGACCACTGCGTCGCCCTGGCCGCAGTGACCACGGGAAACGACTTGGAAAAGCAACAATGGCGTCAGATCCTGGAGAAAGGCCGGCCCTCTGGCATCGACCGGGGCTATGCCGAGGATCAGTTGTTCCCGGACATCCTCGCGGGGGGCAGCCAGTTCGTGGGCCGCTTTCGCAACAACGCCGTCTGGGAGGTCGTCGCGCAATGGCCGATCCGGGCGAAGGTGGCGCCCGCTTGCATTGCCTGGGCGGCCCGAAGACCGGTATACGGCAGCCGGGCAGGGGTTAATCGAACCGCTGCAGCGTGCGAGGCGTTGCCGCCAGGATCGAGACACGCTGACGACGCGGACGATAGCGCACAGGCTTAGCTGTTCCAGAATGCAGTCGTCGGATGAGAACGCGTTTTTCGTCGGGGGCGGGGCCTCTGCGTGGTTCGGCGACGAAATGCCGGCTACAGGAACGGCAGCAGAAAGTCGGCACGCCGGCGGAATTGCGTCCGTTGCGGATGATATGATCGGCGGCACAGCGGGAGCAGGCTGGAGTAGAGGTCAGTTTCAGCGTGGTAGTATTCCTACTACCAGTACATCATCATGCCGCGCAAGGGCTACTATCGCTGGGCGTGGAATGTTAAGTTTCGGAAACGCTATATCATGATCTGTGTTTCTAAAGCTTAACATTCTGCATGTGCATTTCTGTACAGGTTACGTAAGGAGGCAATGATACTAAGTTCCAAGAGAGCAATAGTTTATGGCGTATCAACTCGGAAAGCTGAGCATCAATAGACGAGATGGCACGTTCTTTGCTTGGAGATTGTACTTTCCGTGAGATTCTTACAGTCAAGCGGCCAGATCGAGCAGTCGGATGGCCAAGTCCGGAAACCCTTCTGGCTCTACTCGCCCCTGGACAGCCGCTCGGATTTCTTCCCGGAGGATGAGCCGTTGCAGAGCTTTCCGCTTGTCGGCGTGCGACGGCCGGCGTTCTTCCCTGTCCCACGGCGAACGGCTGCGGTCCACCAACGCCTCCTCGCCATGCGGCCATGCCCACACCTCGACCACGCTGTACCACACCAAGTTCACCGTGAACGCCCCAATACTGGCGTACACGTTCCGCACCTGCTGTTGACCTGCTCCCCACACCTCCTTGACATCGTGGAACAACTGCTCGATGGCGCCACGGTCGGCCATCGCTTCCAGGATCGCCGCCGCTGTCACCGTCGGCTCGGTGCAGAAGTAGGCCAGCCAGCCGTCGTCCTCACGCACGATCACCACGCGAATACGGCCGCCGGCGGGACGCCAGGTGGCCTCGAACGTCTTGATGGTCTTGACCACGCGCTCCCCGTATTGCAGGCAGGCAACCCGCTGCCAACCACGCTTCTGCCCGGCACGCTTGGCCAAGTCGATGCGCTCCTTGCCGTAGGTCGGCATCGGCCCTCGCGAACCACGCCGGCGTGTCGTCGCCGGCAGCGTGCGCAGGTTGGCGTCCTGGC
>Ga0078972_1010140_pt1 | contig 17885 bp, 14 predicted proteins | sample YelNatPaOPGAMG01_FD_67568 | JGI IMG/M metagenome (GOLD analysis project Ga0078972, IMG submission 67568) | Hot spring thermophilic microbial communities from Obsidian Pool, Yellowstone National Park, USA - OP-RAMG-01 (SPADES assembly) (version 2) | ecosystem: Environmental > Aquatic > Thermal... | reverse complement strand
CGAGCACATGAGGCAGGAGGCCGAATGTGCGAGGGTAGATTTTCCGTGTTCTTACTTCTGAGCAAGACCTGAGGGACGGAAAGATGATGACAATGACCATTTACCCTCCACAGCGGCATTTTTGCATTGTAGCACTGGCTGCGCCAGTGCTACTCTTATATTTCTTACATTTTGCCTTGCAATGACACTAAAGTTATATAATTTCCAAAAATGGGGAATTGCAGGTATTCCTTACGATAATAGATTCTTTTCTTACTTTTCTTTATAATAAACATTCCTGAATATTATAGAGAGGGCGGAGGAAACATGGGCTTTAGCTGTGGTATTGTTGGTTTACCAAATGTTGGAAAATCAACTTTGTTTAACGCACTTACAAAGGCAAATGCTGCGAGTTCAAATTATCCATTCTGTACTATTGATCCAAATATAGGGGTTGTAAATGTACCCGATGAAAGACTTTTTAAGTTAGCAGAATTGGTCTCTGCAAAGAAGATAACTCCCACAGCTGTTGAATTTGTCGATATTGCCGGGCTTGTAAAAGGGGCAAGTCAGGGAGAGGGGCTGGGGAATCAATTTTTATCAAATATACGCAATGTGGATGCTATTGTACAGGTTGTTAGACTTTTCAGCAACCCTGATGTTATACACATTGGTGAAGTTGATCCTGTTCGAGATATAGATATCGTGAATCTTGAGTTAATGCTAAAGGATATGGAGACTCTGGACAATATACTTCAAAAGAAATCAAAGTCTGCAAAAGCAGGGGATAAAGAGGCAATAGCAGAGGTAGAGGTTCTTGAGAAGGTGCATCATGGGCTTTCCAGTGGAATTTTAATTAAAAATCAGAATCTTTCAGAAGAAGAAAAGAAAATCATTAAGCCCTATCAGTTTTTAACAGAAAAGGAGCTTTTAGTAGTTGCAAATGTGGATGAGTCTGAAATTCATAGTTATGAAAAAAATCCCCTCTATCAAAAACTAAAAGAGCGTGCTGAAGAAATCAAAGCGGATATTCTTGTTCTCTCTGCACGTATAGAGCAGGAAATCTCGGAGCTTTCCACCGAAGAATCAAGAGAATACTTAAAAAGTCTTGGACTTAAAGAAAGTGGACTTGAGGCTTTAATAAAAGAAGGCTATAAGCTGCTCGGGTTAATTACTTTCTTTACGGTTGGTGAAAAGGAAACAAGGGCATGGACCATCCGCAAAGGTGCAAAAGCTCCGGAAGCGGCGGGTGCAATTCATACCGATATGGAAAAGGGTTTTATCAGGGCTGAGGTTACATGTTATGAAGATTTTATCAGGGAAGGGGGTTGGAGCGAGCTAAGGGATAAGGGGCTTGTAAGGTCTGAGGGTAAAGATTATGTTGTGCAGGATGGGGATATTTTGCTTATAAGGTTTAGCGTTTAGAAGAGAGGCACTATGTTTTTTGCTCAGGTTCTTAATCAGATGATAATACTTTTTATACTCCTAATTGTGGGTTTTATACTTCAGAAGTTTAATATACTTGGAGAAAATGCTCCAAAAAGTTTTACTTCGCTTATATTAAAAGTAACCCTGCCTGCTATGATTATTGTTTCGATGTCGGGTATGCAATTTTCTCCAGAATTGCTTTTGAAAAGTGGAAAGATCTTGCTTATATCTTTTTCGAGTTATTTTATTTTGATCTTGCTTTCATATCCTTTTGCAAGGCTGCTTTTTGTTTCTCAGGAGGACGCAGGAATATATAGGTTTTCTATTATTTTTTCCAATGTGGGCTTTATAGGCTACCCTGTAACGGAGGCTGTTTTTGGTAAAAATGCTATTTTTTATACTGCTATTTTAAATCTGCCGTTTAATCTTCTTGCCTTTACGGTTGGTATTATAATTCTTTTGCAGGGAAGGAAAGAACACAAAATAGGTGTTGATATAAAACATTTTTTAAATCCAGTTGTTGTGTCCATCTTAATAGGATTCGGGCTTTTTCTATTTAATATAAAACTACCTAATGTCATTCAGGGTAGCCTCGATATGCTTGGTGGAGTTACTTCTCCTATTTCAATGATTGTAATAGGAATGCTTCTGGCAAGGGGGGATTGGGGAAAGGTTTTTTTAAATTTTAGACTTTATATGCTTTCTTTTTTCAGACTGATTGTTGTACCTTTTGCAACATTTTTTGCTCTAAGGCTTTTTTCAAATGATATTTATCTTACCGCTGTGCCGGCGATGATCTCTGCTATGCCAGCGGCTGCAAATACCGTACTTCTTGCCGAAGAGTATAATGCCAATGCTGAACTTGCTTCGCAGGCTGTTTTTTTAACAACCCTTTTGTCTGTTGCAACTATTCCTATTTTTGCAATTATTGTAATGGGAATGAAGTAGAATCAGTAAACTTTTCTGATAATACTATTGTTTGCATCAGCAATATAAATATTCCCCAAAGAATCCACGCATACCCCCGATGGGAAATTTAATAATGCAGAAGTGGAATCCCCATTATCTCCACCATATCCTGCCGTTCCTGTTCCGGCTACTGTTATTATTGTTCCCGATGTAAGAATTTTCCTTACTACATTGTTACCTGTATCCGCTATGTAAATACTTCCTTGAGTATCTACAAAAACACCGGCTGGAGCAAAAAGTTTGGCTTTGCTGGCTTTTCCACCATCTCCACTATAGCCAGCAACTCCTGTACCTGCTATTGTTGTAATTATTCCCGACGCATTCACCTTTCTTATGACATTATATCCATAGTCGGCAATAAAAATATTGTCCTTGTTGTCTACAAAAACACCTCTTGGTGTTCCAAGAAGGGCGCTTGTGGCATTTCCACCATCTCCGCTATAGCCCGTGGAACCTTTAATGCCGGCAACAATACTCATAGTACCGCCGGGATTAAGTTTTTGTATTACAAAATTATTATTGTCGGCAATGTAAACATTTCCATCTAAATCAACACAAACGCCTGTAGGAAAGTTTAAGATTTCTGTAGAACCAGGTGAACCGGCAATGGTACTGATGATTCCGTTTGTGGAGACTTTTCTTATGACATGATTCCCACTGTCTGCAATATAAATGTTTCCATCTTTGTCAACAGAAACCCCCCAGGGCATATTTAAACAGGCATTTGTTGCAGGTCCATTATCACCACTAAATCCACAGGTGCCATTTCCCGCAACTGTATAAATAATTCCATTTGTGGAAACCTTTCTTATTACATTACATCCATAATCTGCTATGTATAAATTCCCATTAAAATCTACTGCAATACCATAAGGCAGGTTTAGATGGGACAAAGTTGCATCCCCTTCGTCCCCATCATAACCCGAGTTCTCCGGTGTCCCAGCTACAGTCGCAATGGTTAAATTTATAGAAAGATCTTCCTGTTCATTTTTTGTATGATTGTTATCAGGGGAAACAGCACAGGCATACAATAATAAAAAGAGAATTAAAAAATTTATCCTTTTTATCATATCATTCCTCCATAATAATAAAAACGGGACAACCTCCAGAATCTTTTAAAAGATTCTGGAGGTGCCCAGATTTTTTACCGGTACAGTATCTGCTTAGTAAATTATCAGGTTTGATATCCCGGAGGCTGCTCCTGAAATCATAAGAACCTGCAAGCCTGGCTTTAGAGAAACAGTTCCTGTTCCCGGGGATGGTACAGGAGAAGTTGCATAGCTAATTGTAGCCGAGGTATAAGGTTCTGACATATTTGTCCAGAAGGAGAAAGTTGCGCTATTAGCATAACCGAAATAGTATCCCTGGAAAGACACAGTGTAATTTTTCGCCGTACCTCCAGGAACACCGGGTACATTAACAAGATATGTTACATAATATCCTTGCTTGTAATATAAAGAGAAACCAATATAATCGCTCTTTAAAGTGTATATACCATTTGTAGTTGCACAATTTAAAAGATTCAGGCTGCTAATGGGAGAAATTGGCGGTGTGCCCAGATACTCTACTTTTATTGATCCCACACCAAATGGGTTATAAGCGTTGTTTGCAATAGAAAGAGTGTGGGATCCAGGAGTCATTAACATAAAATTTGTTACAGTAACCCAGGTATCTAAAGGCCAGTAACTACGCGTTTCCTGCTGGTTCATATTATCTATGTAAAGAAGGACTGAATCACCACCATATTGTGGACCTGGAGAGGAATATGTGCCATATCTATATATTGTATAGATAACTCTGTATAAACCATATTGTATTGCGGAGTAAGTATTTGAAATAGCGTATGAAATAATCCCGGAGTTTGCAGAAATAGCCGCAATACCACCGAGGTTTGTGAGTTTATTTACGCCATTAGTGGCTATATAGTCTTCGGCATTAATTGTTCCCGGGACAGGGTTTATGGTTATTATTGTATAGTTGTTTGCATCATAGTAGTTAACAAATTCTCCGTTGAGATATAACAAAGCTAAAAGTCTTAGAGTGTTACCATAGTAGTGTCCCCATGGATCGGAATAGGATATTTTGCTGTTCTTTATTACTTCATAGAATCTGTTTGCGTAATATATATCCTCATAAGGCAGGGTAGCGCAACCTATCATGGAAACATAAACTGCCCCCATTTTGTTTACTCCACCTACACCTGTATTAAGGGGGTCCCTATTGTCTGGATTCCATGGAGAACCGTCAATTGCATATCCATCTACTATGTTGCTTGAGTAAAAAGGTGTTTTGAAGAATTCAGCGTTCTGCTTTGCTATTCTTAATGCTTTCTGGTCATTAAACCAGCTTGCGGCTACTGCCATTCTCCATGGAACTCTTACAGAATCGTAATAAAAATTATAGCTCTGTGTTTTATAAGGCAGAATATCGCTGCATCCATAGGTGGGTTTACAGATTAAAGTAGAAGTGTCACACCAATCCGGGAAAAGGCCTGTGCCATTATTTGCCTGTCCTACTATATCCATATGTTGCCACATAGTGTTTGTCAGTTGAAGCCAGGAGCTATCACCGCTTACTTCATAGAATATCGGGTAATAAGCAGGGGTATAATAGCTTGGATTCCAGCCGGGCTTTTCACCTGGATTAATACCACCCCATGTTCCGCCGGTATAGTATCCAGCTCCAAGGGCAGGACTGTATGCATTAACTGGATTTCCCCATCCTGGATGCATATCGTATGTCATTATGTTGCTTATCATTTTTTTTGCTTCTGTTAAGTAGTTAAAGTTTGCCGAGGAACCCCATACTTTGGCTGCCATACAGAGGGCTAAAGCCATATCTTCGTCTGCATCGGTAGCGGAGGTAAGTTTTCTTCCATTTTCCGCCATCTTTACCCAGCCCGTTCCAGAAGGTGTGGTGCTCTGGGTTACAATGGGTCCACCCGTGTTTGTGTTTGTCCATGGAATTTCATGAGGAGTTGGGATGTTGAATTCAGATATATTAACACCATCTGCTCTTACTCTCCAGTGCATTAAACCCCTGTCTGTCATATGTGCCAGAGCGTACTTATAAAGACCATCAAAGGTGGTTTTGTCATTGAAATAGAAAGATAGCAGCATACCATAGCCAATGCCTTCGGATACAGTATCATCCTGAGAAGTAGAATCTCTCCTTACTCTCAGAGCGCCGGCAGGACATCCGGAACTTACTACGTATTGATTCTTCCAGCTGTTGTATTCTGCTAAAAGCTCTGTGTCGTTCATGCGGCAGGGAGCATAAGGTAAACCATACTTATATGTATTAGGTATGGCTATAAAGCTTTTCTGTGCAGTGGAAGTGTTTCCATCATAACTGGTGGAACCATTCCCATCCAGTTCACCATTAGGATTTACAGTACATCCTGAAATGGCAGAGTATAGCAGTATTGAACATACAACGATGTGTAAGTTTACAAAAATTTTGCCAGTCATAAAAAACCTCCATAACAAAATCTTGTGGATTATTATAATGAAAGGTCTTTTACTTTCCAACCCACCTTTGGTCATGAAAACACACGACTATAGGTCATAATAATAGCCGACTTTTGGTCGGATATTTCTAGTCTTTCAGTAGGGTGCTTAAAACAGAAAAGATAAAGGAATTGTATCCGAAGCGTTTTACCTGATACTCTTGAAGCTTTTCAAAAAATTCTTCGCGGTTTTTTACTCCAACCTTTGAAAATATAGAAGTGATGTGGTCTTTTACTGTACCTTCTTGGATGAACATTGCCGCGGCTATTTCTTTGTTCTTATAACCTTGAATTATATATTGTATGATTGATTTTTCTCTTTGAGTAAAGGGATAATTTTTAAAAAATGATTCGCCGGGCTCAAGGACAGTTAGAATTAATGGCTTGATATCAATTGCATTCCAGCGTATACCTTCTATTATGCTTTCGCGGTATAATGGGGCAGTTTTTGTAAGGAAGGTAATTTTTGTTCCATCTTTTTTCTGAATTCTGAACTCAGAAAAGCTTGTCCTTTCATTGTGAAGTGTTTTCTCTGCACATTCTAAAGCACGACTGCGCTCTTCCTCCACTATAAAATCAAGGAAAGAAATACCTTTTTTAATATCTTCATCACCTATCGCAAGTAATTCATGCCCTGCTTTATTTAGAAATAAAATCTTTAGTGAAACATCGGTTTCTACGATTACAGATGGTAGAAAAAGAGCCATTTCTCGAAAGCGCTCCTCACTTTTTCTTAGCTTCTCTTCTGCCATTCGTCTTTCCTGTATTTCAATATTGAGCCTTGCATTTGTATTATAAAGCTCCGAAGTTCTTTCCCTTACTAACTGTTCAAGATTATCTGCCTGCCTTTGAATTTTCTGAAACATTATGGTTCCCATAATGCTATCGTTTATTTTTGTGCGAATTATTTCGTACATTCGATCATCTTTAGGACCATATTCAATGATGATAAATCCAAGCTGGCTTGTTCTATGAAACATATTTTCCAGGATGTAGGTAAATCTTCTATTATTGTAGAGGTATTCTGATGGAATTATTTCTTTTGAAGGATAGGCAATACCTTCTTCAGGGAGATTTAAACGAACTTTATCCTGAAATCCAAAAATAAGTCTTGCCTCTTTTAATGGGTTTTCTGGAAAGTTGTATAATGAAATAAAACAACTTTTTATTCCAAGAGAGGATAATTCGGAATAAATAATATCGAATTGTTCCTCGAGATTAAAGGTGCTTGTAAGTCTTGCCCCAAAGTCATTAAGAAGTTCTAATTTAGAGGTTTCAAGGATTTTTCCAAATAGGCCAGTTTTCTGTAGAACATCCCCTAAAATAATTCTCGCTTCCTGAAAGAGATCCTCCGCTTCCTCTAATTTCTCTCTGCTTTTTATATAAGGGATAATATTTCTCCTTAAGATAGAAAGTAGTATATGTAGATTAGAAATATTTTCGTTTTTCTTGTAGTATTCCTGGATGGTTCTATTCCATTCCGGCAAAAAAGACACTGTTTTGTCGTGTTCCAGTTCTTTAATCAGACAATCAATAAGAATTCTGGCATGTGCTATTATCCACTCTTTATCCCAGTCTGCCACAAGAATGTTGGTTTGTGCAATTTTATCTATGATTAAATTTTTACTTTTATTAAAAGGCACATCCTCTTTTAAAGAATGATTGGTCGTAATGGAAGAAGATATGCCTGTAGAATAACAGCCGCAGGATTCCCGGACAATAATTTCTGTCGGCATCTTTGTTATTCTTGGTATTTCTTCTCCGGAGATTTTTTTGTGAAGAAGTTTTGCGGCTATGTAAGCCTGCGTCCTGGTTGGTTGGCGAACTGTTGTAAGTTTTGCACTTTTACTTTCGCTTATATCATCATAACCGGTTATAGGAATAATTTCTGAGGCAATTTTCCCTCTCATCTGAAGTTCGTCAATAATACCAAGAGCCATATAATCATTTGCAGATACAATAGCATCTACTTCTACTTTTCTGACATCAAGTAATTCTTTTATTGCTTCTTTTCCAGAATTAATGCTAAAGTTCCCTTCATAGACAAAATCAGGATTGAAGGGTAAGCCATAGTACGATAACATATCCTTGTAGGCTTTAAGGCGGGCTATTGCTTCTGTATTAACGGATAATCCGGATATAAATGCGATTTTCTTATAACCGTGATATTCTACCATATGTTTCATAATTTCACGGATTCCTGATTCATTATCAAGAAGCACAGCAGGTATGTTCAATAAATCTTCACCTATGTTTACCATAGGTATATCTCTAAACTGTTCGAGCAGATTTTCAAGCTCGCTATTGCCTGCGTAATTAGCCAGGGAAGAGGCGGCAATTACAAGTCCATCTATCCTTTCGCCATTTACAAAATCAAAAAGTACATTTCGGTTCCTTTCCCATTCAGAAGGAGCTTTTAAACGGCCCCCTGCAATGCATATAAGATTTATATCACTTTCTTCTGAGTAATCAGCCACGCCTGAAAGTATTTCCATATGGTATGGCGTATTTAACCAATCTATAAGTAGGGCTATGGTTGTCCTTTTTTTGCTGGAAATATGCATGCTTTTACCTTTTCTATGTCAATTATTTTTTCAGGATTGTAAAATTTTAGCTTTTTTGTTAATAAAAAACAAGATTAAGGTAGAACTATTAGCAATTCAATAATTTGACAATCATTTTTAAAATGTATATAATATACGGAAATTTTTCGGGTGGTGTTACATGAAAACATATGTTTTAAAATCTCCGGAGATTAAAAGGGAATATTATTTAATTGATGCTATGGGGAAACCGCTTGGCAGGGTTGCTTCAAAGGCTGCCCATATTTTGATGGGCAAGCACAAACCTACTTATACAAGTCATCTCGATAATGGTGATTTTGTTATTATAATTAATGCTGATAAGTTTTTGCTTACTGGAAGAAAACCAAAGAATAAAATATATTACCATTACTCAGGTTATGTTGGTGGGATGAATGCGACCCCTTTTAAAGAGATGATGGCTAAGAAACCCCTTTTCCCTATGGAAAGGGCTATAAAGGGAATGTTGCCTCATAATAAACTTGCTAAAAGGATGATTAAGAAGCTTTTCCTTTATCAGGGAAGTGAGCATGATTTTAAAAAAGTTTCATTAAAGACTATTGAGATTTAGCGGAGGAAAGTAAAAATGGCTGAAAAGATATATGCAACTGGAAGAAGAAAAACAAGCGTTGCAAGGGTGTTTGTTTCTCCTCAGGGGAGTGGTAAGATTGTTGTAAATAAAAAAGATTTTAAAGTGTATTTTCCTGCCCTTTATCATGATGTTCTTCTGCAACCGTTTAAGGTAATAGATGGCCTTGGTAAGTTTGATGTCTATTGTACAGTAAAAGGCGGTGGTCTAACAGGGCAGGCAGAGGCAGTTCGTCATGGAATTTCAAGGGCGCTTGATAAAATTGATAGAGATAAGTATCATAAGCCACTTAAGGATGTAGGGCTTTTAACAAGAGATCCCAGAATGGTTCAGAGAAAGCATTATGGTCTTAAGAAGGCAAGAAAGGGCCCTCAGTACTCAAAGAGATAATCTTTTCTTTAATAAAAAAGCCCCAAAAATTCGGGGCTTTTTTTGTTTTTTAACAAAAATATCTTGATTTATTTTTATTTAGTGATAAAATAGTAATTGATAGTTATGTTTAGATTAGCAGGGATGTTTATGTTAAGAAAATTGTTTTTTTTAGTTTTTATTCTTTTCGTTTTTTCAAAAGTCTTTTGTGCTGATACTATTCCGCAAAAAGTAACCATTTCTTTAGATTCATCAAGCCCGTTTTATTCTGTTGAATTGATGTTGCAAAAAGCAGTTCTTGGTGCAGCTTCCGGTTCTAAAACAATTGTTTTATTAGCGGGTGGAATTGAAAACCTTGAGACAATCGGGATTAAAGAAGTAAATGCAAATTTATTACTTAAACTTGAAAGGGCTTACGAGAATTATATTGTAAATATCTATTCTATTGAGAAAACCACAAATATTTTGATTGATAATAGTGTTCAGTTTAAAGTGAATCGTTTGTCTTCTTCTATAAACAGTGCAGCATCAAGTATTCTTGATATTATTGCCTTAAAATTTCCTCCGAAGCCTGTACAGGAGTTGAAAAAGATAGAAGTTGTAAAGGTAAGTTTGAGCGAGTTTGAGTTGCCTGTATCCTCATTTAGATTAAAGGTTTTGCCACTTTTAAATATATCGAGAATGGAGGTCGGGCTGAGTATATCCAACTTAAGTGGAGGACATTATGATTGTAGAAACATATCCTCGCCAATTCTTTTTTCTCCATATATAGAGCTACTTTATCAATATAGGGCTCTGAATGCATTGCTTGGAACAGGTTATTCATTTGGTAGTGAGGAAGGTGCAAATAGTTACTGCGTATTTTCTGATTTTATGATTGGGTATGGCTTATTCCAGAGTCTTATTGTTTTGGGGGTTCAGGGCTTTTTTGATTATGGGACTTTTACAAGCTCATATGCTATAAATACAAATGAATCTGGAACAACTGCTCCTCCAGTAGCTATGCCAGATGTGTCTTTCTATAAATTACTATTTGGAATTTATTTAAGGATTAATATAACAAGGGATTATTTTATAGAGTTAGCAGGTTGTTTCCCAAAATTTGGTCTGGAAAGTATTAAGGTTCATTTTAAGGATGAGAATTTAAAGCCTCCTCTTGGAGAAACAGTTCCAGTCGGGGAAGGTGGTGGACCTCCTTTTTTAAAAATACGCTTTACCTGGAGGGTATGGGAAAGATTTCATCTTATTTTAAATTATTCATTCTTTTCAAGTGGCTTTCATTCTGATTTTAATGAGAGCTCAAGCATAAAGCCTGTACCTCTAAATAGTAGTCTTGGCATTTTTTTAAGAGAGCTTAGTGTTTCACAGAGTTTGATTGGAGTGGGATTGATGTATGAGTTGTAGAAAGTTATTTGTTTTTCTATTTATTTTTTTCATTCCGATGTCCTTTATTTTTTCTGTGGAAAAATGGAATGTGCTGGTCTTACAATGGAAGGATCTTTCAGTAAAGAAAGATAAAAGTATTGGGCTTACTATAAGGAAATCCATTTCTCTTATGTTGCAAAAGGAAAAAGATTTTGCTCTTGCTTCAGATGAAGGGCTGGAAGGCATAATAGAAAACTATAACCAGGCAGTTGAAACGGGTAGAAAAGTAAAGGCAGATGTTGTTATATATGGTGAGTATTATATAGAAGGGGAAAATCTTTTAGTATCAACTGAAGTGTTTGATGTTCTGGAGAAACAGCTTAAGATGAGGAAGGTTTATACCGGAAAAATAACAGCAGATATCTTTGATACAATAGAGGAAATGTCTGCAGATATGCTAAAGAAAATAAAAGAGGTTCTGCCTTCTTTTACTACAGAAAGTGAAACTCGTATTAAAAAGATACGAGAAACAGTTTATCAAACAGAGGAGATTAAGGTTAAGAGGCTTTTTTATACTCGATTTGGGATTTTTACAGAGTTTGGAAACAAAAAAATGGGATGGGAACTTGATAGTACTTATCCTAAATATTATGAAGGTAATATTCCAATGTCTGTTGTTACATTTGGTTTTGCCTTTCGATATTGGGATTTTAGGGTTGATCTTCTAATTGGTGGTTTGCCGGGGACACCTTTTTATGATGGAAGAAAGAATGTGTTAACTGCAGGTGGAGAAACATTAATGCCTGTTACATTTGGTCTAAGCTACTACCTTCCATGGTTTGATAATACGATTGCTATTGGTCTTGGTGCAATGGATGTTCAAAAAATAGTGGCTATATACACAAATGATATTGCTAATGAATATGAAAAAAAATCAGTAGAAAGTTTTCCCCTTGCTTTGTTTATGACCTGGAATCCATATTCATTCTGGGAGATAGGATTGATAGTGGGGCTTATATTTAATTCAACACGGGTAGAAACAACTTTGGAAGGAGAAAAAAAGACCATTATAAAGCAGGATTTTCCACCGTTAAATATTTCTACAATTTACTTTTTTGGTGACTTTGGTGTGGAGGCAAGGGTACATCTTGAATTGCATGGAAAGTATGAGGAATACTGGAATAACAATCTTAGAAGGAGTACAACATACGATGTTCTTGGGTTGTATCTTGGCATGGTATATAAGGTGGATTTTTTGAGTAAGTAGCCTTTCTGACAAAGAATCTTTTAAAAAATGGCTTTTTTCCGAAAATTAAGAGTGATTATGGAAGAGTATATTAAACAGTTTCTTGAATATCTTCTCTATGAAAAAGGATATTCTGAAAATACATTAATATCTTACAAAAAGGATTTTGAAGAGTTTATAAATTTTCTATATTGTTACAATATAAGATATATAGAAAATATTGATTATAGAATTCTTCATGCCTATATTTCGGAGATGGGAAAATCGGGTTTAAAGCCAGCTAGTATTGAGCGAAAGGTGGCATCAATAAAATCATTCTTTAAGTTTCTGGTGAAGAATCAGATTGTTAAAAAGAACCCTGCTGCTTTAATAAGTTCTCCTAAGAAGGATAAAAGGTTACCATCAGTTTTAGAAAAGGATGAAATCTTTAGTCTTATTAATTCCATACCGGATGGAAATGCCATATCATTTCGTAATAAAGCAATGATTATGCTTTTATATGCCTCGGGACTCAGGGTTTCGGAGCTTTGTGGGCTTGATTTAAAGAATGTTGACTTTAAAGAAGGTATTATTTCTGTTGTTGGCAAAGGTAATAAGCATCGCATTTTACCAGTGGGGAATACATGCCTTAAAGTTTTGAACAGGTATCTTATTTATAGAAAAGAACTGGATAATCCTTCCGGTGATAGAGAAGCATTGTTTCTTACAAAAAGCGGAAAAAGAATTCAGGAGAGGATGGTTCGTTATATTATAAGTGCCTACATAGAAGCATTATCGATACAAAAGCATGTTTCACCTCATACACTTCGACATACATTTGCCACGCATATGCTTGAGAATGGGGCGGGGATTAGAATTATTCAGGAGCTTTTAGGTCATTCGAGTCTTTCTACGACACAGGTCTATACACACCTGACCATCGGTAAATTAAAAGAAGATTATGCAAAGCATCATCCGCATGCATAGGATTTTTGAATCATGAAGAATAAATTATTATTGGCTATTTTAGCTTTTGGGTTTATATCTGTTGGTTTTACATCGAGTGTTGTTGGACCATTACTGCTATCAATAAAAAAAGATATACCAATGGATTATTTTCTATCTGGAATAATTTTATCTGCGCAATTTTTTGGAATAATGATATCTGTTTTAATCAGTGGATATTTTGCAGATAAATATGGAAAGAAGAGATGCCTATTTGCTGGAAGTTTGTTTTTGATTTCTGGACTTGCAGGGAGTACTCTGGCAAGTAGTTATATAATGTTATTAACGAGTTTGATTATAGTGGGCCTTGGCTATGGCGTGTATAACATAGGTCTTAATTCTATATCTATTGATTATATAAAGGAATGTTCCGGTGAAAAACAGGCGGGAATATTAAATTCTCTGCACTTCTTTTTCGGGATAGGGGCTATACTTGGGCCAATCCTTGTATCACTTAGCACTGAGTTACTAAAAAGCTGGAGAATTGTTTTTGCTTTTATTAGTGTGTTTCCTTTTCTTGTGAATGTTCTTTTAGTTTTCTTTAAGTATGAGAATGTTACCGGAAGTTTATTAAACTTTAATGTTTTAGGTATTATAAAGAATTATAAGATATGGATTTTAGGAATAGCAATTTTAATCTATGTTGGAATAGAGGTTTCTGTTTATGGATGGTTACCATCTTATTATGAAAAGAGCTATAGCAGGTTTTTTATAGCTCCATCGTTAACAGCAACCATGTTCTGGATATCTTTGTCTTCTGGAAGGCTTTTTCTAACAGGGTTGATAAATAAAATGGGTGTGGCAAGATATATACTTATTTCCAGCGTGGTACTTCTTTTATTATCATTATTGTGGGTAGTATTTTCAGGTAATATTTTAACCCTTGTGCTTGCATCGTTAATAGGGTTGGTTTTGTCCTGTTTATTCCCTTCTATTCTGGTATTGAGTACAAAAGAATATCCAGATAGTACAGGTGTTATTAATTCAATAATGTTTACTTTTGGTTCACTTGGAGGATTTGTTATTCCATCTGGAATTGGAAAATATCTGGATCTGTATGGAATAGGGATGATGCCAGTGAGCATACTTTTTCTATCGCTACTTTTTGTGGCTTCTTCTTTGTTGATATGGAAGAGAACTATTCGAACAAAATAAATTTAGAGTTATAACCTGTCGCCTATTGCTGGATGAATCCATATATTTCCATTTTTCAGATTTAAAAGCTATAATAAGTGAATATATTTTCCATGAGGAATTTTTATGTCTCACGAAAGTATTGATAAGGACAAGATGGGCAAACTAAAAATAGGTGATGACTGGAATGCTATAACTATTATAGCCCTTTCTCAGACCAATCCACTTAAGGCAATAGCGGAGTTTGTTGAGAACAGTATAGATGCCAGCGCTTCCCATATAACTATAATTAAAGGGCGACAACATGGAAATCTGTTTTTAAAGGTGATTGATGACGGAATTGGTATTGATGACTTTAAGTATGTAGCCACACATATTGGAGATTCAATTAAACGGCAGCTTAAGAAAAGCGGGATAAAGGGTATTCAGGGGGAATTTGGTATAGGCTTATTAAGCTTCTGGACAGTTGGAGAAGAGCTTGTCATTACCTCTACTGGAAAAGATGGGATTTGCAGAAGGATGAAGCTGGTGAAGAACAACCCTGCTTATTTTATTTCGGAAGTAAAGACCTTATTTCAGCATACAGGTACTGAACTTTTAATAAAACCCCTTTTACCAGGAATAAGGCAACTTTCTGGAGAGAAGATTCAAAATTATCTTGCATCAGAGTTAAGAGACAGGATAAGTAAAACGGGTGTGAAAATTAAGATAATAGATCATATAGCGCGCAGGGAATATAATGTTGAACCTCGTAAGTTTAAAGGTGTGCTGTTGCATAATCTTCCAGGGGTAAAAAGCCCGCTGGGGGAGATTTATTATGAATTATATCTTACAGAGCCTTCATCTGAAAATCAGGTTGGTCTTTATAAATCCGGGACAAGAGTGCTTCCTTCAATAACCGAAATTGAACAATTTAATTGTTTTCCCTGGGCCTCGGGATATCTTGAAGGGATAATTGATGTTTCTTTTCTTCAATTAACCCCTGGAACAAGGGGTGGGGTTATTTATGATAGTGCATTTGAAAGTTTTTGCTTTGCAATGGAAGGGCTTACAAATGCGTTGTCAGAAAAGATTGCAGAGCAAAAACAGGCTGAAGAAGAAAAGGTAAGCAGGAGTATTTTACAAAAAATCACAAAGGCTTTAAGAGAGGCACTTCAACTTTTACCTGAAAAAGAGTATGAGTGGCTTAGTGTTAGAAATTTTAAAAGGGCTGAGATAATTAAGAAAGAGGGAGATTTTCAGAATCTTTCTGGAAGTGGAGAGATGGAGCCTGTTTATGTTGCTCGTGAAGTAGGGGATGAAGATACTGATGATCAAGGAGAAAAAATTTTTAATTTACCTGAAGAGTTGTACTCTGTTTCAATTTCACCAGCTTCTACAGTTATTGGTGTTGGCGAAACTAAGAAGCTTAAAGCGATTGCAAAAGATAAAAAAGGAAGGATTTTAGATTCCGGTATTGGTGTTTTCTGGAAAATCTTAGATGGTTCTGGAAAACTTTCTACTTCCGAAGGATTATTTACTGAATATATCGCACCTGAAGAGCCGGGAATTGCAAGAATAGAAGCGGAGTTTCATCAAAACGAAATAAGGTTGACTGCCGAAAGTATTATAACGGTAACAAAGGAACTGTTTAATGAAGGGGAAAGAAAGGTTTCTTCTGGAGAGAAAAGGGGCCTTCCGGGATATACTTTTCAGCATGCTCCGGGGGAATTATGGAGAAGTAGATATGATGCGGATAGATATATAATAATTATCAATAATGGTCATGCGGATTTTATTTATGCCTCTAAGAATCAATTTCGCAAACTACGATATATTGCAAGACTTTTTGCAAAAGAGCTTGTTCTTGAAAATTTTCTTGAAGCGAACAAGGAACAGCTTCTTGAAAGAATGATTGAACTTGAGCTTTATATGGAGGAGAATTTAAAATAAGATGTTCATTACAATAAATCTTCACTGCGAACCAATAAACTTTCTACTGACAGATTGCTTTGGACTATAACCATCGGCCAGGGAAAAAATCATCCCTTCACAACAATGTCCCTTTGCATTGAAATTCGCATTTTTCAGTGAAACCCTTCTGTAATTTCGATTCTTTCTTACTGTTACACCCATGAGAAATCTTTTCTCCTGTCACTTTTTGGGGAAAAAGCAGGGGAAACCCTATCTTACTTTCTTTCTCAGCGATGAGAAAGAGAGAACTCATGTTCACTTTCTTTTGAACGGCCAAAAGAAAGTTTACTGCTTTTCAAGGGAAAGCAGTTACAAACCAACTGTTACCTTTCTTTTGAGCGGGCAAAAGAAAGGTAACCGAAAGAAAACCCGCCCGCCCACGCTACGCAAAGTTTGCAATGCAACTGCTTGAACTTTAGTCGATTTTGTAAAATATTAGTTAAGCAAAGAATTATTCTCAAACTCCTCTGGGTTTCTATAACCCAGATGAGAATGGAGTCTTTTTCTGTTGTAAAACATTTCAATATACTGAAAGATTATACTTTTTGCTTTACCAATTGAGTCCAAAGTATGAAAATACAGTTCCTCTGTCTTCAAGGAATGAAAGAAACTTTCAACACATGCATTATCCCAACAATTCCCTTTTCTGCTCATACTCTGCACAAATCCTTTTCCTTTAATCCTTTTCTTAAATTCTTTGCTGGCATACTGAATCCCACGGTCAGAATGAAATATTAAACCTCTGTCCGGATTTCTGTTTAAACATGCCATTTCCAGAGCACAAATTACCAACCCAGTATCTGGCTTACCAGACATAGACCATCCTACAACCTTTCTTGAATATAAATCAATAATCACGCACAAAAATAACCAACCACAGTGTGTAGAAATATAAGTTATATCAGATGCCCATATCTGGTTTGGTCTTCCAGGATTAAAGTTCCTGTTCAGTATATTTTTCTCCACTTCCTCCTCTTTTGCTACTTTATTGAAAATTTTAAATCTCTTCTTCGTTCTGGCTATAATTCCATTCTCCTTCATAAGTCTTGCAACCCTTTTCTGTCCATACCTTTCTCCTTTTTTCCTCAATTCAGCCGTTATTCTCGGACTTCCATAAATTTTTTTACTGTCTTCATATACAGCCTTTATCTTAATCAATAATTCTCTGTCGTCTTTTATCCTTTTGCATTCTCCCCTCCTCCTCCACGCATAATAAGCTGATTCTTTAACTCCTAATACTGAGCACATTCTCCGGATTTCAAATTCACTTCTATACCTCTCTATAAACATATATATCATCCGGGAGTTTTTGAGAATATGCTGATTGCTTTTTTTAGTATATCCCTCTCTTGCCGGAGTACCTCATTTTCTCTTTTTAATCTCGCTATCTCCCTATCCTGTGGCTTCAAATTCCCATTGCCCATAAATGAATTTTCAGGGTCTTCTTCAAATTCTTTCAACCAGTGGTGTATACGACCATGACCTATACCTAATTCATTCTCTAAAGCATAGGCACTCTTATCACTTTTCTTCAATAATTCAATCGTTTCAAGTTTAAAAGTTTTATCATATTTCCTCTTGCTTCTTTCCATCATGGCTAAACCTCCAATTTAGAATCTTCGGCTTAACTTCGTCTTTACATTATCGACTAAAGACCAGCTCAGGCTCGGGAGCGGTGAACTCACCCTCACCTTGAAAGCTCTTTACTTTACAAACCCTTTTCCTTGTTTAAAAACATCCCTTCACTTTTTATACAAGGTGAGGGTTCAAACAACACCG
>Ga0078972_1010139_pt1 | contig 17889 bp, 21 predicted proteins | sample YelNatPaOPGAMG01_FD_67568 | JGI IMG/M metagenome (GOLD analysis project Ga0078972, IMG submission 67568) | Hot spring thermophilic microbial communities from Obsidian Pool, Yellowstone National Park, USA - OP-RAMG-01 (SPADES assembly) (version 2) | ecosystem: Environmental > Aquatic > Thermal... | reverse complement strand
TTGCCTTCACCACTAGCCTACAACCGGGCGCTAGGAATTGCCCTCACCCCGGCTTCGCCACCCCTCTCCCACTTACGGGGAGAGGGGAGCTGGGAGGAGGGTGTGAGGTTGTGGTTGGCTGTGTAAGCTACTGAGACGCCGGAGGCTCCCCAGCTCCGCCAAGCGCGCGTGGTGAGTGGCGGGGAGAACAGCGTGGGACGGCAGCTAACAGTACCTCAGCGGAATGGACCGGGGCGGCGCCGGTTACAGCCCCACGGCGCCCGACAGACCATCTAGCACGCGCTCGGTGCCATCTACGTACTGCTGTTGCCTGAAGAACCACACATGCAGCAGCAACGTGTTGAGCCAGTACACCTGACGCCTGGTCTCGTAGCTGGGCCGGCGTGGGTGCACAGCGTGGTAAGCACGAAAGAAGCCCGGCCCCACCGAGCGCCACAGTTCGAGGTAGGCCAGCTCGTACTCCGGATCCGCAAAGACGCCAGCTGGATCCAGAAACCCCGAAAGCAGGCGTCCCCCGTTGGGATCCACCATCACGTTGGCGGACCAGATATCGCCGTGCACCAGGGTCGGGGCCGGTGGCTCTTCGAGGATTTCGGGCAGCTTGCCGATCAGCTGCTCCACCTTGGCCAAAGCCGCGCTGGCCAATAGCCCGATGCCCACGTTCTCCTCGAACTGCTCCACCAAGAGGCGGCGGAACCAATCGGTCCAGGAGGCAAAGCTAGCTCCCTCGGCAAGCAGGCCGAAGCCGCGGCCGGTGTGCAGGTGAAGCCGCGCCACCGCCTCCCCCATCTCCCGCTCCAGCTGCTCTCGCTGTCCTGCGGATAGCGCGCCGGCAGCCTGGCCCATGTTCACACCGGGCAGCCGCTCCATAGCGAGGTACGATACGGGCAGCTGAGCGCCGCTCACATCGCATGCCAAGGGACGCGGCACCCGAAGCAGCCCATGCCGATGCAGGTACGAGAGAGTGAACTGCTCCGCAACCAGGCCGTCGTCACCGGGCAGGGCTGCTACCTTGAACACCACCGGCGACTCCGGCGCGCAGAAGGTCGCCTCCAGCACGGTGTATACGCAGCCGCCAGTCAGCCTGCGCAGTGAGACGGGGCCCACGTCGCGCCCAAGCCACGCGGCGATGGCCGCCTGCGCCTGCTCCGGAGTCAGGTCCCCCCCACGCTCCGCAATCACAGGCTCACCGTACTCACACGCAGCTCGTGGGAGCCGTCCGGCCTGGCGTACTCGTAGTAGTACAGCAGGCGATCATCCACACGGACTACATCGAGGTACCTGAGCGAACCGGACGCGTGAGGCGACGTGAGCACGGGCCCCCCCGCGCTGACGCGGGTGAGGGACCACAGGTCGCCGCCAGTGGCAACGCCGGTTCGCTCCTCGTAGTTCTCGGCCACGCTAGCACTTCCGTCGTAGTAGGCCACCCACACGGGCGGAAGGTACATCACGCAGGAGACGCGGGCGGCGTAGGCGTCCCAACCGCCGTCGCTTGGGGAGAGGATATCGCCGAGCCAGCGGAACGAGCGGCCATCCAGGCTCTCCGCCAGGGCAGTGTGTGAGCGCGTGATGCCGGTGTTGTATACATCGCCGGTGGCATGCATGCGGGCGCGCTCTTGCTCCGACAGTTTGGCAGGCGCGGGGGCGTAGCTGAGGATCATGAAGTACCGCCCGCCGACCCGCATCACCCACGGATCTTTCACGCCCTCCACGGCCACGTCCTCGGCTGTGAAGATGCACCAACGCTTGCGCGGATCGAATCCCGAGGGAGACTGAGCCTCCAAGCCATCGGTTCGCCACCGCCCGTCGGCTGGATCAACGAAGCTGAGGTACAGGCGCCAAGCGCCGTCGTGGCCTCTGATCAGGCACGCCCTCTCCATGGACTCGGTGCCGAGCTGCTCCTTGGTGGCGCGCCAGATATCCCGAAACCGAACGCCGTCCTCGCTGCGGGCGATCCGGCACTCCACGCCGCGACCGAGCTCCCGGGGTTTGCGAATGCGGTAATACAGGTAGAACACGCCTTCATCGGGATCGAACAGGGCGCTGCAAGCACCCGACCACCACCCTGGCCCGGCGCCCGGCGGCTCCACGACGGTAGTGCCTTCACGGGGATCGAACGTTGGCGGCTCAGCGAGCCACCGAAGCCCTACGTGGGCCTCAGCATTGCCTTCTCTCATCGGGCGGTCCCTCCGTTTTGGAAGCGAGGCCGATGCGCGGGGGCTACTCGCGGGGCACGCGAAGCCTCGCGCCCAGCACCTGGCCGGCCACCGCCGCTGCAACCATCAGCGGCGCAACGCGGAACGGCAGACCAGCCATCAGCCGAAGCGCAATGATAACTGGTATCGCCAGGTGGATGTACAGAAACCACTGCCACGAGAGCTTTGGCACGCGGCGCCTAAGGTAGCCGAGCGGCATGTTGGCCAAGAGTGCAAAGGCTCCAACGGCAACGATGGATGAAGCTTGGTGGGTCAGTGGCTCAACTCCGCACAGATAGTGGGAGCGCTTAGGCGAGCTCCGCTCCCACGCCGATTATACCAGGCTTCACCTACGCGAACAACGCACGGGGATCGTGCGCACAACCAACTACATAGAGCGCCTCTTCAGGGAGGCCAGACGGCGCACGAGGCTGATGGGGGCGTTGGCCAACAAGGCGAGCTGCGACCGGATGCTCTACGGCCTCTTCGAGAGGTTACAACGTAACTGGTCTCGCAGACCCCTCATCGAGTTCACACAAGATACTTGACACTACCCGTGGGCCCAAGCGACCGTTGACAACGGCTCGTCCCATCACTAGAATGGTGCTAAGGCCGCTGGTTGCCCGGCCTCTCCGCTAACATGCCCTCTCCACAACATGCCGCGCCCCGCGCCGTATTGCAATGGACCGTGCACTTGGCCGCTAAGCAGCCCGCGAAGGCTGTGGCGGCTGTCCTCGTCTCCACCGCCGTCATTGCCGCGGCTGCCACGCTCTCGCCGCTGTTCGGCGCGGCCGCCGGGTGGCTCATGTTCGCCTCCGTAGCGGAGTTCATGCTGCCGGTGACGTACTCCATCACTGCGGAGGGTGTGGAGGCGCGCCATTTGTGGACCTTCGCCAGGCTGAACTGGTCCTCGGTGAGGCGTGTTTGCGTGTGTCACGATGGGGTGAAGCTCAGCCCTCTGTCGTCCCCCACCAGGCTGGAGGCGTTTCGCGGCGTCTTCATCAGGTTTGGAGAGGGGAACCGAGACGCGGTGCTTGGGGCCGTGGAGGATCTGCACGGTGGATGACCAGCGATTGCCCGAAGCAGAACGAGACCGCCTGATCGACCTCGTGGCGCGTAAGGTCGTCGAGCGCCGCTTGGAGACGCCAGCTACCTTCTTCCTCGAGATGAATCGGCCGCTCTCGTTCATCGCCGGTCAGTCCCTTCTGGTTGCCATGCCGTTTCTCGCACCAATCCTGGGGCTGCAGTTTGTGGAGGGGCTTTCGCGGTTGCTGCAAGACCGCGCGAACATAGACCGGCTCATCGAGCGGATCGAAACTCTCTCACGGGAGGGCGAGCGTTGGAGCACTGCACCCTAGCCGTGGGCATCCTGGAAGCGTTGGTCTCGGCGCTTATCCTGTATAAGATAGCATCCGCTCGGAGGGGCAGAAGCCTCTTCATACGCCGCATCCCCGGCCTAGCAGCCATCGACGAGGCGGTCGGCCGCGCCACCGAGATGGGCCGCCCAATCCTCTTCTCGCCGGGCATGGATCCCCTCTCAATCGTGACACTGCAGGCGCTGGCCGTGGCTGGCTATGTAGCCCGAACCGCCGCACGGTACAACACGCGCCTCATCGTGCCGGTTCGAGACCCTGCCATCTACCCCATCGCCGAAGAGATCCTTCGGGAGGCCTATGCAGCGGAGGGCCGACCGGAGCTGTTCGACCCGGAGGACATCCGCTTCCTATCCGACCGCCAGTTCGCCTACGCGTCCGGCTGTGTGGGCATAATGAACAGAGAGCGTGTGGCGGCCAACTTCTTCTTCGGCTACTTCTACGCCGAGTCGCTGATTCTGGGCGAGGCAGGCACCCAGGTTGGTGCGCTGCAGGTGGCGGGCACGCCGGCCACCACCCAGCTGCCCTTCTTCATCGTCTCGTGCGACTACACCATCATGGCCGAGGAGTTCTATGCCGCCACGGCCTACCTAACCCGAGAGCCAGTGCTGTTGGGTAGCCTGGTTGGTCAGGACTGGGCCAAGGTGGGACTGGTGGTGCTGATTGGGGTTGGGGCAGCGCTTGCCACCGTGCTGGGGCCGGCCAGCTCCGTGCTGCGGCTGATGCTGACCCAGTTTGGAGGAGGCTAGCCCGGATGGGCGCATTCATCACCACGCCGCGCCATGGCATTCAGCTAGCCCTGTTTGTGCTGGGCTCTGTGCTGGCGTTTGCGCTTGCGATGGCCGCCATGCACGCCCTTCCAACCCGTTACCGCCGATGGATAACGGTGCTCTTCACCTTCGTGGCGGGGCTGTTCTACTTGGCGGAGTTCGTCATCCCGGCAGGTGTTGGCGTTCCTGCCGGCTCAAGCCGCGCCACAGACAACTTCCTTAGCAAGTACCTGGATCCGGTTGGCAACGCGTCGGCAATCATATTCGCCGTGGCGGTTGGCATGGGAATCCTCAACTTGGCCCGCGTAAACGGCGCTCCGCTGCTGAGGGGCCGGCCCGGCTGGCAGAACTCCCTGGCGTTTTTCGCCGGGCTCATCGCCATGACGGTGGTGGGCCTGACTCGCTGGCACGCCATGCTCGGAGCTACCACGCCGGCCGCGCGAAGAGCGGTGGAGGCCGCGCTGGTGGGCCGCCTGTACCACCTCCTGTTCGACGGCTTCTACTCCAACCTGGGCGGCACCGTCTTTGCCCTGCTCGCGTTCTACATTGTATCGGCCTCCTATCGGGCGTTCCGGCTCCGTTCCCGTGAGGCCACTTTGATGATGGTTACGGCTTTCATCGTGATGCTGGGCAACGTGCCCGTGGGGCCCACCTACCTCACAGGCTGGATACCGGAGGGGCATTGGTTCTCCTTTGCCAAGGTGGAGCACGTGTCCGACTGGATCATGAGCGTGCCGAACATGGCGGCCCAGCGCGCGCTCATCTTCGGCATCATGATGGGCGTCATCGCCATGTCGCTGCGAGTCTGGCTCAGCCTTGAGCGCGGCCACTTCTTCGGGCAAGAGGATTAGGTTGGCGTATGCTGCAAGACCGAACGCGCCACGTTCTATACCTGCTGCTCGCCGCCGCAATCGCGCTCCCGTTCTTCACAGGCACCGTCATTCCGCCCACGGTTGGGCCGGAGGCCAAGGCGCTCTACAAGGCCGTTGAGGCCGTGCCCAACAACAAGATCGTGATCCTCAGCCTGGAGTACGAAGCGGGCACCCTTGGCGAGAACCTTCCGCAAACGCGCGCACTCATGAACCACCTGATGAAGTCCGGCAAGCGGTTCGCCATCATGGGCTTCGAGCCGATTGGGCCCGTGTACGGCCAGATCGAGGCAGACGAGCTCGCCGCCAAGTGGCACCGCCCATACGGCAAGTACTGGGTCAACTGGGGCTACCGGACGGCCTATGTACAAACCCTGAAGGCGATGGCCAAGGACGTTGCCGCTGCCATCCGCACGGACCACCGGGGGGTGCCGCTCAGCAAGCTGCCGGTCATGCGCGGCATCCACAGTCCCAAGGACGTGGGGCTGGTCATAGACATCACGCCGTCCACCTACTACGAAGCGTGGATGGCGTTCTTCACCGGCCCCGCCAAGGTCAAGATGGCGGTTGCCCCCACCGCCGTAATGGTGTCGGACATCTTCCCATACCTAGATTCGGGGCAGATGGTGGGCATGCTGAAGGGGCTGGCCGGGGCTGCCCAGTACGAGGCCCTCGTATTCGGCCGCACCTCCCGCGAACGCGGCATCACCTGGATGACGTCCGTTTCCATGACGCACATACTCATCATCGCGTTGATTATACTGGGCAACGCAACCGAGATCATCACCAGGCGTCGAAAGGCAGTTGGTGGGACGGCATGAGCGACGTTTGGACCACCATCACCGTGCTGGCTGGAGCGGTGTCTACCCTGGCCATCTTCTCGCTGCTGTACCGCGAGAACCCGGTCTACCGCTTCTTTGAGTACCTGTTCATTGGGCTTGCAGCCGGGTATGGCCTGGTGCTCACGTGGTCGGATGTGCTGTACACCATGTGGTACATTCCGGTGTTTCAGCAAGGCGCCTGGTGGTGGATGCTGGCGTTTGCGGCGGGCCTGCTTTACTACACCATATACATACGGAAGCTGGCGTGGATGAGCCGGCTGCTCATCGGCACAATGATGGGGCTGAGCGCTGGCGCGGCGTTTCAGCAAGTGGCCACCCAGTACGCGCCGCAGATCGCAGCGTCGTTCCGGCCGCTGCTGCCGCCTACCTGGCTCGGCGTGGCCGTGCGGGGCGACTCACCAAACCTCACTTGGCAGCAGCTTGTGAACAACTGGGTGGTTCTGGCCATCCTGGTCTCCGTGATGGCATACTTCTTCTTCTCGTTCGAACACCGGTCGGCGGTGATGCGCAAGACGGCCAACTTGGGCCGGTGGATGCTGATGATCAGCTTTGGGGCGATCTTTGGACAGACGGTGATGGCCCGCATGGCGTTGGCCGTGAGCAGGCTGTGGTTCCTGCTGGTCGACCAGCGCGGCTTGGCCGGCCCGGGTGGATAGGCGGGCGGCCGCGGAGGTGTGCAACGTGGCTCGAGCGAAGCTGATGGCGGTCTTCGGCACCAGGCCGGAGGCGGTCAAAATGGCACCCGTGATCCGTGAGCTGAGCCGGTTCCCAGAACAGGTGGAGCTGAAGGTTGCCGTAACCGCCCAGCACCGGGAGATGCTCGATCAGGTGCTCAGCGTGTTCGGCATCACGCCCGACTTCGACCTGAATATCATGCGCCACGGCCAATCGCTGGCCGAGATCACCACCAGGTCGCTGGCAGGGCTAGACCGCCTGTTCGCGAACGAGAAGCCCGACATGGTGCTGGTGCAGGGCGACGCACTGGCCGTCTTCAGCGGAGCCCTCGCGGCGTTCTACCATAAGGTGCCCGTAGGCCATGTGGAGGCGGGTCTGCGAACCGGGAGCAAGTACGACCCGTTCCCCGAGGAGATGGTGCGCCGCCTAACAAGCCACGTGGCGGAACTGCACTTCGCCCCCACGCCCGCAGCGCGAGACAACCTGCTGGCGGAGGGCATCGCTGCGGACCGCATCTACGTAACCGGCAACACGGTGATCGACGCGTTGCTCTCCGTCGCCGCCTCGCTGCCGGACGAGCCGCCCCCAGATGGCCTCCGTGAGATCCTGGTCACCGCCCACCGCCGTGAGAACTGGGGCGAGCCGCATAGACAGGTGTTCCTGGCGCTAAGGGACCTGGTGCAGGCGCATCCGGATGTGCGCGTAGTTTTCGCGCTCCACCGCAATCCCGAGATAAGGCGGGCAGCCAGAGAGGTGTTGGGCGGCGTTGAGAGGGTGGAGCTGATAGAGCCACCGGATTACGCCCCCTTTGTGCGATACATGAAACGAGCTTACCTGGTGATTACAGACAGCGGTGGTATACAGGAGGAGGCGCCCTCCTTGGGCAAACCAGTTCTGGTAACCCGCAACACCACGGAGCGGCCCGAGGGGGTGGCGACAGGCACCGCGCGCCTCGTCGGCACCAACCGCGAGACCGTGTTCCGCGAGGCAAGCCGTCTGCTTACGGATTCCAGCGCGTACGCATCCATGGCGCTGGCCCGGAACCCGTACGGCGATGGCCACGCCGCCGAGCGAATCCGCGAAGCCATATTCCACTACTTCGGCGTTGGCTGCCCGCCGCACGGCTAGTGGCGTCGTCTTCGGTCAACCGTTGTAATCCTTCGTAACTGGGCCACCGTCGCCAATGCTGCCTCAAGCTCAAAGCCGGGTAGAGACAACAATCGCTGTGATATGGGGAGTGGGCATTAGGTTGGCAGCCATTGCCGGCCTGCTCTACTTCCTGTACCGGGTCCGCTTCGTCCTCATTACGGTGCTTCTCGCGGCCATACTGGCGTTGGCGGTGGCTCCAGTGGTGGATTACGTCACCGACCGGGTGATGCCTGGCGTGAACCGGTCCACGCGTCGCTTCGTCGTCACCCTGGTCGTGTTCGTGCTCCTCATCTTGATGGTGGTGCTGAGCGATATCTACCTCTTCGCCCCGGTCACGCATGAGATAGCGGACGCCATCGCCAACTTCGACATCACCAAGAGCCGACTTGGCGCCTACGCTGCCGCCCTCCAGGCGTGGTACAAGGACCTGCCTCCGGACCTGCGCAACTTCCTCACCTCCCAGGATTTCGGCGGCATCGTCACCCGGCTGATGGAGGGACTAAGGGCCATGCTCACCACCACCATGGAATGGATCACGCACGCGGTGGATATCATCGTGATTCCCGTGCTGGCGTTCTACTTCGTGGTGGATAGCCGCCCACTGAAGAGGGAGTTCATGTACCTGGTGCCTCGCCGCCGCGTGCGCGAAGTGCTGCTGCTGCTGGATCGCGCGGGCAGCATCCTGCAGGCCTACGCCATCGGCCAACTCATCCTGTGCCTCATAGCCGCAGTGGTGGTGGGAGTGGGGCTCAAGCTTCTGGGCGTCAAGTACGCCCTGACGATGGGCATTCTCGCAGGCATCACACGCGCCATCCCAATCATCGGACCTATCGTTGGTGCCATCCCAATCGTGTTGGTCTCAATGGCCCAGTCGATGGGCACCGCTGTTGCCGTGCTCATCTTCTTCTCCGCCCTCCACGTTGTGGAGAGCAAAGTCATCATGCCGAAGCTCATCGGCTACAAAATCCATCTGCACCCGGCAATCGTCGTCATCGTGCTGCTCATCGGCAGCGAGTTCTTCGGAGTATTGGGAATGTTCCTCGCCGCGCCAATCGCCGCCATGCTTAAGTGCGTCTACAGCTTCTACGTGCTTCGCGACCGAAGTGCTTCGGTGGCATCCACCCAAAAGCCGTGCGTGCCTCCGCCGTCCGCGGAGGTGCACGCGTGAGCGCCGCCGTTGCCGCCCTCCTGGGTGTGCTGCAAGGCCTCACGGAGTTCCTTCCCGTAAGCAGCACCGCCCATCTGGTGCTCGTCCCCTGGATGCTCGGCCTGCCAGACCCCGGCCAGGTGTTCGACGTGGCCCTTCACCTCGGCACCCTCATCGCGCTCCTAGTGTACTTCCGCCGCGATTGGTGGGACATCCTCCGTCGCCCCGGCAAACAGCTTTGGCTGATAGTGCTGGCATGCATCCCAGCGGGAATCTTGGGGAAGCTGTTTGAGGCGAGGGTGGAGGAGCTGACCTACCCAAGCGCGCACCCAGTGGCGCCTCTGCTGATGGCCGGCGGGCTGGTGTTCGCCGGCATCCTGCTGTACGCCGCCGATCGGTGGGGCGCGCGCCGACGCGGCGAGAACTCCCTGCGCTCGGAGGAGGCGTTAGGCATAGGCGCGGCCCAAGCCGTGGCGTTGATCCCGGGCGTCTCTAGGTCGGGCGCCACCATCAGCGCTGGCATGGCATTTGGCCTAACGCGGGAGGCCGCCGCCAGGTTCTCCTTTCTGCTGTCCGCCCCAGTGATCGCCGGGGCGGTGCTGCTCAAGGCCGCCCACACGATGCGCCACGGCTTGCCCCCCGGCGAGGGCGGCGCCTTCGCAGTTGGCGTGGTTACGTCCGGAATCGCTGGCTACGTGGCGATCCATTTCCTGCTCGATTACGTCAAACGCCACCGCCTATCGCTCTTCGTGTGGTACCGCGTGGCGTTCGCCGTCGTGGTGATGGCGTTCTGGCTGCTCAGGCGGTGATGGGCTGGACCGGCACTCGAAGGCTGTTGAGGGCGCTGGCTTGCCTCCTGCCGCTGGGCTCGTCCGTCGCCGCCCTGGCCGATGAGCCCGGCGCCGTGGTGCTCACCATTCTTCACACCAACGACACCCACGGGCACGTGCTCTCCGGCACCAACCTATCGGATGAAACCCACGGAGGCTTGGCGAGGGCCGCCACCGTCGCTCGCCAGGTCCGCCAGACGATGCCAAACGTGCTCCTGTTCGACACGGGCGACTGGGCCCACGGCACTCCCGAGGAGTACCTCTCTGCCGGCGCCGCCTCCGCCTCGGTGCTGCGCGCGGTCGGCTACGATGCCATCTGCCCCGGCAACCACGAGTTCGGCTGGGGCGCCGATGCCGCGCGCACCGATCTGATGGCGGTTGGGTGCCCCGTTGTGTGCGCCAACTTGCTTGATGCAACCACCGGTCAGCCGTGGGACCCAGTGCGCCCGTGGGTCATCTTCACGAAATCCAGCGTGCGCGTTGCGGTATTTGGCCTCACCACCCTCGAAACGGTCTCGCTGGAATGGCCATCGTTCCTGGCCGGCATCAAGTTCGAGGATCCGTTCGCCGCGGCAGCTCGCCTGGTGCCCGAGCTTCGTCGCCAGGCCGACGTCGTGGTGCTCCTGTCGCACCTTGGCCTCGCGCAGGACCTGTTGCTTGCCGCCGCCGTCCCCGGCATCGACCTGATTCTGGGCGGCCACTCGCACAGCAACGTGACAACCCGCCTAACGGCCGGGGGCGCAGTCATCGCCCAGACCGGCGCGTACGCGGAGCGGATCGGGCGAGTCGATCTGCTCCTGCGCCCCACAACCAACGGCAACGGCTATCTCATCGCAGCTGTGAACGGAAAGGACGGCCGCTGGTGGGGCTCCGGACCCGAGGCCCCCCTCGGCGCCACCTACCCGACCTCGCCCTCGATCGAGCTAGATGGCTCCTATGCCCCAGACCCAACCGTCGTGAGCGCGTACGCCATCTACCGCGACGAGGCCCGCTGGCGCCAAGAGCAGGTGCTGGCAACGGCCGATGCCGCCATCACAGACGAGGGCGCCCCCGGCGACACCCCACTCTCCCGGCTCGTGGCGGACCAGATCCGCGCGGCAACCGGCGCGGACGTGGCGCTGGTGGATGGCAAGATGCGCGGAACCATCGGCCCGGGGCAGGTGACGGCGGGCCAGGCGTGGGCGGCGCTGGGCGGCTACACGGCCCAAAACGTGGTGAAGCTGCGGGCAACGGGAACGGCCCTGCGCCAGGCACTGGAGCAGTGGGCGGGCTCTCCCGCCGGCCTGGCGATTGGGGTATCCGGCCTGTGGGCGTCATACAACCCCGCCAAGCAGCTGGGCAAGAGGGTGCAGGATGTTCGGGTGGCTGGCCAGCCGCCGGACCCAGACCCCGCTCGTTGGGAGCCCCTGGAGCCAAACCGCGAGTACACAGTGGCAGCGGTGGCATACGTGGCAAGGCGCTTTCCATCCCTGATGGCATGCAGGGTGGAGTCCAACCAGTTGGGGTGGACCCGAGAGCTGTTGGCAAAGGGGCTGCGGGCGGCTGGGCGCATCGCGCCGGACATGCGCTCGCGGCTGGTGCGCACCCGCGGCTGACGCCATGGGAGGCCATGCAACACGACATAGGGAGGGCTCCCGCGATGGGGCCCTCCCCTCACTTTCACTCAGCTAGCCCAGGCATGCCCTTGTTGGGCTATGTTGACCGAACAGCTACGACTCGATCTTCACCTTGACGCTCTTGGTCTTCGCCGTCTCGGTCTTCGGCAGGTGCACCTCAAGGACGCCGTCCGTGTAGGTGGCCTTGGCCTTGTTCGCGTCTATCTCCACCGGCAGGTCGTACGCCAGCGAGAAGGTGCCCGACTCAGAGGCGCGGGCGTGCCACTTGGCGTCCTTGACGGTGTGCTCCGGATAAGAGCCGCTGATGCTCACGTTGGTGGGCGTGACCTCGACGGTCACATCGTCCTTGCGAAGGCCTGGGACGTAGCACCGGAGCACCAGCTCGTCGTCCGTCTCATACAGGTCCACGGGCGGCGTGAGGGAGGCTACCGCGCCGTAGCCGTCGCCGAACAGCCTTGATATTGGTGTGAAGCGGAAGACCCGGGAGAACAGGTCATCCATACTCCGGCGCACCTCCTCCATCTCCTTCCAAGGATCCCACCTGGTGATCGCGTTGTTGCCTCGTCGGACGATGTCAACAGCACGAGCCATAACGGACACCTCCTTCTCCACTCATCCCATTGCTGGGTGGGCTTCTTGCTTCGCCCGTATTATACCCCCGACAGCAGGTATTGTAAACATGTTCCAGCAGAAAAGTTGAGTGTTTTGTTATCAAGATGCCGTGTGCGCCGGCGCGGGATTCGCGCAGCTTGCGGGACGCGAGTGAACTCCTAGTCCGGCGAGCGGGGAGCCTTACGAGCTCCTCCCACCTCCCCCCTCCCCGTAAGTGGGAGAGGGGTGGCGAAGCCGGGGTGAGGGGAACTACGGGCCATCCCTAACAGCCTCTTCCATGGTGCGAGGCGTGAGGGCAACCAGATGCAGAGAAAGGCTTGCCTTTCCGGCCGTCTGCAGCTAGCAGCATGCCGCGCTGCGCCCCTCGCACCGGATTGGGAGAGAGAAGCGAACCCGGAGTAGGTGGAACCACTGGTGCGCGCGCCCAGCCTGTCCCAGGGCGTGCGAGGCGATGGGGGTGGATGCCGCTCTCCACATGGACCGGGCGCCGTCGGGCGGGGTGTCGTGCCCCGCACGGGGGTGTCAAACCCCGCTTATCCCATGGCCTTGGGTTCCCGTGTGGGTCAGTGGAGGGCCATGGGCTTCGCCGCGTCTCGCTTTTCGCCACCGGCGGCGCCCACGCTTGCATGGTAGCTACATCAGTTTCGTGCCGGCACTGGGATTGGCCTTCAGGATTCGCTTCCATTACTGCGAGTCTCGCCAAACCGCCCCCCTGGCCGTACGGAGGTTCGCATTACCGCCCGACGAGTGCTTCTACATTGGAGGTGTAGTGGTGATGGATTCGGCACAACCTGGGCGGCGTGACGGGACAGACATCCGCATCTACAGCGAGCGTCGGTTTGAGCAGAAGCTGCGCCGCGAGAACCGGCGGCGCGACCTGCTTCCGATCGAGGTTCCCGCTTGCCGCGCAATGCTGGCGGCCGACCTGATGCGGGACCAGATGCTAGACCTACTGGACGGCCTGAACCTGGGCCGCACGTGCCGACAAGTGGCAATGCTCCGCTTGGACGGCTACACTGTGCGGGAGGTGGCGTCGCTGTTGGGGCTGTCTCGGCAGGCCGTTGAGCGGCATTCCTCCAAGCTGACCCGCCTCTTTGGGCCCAACTTGGCGACGGCAGAGGCCAGGATGGTCCCGGGGCGAGTGCCGTGGTATGGGTGGCAGGAGGTGTTGCTGGAGTCGCTGTTCGGCAGGCGGCGCTAGCGCAGTGCCTGTTGCAAACGGCGGCGGAGCGATGGGTTCAGCTCACCGCTCCGCCGCATCACAAGGCGCAATCGAAGCGCTCATATCCCGGTGTCATTGTTAGGCAGCAAGCTGCGATCCGCCGTACGCATGCACGCCGTTTAGCGCCTATGAGTGTACCTGGCGTACCGACTATGCCATCGGCCATTGGCTCTTGCTCTGTAGTAAGCCAGCCGCCTGCGCTCATAGCGGCGCTGCCTGGCCTTGGCCTGGCTGTAGGAATACCAGGCTGCGCCGGCGGCGGCCGTTGCAAGAAGCGCGGTGTTTCGACGGCCCGCTGAGTTCCCAGCGTTCAGCCAGGTGTACAGCGCCAGGCCGGTGAGGGCCATGGCGGTGTTCTGCCTGCCCCTAACGCTGGCATAGGCGGGTACTGCCGGCACGCTGCCAAAACCGACGGACGCAAGCAGCAGGCCGGCCACAATGCGCTTTCTCATGGTTCGCTCCCTCCCTTGAACTGAAGTCGCCCGGACACGTCCGCTTGGTTAGGAGGGGGGGAATGGTACGGCCCAGTCCGACTCCCGTTCAATGAGACCGCGAGCAGGAGCCGATAGTTCCCGAAATCGGGCGAAAAGATAGGAAGCGGTTGCCGTTACGGTTCCAGGTACGTGGCGCAAGCCGTAGGGGTTTCCCACACAGTCACCCTCGCCACAGCCTGCTTCAGGTCGGCCTTCATTGCGTCGTATATGTAACGCGCCAGGTTTTCGGCGGTGGGGTTCAGGGCGTCGAACGGGGGCACGTCGTTCATGAGCTGGTGGTCAAACGCAGCGACGATGGAGTGCAGCCGCGAGCGTACGTCTCGGAAATCCACCAGCATGCCCGCGTTGGAGAGCACGTCGCCCCTAAGGACCACTTGCACGCGGTAAGTATGGCCATGGATGCGGGCGCAGGGGCCTTCGTAGTCTCGGAGGCAGTGGGCGGCATCGAAGGTGGCTTCCACCATCACTTCATACATAGCTCGGCCTCACTCCCGCACGTACGAGAATTGGATCACGGTTACCGTGTCGAGCGGGGTAACCGGCCGCGCGTATATCCGCTCGAGGAAGACGAGAAGGTCGTCCAGGTTGCGCAGCTCCGGGTTCTCCCTCTCGATCTCCCTCGGCGACAGTTCCTCGGCCCGCTTCACGGTAACGCTATCCACGATGGCGGTGAACAGCCTTTGCCGGATGCCATGCTTTCTGCCCAGCGTAATCCACACGATCTGCCCCGGCTGGTACTTACTGCTCTTGTCGCCAAGCCGTATGGTGGCCGTCTTCCGGCCATCGCGCAGCATCTCACCGTATACTTCGGAGTAGAAGTTGATCGCGAACATTGCACGCTCTCGGTTGCATCCGGTCCACCGGGCGGTGACCTTATCTATCTCCCAGCGCTTGGAGCACGAGCTGTATGGCGCCCATCACGCCCGCGTTGTCGCCCAGCTGAGCGGGCACTATGCGGCACCGGGCGCACTGCCGAGCCACCGCCCTGGCCTTGACGGTCCTGATAATGGGGTCGAGGATCGTGTCGCCCGCCTGGGCAACGCCGCCTCCCACCACAAACACTTCCGGGGCGAACATGTTGATGACGTTGGCCATGCCAATGCCAATCCACATGCCCGTCTCGTCCATCACCTCACGTGCCAAGGCGTCGCCTTCGTCCGCCGCTTCGTCGATCATCCTTGGTGTGATGGCGTCGAGGTTGCCACCGCACATGTCGATGAGCTTAGATGGCCTGCCCGCCTGCAGCTTCCGGCGGCAGCGGTCCAGGATCGCGCCTATCCCGCACAGCGCCTCCATGCACCCGAAGTTCCCGCAGCCGCACCTGGGCCCGTCCGGCCAGATGGTCTGGTGCCCTATCTCGCCTATGGAGCCTTGTGGCCCGAGCAACAGCTTGCCGTCGTACACGATTGCGCCGCCGATGCCGGTGCCCAAGGTGATCATCACCATCTGCCGCACGCCCCGTCCCGCGCCGAAATGCAGCTCGCCCAACGCCGCACATCTGGCGTCGTTCACGATGAAAGTGGCGAGGCCCAGTTGCTCCTCAACCTGGGCCCCCACCGGCTCGTCGTCGCTCCAGGTGGGAAAGTTAGGGGACCAGAACACATGGCCCGTATCGGGGTCCATAATGCCGGGGATTCCCATGCCCACGCCCGCCACCTGGTCTAGCCTGGCCCCGCCATCTTGAATGGCATCGTAGATGGTGGATATTACCTGCCCAAGGATCACCGGAGGGGGCGACGATGCCAACGTGGGCCTGCGGGAGTCTTGAATCAGTTTTCCAGATCGATCACTTAGAACGGCGCGGACGTTGGTCCCGCCGAGGTCAACACCAACAACATACGGGGCTTGGTTGTTAGGCTTAAGACGCATCCAGTACTGCTCCTGTTGCGGCCGTGCGAAAGGGAAAGCCGCCGAAGAAGCTAATTCGCCGCGGGAAGCAGTACACCTTCGGCCCTGCGCCTGAGCTAGTGGGCCGGCGCGCCCAATGGGCTCCGCAAGGTGCGGCGGACGCGCCTTGGCTAGCCCGGCATCTGCCGCGCAACCATGCGCACCCGTATGGCGTTTTCGCCCCTCAGCACCGTCAGCACAACCTCGCCGCCAACGCCCGCCTTGGCCAACGCCGCGCGGAGGTCCTCCCGGCTGCGGATGGGCCTGCCGTTGGCGCTCACCAGCACATCGCCAGGCCTCAGGCCGGCCGCCTTCGCTGGGCTCTTGGGCGCAACGCCATGCACCACCAGATACTGCTCCCTGCTGGCGTGCCGCCCGGAGGACACGGCAACTTGGCGGTACCGCACGCCCAACCACGGCCTCGGCACGGTTCCGCGTTTGGATATCCGCATGGCCACGTGGCGCACGGTTGCCGCTGGCACCGCAAACGCAATCCCCTGACCATCGGGGTCCTCGGCCACCAGCACCCCAACCACGTCTCCGCGGACGTTGCACAGAGGGCCGCCGGCGCTGCCAGGGTTTGCAGCGGCATCCGTCTGCAGAAGGCCCTCAATGGTACGGCCATGGGCGGGCAGGTACACGCGCCTGCCCGTGGCGCTCACTATGCCAAAGGTGGCGCTTGGCCCAAGGCCAAGTGGATTGCCGATGGCGACGACGCGGGTGCCCACCTGCACGTTCCGGGCTGTGCTGAACCTTGCGGCCCGCAGATTGCGAGCAGGCACGCGCAGCACCGCTATGTCGGTGGCAGGGTCCACGCCCAGCATCGTTGCGGGCAGGCGGCGGCCACCCCAGAGCAGCGCGCTAGCGCCCGTGGCGCCGCGCACGGCATGGGCGCTGGTGACCAGCAAGCCTGATGGGCTCACCAACACGCCCGATGCCCATCGATCCGCGCCGACCGTCGCGGGCGCATCCCACCCAGGGCTAGATGGCGGGAGCGTGCTCTCTGCCCCGCCGTGCATGCGAATCCCCACCACGGCGGGGGAGATGCGCCGCACCGCCACAGCGAGCGGGCTGAGAGGTGTGCCAAGCCGAAGGGCGGCTGGAGGGGCAACGCCCCGCCTTACCTGGGTGAGCTGGAAACCACCTGCGCGCACAACCGCGTGGAGCACCGCCAAGGCCGAAACCGCGGTTCCACATGCAATGGCAATGGGAACCGCGCGCCGGAGCAAGACGCCCATCTGCTCACACGCCGAGGGCCTGCGCGATAGGGGGTGCATCTACGCGTCTCCGCCAAGGGTCAGGTACGTCACCGCGCCAGCGCAGGCCGAAGCAACAACCGCCCCGGCGGTCCAAACGCCCGCCCCCACACGCATGTGATGCCAGAAGCCGCTAACCGCCGCAACGGCCCAGAGCGGCGGAACGGCCACCAGCAGCAGATGGGTGACGAAAGTGAGTGCGCCACCGACGTCCGGATCCGCCCGTGGCCCATCGGCGGCTGCGCGGGGACGGCCAGAACCGCCGTGTTCCGGCTGAGCGGTTTCCACGTGTTTCTCCGGTGACGTGTCCATGGCAGGCAGCAGGGCTCGCTCTGGGTACGCAACGCACCCAGGGGTGTTGTACCCACCCTGGTGCGGCTCTATCCCCGAAGGCGAGTGCGAAGCCCACCCGGAAGCGCAGCCGAGCGCGAGCTCCCGCCAAGGCCGGGTCCTGCGGACACACGATGGAACCGCCCGCCCCCAAAGGGTTGTGAGGAGAGGATCCCTCCCGCGCCTCACACCCTCCTCCCAGCTTCCCTCTCCCCGTAAGTGGGAGAGGGGTGGCGAAGCCGGGGTGAGGGCAATCTGCATGCCAGGAGGTGAAGGCAACGCCCAGTTCGCTTCCCCTCACCCCCCGGCCCCCTCTCCCACTCGCAAAGCTTGGGGAGAGGGGGAGCCTCCGGCGTCTCACTAGCTTACACAACCAACTGCGCCTCACACGCTCCTCCCAGCTCCCCTCTCCCCGCAAGTGGGAGGAGGGGTGGCGGAGCCGGGGTGAGGGGAACTCCTAGCGCCCGGTTGTAGGCTAGTGGTGAAGGCAACGCCCAGTTCGCTTCCCCCCCCCCCCCCCCCCCCCCCCCCCCCCCCCCCCCCCCCCGGGGGGGGGGGGGGCGCCCCGCTCCCCCCTCTATACCACACCAAACACCCCCCCCCCCCCCCCCCCCCCCCCCCC
>Ga0078972_1010137_pt1 | contig 17893 bp, 17 predicted proteins | sample YelNatPaOPGAMG01_FD_67568 | JGI IMG/M metagenome (GOLD analysis project Ga0078972, IMG submission 67568) | Hot spring thermophilic microbial communities from Obsidian Pool, Yellowstone National Park, USA - OP-RAMG-01 (SPADES assembly) (version 2) | ecosystem: Environmental > Aquatic > Thermal... | reverse complement strand
CAGCAGGGCCTATGGCTGCAACCCTAACCTTCTCTTCACCTAGATCCCTTCTAATTTCATTGAAGGTTTCGAAGGTGCCCTTCCCCCAAATTTTAGACGCACTGTGTAGCTTTGGAACACCGTTTACTATCGAAAGATAAGTGGGAGAATCAGCTTTCCCCTTCAAAACTATACCATCGTATCCAGCCTTCTTTAAAGCTATACCAAAGGAGCCCCCGCATATCGTTTTACCCAGGAAACCTGTTAACGGTGACCTGCTGACTATAGCGGTCTTAGGAGATGTTGCTGCCACACCAGTTAAAGGGCCGGTCATTATTATCAGAGGATTTTCTGGGGAAAGAGGGTTTGTGCCCTTATCTATCAGATCGTATAGTAGGCGTGTAGCATATCCTGCACCTCCAATATAGAGTTCAATCCATTTCTTGTTTAATGGCACACTCTCCATCTTAGAAGTCGTCAAGTTTACTTCCAAAATTTGTCCCACATAGCCCTTATCATTCATAATCCATCAGTCGAAGATTCTCGACCACATCAAATATATAGTTTTCCATTTCAAAATTGGATGCCAGCGTTAACAACCGTATACAATTGGACACAAGACGAATATGTATTTTAACATTGCCTTAGCCATTTACAAGCTTGCAGATGCCCTATCGGTGTATCCACCCAAAAAGTTGAAGCCAAATCTTGTAAGCCTATGGTTAAAATCATAGGCTTTCTTGTCAAGCTATAGGTTATGGTTGTGGGCTTTACGCAAAACAGGTTAAAGATGCTCAGACTAGGGAAAAAAATTTATAAAAAAAAGCTTTTTAAGCAATTTTTTACGTAAAGAAAGGCATCTTATTTTTTCTTCTGATTTGATACACTTTTGTATAAAATCGTCTGTTAGAATAAGATTTATATTCCTCTAAAGACCGTCATAATATCTTGTATGAAGCTCGTTGAAGTGATCGAGTTTATCGAAAGTAGACCAGTAATAACTAGCAACGACGTCTCAAAAAACTTTAGCATAAGCAAGGCCTACGCGCGTATCTTCCTTCAAAGGCTATTTAAGAGGGGCCTTGTGCGAAGAATTGAAAAGGGCAAGTACTCTTACGTAAATGATGCGCTTGTGATTGCGTGTAACCTCGTTTATCCAAGCTACATTTCATTCTTTACAGCCGCCAGCATTAAAGGCTATACTGAACAGCTTCCAAGAAGCATTCAGCTTGCAACAACTGCCTATAAAAGGGATATAGCATTTGATGGAACTAAAATAGAGTTCATTAACTTACCTTCATGGAGCTTCTACGGCTATTTAAAACAGATGAGAAACGGTTTTACAATATTTATTGCAGAAGATGAAAAATTAATAATCGATATTTTACTTAAACCAAAAACTGTTGGAAATTTCGAAGAAATGATTGAAATAATAAAAAATACTAGGGTGCAAGAGGATAAAATTAAAGAGTACGCAAAAAGGATTAAGAATGTTTCGTTGCTTAAGAGACTAGGGTATTTCCTCGAAGAGTATAAAAATATTGATCTTTCAGATATAGTAAGCATAAGAGACAGAAATTACGTTAACTTAAACCCCTTTGGAAAATTAGGTAAGAAGATAAATAAAAAGTGGAGGATAAAATATGATTGACAGGAAAGAGTTAGAAGAGTATGCAAAAATAAGAGGCTTAAACCTTGGTCAAGCAGAAAAGGACTATTTGCAAACAATTATGCTTTTTATTCTTTATCAAAAGTACGGAAGAGAACTTGTTTTTAAGGGAGGCACAGCTCTAAATAAGTGCTTCAATTTAGATAGGTTCTCACAGGATATAGATTTCACTTCAGCGGTCCCTGACAACTTTAGCAAAACTATTTCATCAGGCTTAGAAAAATTTTTGATCCCTGCTGAATTTGAAGAAACAAGAAATGACAGCATCAAGCACCTGCTTCAGGAACATTTCAGCGTCTAGTGATGATCTCGTGAAGCTTGCCCTGAACGTTAAAACCTCCTTCGTGTCCACATCCCTAGCAACCCATATGAACACCTGCTCACCGCCGAGCTTAGCCTTAGTCTCATCGACAGCTATAAGCCTCCTAACCCTCCTCTTAGGCTTAGGTAGAGCCCTCCTCAATGCTATAAACGCATCACGCACAGCGACATAGGACAGCCCGCTGACAAGCCTAGAAGCCCTCCTATACGATAGGCCTGAGAAGCAGAGCATGCCGGAGAGAACCTTCACCTCCAAAGGCACCCTATTCCTCTGAAAGACCCCACTCCCCCTCACCCAATCCAACATCATCTGAAGCGCTGACATAAACCAAAACACAACCATAAAACCCATAAAACATAGAAACAAGAACCCTAGACCAAACAATCAACTTAACAACATCCAGATATCATAAGAAAATTTATAAACAGCTTTCTCTTGACATAAGAGATTAGTGAGTTTGTTTGGTTTGGAGTTTGTCGATGTGCTGGCTTTATGCTATAACCAAGTACCGCTATGTGCCTAATATTGATGAAATTTTGTCGGCTATTGATGATGCGAAAAGGCTGGGTTTTCAGTATATGGAGTTGGAGGGTGTTGGGCCCCAGCTTTATACTGTTGCAGAGAACAGGTCGGTGATTAAGGGAAGGTGTGAGAAAAATGAGATAAAGTTGATCGATTTTGTGCCAGTCTTGCCTGATATGGTTTCAGTGGATGCTGAGAGGAGGAGGAAGGCTTTAAAGGATTTTAGGCTTGGCTGCGAGCTTGGATCATATTTTGAAACTGGCATGGTTCAGGCTGACACCTTCCATCTACCAATACACGTTGAAGTGCCGTATGATGTTTCTAAAGAGTTTAAGTTCGCCTACAAGCCTCCAGCCCTTAAGGTTGACCCAAAGTTTGACTTCTGGGAATACTTTAACAGCATACTGGTTCCATCAATTTCCGAATGCAATGATATGGCGAAAGCTCATGGTCTACGTTTATGTATTGAGCCTAGAACGTGGGAAAACATTTCGAACGTATGGGCTCTAGAGCTTCTAATGAGAGAGGTTGGCAGCGGAAACCTTGGAGCAGTCCTTGACACAGCACATTTGGCGGCGCAAAAGATGCCGATAGTACAGTGTATAGAAATGCTTGGGAAAAGGATCTTCTACGTGCACGCAAGCGACAACAACTTTTTAACAGAAGACCACCTGGAAGTAGGGAAGGGAAGCATAGACTGGGCAAACGTGTTCAAGGCGCTAAAAAAGCACAACTACCAAGGATACATAGGAATAGACATAGGAGGAAAAGCAGAAACAAAGAATACACTCGACACAATGTACACCAACTCCAAAAAATATCTAGAAGAACAAATGCAAAAAATCCAGTAATGTGGGGGAGTAAAAGTAGTCAAGCAAATTAGAAAAGGTCGTGAAATAGCCCACATGTGTGATGGAAAAGGCTGTGGAGTATTTGAGTCTATTTTGCAAAACATTCACGTATTACTACAACCATATAAGGTGGTGACTTGAGTTGCCATGTCATATTACATATGGAAAAGCTTTATTAACCTAAAAAATATTTTAAGTGGGTATATGGACATAATAGATCAATATTTTGAAAAAGTAAATGAACTATTGAATAAAATAAAGGATAACGAAAGAGAGAATATATGGAAAGCAGCTGAATTAATGGCTAATGCTATAGCAAATGGTAAGCTTATACATGTTATTGGCCCTGGAGGACATTCGGATATTGGAGCAAGAGAAATGTTTTGTAGAGCGGGAGGACTCGTTCCAATAGATGCTATACTTGATCCTGGATGGTCTTTAGAGCATGGAGCAAAAAGGAGTACTTCAATTGAAAGAACCCAAGGTTATGCTTTAGCAGTACTTAAGCAATATTCTCTTGAAAAAGGAGACATTCTAATTATCACTCAACCTTGGGGTATCAACTCTATTTGTATCGATACTGCTTTAGAGGCTAAAAGACTTGGATTAATTATTATTGCAATTACTTCTCCTGAATTTTCTAAAAAAGTTCCATTAGAACATCCTGCTAGACATCCAAGCAAGAAAAATTTGTTTGAAATTGCAGATGTAGTTGTAAACAATTATATGCCATTTGAGGACGCCGTATTGGATATTGAAGGATCTCCTCAAAAAGTATCACCTGTATCAACAATAGTAACAGCATTTACAATAAATTGTTTAGTAGCTGCAACAGCTAAAAAACTTATTGAGAAAGGAATGCAGCCACCTATTTGGAGAAGCGGAAATATCCCGGGAGGAGATGAATATAATCAGGAATGGTTTGAGAAATTTAAAGGGAAAGTAAAGCATTTATTCTAAAAATACACTATTTAAAAAATAGGTATTTGTCCTAGATATTGTAAAATAGAGGTTAGAGAAGTTTTTATTTCAAATGCACTAGATAACATCTCGAAAACTTGTTGGCCAAACTCTACACAGCTAGAAATACCTTAGGTGAAGGTTCATATGGCATGTGGCAATGGAAGGCGTCAGGCAATCCATTTGGGCCACCATTTTCCGCCGTAAAAACCTTTTATCGAAGAGGAAAGTCCGTATAAGGCAATTAATGAAGAAAGCCAACAGGGTGGGAGAAGAAAATCAATTTTTTATTTCCTGATTTTTATTTTTTGATAATTAAAATAATATTACAAAAAATTTTTTAACTTTATTTTAAAAAAATTGAGCACTTAAGCACAAAAAGTATATAAGGAGCACCAATAGTACCTATAACACGAAAAAGATATGTCTGAACCGAAAAAAGTTGACAGAAGAAAGTTTATCTACGCAGGCCTCGGTGCAGTTGCTTTAATCGCTATTGGAGCCGCAGCATATGTTGCAATGAACCCTCCTGTAGTAACACAGACAGTAACAACCTCAACAACATCAGTAGTTACTACAACTGTTCCTACGACTTCGGTGGCTACGACTACTTCAGTTGTAACGACTACAGTGCAACCTACTACAACCCCAACAAAGGAAATTGTTAGAATTTGGTCCTTCCCTCTTACAACAGAAGAAGAACATAAAAAGCATTTACAGGAAATGAAGACCGCCTTTGAATCAAAGAATCCTGACATAACTCTTCAATTTGAAGTGTATCCTTGGGACGGTAGGGATGCTAGAATGATTACAGCTGCGGCTGCTGGAACGGCCCCTGACATTTGCTATCTTAATACAAGACATATTGCTAAGTTAAGTTTTCTTGGAGCACTACAGCCTGTTGAAGATATAATACCAAAATATTATCTGAATAACACGTACCCATTGGCTATAGAAGGTGCTAAAGGTGGTGAACATATATGGGCTGCCGCAAACCTCATATCACCACCTTACGTTTGGTGGTATAACCCGGACATATTCAAGGAGGTTGGGATTACACCTCCAACAGGCCCTGACGACGCCTGGTCTTGGAACCAGTTTATTGACGCTGGGAAAAAACTTAAGGCAAAAGGATACTATTGTGCGCATCCATCAAAACCATCTGTTGTATGTATTACAAGACCCTTATTCCAACAGGCTGGGGTTGACATTTGTAAGCAAGGTTTGCCTTTTGTGACTGAGGTAATGTTTGACAACCCACAGGGTGTAAGGCCGTTCAAGTTTTGGCAAGATATTTTCCACACATATTCTATAATGCACCCCCTCATGCTTGGAGCAAAGCCTGAATGGAATCCTGAAAGAGAATTATTCGCGAAAAAAGAGGTTGCCATCATGTTGGACAATGTACTTGGAACTTATCTTAGTGCTGCAAAAGCAAACGTAAACTATAATGTACTTGGTTTCACTTGGTGTGATGAAGCAGGAAAAAATTATATGACAGGAGATGTTGTACCAGGTTACTGGGGTATATTTAAGCAAGCTTATAATAGGCATCCTGATGCAGTAAAAAGAGTATATCAATGGCTACTTAGCGAGGAAGGTATAGAACTCTGGTGCAAATGGGCTGGACATAACTCACCATATAAAACACAAGATGGTTGGTTAAAAGGCACCCCATTATATGAAAATAACAGAGTTGAAGAATTGTCAAAATGGATACCCTATGGTAGTCCAGAATGGGGTAATCATCCAGCGGCCAACGATATGTACAACATACTTCAAGCCAATATGGATGCAGTAGCTCAAGGCATGATGACTCCTGAAGAGGCATGTAAAGACGCTGCTAAAAAATGTGTTGACGCCATGAAAAGGTCACTAACCTTATAATCTCCCACTCTTTTTTTGTGATGGGTATGTCAAAGAAGGTAGTTGATGCTTTAAAATATCTTAGAAAGAAAAAGGCATTTTACTTGATGTGCTTACCATATTTAATTGGTTTTGCTATTTTTGAACTATATCCTGTTGTAGACGCATTTGTTTTCAGTTTCCAATCGTGGGGTGGAGGAAGAGGAGGAGGCGCCTTTTTACAACCTACCTTCGTAGGATTAAACAATTACATGGAGATGTTTTCAGATGAATTATTTGTTTTAAGTTTAAAAAACAGCATTATTATTACTATTACGTTTGTTCTTCTTACAACAGCTATTTCTTTAGTACTCGCGCTACTTTTAGACCAAAAAATCAAGGGTGTAGATCTGTTTTCAACATGCTATTTTATTCCATATGCAACAGCTCCTGTGATAATGGCTGTAATAATGAGAATTATATTTAATAAGGCTGGGGCCGCTAATTGGCTTCTAAATAAGTTAGGATTACCTGCAATAAATTGGTTAGGGCCTGAATTAGCTTTGTTTACTGTCGTGATCGCAATGGCTTGGAATTTTTTTGGCTATTGTGTAGTCATACTTTTAGCAGGTTTACAAACAATACCTACTGTATTTTATGAGGCTGCAAGCATAGATGGTGCTGGAAAAATAACTCAAATAAGGGAAATAACATTACCTTTACTCAAACCAATTTTAATAGTAACATTATTTTTGGAAACAGTTTACGGCATTAAAGCCTATGACATCATTTATGGCATGACCGGCGGGGGGCCCGGCTTCCAAACACTAACATTACCATATTACATATATGTGCAGGGATTCGAGAATTGGGCATTAGGCTATGCTGATGCAATGGGTGTAGTTCTATTCTTTATTGTACTTGTTATAGCTTTCATTGAAAGAAAAGCTATTGGAACAATAACAGAGTATTGAGGTGTTGCAGAATGAAGTATAAAAGTGATCATAAAAAATGGAGACTCTTTAAACCAACTTATATCATTTTACTCATGATCGCCTTTCTTACAATTTTTCCGTTCTATCACATGATTATGATGTCTTTAGGAGGAACAATATTTTCTTTCTCCCTCTTTCCTTTGAATCCCACAATTGACAAGTATGTGTATGCACTAACAAGAACTGGGACAATTACATGGCTTTTTAACACCCTCTTATATGCTGGAGCTGTGAGTATTTTTACCATTTTTTTGGATTCTCTAGTTGCTTATCCTTTAGCAAAAGGTGATTTTAAGGGGAAGGACACAATATTTTTGCTTATAGTGTCTTATTTGATGGTTCCTGAACAGGCAATAATTGTCCCCTTATTTAAGCTGATGCATAATCTTGGGTTAGTAAACAACCTGCTAGCACTTATACTTCCTGGAATAATATCCCCCACTGGTGTTTTCTTGATGAGACAATACATTTTGAATGTGCCTTCTGATATAATAGATTCTGCTAGGATAGATGGTTGTTCAGAAGTTAGAATCTATTGGAATATAATATTGCCAACATGCAAGCCTGCACTACTGACCGTTACCGTATTGAAGTTTATTATGCACTGGAACATGTTTCTTTATCCCCTTGTAATGCTTACAGAAGAAAGCAAATACACTCTTCCGGTAGGAATAGCTACTGTGTCCTGGGGAATGTTTGGCGCTGATTGGAATCTAATGTCAGCAATGTGCACAATATCTATAATACCTACAATTGTATTATTCCTAATTTTCCAGAAGAGAATACGTGAGGGAATTGTTTTAAGAGAGAGAGCGGGTATAAAAAGGTGATAGACTGTGCAGCCAAGGGAAAGGGTTCTCAGAGCGTTAGCCCATAAAGAAGTTGATACTATCCCGCATTGGGACGACTTTAGTTCCGCGGAAGCGGAAATACTCTTTTTAGGTGAAAAGTATAGGAAATCGTCGTGGCTTGAAAAAAAAATATTTATTTCAAATTTGCTAGATACAGATATTGTTTGGGTTCCTCTTGTAAGCTATGGCTTCTCATTTGAAGACACACAGATTTTCTGCGAAACAATTTATGAAGGAGACGATTACGCATTGATTAAGGATCCATTCGGTGGATTACACTATTGTAGAAAGAGACCATATTTCACAAGAACGCTTATAAATCCGATTAAAGAGAAGGGCGATCTAGAAAAGTTAGAAAAAGTTGATGTTGAAAGGTTTGAAGCAAAAATTAAAAGCTTTTCTGAAAATATACAAAAGCTTCATGACATGGACTATTTTATATTAGTTGAAATAAAAGGCCCTTTTGCAGCAACATGGATGTTTCTGAGAGGCTTGTACCCGTTTCTGATAGACGTTATCAAGGATACAGACTTTGCTAAACGATTGGTAGAAAGATCTTTTAAACCTATCATGGAAATTGTTAATATTGCAACTAAAAACTGGTCGATTGATGGTGTAAGAGTATGTGATGATCTTGGAGACCAAAAAAATCCATTTTTTCATATTGAAAAGTATAGAACACTGTTTAAACCCTGGCATTCCAAAATAGTTGAAATGCTTCATGAAAAAGGTGTAAAAGTTTTTCTCCATTCTCATGGTAATGTCATGTCCTTCTTCCAAGACTTTATTGAAGCCGGTTTCGATTGCATTGATCCACTAGATCCAACAGATAATATGGATCTTTCCAAGTTAAAAGAAACTTATGGACAAAAAGTTGCATTAATGGGGGGAGTCTCAAAAAATATAGGAATAATGTCCACCGAAGAAATTGTCGACCATTTAAGGGACCGCCTACTAACAGGAGGACCTACAGGATACATACTACATTGTGCCGGAGGAATACCACCTGAAATGTCCCTAGAAAAATTTAATGTGTACATTAATACTATAAAGAAATATAGGAATAAACAAGGGCGCCACATCTAAAATATTTTTATATAACAGATACGAACTAAAAATGGATGATGATCGATTGCCACTTTGAGGTAGGAAAATATTTCTTTTTCAATTCTAATATAAATGACTATCTTCTTACTGCAGAAAAATATGATATTGTTGCAGCTATTTCTGCACCAATATTTGGTCGTGCGTACATTGATAAATGGATAGAAGCCAATAGGAGAATGAGAATGTTAAAGCAGGAAAATAAAATAAAACTTTTTGGATGGTTTACAGTGAATCCTTGGGTTAAAAATGTAACAAAAAGTATTGAAAAAAATTTTGACAGCACCTTTTTCAAGGGACTAAAGCTTTTTCCATCACTTCAGGGAATGGAGCCCAACATGCCGATTTACCACCCAATATACGAATACGCTGAAAAGAACAAAATCCCCATCTACATACCCTCTGGTTACCCTCCAATGACACCATTACAGATTGCTGATGTAAGTGAAATGTTTAAAAAATTGAAAATAATTATTGGAAGAGGGGGATTCTCAGATTTTTGGATGGAAGTAGAACCTGCACTAAAAAATGGAGAAAATATTTACCTTGCAATTTCATGCCAATCTAATATTAATGCGTTAAAAAAAGCGATATCCGCATTAGGCGCATCACGTTTCCTTTTTGAAACCTCATATCCCTTCTCTGACATAGACTTAGAAATAAAAAAACTTAGTTCCTTAAACTTAAATAGGAATGATTTAGAAAAAATTTGTTACAATAATGCAAAAGAATTATTTAACATTTGAAGGTGATATAGATGATATTTGACGCGCATACGCATTTAATTGGCGGTATTACACAAAATATTGAGATCATGAACAGGCTGGGAATAGATAAAGCTGTCCTTCTACCTGAAAGTAGTAGCAGGGATTATGTAAGAGAGTCTAATGAAGTTATTAAGGTTGCTAGCCAATATTCAAGTGTCTTTTATCCATTCTGCATAGTAGACCCCAAAGACGAGCATGCCGTAGAAAATCTAAAAAAGTTCATGGAAAATGGCTTCAAAGGTTTAAAGTTGCATCCTCTAGTTCAGGGCGTAGCCATACACGATACTCTCTATGATAAAATTATTGGAAACTTAAAAAAATCGATGCCCGTGCTAATCCATACAGGTACACCTGTATATTCTATGCCCTTTCAATTTCTCGAACTTGCTAAACGTCACCCTAATGTTACCTTTATTATGGGCCATTCTGGACTTGATTATTGGTACGATGCAATACGTGCAGCAAAAAGAGCAGACAATATAATATTAGACACTACTGGAATAAGGTTTCCTAAAGTTATAGAGTACATGTGCAAAGAATTAGGTCCAGAAAGAATTGTTTATGGATCAGATCTTCCCTTTCTTTCAGCGGATATAGAGTTATATAAAATACAATTGCTAAATCTAAGTACTTACGATAGAAATAAAATATTATATGAGAACATATATAGTATTTTGGAAAAGTGAAACCTAATGTAACCTTGAGAAGACAATCTTTCCTTCTACAATAGTTAGAACTACATCAAAGTCTCTATTTAAAACGGTTACGTCTGCATCTTTTCCTTCAATCAAACTCCCTTTTCTATTATAGACACCTATCATTTTTGCAGGGTTCACTGTAGCCATCTTTATTGCCTCTTGAATGCTGAGACTCACTTGCCCAACAAGAACTTTTATCATTTCATTCATTCTTGTCACACTTCCCGCGAAAGCGGTTCTGTCTGGTAGAAAGGCTACACCTTCTTCTACAATAACTTCCATATCACCTAACATATACTTGCCTGGTGGCAGGCCCGCGGCTCTCATCGCGTCTGTCACTATATTAACTTTATCTACACCTTTATTTTTTATAACTAATCTTATTAACTCTGGTGGCAAATGTTTGCCGTCAGCAATAATTTCTGTAGTTAGTTCATCAAAAAGATATGCTGCCTCTACTACACCAGGATACCTGTAGGCCCTTATTCTCCTTACAATCGAGCAAGCTGAATATAGGTGTGTAACATGCGTGTAGCCAGCTTCTATTGCCTTTGCCACATCATATATTGTTGCATTCGAGTGACCTATAGACATTAGAACGCCTTTAGAGCTAAATGTTCTACCTAATTCTAGGCCACCTTCAATTTCCGGTGCCGCAGTAATATTTTTAATTACATCCACGTACTTTAAAATTCTCTCAACCTCTTGAGCGGAAGCATTTCTAATATATCGCTCATCAAAAGCACCTTTCTGTTCACGTGATACATATGGTCCTTCAAGATGTATTCCCAATATTTTTGAACCTTCAACACACCTCTTCATGGCTTCTTTAACTGCAACAATAGCACCTATCATATCATCAATAGGAGCGGCCAACGTTGAAGGGATTATGGCTGTTGAACCACCCTGTGCGTGAGTTTTTGAAATTATATTAAGTGCATCATAGGTTGCATCCATAGTGTCGCTGCCGCCACCACCATGCAAGTGTATGTCTATGAAACCTGGTGCGATTATACAATTTTGCACATCTATCACATTTGTACCCTGTGGAATATCTTTGATATCTTTTCCAATTTTTGATATTACCCCATTTTCCAATAGTATGCAGCTTTCATCTAAGACCCTAAATGGAGTAAAAATTTTTCCATTTTTTAAAAGAATAGGTTCATTTTCCAACTTCTATCACTATCATAAATGTCTTATTATACCCTTATATTTTTCAATCCACTTCTTATTGGCTTCGTCGCCACCTGGAATGTTGGCGCTAACCCAAATAGGTGGAGTCACACCTTTTTCTAATAGTTTTTCAACTGTTTTTATAATAATTGAATTTAAAACAAAAGCATTTAATATGGTGCTTACTGGACCGACCTTCTGCTCAAGTCCATCAATTTTAATCATAGCATCTCCAAAAGGCATCTTAGAGTCAACAACCACATCTGCAAGTTCGTACAAATTTTTCTTCGAAGGATGCCTGGCTGGATGATCAGCTGGCACACTCTTTGAAAAACTTACTGATGTGATAGCAATTACTGTTAGCCCCTTTTTCCGGGCTTCTAATGCAGTATCGATCGTAGCAGCATTTATACCGTAGGCATTTACAATAATCAATGGGTCTTTGGGCTTAAGATTGTATAAATCTAGAACTTTTGGCATAATACCTACGGTGCGTTCTAGAGCAGTCGACCTTAGTGCACCAAAAGATAATGATATACTGGGTTCAAAAATGGCGTTCACAGGAATCAGGCCGCCAGCACGATAGAATATTTCTTCTGCACCAATATAAGAATGGCCGCCAGTACCAACAACATGTATAAGTCTATCCTCTATTATAGCTCTTGACAATATATCCGCGGCTTTTTCAATGTTCTCTTTTTCCTCGGTTACAATTTTTTCAAAAAGAGTACATATATTTTTAAAGTATTGTTCTATATAGTCCATATTTGGGACTATTACCTTTAAAGTATTTATTTTTTTCGATTCTATTTGTATAATGTTAAGTTTTACTTTCCTGTTCCTTTTTGTATCATTTGATATATCAGAAATTTTAAATAATCTTAATCTAAACATTCTATCTATATATGCTGTCCAAGTATAGTATTCAAGTTTCAGAGTTTTTTGGATACTGTGTTAAAGGCATATCAAAGGGAATTGGTGAAGAAAAAGATTTTGAAAATGCGATATCTTTTCTAAGAGAGCTTGGATATGATGGTGTGGAACTGCCTTTGATGTTTGATGTTGGCGCTTTAGTCCATCAAGGTAAAGAGATATTATCTACTTACGGGATGAAAGTTTCTGCGATTGCAACCGGCCACTACTACTATTTTAAGAACTATTTTTTAACAAGCTCTGATCAAGCAATGAGAACTAAGGCATTAGACGCTGCCATCATCGGCCTTTCAGTTTGCAGGGAATTTTCTTCATCTCTTATAATCGGGTCCTTAAGAGGGAAGGCTTCTGAAACTGAAAAGGCCACTATTTGGCTACAGGATTCATTAAGAATACTTGATAAGAGAGCAAAAGACTTCGGTGTCACAGTCCTCTTGGAGCCGATAAATCGATACGAAACAAACTGTATAAACACGATATCCGAAGCATATGAGTTAATAAAAAGTTTGGGTCTGAACAATACTGGAGTAATGATAGACTCCTTCCACATGAATATTGAAGAGAAAAGATTTAAAGAGGCGATAGAGGGTGCAAAAGATCTAATATGGTACGTTCAGCTAGCAGACAGCAACCGTTGGCCACCCAGCTGCGGCCACATCGATTTCACTGAAATCATTACCACACTCAAAAAGATAGGATATAAAGGGTGGCTAGCTATAGAATGTCTACCAAAACCTTCTCCCAAAGAGGCAGCCAGAATAGCAATGAAATTTTTAAAAGGATTTATTACCTTTTAATACCAACCTTAATAAAGGTTTCTATAAACCACTTCTGAACAGCCAAATATAGTACTAATGCTGGTAATGTGTAAATTAATGATGTAGCCGCTAATGCTGGATAATGTGGAGGCGATTCACTCCCAGAACCATATAAGTACCTAACAAAAGTTACTGCTATAGCCAACGTATAGTTATCTCTTGTGTTCAATATTATAAGTGGCCATAAGAGGGAGCTCCAGGACCAGATGAAGTTTATAACAATTGCAACAAGCCAAGCCGGCCTTATCATAGGAACTATTATTCCGAACAAAATCTTGTTTTCGCTGGCACCATCAATTCTCGCAGCCTCTATATAATCTAGTGGTATTTGACTGATATAACTTCTCATGAAAAAGATAGTCCAAGCACCTATAAGGTCCACAACTGCTACACCAAGTAAAGAGTTTACAAGCTTTAACTGTATCATTATCCAATACCATGGTACAATTAGTATTATCTCCGGTAATAAATACTTTGTTAAAAGGGCTATAAATATAACTTCTTTAAATTTAAATTTGTATGCTGCAAATGCGTATCCGGCCATCGTTCCAAATATTATAGATGGAATTATTATCATCAAAGAGATAATTAGACTATTTGCAAAGATCTTTGGCACATCACCTACATATTTATATAGTGCTTGGAAACCCTCAAGAGAAAATTTTTGGGGAAAGAAAGTTGGAGGTACTGAATATGCTTCTGCATAAGATTTAAAAGCCGTTATTGCCAGAAAGTATATTGGAACAAGTGTAAAAATTACTGTAAGGATTAAAATTGTATCCATCAACCAATTAAACAGATTTCTTTTCCTTCGCATATTCAACTCACCTTACATGCCGTATCCGCCTACACCGAATCTCTTTATTTGAAGATAAACAAATGCCAGTATTATGGTAGTGTTTACAACTGCAAGGGCAGCACCATACCCTCCATTGTATGCACCAAAAGAAATATAGTACATATACATTCCTGTCAACATTGTAGCTGTACCCGGACCGCCTTGAGTCAATACATACACTGAACCAAACACGAACCACGCGGACATAATTGTGGTTATTATCAAAAACGTTATCATTGGTCTCAACAAAGGAATAATTACCTTACGATATGTTTGGAGCTCACTTGCACCATCAATGTATGCGGCCTCTATTGCGTCCTTGGGTATAGCTTTAAGTCCCGCATATAAAATTAGAGCAAAAAAGCCAGTGTTCTTCCATATTGAATAAATTATTAGCATTGGTAATGCCAAATTTGAATCTAAGAACCAAGTGCCACCTCTTAAGCCGAACAGTAATAATATATGGTTTACATAACCTATGGGACCAGGTGCAAACATTATAAACCATGCAGAGGCGGCTGCTGCCTCTGGAAGCATATAAGGAATAAGCATTATTACTCTTGTAATTGTAGATAATTTAGTTTCCCTATTAAGAGCGATAGCCAAAATTGTGCCTGTAACAACCGACCCCCCTAAAACACCGACAACATATAAGACAGTTATAAAAATTGATTTAATAAAAGTTGGATCATTAAACAGTTTTACGTAGTTAGCTAATCCGACCCACGTGGGAGGACGAGAATAGTCCCAGCGAGTAAAACTAAAGTATAGATCTAATGCTAGAGGTAGATAGTAAAAAATTGAGTATAGGAGTACAGGTGGTAATAAGTACAGTATTATGTATCGACGATTTTCTTTAGGCGTCTTCAGTTCACCTGTATCCTAGGAACCTGAAATTTACTAAGTTGTTGGAGCGGGTACTTGATTTATAATTTCACGTAGTGAACTTCCTAGTTGTTTAAGACCAGTATCTAGATCAAGTTCTTTCAAGAATATTTGACTTAATATTTTTCCTCCAGGAACATTTATTTGTCCCATTAGTGGATGAAGTATTAGACAATCCGGTTCTGAAGGTAAAGTGACTTTCAACAATTGCTGATACCATGCATTATTGAAAGGCGGAGAATTCATTACATCTATGAACGATGTCCAATTACCAATACTGTTAAAGAGTATATCATGTACAGTTGAGTCACTCATATACCAAGCTAGAAAAGCAAAAGCCCAGTCCTTTTTTTCCTTAGGCGATTTTGAGTTAACAGCAAAGGTAAATTGGTCAAAGAAGTTTCTTGATTGCCCACCTTTATTTTCTGGCGGAATTGGAGACCCGTGGAAACCTTTTGGCCCTTCAGGACCCCAGAACTTATCAGGGTTAAGTGTTTGTATAGATATTATTGCCTCTCTTAATTCTCTTGGTATGACCATTGAGACTAACTCTTTTGCAAACGCATCTGTATCTCCCGGGAATCCTGGCTCATATATATGATATTTGTACATAACGTCTAGGTAAAGTCTCTGAATTACTTTTTTTGCGATATCTGAATCTAAATCTGTCTTCCATTGACCACCCTCAGCCCAAATGACCTTTCCTCCCGCTGTCCTATGCAGAGGGAGAAACTTGTCAAATATACCACCTACATGACCACCTATTCTAACAAAAAGACCGGATCTTGTAAGCTTACCCGTAGAATCGTATTTTGTAAGCTTTTGAGCAACATTGATAAGTTCATCCCAATCAGATGGATACCAATTAGGATCTAAGCCTGCCTCCTGAAGATGATATTCATTAATCCATAAATGTTTAGCAGGAGATACACCATATGGACCAGGAACCATATACATTCTTTTAACCATATCTGGACCCCAAGAATATAACCCACGTATATAGTTTGGATGCACATACTTCTTAACAAGGTCTTGCAATTCTGGTGGAAGAACTTCTCCATACCCATCATAGAGAAGTGATGGCATGCCATAGTCATCTAACTGTATTATATCAGGTCCCTGTCCAGCCATGGTTGCTTGTTCAACCTTTAATGCAAACTCTAGATTGTTGAGTCCAGGTACAGCGGTAAATTCTATTTGAACTTTTGGATGCTCCTTATTCCATATATATGCAATCTTATTTAGTCCATCTATGACAGGAGCAAAAACATCCCACATCCATACCGAGAGCTTTATTGGTTCTTTTGGCTCCGGAGGCTGTGGATATGTGGTGGTTGTAGGAGTTGTTGTGGTAGGAATTGTGGTTGTTGTAATTGTGGTTGGTGTACCTGTTATGGTTATTGTGGTAGGTACTGTGCTTGTGACTGTCTCTCTTACTGTTTCGGTAACGGTCTGCTTTGGTCCAGCAATGTACATTCCAGCGCCGACAATGACGCCTGTAGCAACTATGGCAACAAGATAGTTTATAAAAGATCTTCTACCAATTTTTGTTGGTTCTTGACTCATAGTATAAGATAGCATATTATGATTATTTATACGTTTCCATCAAAGGTTGCCATATAACGTTCTAAATTTTAGTTAATTAAATTTTTTACTGTTATTATTTTTTATTATCACGCTACTTATTTATAGTATTTTAGGGTGCTCTTCACAGCCTTTATGTATTTAGTTAAAGCCTTTTCATATGTTTTTGACAGCTCCTTTTGGGGTTCTATCCTATGTTCTATCCTGTTTTCCACCCAATTTTTGAAGAGGTCTTTTCTACCCATGCCAAGCATTGAGATTAGTGCCGCGCCATATGATATTGGTTCCTCAAGGTTTATGAATGTGTATGGGAAGTTTACACATGAGCTTCTTATTGTATGCCATGATTTTAGGTTATCCATCTTCTCTAAGCATATTATTTTCTTAGGTTCTATGCCGTTTCTGTTAAAGATTTCGAGGACAAGCTTTATCTCGTATGCTACGCTTTCCATGAAGGCTCTTAGGATGTACCATTTTGTATGCTTTAGGGTTAGGCCGTATATTGTGCCCCTGCTGTAGGCTACCCACCAGGGCGCTCTTGCACCTTGAAGGTGTGGTATAACAAGGAGTTCTTCACATGATGGTGGCGTCTGTGAAACATTGTAGTCTATTAGGTTCAGCTCCTCCTTTCCTATACCCAGAAGTTCTGTAAGCCAATTTAATATTAGCTTTCCAGCTGAAACGCTTGCTTCAGCAAGCCACTTTCTTTCAACGGCATGCACGCCCACAAGTATTTTTGCGTCTTCAAATAGTTTTGGCGTATCAAGTACTGTACTCAAGTTTACAACGCTCCCCATATGTTCAACAAATTCTCCGGTACCCTTTGCTCCGGCTGCAACAACCTGCACCGGCCTATCTCCACCTCCTGCAACTACTGGTATCCCCCTTTCTAGACCAAGTTCGTTTGCCACATCATCTTTTATGTACCCGATTATGTCAGTTGAGTTTACTACTTGCGGGAAGAGGTTCGGTATTCTGAATTCTTTGAAGAACTCGTCTATCCACTCGAACCTTCTTATGTCGTATAAGAGTGTTCTGCATGCGAGCGTGTGGTCTGTTGCAAACTTTCCTGTAAGCTTGTAGACTATGTAGTCTT
>Ga0078972_1010136_pt1 | contig 17893 bp, 14 predicted proteins | sample YelNatPaOPGAMG01_FD_67568 | JGI IMG/M metagenome (GOLD analysis project Ga0078972, IMG submission 67568) | Hot spring thermophilic microbial communities from Obsidian Pool, Yellowstone National Park, USA - OP-RAMG-01 (SPADES assembly) (version 2) | ecosystem: Environmental > Aquatic > Thermal... | reverse complement strand
TCGGCTTCGATTGCGGCGGTTACCGCTTCGGGCAGGCCCTCGGTTTTGGCGATGCGGTAGAGCGTCTTCAGGTCGGCTGCCCAGACCAGGTCGGTGTAGCGGTACTGTTCGCCGCGCTCATCGGTCACGATGCGCTGCGCCACATCCAGGCCGGTGACGCGGGTATTCAGGCGGATTTCCACGCCCAGTTCTTCGGCTTTGCGCGTCACTTTTTGAGCCAGTTGACCGACGCCGCCGCGCGGGTAAATGTAATCGGTGTACAGGTAGAAATAACTCAAGGCGAAAAAGGTCGGCGTGCCACGGAAGAAGTGCTGCGCTACGATGTCGCGCAGGGAGCGGTTGGGAATGCGTGCTGCCAAAAATGGCTCGACCGGTCCGCGCAGGTGACCGATGGTGTAGAGCGTGCGCAGGAACTTGAACATCCAGGGCAGATAATGCTGGAAGAAGTACTTCGGGTCCTCAAATAGGCCGTGAAAGGCGGGGTTGTCCACCGCGTAGAGGATTTCCATATCTTTCATCACCTTACGCACAATGTGAATCAGGCGTTCCACCTGGTCGGCGCTTTCGGGGTACAGGCGGGTGAGCATGGCGGTGTAATCCGCCAGCGCCTGCTGTCCTTCCACGTGGACGAATTGGTCTTCCACGCCGACAGTGACCGGGCTGGGGACGCTCTCCATCTCGATGCCGAGTTCCCGCAGCATGGGCGAGATGATGCCCGCGTCAATCAACGCCCGCACGCCGCCCTCGAACAGGAATCCATCCTTTTCGAAGGTGCTGACCAACCCGCCGCATTTCTCGTTCTTTTCGAGCAGCAGGGTCGAGCGACCCGCACGCGCCAGATAGGTGGCGGCTGTCAATCCGGCCATGCCGCCGCCAACGACAATTGCCTCGTAGGTTTTCATGCCAACCTCCCAAGTTTCAGACCTATGTCCCAGAGCTTTTCAGCCGCTTCACGGTCTTGCGCCGGGGGCGCCAGTTCTTCCTCGGTCGTAAAGTGGAAGAATTTGTCGGTCACACCTTCCAGAGCGGGCGAAACACCGAGATAGTAAAGCGCCTGCGCCGAAAGTTCTGCCGATTGCGACAGCCTATCCACGATGTTGCGTTTGAAAAAGCGATAGAGGGCGTTGTTCTCGTGTCCCGTGTTGGTGCGCACCATGCCTGGGTGCATGGCATTGACCGTCACACCGGAGGGCGCCAGTTCTTCCGCCAGGAGGTGCATGGTAAGGATTTGGGCCAGTTTGGAGGCGCCGTAGGCTTTCAGGCCGGTGTAACGTCGTTTTTCCCACTGCAAATCATCAAAGCGCAAGCCCCAGACGGCGAAACGGTAGCCTTCGGAACTGACGAACAGGATGCGGCTATGACCTTCCCGCTTCAGTTTTTCTTTCAGCAGGTGATTGATGACAAACGGCGCCAGGAAATGCACCGCGAAGTTTGTTTCCAGTCCATCTGCGGTTACAGTGCGTTTGGAAAGATACAGCCCGGCGTTATGGATTAGCACGTCAATTGGTTCCTGCCGGGCCGCCAGCACTTGCCCAACGCGGTGCATGTCTTCCAGCAGGCTCAGGTCAGCCAGAATATAATCACAGTCGGCGTGAAACTCCTGCCCTAGGTTGGCGCACAGGGCTTCGGATTTTTCAGCGCTGCGGTTGACCGTCAGCAGGCATGCGCCGCGGGCAGCGTAATAACGCGCTGTGTGATAGCCAATTCCCGCTGTCGCGCCAGTAATCACCACCAGGCGGCCCGTAAAATCATCTGCGCAAAGCGCCGGAAGTTTGTTCATGTTGCGCATCATGGCGGCGACGTTGGCCCATTTGTATTGCGGCCAGTACTTCCGCATGGCTTTCCAGGTTTGCGGCATGGTTTATCCAAATACCTTTCGTATGAATTTTCGGTATAGTTTGTTCCACACGGGTATATTATCGAAAATATCACCCCATAAGTCGTAATAATCGCGCTGTTCGGCAATTTTGCCTTCTGCGTTCAACGTCAATCGGCTGGCGCCATGAACGACCGAGGTGCGCGTGTTGCGGAAGCGAATGGTCATTTCCCATTCCATGAAAATCACATTATCCTGCATCATGCTGTGCAAAACCGCCATGCGCAACTCGCCGGAACGTCTGGTAAGTCGCTTGACCATTTCACTGAAAGGCTTGAGGCCGTAAATTTCCTGTACGCTGTCGATGAAGTGAATGTCTTCGGCATAATACGGTAACAGATGCGACCAGTCTGGTCGTCCCGACTCGTTGTACACGCGCAGCCACAAGTCTGTGAGCTGCGCCACATCGCGGATGACAAATTCGGAATTTGCGATTGTCATGTAGAATCGCTCCTTGCCAGTGATGAGATTCGAATCATTCTTAAGCCTTGAAACGATACGCTTCCCGGTAATGAAGTTCAAACTCAGGCGTTTTGCTGGTCTTGGTGAGATTCTCCCAGCCCACGGGCAGCCAGCCGAACAGCGGCGTCCAGGGTTTGAAGAGTTTGTCCTCCGAAAATTCCTGGCTTTGACGGCTGACCGCCTTCAACAATTTATCAGCAGCAGATTTGGGCCACCGGCCCGGGAAACACACCACAAAGCCGAAGTTCTTCAGCATTTCTTTGCCGCGCTCACCAACCACTATGGGACTGATCAGCATGTCGGTAATCATCAGGCCAGGGTTGCAACCCAAAATTTGCACGCCGCTGCCTTTGAGTTCCACCGCCAAACTACAAGTGAAGGAGGTCACCCAGGATTTGCTTGTGACGTACAATCCGGTGGGTGAAGCGGGGCGCAGGAAACTGTCCATGCGTAATCGATAAATATTTTCTTTTTGCGTTCGGGATGAAATCGCCGGCCGCGAACTCAGAAGCAACCCGCCTCCTCACAAAAAGAAAATATCACCGCCGGGGGCGAGAGTCAATAATTTGAGATCCGGCGGCCCGGGCCTGCGGCAGGGGCTGATCGGGTTGCCCAGTCCGGAATCCGGCCTCGAGCTTCGTCTGGGCCCAGGTCCGGACTGCGGATGTTGAAGCCGGTGTGCCGCCAAGAGAGAAGGCGTTCCTCCCATTTTTTTCTATTGGGCAAAAGTACAAAATTTTTGGTTTGGATGATAATTGTCTGGGGTTGGAACCGCCTTATTTTTATTACGCTAAAATTAAAAGCACACGCTTCTTAGAGTCCACTTTTAACCGCATGGTTATGTTTTGCGCGGCAGTAAATCTCAACCTATTCCTTTTTTAACAGGCGGCTCAGCCGGCCGCGGTTGTAGCGCTGGACAATTATGCAGGGAACATTAGCCAGCACAGCATAGCCGATCATTATCAGCTCTGCCCACCATTCATTCCACAGTAAAAACATTAGGGCTCCAGCCATGGTTAACCAATGAGTGAACTCAGCCCGGCAGGTTTCCAGGTAGAAAGCCTCCAGGTGTTCTCTGTTCCTCGCTTTTAGCTTCTTTTTTGGAAATCCTGGCTTGAAAAAATCGCCGGCATCGGGCAGCCATTTCTTCCAGGTTCTCACTCCCAGGTATTCATAAATTTTCCCACCAGCTTCAATTTTTCTGAGCCGGTAAAGAAGAGTTTGAGGATTGAAAGAGGACCTTGGCCTTCGGGACGCCACGTAGCCTGCGGTAAAATGAATTATCGGCCAGAGCCCGAAGTTTAAGACCAGGATTAAAGTCCGGCTTAACTCCAGAATCTTCATTTCAGGTTCTCTTCTTCAGTCTGAACTTCCTTCCCTTCCAATAAACATAACCGAGGACATGCGTATAGACCAGCGACCTTAAAAAGATGAAGATGAAAAAGGCCAAGTTGATGGGATAAAGTATCGCAGAAAATGGACCGAAATTACCCAGCCTTTGAAGGAAAAAATAAATCTGAGCCGTGAATATAACATAAAAAACAATCCCCAGTTTTATGAGATAATTATTTTGAGTTGCCAAGCCCTTGATGATGTCCACAGGTCCGCTCATAGCCCCGGTCACCCAGCCGAATGAAACCAAGAACATTAGTGGACCAACTTTGACTGCCCCAGAGGCAAAATTCTTGGTCCAGCCTTCAATAAGCGGGCTGAGGCCACCTGGATACATCCGGAAGGAAATAACACCCCGACCGGCAAAACAATTCACCCCATAGCCTTTCTTCTGAGCCAGCCGGGCCAGAGCCATGTCTTCAATGATTTCGCCTTTGATGGCCTCATGACCGCCAACCGCAAAATAGTCTCTCCTTCCGCAGATAAAGCAAGGACCAAAGGCTCCGTTAGGTCTGTTCAACCGACGAATGACCGAAGAAACATTCATGCTTAAGAACGAAATCAGGTTGAAAAAGGCTGAAAGCCTTTCGTCTGGCCGCTCCATCCGGTGGAAGGGCTGGACGGAAATAAAGCCACGATGTTTCTCATAAAGCTTCAATAGAAGCTTAAGGCCATCGGCCTCAAGACAGGTATCAGCATCAAGAAAAACTAGTAACTCACCGCAAGCTGCTTTGGCTCCTTCAAAGCAGGCCAAGGCCTTTCCAGTCCAGCCTTCAGGCAAATCCTTGAGGTTTATCAACCTGGCTCCCCTCTCCTCTGCCACTCTGGCTGTTCCATCGCTTGAATTATCATTGGCCACTATTATTTCCAAAGGTTTTAGGGATTGCCGACTCAAGGAGTCAAGCAGTAAGGCAAGGTTTTTTTCTTCATTTCGGGCTGGGATGATGATGGAAACTGAAATCGGTTCTGTTGGGTCTGAGGCCATTGCTGTCGGTGGCTCTTTTGCCTTTTTCAGGGCCAATGGTATTTTCCAGAGAAACAAAAAAAGCAGCAGCCAGAAAAAAAGAGGAGTTAAGGTGAGAAGGTTAGAAATCATCGTTCTCTATTTTAGACTAAAAATCTATCAGGGAGAATTAAAATATTGCTGTGTCCTTTAGGTCAATTGTCCGGCCTGGTCTTACCCTTTTGCTAACCAGCAAAATTGGTGAGCGGGTAAAATAATTTCTTCAGAAGTCCTCTTCTTAAACCAATAATTTTGTTGAATATTTCTGAAGTCTTTTGGTATAAAATAAAAGCTAAAGGAGGCAAACGATGGGTCGCAGAACTTTGATGGGCTCAGGTCTATTAATTTTGTTTATGGTTTTTATGCTGGTCGGTAGCCTGGAAGGAATGGCGCCTCGGACTATCGGCTTTAAGGTCGGCTACACCAGGGGACAGCTCAGAGCCGTGGAAACCGGAGAAGATATTCAGGTGGAGAAGTTCGCTACCAACGGCCTGACTCTGGGCCTGGCGGCCAACATCAAGCTGACCAACTGGCTTTATTTTCAGCCTGAATTTCTTTATTTCAAGAAGGGCGGGAAATATAAAGTTGAGGTTCCTATCGCCTCCCCGATACCGGGTTTTGAGGTTAACGTAGTTGATACAAGGTACCTGGATTATCTGGAAATCCCCCTGCTGATTAAAGTTGCTCTGCCGCTTAAGTGGAAAGTCAAACCGACTTTCCTGACCGGACTCTCAGCGGGTTTCAAGCTTAGCGGACAGCTTGATAATAAGGTCAACGTCAGCCTATCAGGTTATAATTTCACCTGGCCCCGGACTGAAGACATAACCAGCCAGCTCAACGACATTGAATTTAGCTACATAATCGGCGGGGGGCTGGATTTTGAAATCGGAAGGGGCAAACTGGCCGTAGACCAGAGATTTTCTTTTGGCCTCAAAACAAATAAATATGAAACGGTGATTCCGGCTTCCTATTTTCAGTCTATCGGCATTCCCATTCCCCAGGATATAGTCTACCGACTGAAAATGTACAATTATGTTTTCTCTGTGGCTCTGACCTATTTCTTTTAGTTTGTTCCTGGGCAGAAAATAACCTATATTCTGTGATTGAAGGCTTCGGCTGCGGTAGAAAGCTTTATTCAAGCTTGGGGCTAAGGGACTGTTGGAGAATTCATCATCTTCTTCCCGATGTCTTCATTTTAGGTTTTGACAACCTTGGGCTTTTCTGAATAAAATTCCTGCTGTATCTTGACCCTATTTTCCACAGAAGGAGAATTAAGTATGGCAGAAAGAACTTTACCTCAACTTTTTGAAGACAGCGTCCATCAATTTGCCAACAAGGTAGTTCTCTGGGAAAAAAGAAATGGCAAATATGAAGGGATTACCTACAAGGAAATGCGGACCCGGGTTCACCGAATGGCTGCTGGCCTTATGAGCCTGGGCTTGAAAAAAGGCGACCGAGTGACGCTGCTGTGCGAGGGCCGGGCCGACTGGCTGATGAGCGAGCTCGGAATTCTCTATACCGGAGCCATAAATGTTCCGGTCTCAGTGAAGATAGAGGAACCGACTGAACTCAAGTTCCGCCTGGCTCATTCCGAGAGCCGGATGGCCATCGTCTCCCGAGGCCAGCTCCCAAAAATCAGAAAGATTAAGGGCGATTTGCCAGACCTGGAAAGAATAGTCATCCTGGACCCAGTGGACTCCTTAGAGCCTGACGAAATCCTGGTGGAAGATGTCTTAAAGGCGGGCGACTTTTTTCTGACAGCTCACGCCCCAGAATTCAAAGAAGCCTGGACTTCAGTCAAGGAATCAGACCTGGCTAACATCTGCTACACTTCTGGAACGACCGCCGACCCCAAAGGCATCATGCTCACCCACCGCAATTATACCTCCAACGTGGAGCATTCGCTCTCGCTGGTGGAATGCCCTGAATACTACGTGACCCTGCTGATTCTGCCCTGGGATCATTCTTTTGCTCATACCTGCGGTCTTTACGGCATGATCAAGAACGGAGCTTCCATTGCCTGCGTGGAAACTGGCCGGACGGGGCTGGAAACTCTCAAGAATATTCCCAAAAATATCAAAGAAATCAAACCGACTGTTATTCTGAGTGTCCCAGCCCTGGCTAAGAGTTTTAAGAAAAACATTGAAAAAGCCATCAGCGAAAAGGGTCCGAAGATAGAAGCTCTGTTCAAAAAAGGCCTGGCTGCGGCTTATGACTACAACGGTGAGGGCTGGAACCGAGGCCAGGGCAAGAGGAAGTTCAAAAAGCCTCTTTATTTTCTGGTAGACAAACTGATTTTCAGCAAAATCAGGAAAAATTTCGGAGGACGGCTGGAGATGTTCGTGGGCGGTGGAGCCCTGCTGGACATTGAGCTACAGCGGTTTTTCTACGCTATCGGGATGCCGATGTTTCAGGGCTACGGACTGACCGAAGCTTCGCCGGTCATTTCGGCTAACAATAAGAAGGAGCACAAGCTCGGTTCTTCGGGAAAGGTGGCTAAAGGGATTGAAATCCGGATTTGTGACGAGAACGGAAAAGACCTGTCAGTCGGAGAAAAGGGCGAAATCGTCATCCGGGGTGAAAATGTCATGGCCGGCTATTGGAAGAACGAAAAAGCCACCCGCGAAACCATCCGCGACGGCTGGCTTTATACCGGAGACCTCGGTTATCTGGACGCCGACGGTTATCTTTACGTTCTGGGCCGGACTAAAAGCTTGATGATTGCCAACGACGGTGAAAAATACAGTCCGGAAGAGATAGAAGAAGCTATTACCGAAGCCTCGCCCTACATAGAGCAGATTATGCTCTACAACAACCAGTCTCCTTACACGGTAGCTCTGGTAGTTCCGAACAAAGAAAAGCTGCTGCTGTGGCTGAAAGAGAAAAACCTGGACCAAAGGACCTCCGAAGGCCAGGAAGCAGCTCTTAAACTGCTGGAATCAGAAATGGCTCAGTTTAAGGAAGGCTGCCGTCATGCTGGTATGTTCCCGGCCAGGTGGCTGCCAGCAACTTTTGCTGTGCTGGGTGAAGGCTTCACCGAACAAAATAGGTTCTTAAATTCTACCCTGAAAATGGTCAGGCCAAGAATCGTTGAATTTTACCAGAACCGGCTTGATTATATGTTTAGCCCGGAGGGCAAGGACATACTGAACCACCAGAACCGGACCATCATCAGCCGCCTCTAGCTGAGTCCTGCAGGCTGCTCAGGGGAACAAATTGATAGCCCATTTCCTTAAGCCCCCGCAGTATTTCTTTGAGAACCCTGAGACCTGATACCAGTGAAAAAAGAAACTGGCCAGATGCCGCTCAGGATGATTGATTTCCAGTATGTCATGAAGGAGGTCGGCCAGGATCAAATAACGGTCAGTCATGGTGGTATAAGTGAAGGGAACATCGGCCACATACCAGAGGTTTGCCCCGCGAACCACATAAGGAATTTCACTGAAAGGTTCGTCGCGGTGACAGGTGGCCATTTCCCGGGCTTTATCCGGGTCCGAGATGGTAACTACCGCCAGATCAGGATTATCTGCTTTCCGGGTAAAGGCCAGGTCCCGATAATAGACTAAGGTGTATTTATTTTTATCCAGGCCGCTAAAATTGAAGGAGTTTTCTTTCAAGTAAAAATTGGACTTCATAAAATTGCCGGCCTTTACCGAGATGCATATTTAAGTTCAGGCCAGGGCCAAATCTACAGCGGCTTCGGCATGGATTAGGGTGGTGTCAAAAAGAGGCAGGCTGCTGTCTTTTTCCTTCACCAGAAGCCCAATCTCGGTGCAGCCGAGGATAACACCCTGGGCCCCGGCGGCAGCCAGTTTCTCAATGACTGCTGAAAACTTCCGCCGGCTTTCTTCCTGAAGCCGGCCATCACACAGTTCATAATAAATCACATGGTGGATCATTTCTCTATCAGCTCGATCCGGAACTAACACCTCCAGTCCATGCTTCTTTTCCAGCCGACCGCAGTAGAAATCCTCCTCCATGGTGAAGCGTGTCCCCAGCAGACCGACTTTCTTAAACCCCCGGCTTTTAATCCTTTCTGCGGTCGGGTCGGCAATGTGCAGGAGCGGGATGTTTACGGCTGCTTCTATTTCCGGGGCCACCTTGTGCATGGTGTTGGTGCAGAGCACCAGAAAATCAGCGCCAGCGGACTCCAGCCTTATGGCCGCCTGACTCAAAACCCAGGCCAGCTTGGTCCATTCTCCCTTATGTTGCATGACTTCAATCTCGGCAAAATCCACCGAATACATCAGGCACTGGGCCGAATGAAATCCGCCCAGTTTTTTCTTGATTTCTTCGTTTATTATCCGGTAATACTCCAGCGAAGATTCCCAGCTCATGCCGCCGATAAGGCCGATGGTTTTCATTTTGCCTCCTTACCGCTAACTCCTCCAAAAGGGACACTTTAAGGTGTCCCCTTTTCCCACCGTTATTTCCTGCCTGTTAGCTCAAGTAAATACCCCTAAAAATGGGGACACCTTTAAGTGTCCCCTGTTCACTTTAGGGATTGGGATAAACCGGGGATCTGGTCGGCGCCCTGGGGCACCTGAATCGTGGAGCCTTTGAAATCTTCTCCTATCTCCTGAGCCCGGCCGCCCAGATACTTGGCCAGGAAAAGCTCGCTCACCGCAAAAAACGATAACCGGTTCTCCGGTCGGGCAAAGCCGTGCCCCTCATCGGAGTAAATCACATAAATCACTGGAATATTTTTTCCCTGCATGGCCTTGACAATCTGGTCTGATTCGGTCTGCTTAACCCGCGGGTCGTTGGCTCCCTGCCCGATCAATAACGGCCTGTTGATTCTGTCCACATAAGTTAGCGGCGAGCGCGAATCCAGAAATTTTCTTCCTTCCTCAGTCCTGGGATCACCGACTCTTGTCGCCCACATCTCCATCAACGGCTTCCAGTAAGGCGGAATCGTCTCCAGCAGCGTTCTCAGGTTGGAGGGCCCTACAATATCCACCCCACAGGCAAAGACATCCGGTGTAAAGGTCAATCCGACCAGCGTGGCATAGCCGCCGTAACTTCCACCCATTATGGCCACTTTGTTTTTATCAGCAATCTTATTTTCCACCGCCCAGTTGACGGCATCAATCAAATCATCGTGCATCTTTCCAGCCCATTCCAGGTTGGATTTGTTGATAAAATCTTTGCCAAACCCGGTTGAGCCGCGGTAATTAACGCTTAAAACCGCATAACCACGATTGGCCAGCCATTGATGCATCATATCCAGACCCCAGGAATCACGAGCCCAAGGTCCGCCATGGACATACAAAACCAGGGGTAGAGGCTTATCCGGACGACCATCATTATCCGGGTCTTTCCAGCTCGGCAGAGTCAGGTAGCTGACCAGATCCAATCCATCCCTGGACTTTATGACCACCGGATGCATCTTGGAAAGCTTTAATCCTTCCAGAGCCTGGCGATTGGTAAACATAAACTTAGCCTGTTTATTAGCCCGGTCATAGAGATAATAACGGACCGGTCCGTCATCTACTTCGTAAGCTACCGTCCAGAATTTATCATCCAGAGTCCGGCCGGTAACGTTGACATCTCCGTCGCAGACTTTTTTAAGATATTCCAGATCGGCTTTCACCGACTCATCCAGAACCGTCCACTCGGTCCGCAGATATTCCACGGCCACAGCTTCCACCTTCTTCTCCACCGGATGCATCATAATCCCGCTGACATCCGCTCTTGGGTCCTCAAAAATGAGCTTTTTCTCGCCAGTTTTTAAATCCACCGAGGTCAGAGCAGCTGTATTCCGGCCCCGGCTGTCAATCATGTAAAGCACGGTTCCGGTTTTATCAAAACCCACCGGGTTGGTAGTCATCATATCTTCCATCGGAACCTGATCGAATGGCTTCCAGCCACCCTTGCCATCCGGGCTGAAAAAGGCCAACCCGCCGTCGGGTGTCATCTGGGCCGCAAATCTTACATTGTAATCATCGTCGGTCTGAAAGCCGAGGAAGCCATCGTTCTTCTGGATGAGCTTCAGGTCGCCAGTCAGAATGTTCAGCCGATAGAGATCATGAAACTGCGGGTTGCGATTGTTCAGTCCGATCAAAATCTCATCCATGAACTTATGGCTGACTTCCTGGATTTGAGCCTGCGGCCGGAGCGGCTTGCCACTGGGCAAGGTCACCGGTTTTCCATCCGGTCCTGGAATTTCCTCAAAAGGCGTCAGGTTCTTGTCTTCTTTGGTGACAACGTTAACCGCATGGACCTGCCAGTTCTCATCGCCCCCGAGGTCCTGTAAATAGATTAGGTGCTGATTGGTATAAGCCCAGAAGTAGATCCTGATCCCGCGCAGCATGTCCTTGGTCACGGGCTCAGCTTTTTCAGGAGCTTCGGCCGGCGCCACCCAGACATTGAGCACATTGTTGACCGGTGCTAAATAGCTGATGTATTTACCATCAGGACTTAGCTGGAGAGAGGCTTTATCCGGATTGCCAAAAAGAACATTGCGGGCAATTAACGGCACCTCTTTACTGCTCGGTTTACAGCTCACCACAGCAATCACCACAAACAGAATGGCCAGAGCCAAAAAGACTTGTTTCCGCATTCAATTCCTCCTTGAATTTTATTATTTATTCTCATGCCTTAAAATCTGCCTGGCAGCGACCAGACAAGCCTGGCATTTTCTTTTAAGCAAATTTTATTGAAGCTCGGAACTCAGGCCGCCCTCAAAAAAACCTTAAACTGCCTCTCCTTTCTTCAATCTTAAGGTAAGATGATGGAACAAAACCAGAGAGATGTCAAAAATTATTTTCACTTTTTATTATACGGATACTCACCCCAAAAGGTTCTAATTGCCCCAGAAGCTGATACCAGCTTAAATAAGAATGGCCAGCCTTAGGAATTAAAAAAAATTAGCACCCTGCAGACGCCGAAAATCTAGGCAAATTTTAAGAGGAGTAAGTCCCACAGTCTCTGGTCATTTGACCTCAAACCTGATGGCAGTTTCAGCTGGTTCCGGCATTCCTTTGGCGGACACAGAAAAACTCAGGCGGTAAGCTCCAGCTGGAAGCTCGCCCGTCTCCAGCTTCAGCAGCATTTTAACCATCTGCCCGTCGCCTTTCTTATGCACGATAGAAACTGGCAATTCCTTTTTCTCCTGGCCGAATTCCCCAGCCGGCAGACTCACAAGCCAAGCCTTAACTTCAACTGCCCCTTCGGTCTCCACTGCAGTATTTTCCTTTTCTGAGCTCTCAATTACTCCTTTCTTATCCTCATTTCCTGAGCCCCGATAAATCCTTATCGCCGCATAAAGATTTTTCGTTCCCAGTGGCACTTCGCCAGCCAGGGCGGAATAAGCCTTTTCGTCATACCCATAAATCTCTGCCAGGGTCGGCTCATCCGAACCTGTTATTTCTTGGGCCTTGGTATCCGGCACGAGCAGAAGTGGCGGCTCAAGCCTCAAATACCCTTCTGGACCCTTCACTTCCTCTTTCCCTCCCCCAACCTTTATCTTAGCCCTGCCCCTGGCGCTTTTCCCAGTTTCCAGGTTGCGCATGATTAACACACAGGTGTATTTGCCTTCCTTTCCGGGCACCAAAAATGATGGCAGGAAAACTTTCTTTTCTTTCCTATCTCTCTCAGCCACAACCACCCTGAATTTCTTTATGAACTCAATCTCGTTGCCCTCATTGAACAAAAGAAGATAAGCTTCGGTTTTCGGACCAAAAACTTCAGCCAGGCTCTCTCCTTCAGCTCTGGTAAAGGCCAGAATAGAAGTCTTGCCAGCTTCCATCAAATTCAGGCTGGCCACCGGAATTTCTATCGGGACGAAAGGCTGCGGTTCTTCAGCCAGGGCCAGCTCTATCAGATGCAGCATCTTTTCAAACCCAGAATAATCCTTGAAAGGCTTGGGGTTAAAATAGCCTCCTTGAGAGTAGACTTCGTAGCCCTTTTTCCTGAGCTTAACTTTAATCTTGTGATACTTCCCGTCCCAGCGCTCATCAACTCTGAACCCGAGCACATAATAAGACCGGGTCAGCCCAGAAATTTCCTCCACCGCCTCCTCTGGGTCAGCAGTGCTGGCGTAATAACGGCCGCCGGTTTGAGCGGCCAGCAACCGCAGAGAGTCAGAGCCATCCAGTTCCCTTGAAATCGGGCTTTCGCTCTGGATATCGCCGACATCTGCCCCCTTATGGACTCTGGAGATATCAATCGTATAGAGAGCACAGTTTGAAGCTTTCAATTCCTCAATCAGCTTGCTGAAATTGCCTGCCAGTTCAGTGTCAGCTCTGGCAGCATCATATTCGTTGAGCTGGCTGGCGAATTGCTCAGGGGTAGCCCAGCCGCCGACAACTGTCCCTCCGACCCTTCCGAACAGCACCTGCCTGGCGATGCCGGTGGAGAACAGCACGAGGTGCTTGTATCCTGGAACATTACGCAGGGCTCTGGCCATGTTCGTAAGGGCAGTCAGAAAAAACTGAACCTGATGAATGTAATTCTTCCTCTGTCCTTTTTCCAAAACCTGGATGGTCTGAAGCCTGGCCTGGTCTTCTAAAAATTTCTCGCCGGATGCTTCTCCACCCTCCTCATTCTGCATCTGGGCCAGAACATCAGAATAATAATACTTAGACAGGGTCTCGGCCCGGCCAGTCACATTCTTCAGGCCTAAGCCGTTGATCAAACGGCGCACCCGCTCACGATCTCTGGTTAAATATTCATGCACTGTAAGACCGCTGTAGATGGAATAAGTGAGAAGGCCGACCTCGTCCGTAGGAAGAAGCGAGCTCTCCAGAAACTTCAACCCGGCTTTCTTGGCCCGCAAAATCCCCCTGGCGTCAGTAAAAGCAAAATCAAAAAAAAGAAAAAATTTCCGGTTCAGGGAGGCCGGCGGCAGGGACTGGATGGCCTCTTTTACCTCCACCTCAGGAAAATGCTTTTCAAAATGGATGATAGGCACCTGCAGGCCGTTGTCATAGACCTCAAAATCGTAAGGCTCCAGGTTGCTGACCGGCTGGCTTTTCTTGTCAGTTACATAAACCTGAATCATCTTAACTGTCACTGTGACCTCATGCCTGGGCTTAATCTGAAGCTCAGGGGGCAGCTCCTGCTGGCTCCAGGCCAAAAGACCCGCCCCAGTTAAAAAGGCCAAAAATACTGCCAAAAAAGAAAGGCCAGGTTTTTTGCTCATGAATAAACCTTCTGTTCATATTGTTCGCCCTGAACCGAGGAATGTCAACTGGAACCAGAAAAGCCGAGCCTTTTGGATCTACAAGAAAAACTTTCCAGGCTATCAACCAAAATGGGGACACCCTATAATTTTCCGATTTTTCTATACCCGCTTATACAGAATATTGAGTGAGAAATTAGGAAATATGTAGAGCGTCCCCCTTTTTATAGGCTTAACACCCCGGGTTTCTTGGCAAACAATCTCGTTTCCCCGATATCCTGAAGTCCGCAAATGAATCTGGTTAGCCTCTCAATTCCAAACCCAAAACCCGCTGACGGATAAAGACCGCTCTCAGCAAGTTTAAGATAAAGGTCATAGGCCTCCAGATTAATGCCCTTTTCTTGAATCCTTCTTCTAATTTTCTGGCACTGATACTCCCTTTCGCCGCCGGATAAGGCTTCTCCGAAGCCCTCTGGATAAATCAAATCCATATCAACCAGTGTCCCGGGCCTTTTTTCATCTTGGCGGTCGTAGAATTCCCGCACTTCCATGGGAAAATCTGTAAGCCAGACCGGTTGAGAAAAATCCCGCGAAAGAACGGTCTCAAAATTTTCACCATAAGAGGCCTTAGCCTGCTCATAAGAAATTCTCGGAAAAGGTGGAACGAAGTCAGGAAGCTCCCGACCGAAATATTTCAATTCTTCCAAGCCTGCCTTTTTAATCCGATAAATCAGGTAAGCAAAAAGCCTTTCGCCCAATTCCATGATTTCTTCTCTGGTAGCGCCTCTTACTTCTAAGTCCAGCTGGACGAATTCTATCAGGTGGCATCCGCTGTTTTTTCTTTCCACCGGTTCAATCCGGACATTGGGCGAAAAACAATAGATCCTGGGAAAGGAAAGCACCGCTATCTGTTTGTGAAAAATCATGCTTTTGGTGATCTGATACTTAAACCCGTAACATTCAACTTCTCCCCTGAGGCGGTAATCTGTTAGCGGGTCAGTGATGGGCGAAATGATAACTGGCAAAATTTCAACAAAGCCTTCTCCGGCAAGAAAATCCCGGGCCGCCTGGATGACTTTGGACTGAACGGAAACGGCTTGTCTGATTTTTTCTGATTTTAATTCCTTAAGATATTTTTCAATATCCATAGTTCATACCTCCTGAAAATCCATGCCTTGGCTCTGAGAACAGAAAAATATTAAGCAGAATAAAGTAGTATAATCAGGCAGTTAGACTCGTCCCCTTAAAAGGGGACGTTATTATTGGAATTATTATTGAGGCAGGCTAATAAATGAAAAAAATAAAAAGAAGACAAAGAACCGGTGGTGCCGGAAAAGCTCTTTCCACCCAGTTCAATCATTCTGTTTAGAATTTAGTTCAATTTATAATTCTTGTCAACCTCTCTAAGGCTGTTCAATTAAAAGTGTGGTAATTTGGAAAATAAGGGCACCCTATAATTTTCCGATTTTTCTATACCCGCTTATACAGAATATTGAGTGAGAAATTAGGAAATATGTAGGGCGTCCCCCTTTTGATGTTATGATTCACCAGATAACTCCACAGAAATCTTTCTTGCCACCCTTCTTACCTTTTCAACATCATCTATGTTGTCAATTATTTGCTTCAGGTAATATTCATTGAAAACTACAAATCCATTTTGAAGACACTTAAAATATTTATGAAACGATTCCAGAGACTTTTGATATCCCTTTTTGTCTTTTACTCTGGGACTATTCAGCTTTCTCTCCATCTCTTCTATGTTAAATACCGCATAAGGAATGGTTAAAACTGTTTTCTTTTTTCCAACTGTTCTGGCTTCTTTTCTATGACTTATCTTGGCAATCTGAAACCCAATCTCACCGACCATTGCGTCAATCCCTTTTGCATCTAATTCCGCATTTGCCACTAATTCCAATTTTTTTCTTTCCTTGGCACAAACATATTCAAACATAAAATTAAAATCTATTTGGGTCAGCACCGAAACCCAGGTTCTGTACATTCTTGCTTTGAATCCTTTCTTAAACCAGCCATTCTCATCAAGTGATTTATCAAAGTAGTATTTCTTAAATTCCTCCAGAGCCCTCCGGCTCATAGGCACTGTATTTATCTCTTTCCAAAATTCTTCAAACCATTCATCAAATTCAAGAAATTTTCTTTCTTCCCAATAATGCTTAAACATAGAGGATAAGGGCAAAATTTCTTTTGGTAGGTCCTGTTCTACCCATTTAATTTCTCTGAATTTATTGCGGTATTTACCCAATGGAATGCTCGACAGGAATTTACGGTATCTTATTAAATCTTTGATTGGATCCCTCATCAGAGCTCCTTCTTGATTGTTTCAAACTCTTTCTTATTGGGAATGGGAAGGTTTTTTAACTGAGTTATGCTTAAATGATAAGTAATTTCACGATAGGTATCTTTTATATACCTTTTAACATAATTTGAATTTAAGTATTCCACCACCTCTCGCTCACTCATATCAAACCCACTGATTGAACTGAACAAATCGCTTTTCCTTAAGAGATGATATACATCACCCATCCACGGATAACATTTTTTATCTATTGCCGCGCCTATCTTGCCGTCTCCTCTAAATCCTAAACCCACAACAATGTGCGGAGTCCCAAAGTATCCACGATATTTTTTTAACTCAGACTTTTTAATCCAATAACCCGTAAAGTTCCTATAAATGACCTCGTTACATTTAAGATTTCTTCCGTTTAGCAGCGGCAGATAATCTTTTTCTTTAATGGGCTTATCTTTTTTGATATACGGGTTAATTTTAATTTCTGGAGTCCTGGGAGATATCTTTATTTCATAAATATCGCCTAACTTGTAAGAACAGTGTCTTTCTATTCTCTTAGTATAGTCTGTTTCAAAGGTAATTATTTCGCCATTCCAACTTGGGTTAACTTTTATCGTTCTTAGCTTATTATCCCAATATTCTAAAAGCTCTAACCTGAAGCTAAACTTATCAGATTTAATGAAATTCAGCACCACTGAAGAAACATCCGCTTCTGGCTTAAACACATCCGGCCCCATATATATTAAGGCTGTTCCCCCGTTACGTGATAAAAAGGACCTTAACTTCTTAAACTCATCCAAAATCATAAAGGTGGCCGGAACGATAAAAATTAATTGACCATCCGGTTTAAGTAATTTGATAGATTTTTCAATAAAGGCGCCATAAACGTTATATTTTCCATACCAGGTCTCATACAGAGTTTTGTATTTTTCTTTGGTCGCATTATCAACTCTTATCGTATAATGTTCTGAGAGACTCGGAATGCCATAAGGTGGGTTGCCAATAATTAAATCAAAACAGGATTCTGAAGGCCATAGTAAAAAGTCATCTTTAATTATGTTGATATTTTGTCCAATACCTAAAGCAATTAGATAATTCACAATTTCTTGATTAATTTCTACCCCATAGAGCTCTGCCCGTTGAGAGAGTGCTGGCAGATTTCTTTTTACCCCGAGTAAAAATTGAGCCAAGCCACAGGCCGGCTCCAAGATGGTAATGTCTTTTTTATTCCTCAGCTTGTCTATGTCAATCAAGTTAACCATAAAATCAACGATAGGCTCTGGGGTAAAAAACAGCCCATAATCTTTCTTAACTCCTTTCAAACTGTTATTGATTATGCTTTGATGCGTCTTGTAGTCTGCCAATGCATCTTCCCTCACCAATAACGATTTGTGTAGCTTCTTCTTGCTTCCTATTTTTTGCATATCCTTATCACCCTTAATGAAACAACTTTACCCGTCCTAAATTTGCCCTTTATCCTAAAATAATCCCAACAGGTTAGATGAAAAACGCCTATTTAAGGCCCATTTTGGTCATCCTGTTTAGTATCTCAATTTATTATTTTATGCATTTTGCATGCTCAGCTCAAATGCTTTTTGCAGGGTCGGATTGCTACTATTTTCATGCGGCTCCTCCTTAAAAAGTGTGGTGACTTTAGCAATTTTTTATCATGAATATCTGGTCCTGTATCCGACTCAACCGACTCTTCTGTATGGAGAAAAGTAAGCTTTT